>Ga0209099_1000906_pt1 | contig 32893 bp, 27 predicted proteins | sample AD_JPNHW2_MetaG_FD_184430 | JGI IMG/M metagenome (GOLD analysis project Ga0209099, IMG submission 184430) | Active sludge microbial communities of municipal wastewater-treating anaerobic digesters from Japan - AD_JPNHW2_MetaG (SPAdes) (version 2) | ecosystem: Engineered > Bioreactor > Anaerobic... | reverse complement strand
CGGCTCCAGCTTCTTCGGCCTTTGCTCGGACGGCCCTGCTCATTAAAGAAATACCTAAAAGACAGATTTCAGTTGACGGGTCACTTCATATCAGCGAAGCGTTAGATATCGAGCGCTCGATGTGGGCGAGAGCGATTTCCCCGTCCCGGAGCCGCGAGCCAGGACGGCGAGCGGCGGAGCGAAGCATAGCGAGCGAAGCGAGCGTTAGGGCGACTCTAGTATCCTGAAAACTCGAAGGCCTATTTTCAAGGGTTTTTGAGGGCGTGGCGATACAAGAGTCGGATCGACCGGTCGCCTTTGGCGACCCATACAATCAATTTCCTTGAAGATTTAGCGGCGAAGCCGCGTCTGGGGGAAGCCTGGTTCCCGGGGAGGACAACCTTTCGCGTGGAACGAAAGGTTGTCCTCCCCGGATAATCCCCGATGCGCCGCTGGAAAGCTCGGGCGCGAGAGGCCATAGGGCCGCGTTGGGCGGCGTCGGTCCGCACGGACCTATTTTCCAAGCGTCCCCTTGAGGAGTTTCCGCGCGGAGCCATTCCCTTTCAGCAAGGCCGGCGAAGCCTTGCGCAGGAGCTCGATGCAGGCTTCCTCGTCGGTGTTCCAGAGTTCGTCGAGCTTGAGGACCATGAGGTCGATGTCCGAAGCCACACCTTGGGCGATCTTCCTGCGCCTACCCTCCATGTCAAGCACGTACGAGCCCTTCGTAATGTAGGAGTTCTCGACAAGGAATCTCTGCGCGAGGAATTGCGTGAGGGGCTCGGCGTACTGATACTCGGAAGCCAGCCTGGCATCAAGCCAGCAATGAAGCAGTTCATGGGCGAGGTAATGGCATCCCATGTCGTGTTCGCGGGGGGCAAGACCGTAGTTATCCCTCAGGCCCAGGGTGATTTTCGCCGTCCGAGGTCCCGTAGACGAATGCGATGGCGGATTTTTGAATACTTCTCCGGGCGCGGGGTGCAAGGGAGGATAGTCGGCGAGATGGTCATCGACCTCGATGCTGTCCACCGGCGAAAAACCGAAAAAGGCCGAATACCAGGCGTACGCGGCTTCAAGCAGGCCAAGGGCCTCGTCGTCGGTCCATCCGCGGTGTCCTGAGCGCGAGTACCTGAAATGGGCCGTCGTCGTGGTATAGGTGGCCGGCTGGTCCTGCGGCGGAATGACGGCGAGTCTCGCATAGCCATCCGTAACCCAGAGGAGTCCTTCCCTGAGTTGAAGATCCTCGGTGAAGCCGCGGGAAATCGTCTGGGTGTCCGGTCCCGCGACGAACAGCAGCCGCGTGCCGGGGCCCGGCTCGGCCTGCTTCACCAGCCTGCCGCCCTTGGAGACGAAGTCGTCGATATATGCGATATCCAGATCGAAGAATGCCTTCAGTTTCGCGGAGTCGATTCCATCATCCGGAACATGGACGATTATGGCCTGCCCCTTGGGGGCCTGGGGCAGGGCCCACAAACCGGTGCCCTTCCACCCCAGCTCCATCGGCAGGAAGGGATAGAAGCTCTCAACCAGTTCGCGGGGCCCGCCATACACGGTCTGCCCGTGGACCGCGATGTTGATCGATCCCAGGTAAAGAAGCACAAGGACGGGGATGATTCCCTTGTGCAGGGAGCTCCGCCTCGCCTTTGCATCGAGGGCCTTTTTCCCGACTTGACCGGACATGTTTTCTCCTTTGTTTGGGGCCTTATTATAGCCTGTCCGGGAAGCCGGCGGGAAAGGGATTCTTTCCGAGGCCTGCCCCCTCATGAGGCCGGCGTCCTCGTCCGCGGCCTCATGAGGGCATTTATTCGCGCGGGGTGACAATTACTGTCGCCCAAAGGCGCTATCCTCGAGGCCATGAACATCCTCGTCGTCAAGTCTGGCCGCCTTCCCGACCTCGAGGGGGCGGACGACGCGCGGGAGCGCGGGCTCCTGGCCTATGGCCGCTTTGCCCTTTTGCGCGACGGCAGCTTGTGGCTGGGCGATGCGCGATCGGCGCATCCGGCGGACACGGCCAAGGGCTGGTATTGGGCCATCGACACGATGGGCGATCTCATCCTTTCGCCGCGGGCCGCAAGGGACGACGGCGAATGGCTCTTCGGGAAGGGCCGGCGGCTCGTGGCCATCCTCCTCGCGGAGCTCGAGGCGAGGCGCGCGATCGCGCGGCCGCGGGCGATAGACCTGCGGGCCTGAGCCCGGCGGAGAAAGGAGGCAACATGGCCAAGGATAATCCCGGAGACATCCTCAGCTGCGACTGGAATCCCGTGATAGGCTGCGAGCGTTATTCGGATGGATGCAGGAACTGCTGGTTCCTCGACGGCATCCTTCCCTGGCAACAGCGGCTCGGCAAGGTCCCCGCCGGAGTCAGGCCCGACGAGGTCCACGTTTTCCCGGGCCGCATGAGCGAGGCGGCGCTCAGGCCCAAGGGCGGCATCGTGGGCGTGGTCCAGCACGGAGACCTCTTCCGGGACAGGGTGCCGGACGACGTCATCGACGAGGTCCTCTCCATCGTGGACCGCGCGGCCCTCGCGAAGCGCAGGCCCACGCGTTATGTGCTCTGGACGAAGCGGGCGGGCCGCATGGCGGGCTACCTCGGGCGCCGGTATCCGCGGGGCCTGCCGGACTACCTCGCGGCCGCGGTCTCCGCGGAGGACCAGGGCTCGGCGGACGAGCGCTTCCCCGAGCTTGCGGGAATACGGGGGACGCGCATCGCCGTGCTCGAGCCCCTCCTCGGGCCGGTCGGGCTTTCGCGCCACCTCCCCGTCGAGTGGGTGGTCGTAGGCTCGGAGACGGGCGCGGGCGCGAGGCCCCTCGATCCGCGATGGGCGGCATCGATCCGCGACGAGGCGAAGGCCCGCGGCATCCCCTTCTTCGTCAAGCAGCTCGGGACGAGCCACCGGGTTTCCCTGCGCCTCCTCGAGGGGAGGGAGTGGAACGAGTTCCCGCCGGGAATGGAGAAGTAGGACGGATGCACTGCATGTGTCCGGCATGGCCTTGTTCCATTTTTCAAACAGGGAGGGTTTCAAGCGATAGGACGCCGATCCAGCCAGGGGCAATGTGGATGACGTTCGCCTTACCTCATTGGCTGGCGTCGCCGCAGCCTGTACGAATCGAGCGCCAATCGACCGAATATATCTTTACCGGTCTGTGGATGCCTTTCAGGGAGACGTCTCCCAAGGGCGAGCATGGGAATTCTTCGTTGATGAGAGCCCATGTCGCATGGCTAACGACGATTGAGTCCGTTTCGCAGGCTCCTTCGAGCCGTGCAGCCAGGTTCACCTCGGTTCCGATCGCCGTATAATCAAGCCGATCGGCGCAGCCAAACTCGCCCACTGTGGCATATCCGGTATTCACTCCCATCCGGACGCCGAGATCCCAATCATACCCTTCCCTGAACCATGCGGCTCTCAGTCGTTCGATTTCGCGGCTCATTTCGACCGCCATGCGAAGACAACGACGGGCTCCTTCCGCGGGAGGCAATACCTCAGGCGCTCCAAAGAAGACCATCATCCCATCGCCCCTGAATTTATCGATTGTCGCCCTGTGCGAAAAGGCGATTGCACTCATGGAGGACAGATACTCATTCAGGAGTCTTGACAGTTCTTCGGGTTCGAGTCCATCGGTTGCCGATGTGAATCCCCGAACATCGCTGAACAGAACGGTTATCTTCCGACGTTCGGTCCTCGGCGAGAGATCCCTTTTGCCTTCGATGATATCCTCGACGACCGCAGGAGGAAGATATCGTTTCAGGGAGGATGCCCGCTCGAGCCTTTCCGCGTGTTCCCTGACCTTTTTCTCAAGACTTGCGGAGAAGGTCCTGATTTCAGCGAGCGCTCGTTCGAGTTGTATGGACTTACATTCAAGTTCCCGGTTGACCTCTTCCAGCTTGGTGGCGTCGTCTATTTTTTCCCTGTATCGTTCTCGAAGCCATTGGGCCTTGAGATCCGCCCATGGCTCAGCCAGGGCCTTGGCCAGAATATCAAGTGCGGCTTTGTCTGCTTTGGCAGGAGCCGAGGTCCCAAGGAGGATGGCCGCGGCAAGTTCATTGCGACACCGTATTGGTACGACCAGGTCGAAACCGGCACTCGCAAGGGGCTCGGGCGCGTCCGTCGTGGCGGCCGTTCCCGGAAGTCCCCGGAGCCAGATCATGGAGTCGCCGCTGGGAGCCATCAGCATCGGGTTCCCGGACAGGCTGGGAGACTCCTTGAACCTCCAGAGGCCATCCGGTGCAGCTTCAATGATCCCGGACTTCGCCTGAGGGACGAGGCAGGAGCAGGCATCGATAAGAAGGGTCGTCAACCCATCAAGGTCCGAAGCCTTGTTGAAGAGTTCGGCGAGGCTGGACGCATAGGCTCTTCGCGCGCGCTCAACCTGCGTGCTAAGGAGGATATCCGACTTCCGCTCGTCGGCGAGCTCCTGGAACAGCTCGATGGCCTTTTTGGCGTTCCCTGATTGAAGCTCGGCGGCGGCGATGTCGTATCGATCCCAGAAGCGTCGTTCCGGATCTTCCATCGCAGCCAGTTCACCGACAATGGCGAATACGGGAATCGGATCGGCACCTTGTTTGCCATTCGAGGGAAGCCAGTCATGAAAAACAGCGCGGTAACGATCCTTGATCAGATCCTTCGTTCGCGATCCAAGCATCAATCGTTGTCCGGATCGCCTGCTTTGCCCTTCGAATCTCGATGCATCGTTCACAACGTCGCCTAGAACGTCATAGCTGGGAAGTCCTGAGGACGTCGAAGAGCCGAAGTAGACCGTCCCTGTATTTATCCCCGCTCCAATCGACAGGCCGCCCGGGTAGTGCCCCGAGAGCGCTTCGATAGCGGCCTTGCAGGCGCGTTCGGCCTGGGTCTTTTCATCGACCGCGATCGGCGCGCCGAACACGACCAACATCGCATCTCCTACGAAGAGGTTGATATAGCCTTCATTCTCCCTGATTGTGTCCAGCAGGATATCATGGAGGGCGGTCAGTTGCTGGAAAGCCAGATCAGGCGGCGTCTCTCGCATGAAGGCATTGAAGCCGACGCAATCAAGGAACATTATTGTCGCTATCCGCTCCTCGCAGCCTTTGGGTATCGATCTTCCGTCCTCGAGCAAGATTTCGTATGCCTTTTCCGAGATAGCTCCCTTGAACAAGCGCTCGATTTCGGAATCGCTGTAGCATTCCATTTCCCGTTCCATGAAACTTCCTTCCGATAAGTGTTCATGTCCGCGCTTCATTCACATGCCTTAACTATGGCGACTCGATCCGCGTTGTCAATCTCCTGTCGGAACGCATGAACAAGCACGATGCCCGGTTGAGTCAATCCTGTACGCTGCCGGCTATCGCGCCTTTTCCCGCGGGGTCAGTATGGTTGACTGCGACTCAAGGCATCCGGCCCTTTCCGCCTGAAGCAGGACGTCCTCGACGGCGACCTCGAGTATTTCGGACATGGGCTTTTCCGCGATCGAGGTGTGAAGGTATAGGAAGTGCTTGTTCTGGAAGGAGCAGTATTCGACATACCTCGCCTTTTTTGTAGGCGGATCGAGCTCCTTCTCCGACCCGGAGCTCCAGCGCCTGGGAACTTCCCTGGCGCCTACTCGTCGAGGGTCGAAGTAGCTGTCGACATACTTCTCAACGGAGATCCCCTTTTTGACATTCGAGATGAAGTGCCGGTACTGGCCGCCTTCGATCTGGACTCCTATGACAAGGTCGTTTTCGCAGCGATACACGAGGTTGAGATAGCCTTTTTGCCCTGAGCTCGAATAGCCGGACGAGATGTTGAAACTGCCCTCCGGCACTTTTTTTTCGTCTTTGTCCCTCAATATGCGGTCGGGAGCGACCGCAGGTTTCTTTAGCATGATTCCTTCGGCCATGGCCTCGAAACGCTCGAAAAGGCCTTTTTCGAAGATCGCATTGAGCTTGCAGGTTTTGTTGAGCATTTTCGAGAGTTCCATGATCCTGGCCGGCGTCAACTTGCCCAGGTCCTCATCTTTCTTTCCGTCAGGAAAGAGATCCTCTTCGAGGATCTGCGTCATGGCAGCGATCATCGACGAATAATCGGCGAGGAGGGCGGAAAGATAGGCGTCGTCCACTTTGTCCGCGGCCTCGCGCAGCGGCTTGATGAAGCGTTCATCGAGAACGCGATATGAAAGGAAGAGCCAGCTGCCGCCGCAGCTGTCGCTGAACGGCTGGCCATCTACGGCCTCGGGCGGCGCGGTCATGCTGAGGAGGACGAACAGCGGGGGCGACTCCTCTTTTTTCTTCGCTTTTTCCGAATACTCGCCCAGCTGATCCAGGTCGCGCCAGCTCTTGACCTTGTTCTCGATGATGACCTTGCGGGTTTTCTTTCCGTTGCCGTCCTTCAGCATCAGTACGAGGTCGTTGTGGTCTTTCTCGCGCTGTCCATCCGCGATCGTGTGCCCAGGGACGCCGAGCAAGGCGCAGAAAAGCTCCTGTGCCCTCTCGGCTATCTGCCCGACCGGATGCTGGAGGAGCCAGTGAATGAAGTTGCTGTGGAAGAGCTCGTTCGAGGCGAGCGAGAGCCTGAAGAGGGGCGAGGCGTTCAGCTTTTCCGCCCTGCCCTTGATGGTCGTCATGTCGAAACCGCTCATTCCTGCTCCTTCACCGGGGTCTTGCCCGCATAGAAGGCCTCCATCTCCGAAAGGAAGCCCGTGAGTTCGTCTATCGCGCTTTCCGGCGAGAGGATGCGTACTGCCCTGCCGAAGCGGAGGAGGTAGCGGCCAAACTCTTTCTCGTTGTGGACGAGGAGGCGGAAGACGTGCTTGCCGCGGCGCTCGGTCATCGTCTGCGAGGAATGGAGCGGCGCCTTTTCGAAGTAAGGCGCTACCGAGGCGTTGGCCTCGAACTCGACCTCGATGCGCCGCCCTTCCCTGTGCTGGATCATCATGCCCCAGGCGCTGTTCACGTAGGCCCTGAGTTCCTGTACCGTGGAAGGCGGCAGGCTTTTCCGCGATTTGGCCACGCGCTCGATCTTGTCGGCGCCGAGGACGATGAGGTGACCCCGGGCTTCGTCGAAAACGACGACATACGGGATGCCTGAACGGATGAAGAACTTGACGGGCACGCAGAGGTGCGTTTTCGTTTCCGAGGCCGAATGATAGCCGAGCTCGAGGAAGTTGCCTGTCCGCATGGCCTCGAAGATGGGCCGGACGAGTTTTTCGCCGAGGGCAGCCCTTGTATCCACCATCTCGCGCACGCCCTTGAGGAGCTTGTCGGGCATCGGTCTCTTGCCCTGCACGAGGGCGCCAAGGGGGGAGGACATGACCGCCGCGAGGCCCGCATAGTCTTCCCGTGACTGCATGACGTCGAGGAAGTCCGACTGGCAGAGCCGGTATCCCTCCCGGTCGCGTTCGATGACGGGCACCGGATCGAAGGCGAGCTCGATCTCGGTCATGTAGCGGAAGACCGTCCTGCGGTCCACGCCCAGCTTGCCGGCGACCTGGTCGACGCTCCGGTATTGCCAGGGCGAAAGGTAGTCGAACAGGGTCACGAGGTTTTCGAGCTTGAGACTCATAATCTGTTTCCTTTTCGCGAATGATTCCGAGTATACGGCGCCCGGATGACAGGAACTGACACCATTGTAGGCCAGGCTCGGGCGCGGCGCAACGGGAAGGCAGCCGTCGCGCATGGGGAGCCGGGCCCGTCTCTGCATCGCAGGCCGCCCCTCCGCGGGCGAATTCCCCGACACGGTGTCAATCCCTGTCACTGGCGAGCTGTAGGCTTTCGGTGACAGAGGAGGTCACCGAGATGAACACGAGTCCCCGCAGGATACTCGGCGAAGCTGAACGGGCCCGGGAAGGGCGTCCCCGGGACGCAGATCCGGTCGCCGATCCCGTCGTCTTCTACCTCGACCGGCTTACGCGCAACGCGAAATTCGACCAGCGGCTTTTTTCCGCCCTCTTCGAGACGCTGGACGGCCGAAGCCGCCTTGCCCTCGGGAAGGCCCTCTATGGCGCCAATCCCCCGGCAGAGGCGGCCTCGGTCATGGCGTCGGGCAGGAGGGGCCGGGGCGCCGGCGACCTCTACCCGGACAGCTTCGAGCGCCTTGAAGCCGTCATCACGTCCTCGTGGGATTTCTGGGATACGAGGAGCACCGTGCCCGTGCCCGAGTCCCAGGTAGCCCTCGATCCCGGCGAGATCGAGAAGGCGACCCTGAAGGCCTTCCGTTCCTGTCATGGGGGGCGGGACCTCGCGGATCCCTTCGAACCCTGCCGCGAGCGGCTTGGCGCGATCTTCGGGCTCTCCCGCGCGGAAGCCGAGATCCTCGTCTTCCTCTGGTGCTTCCTCTGTGACGACTCCTTCCGCTTCGCGGTCGACAGGCTGTCGCTTGCGGACTACCATCGCTATCTCGCGGATTGCATCGGCGTGGAGGCGGGGGAGGTGAAGAAGCTCATGGCGAGCTCGAGCCGCCTCGTACAGATGGGCTTCGTCATGCCCGACTACATGCCTCCGCCGCACTATGGCCTTGGCGATGAGATGCGGCATTTCTTCACGGATCCCGAATCGCTCCACAGCTTCGTCATACCCCTCGAGCGCTACCTCGGCGAGACGGCGAAGAAGAACGTGCCGATGGAGAGCTTCCCGGTCCCGCCCCTCGGGCGCGGGATCGTCGAGGTGATGCTCCGCGCGGGCAACGCGAACATCCTCGTGCACGGGGCGCCGGGCACCGGCAAGACGACCTTCGTGACGAGGCTCGCCCTCTCGATGGGTGTGCCCGCCTTCATCCTCAGCGCCATGGCAGGCAGCGAGGACGGGAGGCCTCCCTTCATAAGGCTCAAGGTCGCGTCGCACCTCGCGCGCGGCGCCCATGCCATCCTCATCATCGACGAGGCGGACAACATCATCAACACCGAGGCGCGGAAGCCCGACAGCGCGGGCATCGCCAAGGCCTGGCTCACGGAGTTCATGGACTACCATTCCGGCTCCATCGTGTGGATCGCGAACGACATCGACAATGTCCACGACGCCATCAAGCGACGTTTCGCCTACAGCCTCGAGTTCAAGCCGCAGAACGAGAGGCAACGCGCCCTCCTCTGGCAGGACCTCGTGCGGGGCTACGGCTTCGAGGGGACGATAGGCCAGACTGCCATCGAATCGCTATCGAAACGGCACGAGGTGACCGCGGGAGGTATCGACATCGCGCTCCGCGGCCTCCGCACCGTCATGTCGGCGGGCGGGGAGGGCGGCGGGCCCTTGGTCCAGGGAGACCCCGTCGGCATCCTTTCCGAGATCCTCTCGCGGCACGAGGCCCTCATGACCGGGATGCGGCCCCTGTCGCCGCCGCGGCCGGTCCGCGGCGATCCACGTTACCTTCCCGAGGCCATCAACGTCGATATGCCCCTCGGGGAACTCGTGTCCGCCCTCGGCCGGGTCGCGTCGGGCATCAAGGTGCGGCAGGAGCTCGCCGCGATGGGCGGCGGCGCGGCGGCCGCGGCGGTCGATGGAGCAGGCCGGGAGGTCCTCGAGGCCAAGCTCCTTTTCGCGGGCGGGCCCGGTACGGGCAAGACCGCCTATGCCCGCTGGCTCGCGGAGGCCCTCGGCCTTCCCCTTGTCCAGAAGCGGGGCTCCGACCTTCTCTCCGCCCTCGTGGGCGGCACCGAGCAGCTCATAGCCGCTGCCTTCGAGGAGGCCGAGGACGCAGGCGCCATCCTCCTCCTCGACGAAGCGGACAGCCTCTTTCTCGACCGGAGCAAGGCGGAGCGCAGCTGGGAACGGAGCCAGACCAACGAGCTCCTCACGCGCATGGAGGCCTACTCGGGCATCCTCATCTGCTGCACGAACCGCATGGAGGACTTCGACTCCGCCTCCCTGCGCCGCTTCCAGTGGAAGCTCGCCTTCAAGCCTCCGCGGGCCGAGCAGCGGACGGAGCTCTACCGGCGCTACTTCACCGAAATCTGCGGGGAGCCCGACGAGGCGACCCTGCGCGCGATACGCGACCTCGAAGGCCTCTGCCCCGGCGATTTCGCGGCCGTCCACAAGGCCTTCGTGCCGCTCGCCGCCGCGATGCCTGCTTCCACGCCTGCGTCAGGCGCCGTCACCCATGCCCGCGTCATCGAGCGTCTCAGGTCCGAGCTCGGCTGCCGCGCAGGGAGGTCGGCCGCGCAGCGGAGGATAGGCTTTGCCTGAGTCGGCTGCCGGGGCTGATGCCCGTCCGCCCCGGGAGGCCCAGGCCGCCGCGCCCACCAGCCGCAGCGACTGGCCCGGGCAGGCCTTCCATCGATCTTGTCACGGATTCCTGCGGCCGGCCCTCCGAAGCGCCGTCCTCAAGGGTGCCGCCCTGTGGTGAGCCGCCTGCGGTCCGCCGCGGCGCGGTCGCCCGCGGCCTGGCTCGGCCAAGCTGGTCGCGGTTTGTGCCTTCCGTCACTTACGTTCATGCATCGATCCCGTATACTTGAGGCATAACGCGAACGAACGGAGGAAAGCATGGGAGAAAAACTCGTCATCGTGGGCGGCGTGGCCGGCGGAGCCACCGCGGCGGCCAGGGCCAGGCGCCTTTCGGAAGATGCGGAGATCACCCTCGTGGAGCGGGGACCCTATGTCTCCTTCGCGAACTGCGGCCTCCCGTACTACATATCCGGGGCGATAGCCAAGCGCTCGAAGCTCCTCCTCCAGACCCCCGAGGGCTTCGATGCCCGCTATGGCATCAAGGTTCTCGTCGATACCGAGGCCGTGGAGATCGACCGGCAGGGCAAGAGGCTCCGCGTGCGCGGGCCCGAGGGCGAGTCCTGGCTACCCTACGACCGTCTCATCCTCGCACAAGGCGGCAACCCCGTGATGCCGCCCCTGCCGGGTCTGGACTCGCCCAACGTGTTCAAGCTCTGGACCGTACCCGACGTGGACAGGATCAAGGCCTGGCTCGATACCGCGAAGCCCGCCTCCGCCCTCATCGCGGGCGGCGGCTTCATCGGCCTCGAGATGGCGGAGGCCTTCACCGAGCGCGGCATACCGACGACCGTGGTCGAGCTCCTCCCGCGCATCATGTCCACCATGGATCCCGAGTTCGGCGCCATGGTGGCCGGGAAGCTCGAGGAGAAGGGCGTACGCGTCCTCACCGGCCTCGGCCTCAAGGCCATCCACGGCTCCGAGGGCAAGGCGGAGCTTTCGGACGGCAGCATCGTGGACTCAGGCGTCGTCCTCCTCTCGATCGGCGTGCGGCCCGAGCTATCGCTCGCCAAGGCGGCCGGCCTCGCGTTGGGCGCGACAGGTGGCCTCGAGGTGGACGAGGAGCTAAAGACCTCGGATCCCTCCATCTGGGCCGCGGGAGACATGGTCGAGATCGTCAACAAGGTCTCGGGCCGCAAGGTCCGCGTGCCCCTCGCGGGACCCGCGAACCGCCAGGGCCGCATCGCCGCCTCGAACGCCCTCGGCATGCACATGAAGTACCATGGCGCCCTCGGTACGAGCGTCTTCAAGGCCTTCGACGCGGTCGCAGCCTCGACAGGCCTCTCCGAGAAGGCCGCCCGCGAGGCGGGCTTCGATGTGGGAGCCGCGATGATCGTCAAGGACAACCACGCGGGCTACTATCCCGGCGGCCAGGAAATGACCCTGAAGCTCGTCTACGACCGCAGGGACGGCCGCATCCTGGGAGCCCAGGCCTTCGGCGGCGAGGGTACTGAGAAGCGCATCGACGTCGTGGTCACGGCCCTCCAGGGCAAGTTGACCCTCGACGACCTCGCCGAGCTCGACCTCGCCTACGCGCCGCCCTTCTCCTCGGCCAACGATCCCGTGAACCTCGCGGCCTTCATCGGCCAGAACGATCTCTCGGGCTACGCGCCCCTCGAGACCGCGGCCGGGCTCAAGGCCGCCATTGCCACCGCGGCCGGCGCCGCTGCGGAGGCAGGCGCTCAGGCCGGCAGCGGCGCGGGCGAAGTGCCCTTCATCCTCGACGTGCGCAACCGCGGCGAGTTCGAGGAGGGACACCTGAAGGGAGCGCACAACGTACCGGTCGACGAGCTCCGTTTCAGCCTGGACGAGGTTCCCCGCGACCGCAGGATCCACGTGCACTGCCGCTCGGGGTTCAGGTCCCACCTCGCCTTGCGGATCCTCAAGGGAAATGGCTACAAGGACGTCGTGAACGTCACGGGAGGCTGGCTCGGCATCATGGCCGAGGGCGGCTTCGATATCGAGCGATGAGCGATCCGGGGCGCCGGCCGGGCAGGGCCCGGCGCGGGCCGCGGACAACAACAGGAAAGGAGAACTACGATGGCAAGCAACGTGAAGGAAATGATCAAGGCCGGCGCGAAGATCATCGACGTGAGGAGTCCCGGGGAATTCGCGGACGAGTCCTACCCGGGAGCGGTGAACATCCCCCTCAACGTCCTTCCCGCCAAGGTGATGGACCTCGGTCCCAAGGACGGCCCCATCGTCCTCTATTGCGCCTCGGGAGCGCGGAGCGCCCAGGCCGCGCGCTTCCTCAAGCAGGAGGGCTTCACCAACGTGATCAACGCGGGCGGCCTCTCGGACATGCCGTCCTGAGGCCATGGCCCCAGGCCCGAGGAGAACACCATGGACATGAACATCCTGTACGCGATGGGCGCCGCCCTTGCCCTCTATCTCGTCTTCCAGCGCTTCACCGGAGCGAGGCGCGCGCCGGCGCAGGAGATCCTGGCCGCAATCAAGTCAGGCGCGAAGGTCATCGACGTACGGACACCCGGGGAATTTTCCTCGGGTTCCTACCGCAAGGCGAGGAACATCCCCCTCGCGGACCTCGCATCGCGCCTTGGAGACCTCGGCGCGAAGGACGAGCCCCTCGTGGTCTACTGCGCCTCAGGCTCGAGGAGCGCCCAGGCCGCGAAGCTCCTGAAGCGCGCCGGCTTCAGCAAGGTGATGAATGCGGGTGGGCTCGCGGACATGCCGAGGTGAATAGCGCATAACGTTCCATACGGACGTGCCTCGTAAACTGAAGGACCTCCCGGAAACCCGGGAGGTCCTTCTTGCATGCATGCGATTTCGATCTATTATGCCGCGACCTGCGCGCGCGAGCGGCGCTAGCGCTTCAGCGCCGCATCGATCTCCGCGGGCCTGAACCCGACGATCACGCGGCCGTTGACCTCCGTGACGGGCACGCCCATCTGGCCGGACTTGCGGATCATCTCCTCGGCGCGGCGCTCGTCGCGCGAGACGTCGTACTCCTCGAAGGGGATCTGCTGCTTCCTGAGATGGTTCTTCACCATCGTGCAGAAGGGGCAGGAGGGGGTCGAGTAGACGGCGACGCTCATGCCTTCCTCCTCGTGGAGATGCCGAAGGGCAGGTAGAGGGGGCAGGTGCCGACCAGGGCGGTGGCGAGCGGCACGATGGCGATGAGGCCGAGCCAGCTCTTGAAGACGATGCCGAGGATGGCGATGGCCACGGCGAGGACGAGCCTCACGAACTTGTCTACTGTTCCGATATTCCTTGTCATGTCGTACCTCCCGCATCCGAGGCTTCCGGATGCATGAGACTAATGTCGCACCAATGCGCGAATACGACAGTGACGGAGGTCACCGAAGGCGGGAGTACCGTATCTGCGGCGCGTTCAGGGGCGCAGCTTCGCGAAGGGGGCGAGGAGGCGCAAGGAGCCCCGCTGGATCTCGACGGCGCCGCGATCCTCCCAGTCCTTGAGGATGCGGCTCACGACCTCGCGCGAGGTGCCGACCTGGTCGGCGAGCTCCTGGTGAGTCGCGGTCACGAGGCCGCCCGGCGCCTCGGCCCCCCGCTCCGCGAGCCACTGGGCGAGGCGCTCATCGACCTTGCGGAAGGCCACCTCCTCCACGAGCTCCATCACCTCGGCCATGCGCCGTGCGTACTCGTCGAGGACCCAGTCGCGGAAGGATGGACCTTCGGCGAAGAGCCGCATCACGAGTTCCCTCGGGATGAAGGCCGCCTCGGTCCGCTTTTCGGCCACGACGCTCGCGGGGAAGGAGGCGATGCCGCTGCCGCAGCCGAGGCTGAGGATGCAGCTCTGTCCCCCCTCGACGCGGTAGAGACTGATCTCGCGGCCGGATTCTGCGGTCTTGAAGACCCTTATCGCGCCGGAGAGGACGAAGGGGATGCCGGCGCAGACCTGTCCCTCGCGGAGAATGGTCGTGCCGGCCTCCATGTCCCGGAAGCGCATCGTGGCGAGGATGGGCTCGAGACGCGCCTTCGGCCACTCGCGTTCGGGAAAGAGCCTGCCGAAGACAGCAAGGAAACGCCCCGCAGCTGCTCCGTCGCCCATCACCATGCCTCCCTCCTCGATCGATATCGCCATCATCTCCGGACTTCCGGCCGGAATCAAGAGGCGGGCAATTCTTGCCCATGTCGAGGAGTAATTTCCCCGACACGGCCCTTCGTCTTCCCGCGCCGGCTCGGTGCGCTGCGGGCGGAGGAACGGAAAAACCTGTAAAAACGGCATTTTCTTGATCGGATGCCGATTCTTTCGAGTTTGGCACGGAGCTTGCATATGAATTCCTGAATGTAGTGAACATAGGAGGTTCATCATGCATGGTTGGTATGGATATGGTCCCGGCGCCGTGGCGCAAGGCTTCCCCTGGATGGGCGTGGTCATGCCCATCGTCTTCCTGGCCCTCATCACCCTCGCCATCATCCTCGTGATCAAGGCGGTCAAGCGCGATAGCGGCCATGGAAGCGCGGGGACGAATGCCGGCGCAGACTCGAAGGCCCTGGAGATCCTCTCCGAGCGCTTCGCCCGCGGCGAGATCGATGCGGAGACCTATCGCTCCATGAAAAAGGAGCTCGAAGGGGTCTGACCCCGAACACGAACCGACGTAACCCGATCGGGGTCTGACCCCAGGCCGGGTTCCGCCGGGACTCCCTGGGGTCTGACCCCAAGGTGATGGAGGCGGGCGTCGCCCGGCTCCAGTTTTTTCAAGAACGCCCGTCCCGGCGGGCGACAATGTTTGCCGTACCCCGGGAAATCCACGACAGTCTACGTATACCTGAAACCAGGAGGAGCCATGGCAAGGAAGCTTGCGCCCATCCAGATCGTCCGCCGCGTCGTCCTCGGCGTGATACTCGCGGGATTCACCACGCTTACGGTCCTGCACCAGCTTGTGCCCAACATGCCGTCGGTCGACGCCCTCGATCCCTTCGGCGGACTCGAGACCCTCATGAAGTACGTCGCGGGAGGTGAGTTCCTGAAGCGGCTCACGCCCGGCAACATCGCACTCCTCGGCGGCATCGTCGTGGTCGGCGTCCTGCTCTCGCGCTTCTTCTGCGGCTGGCTCTGCGCCTTCGGGGCCCTGCAGGGAATCTTCGGCTGGCTCGGCCGCAAGATCTTCAGGCGCCGCTTCACCGTGCCGCCTGCTGTCGACAAGGTCCTGCGTTACCTGAAATATGTCGTCCTCGTCGCGGTAATCTTCTTCACCTGGCGCGCGGCGGACCTCGTCATCAGGCCCTATGATCCACTCGCGGCATATGCCCACCTCTCTGCCGGCCTTGCCGAGGTCTGGGCCGAGTTCGCCGTGGGCCTCGTCCTCCTCGTCGTCATCCTCGTCCTCTCGATGCTCTACGAGCGGGCCTTCTGCAAGTACGTATGCCCCCTCGGAGCGGTCAACGCCCTTCTCGGCCGCATCCCCCTCTTCAGGATCAAGCGCATCGAATCCACCTGCATCTCCTGCTCGGCCTGCGACCATGCCTGCCCCATGAACATCGAGGTCTCGAAGGTGCAGAAGGTCGATTCGCCCGAGTGCATCTCCTGCATGGAGTGCGTGACCGCCTGCCCCACGAAGAAGCCGAGCCTCGTCACGACCCTCGGCGGCAAGGCCGTCAGGACCGGCGCGATAGCTGCCCTCGGCATCGTCCTCTACTTCGGCGCCGTGGCCGCGGGCCAGGCCTTCGGCCTCCTCCGCTTCACCCCGCCCACCCTCGGCGAGGCCGCGAAGTCGGGCAGCCTGTCGGTGAGCGATATCAAGGGCTCCTCGACCTGGGCCGAGGTCTCGTCCTCCTTCGGGATAGGCCTCGACGTCCTGTATCGCGAGACCGGCATCGATCCGGCCAAGGTGCCGGCAGACACGAAGCTCAAGGATACGGCCGCCCTCGCAGGCCTCGAGAGCTTCGAGCCCGACACCCTCCGCATCGCCGTGGCGAAGATCCTCGGCGTGCCCTACGAGGGCGAGGCGGGAGGGGAGGCCGCGAGCCAGGGCGGCCCGGAAGCCGCAGCCCCTGCGACGCAAACGGTATCGCACAACGCGCCGCCGCAGGCCGCTGCGCCCGTCACCACCGCGGCGGCGCCTGCCACGGGCGGTTCGGAGAGCGCCGCGCAGGCCGTTGCAGCCCCGGCCGCCGCCGCAGGCGGCGCTGGCAAGGGCGCGGCTCTCGTCGTCCCTGCGGACTTCGTCCTCGAGGGAAGCATGACGATCCAGCAGGTCGCCGAAACCCTCAAGACCACGACTGCGGCCGTCATCGCCAGGTTCGGACTGCCAGCGGACATCCCTGTGGACAAGACCTTGAAGGAGATGAAGGACAGTTACGGCTACACGATGGCCGAGCTCAAGGAGAGGATAAAGCAGTAAGGCCGGCCGCTGGCGTCGCCAGGGCTCCTGGCGCGAGCGACCCCGGGCGAAGCCCCGGGCTAGATTACGGCGAGTCCTGCGCCGAGGAGCTGCCTGAGGAGGGGATCGCCCCCCTCAAGGCCGGCGCCAGAGAGGAAGTCGCCGAGTCTCATCGGCTCGAGGCGGGAGGCGAGATCGGCTATCGCGTCATGCAACCTTGCCGCGCGCGCCGGGGGCAACTCGAACTTGACGATCTCGCCGCGGCAGGCCCAGGAGAGCCTTGCCTTGCCGGGCTCCGCCTTGCCGACAAGGGGGAGGCCGGCTACCCAGGCCGCCTTCCTCCCGGCCTCGGGCAACGCGGCGTCGAGCTCGGCTTCGGCGCGGGCGATGAGGGCCTCGATGAGGCCGGCCGATATCCCGGCCGCGGCCGCTCTGCCGCGTCCGCCAACAGTGTCGGGTAACGCGCTGGCGCCGCGGGTGTCGCGGCTTGTCCGGCTGCCGCGTCCCGTGGCCCGGGATGCGACTGCGCCGCCGAAGGCGCCGGCCTCGAACCAGGATGCCGCAGGCCTCTCGAGTTCCTCGCCCTGCATCCAGGCCTCGAGGCTCGAGACGAGAGGCGCGTCGTAGACGTCGAAGGCTTCCTCGCCCTCGAAGCCGAGGTCGTTGGCCGCGAAGAGGCGGCCTCCGGTTGCGCCTGGCTGCATGGCGGCCGCGGTGGCGGCCGGCGCGCCTGGCTCGGCGCTGCGCAGGGCAGCGGCCGCCGCCGGTGTTGCAACTGCAGGAAGGTCGGCAGTCCGCCCGGTGCCGCCCTCCGCCGTTGCGACCGGCGCATCGCGGCCCGGCGCGTTGGCTGCAACAGCCTCGAGGGGCCTCAGGTCCCGGCGGCCGCCCTGCCGGTATTCGACCATCATGCGCGAGTGCCGCGTGAGGACGAAGCGGTGCCAGAAGGCCGAATCGACGAGGCCGGCCGCAAAGAGCTGGCGCACGACCTCGGCCGAGTCGACGATGTCCCGGCCGGACTGGCCGGGGAAGCCGTAGATCAGGTAGGAGTGCACGAGTAGGCCGCTCCGCTTCATGCAGACCAGGGTCTTCACGAGGCGCGGGAGGTCGAAGCCCTTGTCCGTGAGCTCGAGGCCGCCCTCCGTCGCGATCTCGATGCCGCCCGAGACCGCCACGAGGCCCGAGGCTGCGAGGTATTCGCAGCGGCCCTCGGTCCAGGAGGCGTCGAAGCGGACATTTCCCCAGAAGGAGAAGGGGCGCTTGCCCGTCGCCGCGCGCGCTCGATTGGCGGCGGCGAAGGCGAGGAGTCCTGACATGGGCATGGCCTCGTCGACGAAGTGGAGGCCGTAGAGGCCGCTGTGCGCGGCCGCGCGGTCCGCGGCCTTCATGAGGGGCGCGATGAGGGCAGGCACATAGTTGGCCACGTAGTCGAGCTCGGTGTCGCAGAAGGCGCACCTCGCCCAGTAGCAGCCGTGGGCGAGGGAATATTTCAGCCAGGGCGTGTCCGACCAGAGGCGGTGCATCGCGTTGTCCGAATCCATCGCACGGAGGTAGCGCCCGAAGTTCACTCCACGGTAGTCGGGGAAGACCGAGGCGAGGGCCTCGCGTTCCTCCGCCGCGAAGGGCGACTCTGCACTCGGCTCCGTCCTGTCTTCGCCGAAGCCCTCGGCCAGGACGCGACCATCCTTCCGCGACATGGTGAGATGGAGTGGGCGATCGCCGCCTGCGAGGCGCGCAAGTATGGAAGCGAGGCTTCCGAAGCCCGCGTCGAAGGAGAGGTAGTCGCAGAAATCGAAGAGGCCGGGATCCGAGAGCTCGCGGAGCTCGGTCGAGACGTAGCCGCCGCCGAAGACGATGACCACTTCGAGGCCGCGCTCCGCGAAGGCTGCGCGCGCCTCGCCCGCGCAGGCGAGGGCTCCCGCGAGGCAGCCGGGGAAGGGGATGGTGACGAGGATGAGGACTGGCTCGCCCGCGGAGTCGCCGCCTCCGGCGCGGCCGGCCGCAGCGCCGCTGTCAGCGCCGCTGCCGGCGCCGCCATCGGCGGCGAGGGCCTCGGCCTGGGCCTTCCAGAAGGCGGCGGCCCAGGGCCTGTAGAAATCGCGGATGAACCAGCCCTCTCCGAGGGCCGCCCGTACTGCGCTGAAGTCCGCGAGGCTCTTGGCGAGGCGCTCGCCGTAGCGCACCGTGCCGAAGTCCGGGTCGAGGGAATAGCGGATGAGGTCGGCGAGATCCTCGAGGATGGCCGTGGCGAGGCCCTGGGCTTCCTCGCAGCGGATCCGCCCGCCGGCGGCCTCGAGGTAGGCCTCTGCCCGCGCGCCCCGCGGGAACTCCGCGGCCGAGGCCAGGCGATGGGCCATGGCGGGGTCTGACCCCGAGAGGAAGGCGACGAGGCCATCGATCCATTCGAGGTAGAGGGGCTTGAGGGAAAGGTACCGCTCAAGCTCGCGCCGCTCGGTTTCGCCGAAGGCGGGGCTGGCCGCGGCATCGCCGCGGCCGCTCGCAGGACCGCGGGCCGGGCCGAGGGGCCGCGCCTCGATGGCTGCGAAGACCTTCGATAAGCCTTCGCGCGAATAGAGGGCTCGGTAGACCTCGATGGAATGATCGTGGACCGATGCCGCGTGCCCCTTCGACCTGAGGTAGGCGTCGAGGTAGTGGATGGCGGGATAGGGCGCGTTGAGCTGCACGAAGGGCGGCTGGACGAGGATGGCCTTCATGCCTGGCAGTATAGCCGCAGCGGGCCCTTGTCATAAAGGCCAGGCTCGGTTCGCGAAGGGACCATGCGTTGCTGGCTGGACACGGGCCGCGGGCCTGGCACGGGCCGCAGATCGCGGGCTGGGATTCCGGCGCCGATGGCCTATTCGAGGTCGAAGGTCGAGGGCAGGCAGATGAGGCCGGGAGCAAGGCGTCCCGACTCGACGCCGTCGCAGTACTCGAGGACTGCCTTCCGGTCCTCGTCGGGACCGCCTGGAAGCGGGCAGATCATCGCATAGCCACCGCGTTCCGAGACCGCCTTGAAGCCGGCCGGGAATAGGCGGGTCGCGGCCCGGGATTGGGGATGGAGGGGGAGGTCGAGGTCCTTTCCGCCGCCTAGAGCAGCGAGGAGTGCGGCAGCGGATCCGGCATCTGCCGCGAGGAAGAGGTGGACGCGCGTCGCTCGGGTTTCCACCTCGCCGCCAAAGGCTCCCAGCGGCGCGATGTTCGCGAAACGGGCATAGGCCCTGACCTCGCCCTCCTCCTCGAGGACGAGGGCCTGGGTGGAAGGCGTCCAGGCCATCCAGGGATAGAAGCCCTGTTCCGGTTCGAGGGCGAGGTCGACCTCGCCATGGCAATCCTCCCAGAGCGAGAGGAGGGCTGTCTCGTCGCCGGGCCGAGGCGGGCGAAGCTTCGGCGACGGGCCTCGCGCGCCGGTATCGAAGTCCGGCACGATGCCCACAGTACCGAACATGCCTTTTCTGTAGCCGAAGCGGGGATAATAGCCTTCGTGGCCGTAGAGGAAGGCGAGGGAAACTCCCTTGGCTGCAAGGGCTTCGTGGGAGGCCCGCATAAGTTCGCTCCCGATGCCGCAGCCCTCGAATCCAGGTTCCACGGCGAGGGGCGCAAGGTTGGCGGAAAGGAGGCGCCTTCCCCTGAGGCGCATGGGCGAAGCGAGCCAGAGCGCCAGGCCGAGGGGATGGCCGTCGGGCGTCTCGGCCACGAGGGCGAGGTCCGGATCGAAATCGGGGCTGGCCGCGATCATGCCCGTGATGGCGATTTCCGTGAGATTGCGCCGCGCTCCCCAGGTCCTGTCCGCGGCAAAGGCCCTTGCGACAAGGTCGGTCATCGGAAAGAGGTCCGAGGAAAGCCAGGGCCTGATGCGGAAATCCGGCCTTGCCCGCGTTTTTGTTTCGTCCATGGTATGGTAGCCTAACCGTCTGGGGCGAGGACGGGCAAGTCCGCCCGGTCGCGGGACATCCCTGCGGCCTTCCCCCTTGACTGTCATTTGCCGTTCCGGTATAAACGTAATCCGTCAATGCCGCTGTAGCTCAGTTGGTAGAGCAATGGACTGAAAATCCATGTGTCATCAGTTCAATTCTGATCGGCGGCACAAGACATAAGGACCCACCGGAAACGGCGGGTCCTTTTTTATCCCGGGATCTTGTCGACCTTGCCGCCCTTTCCACGGCTGCCGCGGGACTATATACTGATACGCGCTTGACATCCGTGGTTACGGCAGCGCAAAAAAAGGCCCCGAAAAGGGCTCCAGGGCAAGGAGACAGAAAACATGAAGATATTGATCGTGGGCGGAGCGGGATACATCGGCAGCCATGTGGCGAGGGAATTCCTCGACCAGGGCCACCAGGTGACGGTCTTCGACAACCTCTCCTCGGGCATGCGCGAGAACCTCTTCCCCGAAGCCGGCTTCATCCAGGGCGACATCCTCGACTATGAGGGCCTCCTCAAGGCCATGCGCGGCCGCGATGCCATCATCCACCTCGCCGCCTTCAAGGCGGCCGGCGAGTCCATGCTCAAGCCCGAGAAGTACTCCCTCAACAACCTCTCCGGTACGGTGAACATCGTGAACGCGGCCTGCGAGGCCGGCGTGAAACGCCTCGTCTTTTCCTCCTCGGCCGCAACGTACGGCGAGCCGGCCTACACCCCCATCGACGAGAAGCACCCGACCAAGCCCGAGAACTACTACGGCTTCACGAAGCTCGAGATCGAGCACGTCCTCGACTGGTACGACAGGCTCAAGGGCCTCCGCTTCGCAGCCCTCAGGTACTTCAACGCAGCCGGTTACGATGCCAAGGGCCGCATCAAGGGCCTCGAGCGGAACCCTGCCAACCTCATCCCCATCATCATGGAGACTGCCTGCGGGATCCGGAAGGAACTCGAGGTCTTCGGCGACGATTACGACACGCGGGACGGCACCTGCATCCGCGACTACGTCCACGTGAGCGACCTCGCCCGCGGCCACGTGGCGGCCCTCAAGTGGATCGACGAGAACGACAAGAGCCTTGTGGTCAACCTCGGCTCGGAGACCGGCTTCTCCGTCCTCGAGATCCTCGACATGGCGAGGAAGGTGACGGGCCGGCCCATCCCCTCGCGGATTTCCGCCCGCAGGCCCGGCGACCCCGCCGCCCTGGTGGCCTCCTCCTCGCTTGCCCACGAGGTACTTGGCTGGGAAGCCCGCGAATCCGGCGCCGAGAGCCTCGTGAAGACGACCTGGGAGGCCTACAGGCGGGCCGGCAAGGCGTAAGCCTTGCCGATGGCGAAGCGTAAGCTTTGCCGGCGGCAATTGGAAGCGCACAACGCATCGGCAATAGAAGGAGAGTTTCATGACGAACAAGGAAAAGCTCTTTGCCTGGCTCGACGGATCCACCAAGGGGATCGTGGAGCTCGAGTCCCTCCTCACGGCGATACCGGCCCTCGCGCCCGAGTCCGGCGGCGACGGCGAGCTCAAGAAGGCCGAGGCCCTCGAGGCCTGGCTCAGGAAGCACGGCATCACGGACATCGTGCGCTACGACTCGCCCGATCCGCGCGTCTCCTCGGGCAAGCGCCCCAACCTCGTCGCCACCATCAAGGGCGCGCGCGACGACGGCCGCGTCTGGATCATGAGCCACACCGACGTGGTGCCCGAGGGCGACCGCGGCATGTGGAAGAGCGATCCCTACAAGGTCGAGGAGCATGACGGCAAGCTCTGGGGCCGCGGCGTCGAGGACAACCAGCAGGGCCTCGTCTCCGGCGTCTTCACCGCCCTCGCCTTCCTCGAGAACGGCATCGTGCCGCCCCGCACCATCAAGCTCCTCTTCGTCGCCGACGAGGAAGTGGGCTCGGTGCACGGCATCCAGTACCTCCTCAAGACCCAGAAGCTCTTCAGGCCCGACGACTTCATTTTCGTGCCGGACGGCGGCAGCGCCACGGGCACCGACATCGAGGTTGCCGAGAAGAACATCCTCTGGATGAAGGTGACCACGAAGGGCGCCCAGACCCATGCCTCCATGCCCGACAAAGGCGCCAACGCCTTCCTCGCGGCCTGCGACCTCGCCCTCCGCCTCCACGCCATGGAGAAGGAAGTCTACCCGGCCCACGACAAGCTCTTCGATCCGGACTACTCGACGATCAACCCGACCAAGAAGGAAGCCAATGTCCCCAACGTCAACACCATCCCGGGCGACGACGTCTTCTGCATGGACATGCGCATCCTGCCCTGCTATCCCCTCGACGGCGTCCTCGCCGAATCCGAAAAGAGGATGCGCGACATCGAGAAGCAGTACAGGGTCAAGGTCTCCTACGAGATCCTCCAGCGCAACGAATCCAAGGCCACGCCCGCGGACGCGCCCGTGGTGAAGGAACTCTCGAAGGCGATCCGCGAGGTCTACAAGGTCGAGCCCAAGGCCATCGGCATCGGCGGCGGCTCGGTTGCGGCCTACCTCCGCAACGCGGGCTTCGACTCGGTGGTCTGGAGCCGCCTCGACGAGACGGCCCACCAGCCCAACGAGAGCTGCAAGCTCGAGAACGTGATCGGCGACGCCAAGGTTTTCGCGGCCCTCGTGCTGCGGGATTAGGCTGACTGATCGGCATTTAGAACGGCCGGCCGGGAAGCGATTCCCGGCCGGCGTTTTTTTCATCAAGGAGAAAACCGATGGAAGAATGCGGGACCGTGGAGAGGTACTACGACGACAACGTCCTGGGTGAATGGCAAAGGATGGAGCGCCATCCCATCGAGTTCGAGGTCACCAAGCGCATCATCCAGAAGCACCTCGCGGCGCCACCCGCGCGGATCCTGGATGTCGGGGGAGGCCCGGGCAGGTACTCGATCTGGCTCTCGTCGCGGGGATACGAAGTCACCCTCTTCGATCTCTCGCGCGGCAACGTCGAGTTCGCGCGATCGAAGGCCCGCGAGGCGGGCCTCGAGCTCGCCGGTTATGTCGCGGGCAACGCGTTGGAGCTGGACGGGCATGTCGGGGCGGAGGTCTTCGACGCCGTCCTCCTCATGGGCCCCCTCTATCACCTTGTGACGGAAGCCGATCGCTGCCGGGCAGTCGAACAGGCCCTGCGCGCCCTGAAGAAGGGCGGCGTCCTCGTCGCTTCCTTCATTTCGGCATATGCGCCCGTCCTCGACCTCCTCATGAACTGCCCCGAGGAGCTCGTGGGGCGGGTCGACGAGTGCCTGGCGTATTTCGAGGATGGCCGCAACATTGCCTCCGAAGACAACCCGGGCTTTACGAGCGCCTACTTCATGGATCCTCAGGCCATCGACGGTTTCATGGAAGGCTTTCCGCTGAAGCGGCTGGCGCTCTATACGGCGGAGAGCATCCTGGGCCCGTATGAGAAGAGGCTCAAGGAAGCGGACGCGAGGACTTTCGAGGCCTGCCTCGACCTCGCCATGAAGCTGGCCGAGGACGTGAATTGCCGTGCCTCGGGCGAGCACCTCGTCTATGTGGGAAGGAAGGAGTAGGAGAGGCTAGTCGCCGGCCGTTGCGGAAGACCCGCCCGTGGCGGAACCGAGCTCCTCCACAAGGTAATCGCCATCGATGACGATGACCACCTTGCCCGCTGCGAGGAGGGCGCGGTTCTCGGGGCTCGCAAGGATCTTCATCGCCTCGTCTACCGGGATGATGAGGTCCGTGCGATCCGTGCCGAAGAGGGCCGTGGCGTCTATCATGAGGGGCGACTCGCCGATACGCGAGAGGAGGGAGCCATCCCTGATCGAGTCGGCCTTGGCGTAGCCGACCTCGCCCCAGGCTGCGATCGCGTCCGGCGCTACGCCGTTCCTCTCGAGGAGGAGCTTCATCGCGTCGTCATAAACCCGCGGGAAGAGGCAGGGCCGGGCGAGGTCGGTGACCCGCTCTCCGTGGACGGCGAGACCGGAATCGGCATAGATGACGACGCCCGTGTAGGCCCGCGTTGCCCGCCACTCGAGGGGGGCTTCGGGCGAGACGGGCGTGCGGTGCCGGACGAAGATGCCGGCTACCGCGTAGAGCGGCAGTTCATAGCGGGCGACGAAGGATCGCATGTCGCGGCTGAAGGACGAGCCCTTTTCTACGGCCTGGCCGCCGAAGCCGAGGAGGTCGGATTCGTCGAGCGTGCCGTCGTCCACGCAGTCGGCCACGTCGCGGTACGAGTCGACGGGGAGGTCGAGGACGAGGCCCGCGAGGATGCCGGGGAGGTCTCGGTCGATGAGGCGTTCGGCCTCGATCCTGCCTGAGGGCATGCGGAGGCCGGCGGCGGCGAGGTCCAGGGAGACCTCGACGGAGAGCTCCCTCGCTGCCCAGTCGACTGATGCGTGGACGGTGTAGGGCGGGGGGGCGCTCTCCTGGGCCGCTGCCTGCGAGGGGACCCCTATCGGGCAGACGGCCCAAAGGAGGGCGAGGAGGACGGAGGTCCCGAGGCCCGCGTGCGGCCCCGTGCGTCCCCGCGAGATCCGCGCTTTCACGATTTTCCTGGTCATCACTTGATTATCGGCACGTGGAGGACCATACCTTCGCGGATCACGCTCGTGAGCGAGAGGCCGTTCTTCCCGGCGAGGACCTCGGGCTGGACGTTGTAGCGGAGGGAGATCGACCAGAGGGTGTCGCCCTTGACCACCGAGTAGCTCCCGGAGAAGTCGAGTTTGGCGTCGTCGCTCGCGGCGGACTGCATGGGCGCGGCATCCTTGAGGGCCGGGATGACGATTACCTGGCCCAGCCTGAGGAGGTCGGGCTTCATGCCGGGATTGGCCTGGACGATCATGGACTGCGGCGTGCCGTAGTGCCTCGCGATGGCCGACAGCGTATCCCCCGAGCTGACCTTGTGGAGGTAGTAGCGGAGGAGCTTGAGCGAGGGATCGTCGAGGGCCGCCTTGACCGCGTCGGCCGAGCCTGCGGGCACCTTGATCCGATAACCGGACCAGGGCGGCGTGACGGTGTAGCGCAGCTCGGCGTTGCCCGCCTTGAGGTCCGCAAGCGGGATGCCCGCCGCGTCCGCGAGGAGGCAGAGGTCGACGGATTTCCTGAGCTCGAGGCTCTCCCAGGCCCCCCCCTCGTCCCAGTCCACGTCGAGGCCGTTCCTGCGCGGATAGCTCAGGATCGTGACCACGGCGAGGAACTTGGGAACGTAGCTCGTCGTCTCCGCGGCGAGGAGGCCCTGTTTCCTCAGGGACCAGTAGTCCTTGCCCTTGTCCGCGTCGGCCTTCCTCAGGGCGCGCGTCACGGCGCCTAGCCCCGAGTTGTAGGCCGCAAGGGCGAGGTTCCAGTCGCCGAAGGCGGCGTAATTGTCGGCGAGCTTGCGCAGGGCCGCGTCCGTGCTTTTCATGAAGTCGCGGCGCTCGTCCACCCAGTCGTCGATGCGGATGCCGTAGCCGCCTATGGAGTTGCGCATGAATTGCCAGAGCCCCGTGGCGCCGCTCCTCGAAACGGCCTTGGGGCTGTATTCGGACTCGATGACGGGGAGGTAGACGAGCTCGTCCGGAAGGCCGTAGTAGCGAACCCGTTCCGCGATGTAGGCCATGTAGGGCCTTGCCCTCTCCATGACCGCGGCGAGCCACTTCCTGCCGCCCTCGGAGAGATAGGCCGTCCTGAAGGCCTCGAAGCTCGGCTCGCCCCAGGGGATGGGGATGGAGAAGTACTCGCCGGGCGGGCAGGCGGGGAGAGGCGCCGCCGCCGCGCCGGCGTCGGACGCGTTGCCTGATCCCGATGTGACAGGAGAGCCCGCGTCGGGAGAGAGGGCCTCCCCATCGGCGGGCAACGAGACGCCCGCGCTTCCCGGGGATGGAAGGGCGAGGGCCAGGGCCGAAGCGGGCTGGGCCGAGAGCGTCGGGGCCGCCGTAGCGGCAGCGGTCTGGCCTTCGGGAACGTGGCTCCGCTCGAAACTGGACGGCGCCATTTCGGCGGGCGAGGCGGCCCCCCGGGGCTGGGCCCCCTGGGCGCCCGCCGTCGACGCCGCCAAGGCAAGGGCGAGGCAAAGCGCCCAGCGGGCGGCATTCCGCCCCTTGTCCGATCGAGATATGGCGCACATCACTGCATCTTCTCCCCGAAATATATGCCGGCCCATTCCCAGCGGCCATGGATCTCCGGGTCGGCAGGGAAGTAGATCTTGCGGAAATAGAGGTACCAGGTCGAGATGCGTTCGGACCAGCCCCAGGTCTTGAGGTAGGCGTCGCGCGGTCCCGAGGAGGCATCGAGGCCGTCGTCGTAATAGATGCGGCCCCCGGACATGAATTCCGTGAAATCGAAGAGGACCTGCGAGTTGACGTCGGTCTCGTCCTGGTGCCAGGACATGGCGAAGAAATTCACCTTGGCGCGGTAGGTCCTGAGCTTGTAGGGGTCTCCTGCCGCCAGGGCCGCCTTCACCTTGCCCACGAGGACGTCGAGGTCGGTGTAGGTCCAGTCCTTGGGGCTGTTGTAGAAGTCGACTATGTTGCGCGCGTACTGGAAGGCGTCCGGATAGCCCGGGACCGGCGCGCCGTAGTAGGGGATGAAGCGCGCGTAGGTCTTCACGGCGAGGTCCCACTCGCCCACCTTCTCATATTCCTTCCCGAGAAGGAAGAGCAGCGCTCCCATGTCCACGCGGTCCGGGAAGCGGGCGATGAGGTCCTTGTAGTATTCGATGCGCCGCTCGGGCGAGGAGGCGGTCTCGATGAGGCGGCGCAGGCACTGGTAGTGGAGCGAGACGCCGTCCACGTCGAGGTCGGGGTAGTTCTTGACGATGCGGTCGTAGTAGAGGGCGGCTATCGGACTCGAGCCTTCGAGGTCGTATACGTAGGCGGCCTGGAAAAGGTAGTAGGAGGTGTAGGGGTCGTCGGGCCGTTCAGAGGCGAGGCCGGTGAGGAAGAGGGTGAGCCTGTCGTATTCCTTCTCGCGCAGCAGGACCGACGAAATCTGGCGGGCAGCTGCGAAGCGTTCGACTGGATCCGACTTCGCGGAGTCGAAGAGCGAGAAGAGCTCCCTGAGTTCGGCCCTGTCGGCATTGCTTCCCGCCATGTAGATGGACCGTTGGGCGGAACAGGACGCCAGGGCAAGCAGGGCCGCGAGGAGGGCGGCGCATGCCGCGAACGTCTGCCTTCCAGGCGCGGCTCTTTTACCGCGCCCGGCACCCCGTCGACCAGCCATGGAAACGATCGTAGCACGCGGCTTCGCGTGTTGGCAAGCTCGAGGGCATAGGTTAGAATCATGACGATGAGCGAACGCAAGCAGCATGTGGACGAGCTCCTCTTCGTGACGGCCCTCGCGGCCATCCTTGGCGGCCTCGGCCTTCTCTTCCATACGACGGGCCTCGCGCGCGGCCTCGGCGTCCTCTGGCCCCTCCTCCTCATCGCTGGCGGCGCCCTCCTTCTTTTCTTTTCGGCCATCAAGGGAAGGTCCAGCACCTCCTTTTTCGCAGGCGCCTTCTTTGCGGCCATCTTCGGCATCGCGTGGCTGCTCTCCACCCTTCTTGGCTGGTCCTTTGCCCAGTCCTGGCCCCTCATAATGGTGTCCGCCGGGATCGCCTGGCTCGTCGCCGGTTTCCGGCGCAGCCGGAAGCCCCAGGCCGGATTCATCGTGCCCTCCTCCTGTTTCATCCTCCTCGGTACGCTGTTCTGCCTCTTCTCCTTCGATGTCGTGGACATGAGCCTCGGGGCCTTCGTGCGGATCTGGTGGCCGAGTTTCCTCATCCTGGGCGGCATAGTGCTCTTCGTCGCCTATGGCGCGGCACGCAGGACGGACCGGGATGAGGCTGGCCCCGCTGACGGAGCTGGCGGAGCGTGATCCCCGTTTCTCCCGCTTACGATCCCCGCATCGCCTCCTTCCTCGAGGACATCAGGTCAAGCTGCAACGCGCCGGAGCGCCTGCGCCGGGACCCCCTCGCCATCGTCGTGTCCTATCCCGATCAGACCGACCGCGAGCTCGCGGGCCTCGTGGCCTCGACCCTGGCCTTCGGCTCCGTGGACCTCATCCTCCGGGCCTGCAGGGAGGCCCTCGCGCCGCTCGGGCCGCGCCTCCGCGAGGCCCTCCTCGCGATGCGCGATTCCGATATCGCGCGGGCTTGGGCCGGTTTCCAGTACCGTTACTGCTTTCCCCGCGACATGATTGCCCTCATGGGCGCCGTGCGTCGCGCCCTCGAGCGCTCGGGTAGCCTCGAGGCCTTCTTTGCCCAAGGCGACGACGGCGGTCCCGACATCGTCGACGCGGCCGGCAGCTTCGCCCGCAGGCTCAAGGATCTCTCGGCGGAGGCGGCCCGCGCCATGTCATGTGAGGGAGGCGCGGCCAGCGCGGGCGGCGGGCGGGCCGTGCCTGAGGGCTTGCGGGCGAATCTCCTCCCCGATCCGGCCAAGGGCTCGGCCTGCAAGCGGCTTTTCCTCTATCTCAGGTGGATGGCGAGGCGCGACGAGGTGGATCCAGGCTGCTGGAAGAGCGTGGATCCCCGCCGCCTCATCGTTCCAATGGACACGCACATGGCGCGCGTCACGAGCGAGCGCCTGCATTTCCTGCCGGCGCCCCGGGCTGACCTCAAGGCCGCCCTCGCCGTGACGGCTGCTTTCAGGCTTTACGCGCCCGAGGATCCCGTGAAGTACGATTTCGCGTTGACCCGACCCGGGATAGACCCGGAACCGGGCGACGAACGCTTTGGCTGCACATGATCGGGGCTTCGGAAGAATACACGCTCGAACCTTCCAAATGACCAGATAGAGCGGGGCCTGGCAGGGGAAAACGCAGGGGTGGCCTCGCTGCGCTTGGCCCCTGCGTTTTTCCCTGCCACCCGCCGCATTACCCGTCATTGAAGAGGTGCGACGAGGTTCATCCTTCGATGGCCGATAATCGGCAGGTTGCCTTGTGTGGCTAGGGCGGGGGAGCGGTGGCCTTGGTTGGGGGCTGCCGTAGGGTGGCAGGCGGAACGGCCGCTGCGCGGCGTTCCGGCTTGCGGATCAACGCGCCAGGTAGTCTTCCCTGAGCATGTCCATGAAGACCTCGTCATGGTACTTGTTCATGAAGTAGTAGGATCGGCGTCGCCTTCCGATTTCCCTGAAGCCGCATTTTGCGTAGAGGTGGATGGCGCGCTCGTTGAACGCGAAGGTGCGCAGCATGATGTTGTTCAGGTTGAGGATGCCGAATCCGTAATCGAGCATGAGGCCCAGGACTTCAGTCCCGTAGCCCTTGTTTCTTTCGTCCTTCTCGCCGATGAGCATTCCCAGCTCAGCTGTCCTGTCGGTGGCCTGGATGTCGAAGAAAGTGCAGAAGCCTATCATCAGGCCGCTTTGCCTCTCGATGATCGCGAAGGCGTTTTCGTCCTTCGCGAGCATCGCAATCATTTCCTTTTCCTTCTCGAGGCTGTACGATTTCGCGATCGTCCCGATGAGCGAGGCGGTCTCGCGGTCATTGTACCACGCGCAGAACGCCTCGTAGTCGTCCGCGTTGACGGGCGAGAGATAGATGCGGTCGCCCGCCAGTTTCTCGAAGTACTTCACGAGGACCTCCCCTGCCTTATGCGACGCGGCCCGGGCCCAACGCCGCCCTTTGGGCGCATTTCTCGAAGATGATGGCGGCCACCGCTGCAAGGACGCCGATGCCGCCCGAGAGGATCATGCAGAAGGCGGGGCTCACCGCCTCGCTGATCGCGCCCGCATAAAGGGAGCCGATGGGCGTGACGCCGCCGAAGACGAGGGAATAGACGCTCATGACGCGGCCCCGGTGCTCGTTGTCGGAGGCGAGCTGGATGGTCGCGTTGGTCGATGCCGAGAAGGAGATGGTGCAGAAGCCCGTGATCGCGAGAAGGACGCAGGAGAGCGCGTAATTCCTCTGGAGGCCGCAGAGGAGGAGGGCGGCGCCGCAGCCCGCGGCTCCGCCAAAGAGGCGTATGGGATTCGGGCCCTTGCCGCTCCGCACCGCGAGGGCCAGGGCCGCGGCGAGGGATCCGACGCCCATCGCGGTCATGAGGAAGCCGTAGCCCGCCGCAGAGCGTCCGAGGTCTATCTTGGCGAAGGTTGGGACGACGACGCTGTAGTTGATGACGAAAAGGCTGATGACGGCCATGAGGACGAGGGGAAGGGCGATCTCGCGCCGCTTCCCGATGTAGGTCAGGCCTTCCCAGACGCTCGTGACGACGTCGCGGGCCGACTCGACAGGACGGTCCGAGACGACGGGAGGCGTGTTGACGGCGAAGAGGGCCGCGATAACCGCCACGAAGGACAGCGAATTGAGGAAGAAGCAGGGCGCTATCCCGATGAGCTCGATGAGGATGCCCGCTACGGCGGGTCCGAGGATGCGGGCGAGGTTGAAGGCGGCCGAGTTGAGCGATACCGCGTTCATGAGCGATTCCCGCCCCGCGAGCTCGATGACGTAGGCCTGGCGCGTGGGATTGTCGATGAGCTGCACCATGCCAAGGAGGAAGGCGAGGACGAGGATCATCCAGTACTGCACGATATGCGTGGCGGTGATGACGGCGAGGGCCAGGGCGAGGAGGGCCAGGGCCGACTGCGTGATGATGAGGGTCCTGCGCTTGGGGAAGCGGTCGACGAAGGGGCCTGCGAAGAGGGCGAGGAACATCATGGGCACGAACTGGACAGCGCTCACGACGCTGAGCTTGGCCGCCGAGCCCGTGAGCTCGAGGACGAGCCAGTCCTGGCCCACGTTCTGCATCCAGGTCCCGATCACCGAGACGCACTGGCCAAGCCAGAAGAGCCTGAAATTCCTCTGCTCGAGGGCCGGGAAGTATCTTTTGCGCAACTGGTGGCGAGGAGTGCGGGGCATGGCGGGATCCATCCTTGGACTCCCAGCCTAGCCCCGCGCCCCCCCGCGTTTCAAGCCGCCGCGGCGGGACGGCGCCGCGGCGGCGTCATGGTCGATTGCCGGCCGGGCTACAGGGCTGTCGCGGTGGCGTCGCCACCGCGTTCCGGCCGGGCTACAGGGCTGTCGCGGTGGCGAAGGCGGCCCGGCTCGCCTCGAGGACGCGGCCCATGGTGAAGGAGTCGCCGATGTTGCGGATCTCCGGGGCGGCGTGGGCCTCGACGAGGGCGCGATATGCGGCATCGTTGGGGCGGGCACCGGCCGCCAGGACCACGAGGTCGGCGGGGACCGTCTCTTCCCGCGGCTCGTATTTCATCTTCGGCGCGAAGGGGTTCGAAACGTTCTCGGGGAGGAGGGGGGTCCAGGTGACGAGGGGATCGGGCACGGTCTTCGAGACGTTGCGCATGACCTTGGCCTGGCCCTGCCCCACAGACGCGAGCTTCGTACAGTTCCAGATGCGTACGCCGCGCTCCTCGAGGTAGTGGAGGAGCCAGCCCCGGTTCGCGGTGCAGACGCCCTTCATGATGTCCGGCAGCATCTCGACAAGGGTGACCTCCTTGCCGAGCTCGTGGGCGAGGAAGTAGGCGGTCTCGCAGCCGACGACGCCTCCGCCCACGAGGAGGACAGACTTCGCGGCCTTGGCGATCGAAGGGTCGCGGAGGATGTCGACGGCGTAGACGACGTTCTTCGAATCGATGCCCGGCACCGGCGGCCGCGCCTGCTTCGAGCCGGTCGCGGTCACGATCGTATCATAGCCTGCGGCCTTGAGCTCGGCGGGCGAGGGCGAAGCCGAGAGCTCGACCTTGAGCCCGTGCTCGGCCGAGGCCTTGTCGACCTCGGCGCGGAGGTAGGCGAGGTAGTTCACGATGTCGAACTTGATGGCGGGGCGCGAGCCGGGGACGAGCATGCCGCCGAGCTCGCTCCTCGCCTCGTAGAGGGTGACCTTGTGGCCGCGGCGCGCCGCCATGCAGGCCGTGAGGATTCCCGCCGGGCCGCCACCGATGACGGCAACCTTCTTGGCCCGGGCCGCCTGCGAGAGGTCGGCGTGGATGATGTCCTCGAAGCCGGTGCGCGGGTTTACCGTGCATTGGGGGTGTCCGCCCTCGACGAACTCGTTGATGCAGCCCTCCTGGTCGCCGATGCAGGGGCAGATCTCCGCCACGCGGCCCGCGTAGGCCTTGTTGGGCCACTCGGGGTCGGCGAGGAGGGGGCGACCGAGCATGATCATGTCGCAGTCTCCGTCGCGCAACGCGGCCTCGGCGAGGTCGGGGTAGCCGAGCTTGCCAACGGCCACGACGGGCACCTCGAGGCCGGCGTTGGATTTGACGCCCTTCGCCCTGAAGTGCTCCTTCACGATGCGCGATACCTCGAGGTAGCAGCCGGGGGCCATGGGTGTGGGCGGGTGGGGGAGCCACCAGTTGTCGTAGCAGCCTAAGTCCACGTCGAAGAGGTCGACGCCGGCCTTCACGAGGGCTTCCATGTACTCGAGGGTCTCGTCGACCGTCCTCTCGCCGCGGAACTTGCGGAGGCTCTTCACGGTTTCCATGCGCTTCCCGTAGGTCTCGTTGAGGACGAGGGAGAGGTCGATGCGGTACATGATGGGGTAGTCGGGGCCGGTGCGCTCCCGGATCTCGCGGACCATGGCGAGGCCGAACTCCATCCAGTCGCGGAAGGCGCCGAGCCTGCGGCGGTTGAAGGCGGGGTTCGTCATCTGCTCGAGGAGG
>Ga0209099_1000905_pt1 | contig 32896 bp, 30 predicted proteins | sample AD_JPNHW2_MetaG_FD_184430 | JGI IMG/M metagenome (GOLD analysis project Ga0209099, IMG submission 184430) | Active sludge microbial communities of municipal wastewater-treating anaerobic digesters from Japan - AD_JPNHW2_MetaG (SPAdes) (version 2) | ecosystem: Engineered > Bioreactor > Anaerobic... | reverse complement strand
GGGCATCGTCGATGAGGACCGGCAGCACATCGGTCTCCGGGTACATCCGGGCCGCTCCCGGGAGCGGGCGCATGTAGGCCGTGCTCCCGCCCTCGAGCATCTTCCGCGTCTCTTCCGGTACCGGTTTATCCGAAAGTGCGAGTTTTGCACGGGTAATCACCTGTCCGATCGCGCAGGCCGCCTGTTTCTCGTTTGCACCGGCAACAAGGATGACGCAGTCATTTTCCCCGGCATGCAGGTGGGTGCGGAGACCGGCAACCTCTTCAGCTGTTACACCGTAGGCCGGGAGTTCGTCGGTATGGAAGATGCCCCCGACACCGCACTTCTTGGCATAGTCCGACATCTCGCTCCCGAGCCTTCGCTCCGGCTGGATCTCGCGCCCGACAAGTCCTGCAAAGCCCTTAAGGACAATGGCATGGATCTTCTTTGCTTTTTTGAGAACGGTGGATTTGGTCTCTTTGAAGTGTCCTGTAACGTCGGTACCGGCAGGTGCATCTGCACCTGCCCCCCGCTTTTTAAGTTCGTCGCGGATTGCAAGCAGGCTCTGCTGCCGCTGCACCTCGCGACGGACAACCTCGGCAATAAGATCGAGTTCCTGTACGCCCTTGATCTCGACACGGGCACCTGCTGCTATCGAGATGTTGACGTCCTGCCTGATTGTCCCGAGCCCCCGTTTTACCTTTCCGGTAGAACGGAGAACCATGCCGATATACTCGGCCATGTTCTGGACATCCTCCGGTGTGTGCATACAGGGAGAGGTTGTTATCTCCACGAGCGGGATCCCGAGCCGGTCGAGGCTGAACACCTCGTCTTTCACCCGTTGCGCCGCCTCTTCTTCGAGGCAGATCGTCTCGATCTGCCCGCCGCCCGGAAGGATACCGTTGAACGCGATGAGTGCAGTGCGCTGGAACCCGCTCGTATTGGAGCCGTCGATGACGAGTTTCCGCATCGTGTGCACCTGCGGTACGGGCGTCATGGAAAACATCTTTCCTATCGTAAGGCAGACCGCAAGCGCTTCGTCGTTTACCGGCGCCGGGGGTTCTTCATCATTCTCTACAAGGCAGGTAGTATCGTAAGTATAATACCGGAACATACGGTCGTGCTTCATCTCTTCCTTTGCAGCCCGGTCGATCTCCCCCATCTCACTGACCGTTGCCCGGAGGTAGCGGGAGAACTCGCCGCTGTGCTCCGCAGTTTCACAAAGGGTAGTCGGGCAGTGGCAGAAGAGTTTCTCCTCTGTATCCAGCTGCTGGTGGATCTCGATACCCGCCACGAGGCCGAGTGCCTTATAATCCATGGGTGCTCCTCCTCGTGCATTCGCCTTTGAGATCGTCCTGCATCAGTGCTGCCGCTTTTATTTTGTCCTTCTCGTTTGCGAGTACCCACATGAGTTTTGTGAGCGCCACTTCGGGGAGCATGTCCCCTCCTTCGATGACGCCCGCATCGAGAAGGTCGCGGCCGGTGTCATAGACCCGGTCGCAGACCCGGCCGTTCATGCACTGCGTGGTCATGACAACCAGCGTCCCGCTCCCGATAAGCCGTTTCAGCGGGGGGATGAGCACGGTGCTGGTGTGCCCGAGGCCGGTTCCCGCAATCACGAGCCCGTGGTATCCCTCGTACACCTTCAGGAGGTCCGGGGACATACTCGGGTAGAACTGGACGAGAGCGCAGTGGGGGTCGAGTTTGTCGTGGAGTGCAAGGGCGCGGGTGCCGCGCCGCACTGCTTTCCGGGTAAGAGTGACTTTCCGTGAGGGATATCCGACTTCCCCCACGGGAGCGATCCCGATGCTTTGGAACGCATCGCGGCGGGAAGAGTGCATCTTGCGGACGCGGGTGCCCCGGTGGATGGCACAGGCATCATCATTCGTGGTCGCGTGCATCACGACAACCACTTCCCCGAGGTCGCCTGTTGCTGCTGCAGCGGCGCAGACCGCGTTCATGGCATTGTCGCTCGAAGGACGGTCGGCTGATCGCTGGGACCCGACAAAGACGATGGGAACCGGCGTATCGATCATAAAACTGATCGCTGCTGCGCTGTAGGCCATGGTATCGGTTCCATGGGTAACGATAACGCCTTTTGCACCATTTTTTATTTCCGTGTATATTGCCCGGGCAAGGTCCTGCCAGATGGCGGGGGTCATGTTCTCCGAAAGGATGGTGGCAAGGGGGATCGTGCGGTAATTCGCTATCCCGGCAAGCTCGGGAATCGCGGTCAGGATATCGCTTGCATTGAACTGGCTCGTGACCGAGCCGGTCCGGTAATCGATCCTGCTCGCGATCGTCCCGCCGGTGGAGACAATAGCAAGCGTGGGGAGATTTTTGTCCTGGATTACCTCATGTTGTTGTGACGGGAGGGGGACGGGATGGCCCGCGAGGGTGCATGATTCCGGCGGGACGCCGATGTTATACCCGGAATCAAGTTTGACTACCGCCATGCCGTCGCGCCCGGTGATATACACGCCGTTTCTCTGAAGGCCGCGATAGGTGCACAGGACATGATCACCGGTGGCAAACTGCGGGGTTATGCTACCAGCCTCCGGGCTTTAGCGAGCAGGTCTGCTCTTGCTTTTGCGAGTTTTGCGAGTCTCTGATCAACAAGGGCGGCATCAGCACTGAGCTGTTTTTTCCGGTCATGGATGGCGCCTTTGACAGCCACCGGCGCCGGTGCACCGGGTGCTTTCCTGACACTGATGGAATACTCGGGGTCAAGCACCCTGTCGATCCTCACCTGGGTGAGCCCTTTTTTCACCAGCGAGATCCCGCATTCAAGGTCTTTTGCCGCCTCCTCAAGCGTGGCTAGGGAAAGGTCCCCTTTCGAAACAGCCCTGCCGACAATATTATGGGCAGTCCTGAACGGGATATTATATGCCCGTGCCAGGGAGTCTGCCAGTTCGGTTGCCGTTGAGAAGCCTTTTCCGGCCTCCTCCCTCATCCGCTCCTTATCAAACCGCGCACTGGAGAGCATGTCGATGAGGAGCCGGAGGCTTGCTTTCGCATCGTGCATCCCGCGCCAGACATGCGGGGTGATCTCCTGCAGGTCGCGGTTGTAACTCATCGGTAGTCCCTTGACCGTGACAAGGGCCCCGGAGAACGCCCCGAAGACCGAGCCCGACTTGGCCCGCATGATCTCGGCAGTGTCCGGGTTCTTCTTCTGGGGCATGATCGATGAGGTGGAGCAGAAGGCGTCGTCAAGGCTGACGAACTTCACAAACGAGGTGGACCAGAGGATCAGTTCTTCGCAGAGCCTGCTGATGTTCACCATGAGGATGGAGAGGTCCGCCAGTGTTTCCAGGGCAAAGTCCCGGGTGGCCACTGCGTCCATGGTGTTTGTCACAAGGCCGTCGAACCCGAGGAGGGCTGCTGTATAGTCGCGGTTGACCGGGTAGCCGGTCGAGGCGAAAGCGGCTGCACCAAGCGGGGATAGGTTGACCCGGGTATAGGCGTCCCTGAGACGATCGAAGTCGCGGCTGAAGGCCTGCTCGTAGCTGAGGAGGTGATGGGCGAGGGTTGTGGGCTGGGCATGCTGCAGGTGGGTGAATCCCGGCATGACCGTGTCCTTGTGCTGCCCGGCAAGGGCGATGAGGACCTTGCGGACTTTTATGAGGGCTTCCATCTGCTTGAGCAGTTCCTCCCGGAGTTTGATGCGGATACAGGTCGCGACCTCGTCGTTCCTTGACCTGCCGATATGCAACCTCCCGCCTATCTCGACACCTGCCGATTGAATAAGGATCGACTCGATGCCTGCGTGAATATCCTCGAAACGGTCATCGAATGCCTCCTCGGGGATTCCTTCGTCCTGCATAGCGAGCAGGGCAGGAAGGAGCTGTTCTGTTACGTCGCGGTCGATGATCTTCTGCTTGTCCAGCATCAGTACGTGCGCGATATCCACGAGGATATCAGCATCGGCTATATGGCGGTCTGCCTGCATCGAGGAGAGGAAATGCATCATCTCGCCCGATCTCTCTCCTGTCAGGCGTCCCAGCCGTACAACATCGGTTTGCATCAGTTCACCCGTTCCTGGTATATCCGGTTATTATTGGTCGTACCCTGATTAAAGCCACGCCTTGTGGGCGGCAAGCTCGATCGCCCGCTGGACCGATTCGCGGGGGATGATCGTAGCTACCGGGATATGGACGAGCTGCTCGATAACACTCGACACAATGGGGGCACAGACAACGGCAACCGCTCCTTCGCGCTCCGCCCGCACGGCGGCAATAATAGCGTCTTCCATGGTGTGTACCGGGTATTCGCGCACCCTGATCCGCTTGGCATCGACCACTGCCGTGCTCTCCTCAATGGTATCAAGTACCGAACGGGCTACGATAAGACCGATAAATTCGCCTTCCCCGGAGCGGTAGAACTGCCGTATCGCCCGGATGATGTATCTGAGCGTGGAGAGATTGGGGGATCGCTTCCCGTGGAGGATCTTGTATAACGAGCTCTGGGCGATCCCGCTCGCTTCGGATAATTCCCGGATGCTGATCCGGAGGTCGCGGCGCAGGAGGTCGTCAAGGGTGGCCACAAATTCCTCGTCTGAGGTAAGCGCGGCGCGCATGAGGCGGTCTATCGGATCGGTCTGTATCATATAATGGATACAATCAGGTTAATTTATGAAAAATATTTCCTTTTTGTCCCCTCCTTCCCGGAATACTATCTGCAGCCTGTGGACAATAATACAAATATGTGTGTATTTTTGTCGAATATTATCCGTTATTTTGTTACAAATAGAGAGAAATGTTGCCCGTATAAGACACTTTTTTATGATAGACAGGACAACACTGTGCGTATGAAAACGATGAGGATCACCCTATTCGCCCTTTGTGCAATTGCCCTCATGCTGCTCGTCACCGGCTGCACCCAGCAGAACGGCACAACCGCCGCACCGGTCAAGACGCTCGTGATCGGGTACCAGCCCAGCACCCACCAGATGGCCGAGATCACTGCCATGGAGAAGGGCTGGTGGCAGCAGGACCTTGCCCCGCTCGGTGTCGAGAATGTCTCCGACAAGGTCTTCCCGAGCGGCCCGCCCGAGATGGCAGCCATGCAGGCCGGGGAACTCGATATTGCCTATGTCGGTGCCGCCCCGGTCCTGACCGCACTTGCAACCGGGCTTGATGCCAAGATCATTGCCGGAGTCAACACACAGGGCTCCGATCTTGTTGTCAGGAACAGCCTTGACTACAAGGGCCCCCAGAGCCTCAACGGGACGACCATAGCCACGTTCCCGGCAGGGAGCATCCAGGACACGGTCCTGAGGGACTGGCTCACGAAGAACAACCTCACTCCGGACAAGGATGTTATCATCAAGGGAATGACCGGGGGCGATGCCATCACGGCCATCACAGCCGGCAAGGTCGATGGGATCTTCCTGCCGACCCCCTCCCCGAGCACGGTCGTGAACCAGGGCACGGGCAAGATTGTCGTCCACTCAGGTGACATGTACCCCAACCACACCTGTTGTGTCCTCGTGGTCAGCGGAAAGTTGATCCGCGAGCACCCGGAGATTGTCCGGCAGATCCTCAGGACCAACGACAAGGCAGTAGCATATAACCAGCAGAACCCGGACGATGCGGCAGCGATCTATGCAACAAAGACGGGAGCGAACCTGACCGATGTGCAGTCCTCGCTGGAAGAATGGGACGGGAGCTGGGCATCGGACCCGAATGTCATCATCAACCCGGTCCTTGACTATGCTAAGATCCAGTACGATCTCGGGTATATCAAGAAGCCCCTGACACAGGACGATATCTTCAACCTGACCTTCTACCAGAAGAACTGAAGGTATCTTTCCCTAACCTTTTTTCTAGTTACGCACAGGTACTATAATGATAACCCGCATTATCAGGTACCTGGACCCGTACCGGAGTCCATACCCGTAACCATGGGGAGATGAGCATCATAAAACGCAGGGGACACTCAATCAGGGAACACTGGCTCGGCGTCCTTGCCATTCTCGTTGCACTGATCGTCTGGGAATGCTATGCCGCCTTCATCATCAGGAACAGTTTCCTGCTGCCGGGGCCCGGAGATGTCTTCCTTGCCTTCCTCTCCCTTGCAGAGAAAGGGATCCTCCTTACCGATTTTGAGGTGAGTATGACTCATTTTGCCATCGGCCTCCTTTTCGCCCTTCTCATCGGCATCCCGGTAGGAATCGCCATGGGCTGGAACCGCCGTGCTGACGAGTTCTTTAACCCCCTCATCGAGATCCTCCGGCCGATTCCCCCGCTCGCATGGATCCCGTTTGCGATCATCTGGTTCGGTTTCACGCCGGTCTCTGCCGGGTTCGTCATCTTCATGGGAGCAGTATTCCCGATCCTGATCAACACGTACGCCGGGTTCCAGGGTGTATCCCGCATCTTTGTCGAGGCCGGCAGGATGCTCGGGTGTACGAGGACGCTGGACCAGATACGGTTCATCGCGTTCCCGGCGGCCCTGCCGTCCGTGGTCTCCGGGATCCGGATCGCAACCGGCGTGGGATGGATGTGCCTTGTTGCCGCAGAACTCTTTGGCGTCTCCAACAACGGCCTGGGCAAGGATCTCTGGTTCTACTACGACCTCCACCAGATGGACTGCGTGGTGGTCTACATGCTTATCCTCGGTTTGATCGGGCTTGTGATCGACATGATATTCCGGTATTATATCGAACGGCACTTCCTTAAGTGGCGGACCGGGGAGGTGGCGTGATCATGGGAAAACTGGAGATCCTCAACCTGAACCAGTCGTTCCTCCGGGACGATGGCACCCGTCTTGCGGTCCTGGAGAATATCAGCCTCGAGGTACATGACGAAGAGTTCGTCTGTATCCTCGGTTCGTCCGGGTGCGGCAAGACCACGCTGCTGCGCCTGATCGCGGGGCTCGATACTGCCGGGTCGGGCCGGGTTATCCTTGACGGTGAGGAGATCCGGGGCACCAGCCCGAAAGTAGGGATGGTCTTTCAGGAGTATTCCCTCTTCCCGTGGCGCTCGGTCATCGACAATATCGCGTTCGGCCTCGAGATGCGGGGGACAGCAAAGGATGAGCGGTACCGGATCGCGGAACGCTACCTCGACCTTGTCAATCTCTCGCAGTTCCGGGACAGTTACCCTTCCGAGCTCTCCGGCGGGATGCGCCAGCGGGTGGCGGTAGCAAGGGCCCTTGCCCTCGACCCGGTACTGCTCCTGATGGACGAGCCGTTCGGAGCGCTCGATGCCCAGACCCGGAACATGCTCCAGCAGGAGCTCCTCGACATCTGGGAAGCAACGAAGAAGACGATCGTTTTTATCACCCACAGTGTGGACGAGGCAGTGTACCTCTCTGACAGGATTGTTGTCCTCACTCCCCGCCCGGGACGGATCTGCCGGATTTTTCCTGTAAACCTTCCCCGGCCCCGCGACCGGACGAGCCCGGAGTTTGCGCAGGTCCGGCGCGAGGTTCTGGATCTTATCAACCAGAACTGCGCAACCCAGTAAGGTTTAATACGCCGCATCTCCATTTTATTAAAGCAGTTTAGTGAAGCGTACCGGCATCGATATCTGTTAAATACCTGATATTTCTGCCCGCTTTTATCAAATTTCAAAGGAGAAGGACGCGATGGTCAGAAAACCGGCAAAGATGTACAGGAACATCTCCAAGAAAGCCTATACCCGGCGCGAATATATGGGTGGTGTTCCCGGCAACAAGATTGTACAGTTCGAGATGGGCAACCTCTCGCAGGAATTCCCGCTTGAGGTTGATCTCCTCGTAGACGAGGCCTGCCAGATCCGGCATTCTTCCCTCGAGGCAGCCCGTATCACCGCCAACCGGCGGCTGATGAAGGATGTAGGCAGGTCAAACTTCCATTTCAAGGTCCGCGTCTTCCCCCACCAGGTCCTGCGCGAGAACAAGCAGGCAACCGGTGCCGGTGCTGACCGTGTCTCGGAAGGCATGCGCCTGGCATTCGGCAAGGCAGTGGGCACTGCTGCACGGGTCGACCCGAACCAGAAGATCATGACGGTGTATTCAACACCCCCGTACCTTGAGAAGATCAAGGATGCCCTGCGGCATTCCGGCCACAAGCTCCCGACCCCGTCGCACCTGAAAGTCAGCACGATCAAGGTCAGCGGCAGGATCATTGCGGCACCGAAGCTTGTTGGTGAGAGGGTTGTTGCAGCACCGGTTGTTGCCGAAGAGGCAGCAGCAGAAGCCGAGCCCGCAAAGGGTGGCAAGGAAGCCGCACCGGCAAAGGGAGCAGCCCATGCAAAGGGTGGCAAGGAAGCCGCCCCGGCAAAGGGCGGCAAGGAAGCCGCACCGGCCAAGGCAGACGAGAAGAAGGGTGCAGCCCCGGCAAAGGGCGGCAAGAAGTAAATTTTTTCCATCTTTGCCGGGGAATCCCGGCACGTTTTTTTTTTACACGTTCCGGTTCTCCCGACTGGATCGCATTCTGAATTCATTATATCCTGCCATCCGGCAGGATCCTGCGGATCACCTCCGCGTTCACCAGTGAGAACATGACACGCTACGGTTTCATCGGTACAGGGTCTATGGGGAGCATGCTGATACGGAAATTCATCGGCACGGGTATGATCGCTCCCGGGGATATTTCTGCAAGCTCGAAGACCGGCATCTCTGCACGGGCACTTGCAGAAAGGACAGGCATTACTGCCGCACCGTCCAATACCGCGGTTGCAGAACAGGCCGGGATCCTCTTTATCTGCGTCAAACCCGCCGATGTCAGGAAAGTCCTCGATGAGGTCTGGGGTGTGCTGCAGCCGGGAGTGCTGATCGTCTCCATTGCGGGGAGCGTTACCCTTGCAGATCTCACACACTATGCCGGCCTGCATGCCCGGGTTGTCCGGGTCATCCCTGCTGTGACGGCAGAGAAAGGAGCCGGCGTGTCGCTGGTGACGTTCGGCCGGGGAGCAACGCCGGAGGACCGGGAACGTGTCCTCGGACTCTTCAATGCCGTCGGGACTGCTGTGGAAACGGGTGAAGAGAATTTCGACCTGTACGCGGACCTGACAAGCTGCGCCCCGGCGTTTATCGCCGCCATGATACGGGAGTATGCCGCCGCCGCGGTCCGGACCGGTGCGGTCGAGCCGGCGGTTGCGGAATTCCTTATCCGGAAAACCCTCTCCGGTACGGCCCGGGTCCTTGATGATGAAGGGACAGGGTTCGATGAGGTCATTTCCCGGGTGGCAACGAAGGGGGGGATCACTGAAGAGGGCGTGAAGGTGCTGGAGGCGCGGCTCCCGGGCGTCTTCGACAAGGTGTTCGTGGCAACGGAACGCAAAAGGCTGATCCGGGCAAAGGAGCTGGCGAGGGGGGATTGACCCTCCCCCTTTGTAGAAAGGCCGTCCACTTTCACATCCCGGACTTTAACAACTATTAATCTGGCTCAGCAATTTCGACCTCATGAAGAGGGGATGGCATCTCATAATCGGTGGAATTGCTTTTTTATTCTACCAGACTTTCATTGACTCTCTCAATACAACGTTGCATTATCCCTGGTTTTTCGGTATTATTCTTCTGGCAATAGGATCAGTTTTACCCGATAAACTGGAACCTGCCTCTACCCGGTATCACCGGGGAATCTGTCATAGTCACGGAACACTTTCTCTCATGACGACATTCTTCACCGTATCTGCATTGGTCGTATCATTTTCCCCGGCATTTCCGCATATTCATCTGGTGTATCTTGCATCGTGTTTCTTCCTCGGGTATCTGTTCCACCTGCTGGCAGATTCGGTTACGCCGGCGGGGCTGCCGCATTAATTGAAAAAAATCGCGGGTGCGGAGACAACACGGTAAAATTCCTGAACCCGGATAGTAAAACCGATCAACAGGTTCCACAGGAACCGATACTTTTGTGCATGAAGCATGAGCGGAATCTGATAAAAATCAGTGCCTGGCTGGAAAAATAAAAATCAAAGCTTGGTTGATCCGGATCAGGTTTTGATCGCGATGGAACATTTTCAATCAGGATTTGTTTGAATAATGTCTGCATAATCAGCTATTCTGATCACATGATCTGATAGATGTCTGTTCTGGAATTATTTCCCTATTTTTTACCAGTGTGTTCCGGTACCGCACACGCTTATATTACCCCCCGTTCCTCAGTATACATAAATGAAGAAACCGGCTCAGGATCCCGTCCTTTCGGCGCTTGCCGATGCCACTTTCGAAGCGTACAAAAGCGCCGTCATCAGCCTCCCGCCGGATGTGCTGCGGGTCATCAGAACGGCAGCTGCTGCCGAGACGAATCCGGTTGCCCGCGGGGAGTTTGAAAATATCTTAAAAAATATCGGATTAGCCGGGCGGCTCGGAGTTCCGATGTGCCAGGACACCGGTGTGCCGGTCATCTACCTGACCCTTCCCCCCGATATCCCGCTTACGCAGTCCCTGTACGATGCCGTTGCCGATGGCGTCCGCAGGGCAACAGAGGAAATCCCGCTCCGCCCGAATGTCGTGGATCCCCTCAACCGGCACAACAGCGGCGACAATACCGGTGCCGGGATGCCGGCAGTCCACGTGAAGCCCGGTGAGAAGTTCACCGTCACGGTGCTTCCCAAGGGTGCGGGTGCCGAGAACATGTCCCGGATCGCGATGCTCCTGCCCTCAGAGAAAAACCAAATAGAGGAATTCGTGGTCGAGACTGTGTACCTTGCCGGTTCCCGCCCCTGCCCCCCGGTCATCATCGGCATCGGGATTGGGGGGACATTCGATGGCGCAGCAGCACTGGCAAAGGAAGCCCTGCTCGGACCGGTCGATGTGATGACGGAGTACGAACAGCAGCTTCTTTGTGCAGTGAACCGGCTCGGGATCGGCCCGATGGGTCTTGGCGGGGATTTCACCGCGCTTGCCGTGAAGGTCAGGACCGCCGGCTGCCACACCGCATCGCTCCCGGTTGCCGTGAATATCCAGTGCTGGGCGAACCGGCACGCAGCGGTTGAGGTGAAGCGATGAGCCCTGATCCCGTTCAGCTCCGCACACCCCTTGGCGATGAAGTCCTGCAGCTGAAAGCCGGCGACCGTGTCGAGCTCTCGGGTATTGTGTATACAGCACGGGACGAGGCGCACCTGCGGATGCAGGAGAAAGGGATCCCGTTCGACCCGGAAGGTGCAGTCATCTACCACTGCGGCCCGGTCATCCGGGACAGGAACGTTATCGCCGCCGGTCCGACCACTTCGGCCCGGATGAACGAGCTCTCCGGGTTTCTTATTGCAAAAGGCGTCCGGGGCCTTATCGGAAAAGGTGGCATGGGAGCATCGGTGAGGAACCAGCTGAAGGGCCGGGGGGTCTACCTTGCCTTCACCGGCGGCTGTGCGGCACTTGCCTCGTCCCACATGACCCTGAAAGGCGTTCATTACCAAGACCTCGGGATGGCCGAGGCGGTCTGGGAAATTGAGCTTGAACGCCTGCCGCTTGTCGTCGGGATCGATTCATGCGGGAACGATATATTCTCTGCATCCCGGAAGAATGCAGAAACGGTATTTGCGAATTACTTTAAAAAAACACGGTCATGAACGGCAGCGACTCAAAGAATAGGTTTTTTGTAAAGGTCAATGAATACATAATACGATAGGACTGCCGATCCATGAAAATTGCCATCGACGAAACCCGGTGCAAGGGCTGCAACCTCTGTACGAAGGTGTGCCCGTATAAGATTTTTAAGGAAGGGAAAAAACCCAACCGCAAGGGTATCGTTGTACCCGAGCTTGACCGGCCCGAGCGCTGCGCCAACTGCCGGCTCCGGAACCTCTACGGCCGGCAGCTCTGCGGCGTCTGCCAGCTCACCTGTCCCGACCAGGCAATCCACTGGATCGAGGAAGAACCCTACGAACCGCACAAGGTGGCGATTGAATATTGACGAGGACTGAATTCTGGCAGGGCAACACGGCCTGTGCTGAGGGGGCGCTTGCGGCAGGCTGCACCTTCTTTGGCGGGTACCCGATCACCCCCTCGACCGAGGTCGCCGAGCACATGGCGGCGAAGCTCCCGAAGAAAGGCGGGGTCTTCATCCAGATGGAGGACGAGATCGCCTCCATGGCCTCCATCATCGGCGCCTCGTGGACCGGCGCCCGGGCCATGACGGCAACGAGCGGCCCGGGGTTCTCCCTGATGATGGAGAATATCGGGTTTGCCGCCATGACCGAGACACCCTGCGTGATCGTCAATGTCCAGCGGGGCGGACCATCCACCGGCCAGCCGACCATGTCGGCACAGGGGGATATGATGCAGGTGCGGTTCGGCTCGCACGGCGACTATGCGGTAATCGCCCTCTGCCCGGCAACCGTACAGGAGATGTACGAACTGACCGTGAAGGCCTTCAGCCTTGCCGATAAATACCGCGTACCCGTTTTCCTGATGGCCGACGAGACCGTCGGGCACATGCGGGAGAAGATTATCATCCCCGACAAGGTCGAGCGGTTCGGCAGGAAACCATTCGTGCCCGGTACCCCGCCGTTCAGGGCAACAGATCCCGATCTCATTCCCGGCTTCCCGACCTTCGGCACCGGCCAGCACGTCCATGTCACCGGCCTGACCCATGATGAGCGGGGTTACCCGTGCGCAACAAATCCCAAGCTGCATATGGCGCTCGTGAAGCGGCTGGTCGACAAGATCGAGAATGCCCGGGACGAGATGGCGGACTACGACATCATCAACCCGGACGCGGAGCAGGTCTTCGTTGCCTACGGCGGCCCGGTCAGGACGGTCATGCAGGTGATGCACGACAAAAAGGACACGAACATCGGGTTCCTTCGGATCCGCACGGTCTGGCCGTTCCCCGAGAAAGCGCTTGCGAAGTTTAAAAATGCCCGGCGTTTTCTCGTCCCGGAGATGAACTTCGGCCAGATCGCCCGCGAGATCGAGCGGCACGTCAGGGTCCCTGTCAAAAGCATCCCGAAGCTGGGAGGGGAGCTCCACACACCCGCCGAGCTCATTGCAGCGATGGAGGAGATGCCATGAGCTTCGAGGACTGGTTCCGCGAGGACCGGCTCCCCCACATCTATTGTGCAGGCTGCGGGAACGGCACCATCATCAACTGTACCCTCGCCGCGGTTGACCAGATGGGCTGGACGAAGGAGGAGACCGTCTTTGTCTCCGGCATCGGGTGCTCATCGAGGGCGCCCGGCTACATCCTCACCGACTCGCTCCATACCACCCACGGACGGGCCCTCGCATTTGCCACGGGCGTCAAGATGGCAAACCCGGACCTGCACGTGGTCGTGTTCACCGGGGACGGCGACCTTGCGGCCATCGGCGGAAACCATTTTATCCATGCCTGCCGGCGCAATATCGACCTCACGGTGGTCTGCATGAACAACCAGATCTACGGCATGACCGGCGGGCAGGGAAGTCCGACGACTCCCAAGGGCTGCCTCTCGTCCACGACACCGTACGGATGTACCGAGACCCCATTCGACCTCTGCGAGCTTGCGACAGCAGCGGGAGCAAACTATGTCGCCCGCTGGACATCGTACCATGTGAAAGAGCTGGAGAAAGCGGTCAAAGCGGGACTTGAGACTCCCGGCTTCTCGTTCATCGAGGCGCTCGTCCAGTGCCCCACGGCTTTCGGGCGCCGGAACAAGTTCCGGCAGGTTGCCGACCATGTCGAGTACCTGAAAGTCCACTCGCTCCTGAAGGCGAAGCGCGACCGGCTCCTCGAGAAAGGAGAGACAGTCCCGGATGACATTTTCGTTGTAGGCGAACTTACCCGCAGGAACCGGCCGGCTATGGGGGTGAAACGATGAGAAACGAGGTCAGGTTCTCCGGTTTCGGCGGGCAGGGGATCATCCTCTCGGCCGTCATCATCGGCCGTGCGGCCGTCATGTATGACAACAAGTTTGCCGTCCAGACACAGGTGTACGGGCCGGAAGCCCGGGGCGGAGCCTCGATGAGCGCAGTCATCATCGATGATGACCCGATCCTGTACCCCAAGGTCTCTATCCCGGATATCTATGTCATCATGTCGCAGGAAGGGTTCGAGAAGTACGGGGTGGATGCACGGGAGCCCGCAATCATGCTGGTCGACTCAACCCTCGTCCACTCCCGGCCGAAGTGCCGGTGCATCGAGATTGCAGCAACGCAGGAAGCCAGGCAGACCTTAAAAAAGGACATCGTGGCAAACATCGTGATGCTCGGGGCGCTGGTTGCCGCAACGCATGTCGTGGGTGAAGAAGCCCTGAAAAAAGCTGTCCTCGACTCAGTGCCCAAGGGGACCGAGGACCTGAACCTGAGAGCAATGCAGCTCGGCCTGCAGCTGGGGAAACAACCATGAAGTTACGCGAATACGAGGCAAAAAGCATCCTGAAATCTGCCGGGATCCCCGTCCCGGCAGGATTCCTTATCCGATCGGCTGACGAACTCACACCCCGGCTTGGCGAACTGGGTACGGCTTTTGTCCTGAAAGCCCAGGTGGATGTCGGCGGCAGGGGCAAGGCAGGTGGGATCCTGATGGCGGACAAGGCCACGGGAACAAAAGTGGCAGAGGAACTCTTCGCAAAGCAGATCAAGGGCCTGCCCGTGAAGGAGATCCTTGCCGAGCAGAAACTCGACATACACCACGAGTATTATCTCTCGATCACGGTAGACCGGTCGAGCAAGCAGCCGCTCATCCTCTTCACCGATGCCGGCGGGGTCGAGATCGAGATCACCGCAAAGGAGCACCCGGAACTGATCCGGAAGCTTGTGGCAAACCCCCTCATGCGGGACCTCCCCCCGTTCATGATCCGCGAGCTGATCGGGACGGCACCCAAAGAGATCGGCCCGATCATCAACAAGCTTTACCTGGTTTTCATCGGGAAGGACGCAATCCTTGCTGAGATAAACCCGCTGGTGACTACGCCGGACGGGGTCTTTGCCGCGGATGCCAAGATCATCGTGGACGACAATGCGCTCGGCCGGCAGGGGATCACCGTTAACCGTGACCTCTCTGACCGGGAGCGGGAGGCGGAGAAGCACGGGTTCTCCTATGTCGAGCTGGACGGGAAGATCGGCGTGATTGGCAACGGCGCCGGGCTTACCATGGCAACCCTCGACCTCATCGAGTATTACGGCGGGAAGGCGGCCAATTTCCTCGATGTCGGCGGCGGCGCGGAGAGCGAGCGGGTGATGCATGCCGTCCGTCTCGTGGCCAGCGTACCGTCCGTGAAGGTCATCGTGGTCAACCTTTTGGGCGGGATCACCAAGTGCGACGAGGTGGCAAAGGGGATCATTGCAGCGGGGATCTCCCAGAAGGTTATCGTCCGTCTTGCCGGGACCAACGAGGCTGAAGGGCGTAAACTCCTGTCAGAGAAAGGTTACGAGATGCTGGACACGATGGACCTCGTGGTGAAAAAGGCAGTTGAGGTGACCGCATGATCTATGGCGACAGGAATACCGGAATCCTCGTGCAGGGCGCGACCGGCAAGCAGGGCGAGTTCCACATCGGCCTCATGAACGCGTACGCAAAACAGGTGGGAGGCATTGGGGTCGTGGCCGGCGTTACGCCCGGCAAGGGCGGCCAGCAGGTACACGGTGTCCCGGTATACAACACGGTGAAGGCAGCAATGAAGGACCATGATATCGGTGCAGCAGTTATCTTTGTCCCTGCCGGGGCAGCTGCCGATGCGATCATGGAGGAGGCAAATGCCGGCATCACTACCATTGTCTGCATCACCGAGCACATCCCGGTGCAGGACACCATGAAGGCGATCGCCTACGCCCGGATAGAGGGCGCAAGCGTGATCGGCCCCAACTGTCCGGGGCTCCTCTCGCCCGGCGAGGTGAAGATGGGGATCATGCCGTCAGGGCTCTTCTCCCGCGGGAACGTCGGTGTCATCTCCCGTTCGGGCACGCTTACCTACGAGGTCGTGGACGAGCTCACCCGGGCCGGCATCGGCCAGAGCACCGTAGTCGGGATCGGCGGCGACCCGGTCATCGGCCAGACCTTTGTTGATGTTCTGGAACAGTTCGGGAACGACCCCCAGACCAAAGCAGTGGTCCTGATCGGGGAAGTCGGCGGGAACCTGGAAGAGGAAGGGGCAAAGTCCACCGATCTCCCGATAGTCTCCTACATTGCCGGCGTCTCGGCCCCGCCGGACAAGCGGATGGGCCACGCGGGTGCTATTGTTGAAGGCGGCGAAGGGGATGCCCGTTCCAAGATCACCCGGCTGAAAAAGCATGGTGTCCCGGTGGCATCCCGGGTATCCGAGATCCCGGATATGGTCAGGGACCTGTTCCGGTGCCGGTGCTGAATCGTCCCCGTTTTTTTATATAACGAACGCTGACCGCGTTATCACCTTATTTTTGAATGTCTGCTCTGCAGAATCCTCTTTTCGTAATGAGTCCCCCCATTGCATCACCCTGCCCCCTTGGGGGGTGTCCATGGTGCAGCGCGATGCCTCGGTATTACCCGGACTAAAAAATTTATCGCCGATTGTGTACAGGTACTACGGCGCAATCGCAACCGGGGGATGCCAGAGAGGCGGGGGCAGAGCCCGATAGAGCGTTACTGTTACTGTCAAAACGATTTTTCCAGATCCCGTATATCCACACGATTTGATGGGGGGCCGATAATCCCCCATGCCCGCATCGCGATAAGTGCTGCCGCCCCGAAGGGTGCGCTCTTGCGCGGGCTCAATTTTTCGTACCCTGACCAAAACAGGCACTTGTCCTGTTGTGTCCCAAAGAGGCCCGGAAGCAGGGATTCCTAAAAAAACAGAGAAAAGAGTATAACCTGTTACCGTTCCGGCCCGGATGATCTCTCTGGTATCTGCCCGGGTGAGTTAATCGTCGATGGACCGGTTACACCCCCCTGCAACCTTCTGCTGTATACCAGCGCCCCTTTCACCCTGCACGCATCCGTGCACCGGCCGCAGAGATAGCACTCCCGTTTCGAATCGTCCCTGCCGGCCGTCATGGCGGGGCAGGCTTTCTCGCATTTTTTACAGCCTATGCAGGTTTTTGTGCGCCGCAGCCGGAACGCGCCGAACTCCGCACACAGGGAGAAGAGGACGCCAAAGGGGCAGAGGATCCGGCAGACCGGGCGGTACAGGAATACCGACAGGATGACGAGGGCGGCTGCCACCAGCAGCGATGCCGAGAGCGTGAGGGAGAAAAGGTCGTACAGCCCGGTAACTGCCATCAGGTCGATAAGGAAGATGGCGGCAATTACTGTTGCAACGAAGACAAAAATCCGGATCACTTCAAGGATCTTCGTGTTGCGGATCACGAGCTTTCGTACGGGTACAGCAGAGGCCAGTTCCTGCAGTGACCCGACCGGGCAGATCTGTCCGCAGAACGTCCTGCCACACACAAGGGCAAGTACAATCACGGTGCAGATCACGATGACGCCTACGCTGAGCGCTGACACACCGGTCACAACATTGACAAGTCCCCCCAGTTCCATCGGCATGACCGGTGCAAGGAAGACAAAACCGGCAAGGGTGCTCATTGCTGCAGCAGCAAGGACCGTCCGCCGGTTCATCACGCCGGCGCACCAGAGGTATGCCGCAAGCAGCGTCCCGGCTCCCATATAAATGAGGGCATACGTGGTCCCGGCACTGGTATCACCTGCAAGGATGCACGTGATGATCAGGGACGTACCAAGGCCAAAGAGCGCTGAAAGCGCAAGGGCAGGACGTGTTTTTGGGACCTGTATCCCGAATATGCCTTTCCTGACCAGTACGAAGAATATGCCGGTCAGGATGAGAAAGAAGACCACTCCTGCGAGCGGGGCGGAGAGGTGGATCGTATCGAAAAATCCCCCTCCTGATGTGTTCCGGGTAACAGTAGTTGCGGTCTCATTGAGCCCCGTTACCGGGGAAGCCGGTGAGCTCGTTGGGGAAACCAGGACTGCCTGACCTGCGGGTGCCGGCGTTGTCGTGACCTGGGCCGTTGCTGTGCCCGGTGATGGTGGAGCCGTGACCTGGACCGGTGTCTGTGCCGGGGCCGTTGAGCCGGCCCGGGAGGTATAATCGCAGAAGGCGTTCCCGTCGGCATCGGTAAAGAGGAAGCACCTGCCCGGTGTGGGACAGCCCCCGATACCCTTGGGGCAGACCGCTGCACAGACCGGGTACGCGAGCCCTGCGGTAAGGAGAGCTGATGCGACAATGCGCCTGACGGAGAGTGAGGTTTTCATGGGAATTACCAGGGTCTGCCTGACAGTTTTTATAAAAATACTAGCGGGTTCCCTTATAGATTCTACAGATGCTGCAATGAAAATTATGACAAAACGTGGTGATAATGTACCCCGGACTCATGCTATCATTTAATATACTGCCTGAACATTGCTCCGGGAACAGACATGCTATGATCCGCACATCTCCCTGCTCCGGGCGGATCATCCCTCCTCCATATTTATCCCCTTTCTCTGCCAACAGGTTGAGAGCAGAACCTATGGCCTCCCCCCAGTACCTCCCGCTCCCCCCGGAACTTTTTGCGCATGCCTGCGACACGGTCAGCAGACGCGTTTCGCAGCTCCCGTTTCTCCGGGGCGGCGTGATGGTGAACGGCGGGGCAATCGGCGTGGCCATGGAATGCCTCAATGCCGTGCCGACAAGAACCCTTGCCCTCGCCACCCTCCAGGGGCAGGATGGAGACCGGGATGACGGGCTTGACCGGTGTCTTGAACAGCGCCTGCAGATCCCGGGGAAGGCTGCAGCCCCGGTCATTGCCGAGGTACTCTGCAGCGCCGGGATCGCGGAACCGGCCTTGATTGCTGACCGGTATATCCGCCACGAGCGCCGGGGCATACGGCTTGTTGAACCGTGGACATGGCATATCGCATCGACCATGGCCCCGTCGGTCAGGCTCGGCAGTTCCGGTGATGGTGCCGGATCGTCACTGTCATGGCTGGACCTGTGTCCCGTATGCCGGACCGGGATCCTGGAACGGGTTGTGGGAAAACAGCTCTTTGGCATCCCGCACACGGAATTTTTTATCGAATGCAGTTCCTGCGGTGCAAAATTCATCCCGGTCGGCCCGGCGTTCCGGCTGGTGTCCATTGCCACGATCCGCGACCCGCTCTGGAAAAGACATCTTGACACGACCCGCACCCCCGATGAATGGGCAATGCTTGCGCGCGGCACGTGCCCGGCCGTCAGCCCCGCCCGTTTCCCGGCCGGAAAAAAACCCGCGGCTCCTGCACTGCCTGCCGCTGCCGTTACGCTGAGCCCGCTCAAGGATGGATCCCTTGCCGTGCCAATCCTCAAAAAAACCCTGTATTTCCGCCCAGTACCCCTCCGCTTTGCCGGGAGTGTACGGGAGGATACGTTTTTCCGCGTTCAGAGAACCCTTGAAGAACTCTTATCGCAGCCGGTATTTGAGCACCTGAGATCACCGGTCCATGCAAAGTATTCCCGGTACCTGCCCCTGAAGGCCGGGCTTTTTTTGCAGCAGCTCAAGGAACGGCACGACCCGTTCTACCGCAGGTTCCTCAATTTGTCCGGTGACGAGAAATACGGGACGTTCCGGGCAGAAGACGTTTCCGAAACGGAAAAAAAGGGCATCCTTGTGGTGGTCGTGAGCCATGGACTGTACCATGCCATCAACTCACCCGACCCCCTGCGTACGACCATCAACAACCGGTTTGGCAGGATAGGGCCGGACGACTGTCTCCTGTCGGGTGATCCGGTCCGGTGCCGGATCAATGCCCTTCTCTGCACCCATAAAAAAGAAGCCGGATTATATATTTATCCTGAAGAAAACGAAGACGGGCGGCTGGCCATCGCAGATGCCATCGACAGCCTGATTACCGTCGGCAGAGGTTGAAAAAATCCCTGCGGGAACCGATCGCAGGATCAGAGAATTTTTCATATCTGATGATAACATTATAGTATTCGAGTCTTGAATACCGGAAACGGAGTTAACCGATGAAGTGCCCCTATTGCGGAATGAATATCCGGGATACTACCCTTGTATGTGGCTACTGCGGGGAAAAAATACCCCAGAAGTCACAGAAAGAATCCGATGGCGCGGGCAAACGTCCCCCGGTATCGGGCTCTGCAACGCAGAAAGGGGCGGCACCTGCCAAACTTCCTCCCGATGAAGGGGATGCGGAGGAAGAAGAAGAGGGGGGGCTCTCGCCCTACCTGCAGCCCGGGGAACAGGTACTCATTGGTTCGCTCAACGTATCGGTAAAGAAATTTTTCTTCCATGCCTACATGACGGACCGTCGGATCTTCCTCATCGATACGCAGGAGAAGAAACTCAAGGTCACGGCAAAGGACGTTCCGCGGAACACCATTGCCGGCTGTACCGTCGAATCTTCCGAGAATTCCGACCCGGTTCTTGTCCTGTCCCTCCGCTCCGGCGATGATGAGATCAAGACCATGAAGATCGTTTTTGTCCAGAACGGGATGGACCGCTCTGCCGAGATCGACGAGTGGACTGCCCTTCTCCACAAGGACGACGAACCGCCGGCCCGGCCCAGACGCCCCGTTGCCGAGAAACCGGCAGAACCAGAGCCGGAAGAGGAACCAGCCCCGCCTAAGGCACCGGTAAAGATCCAGGAACTGAAGCCGGCAAAAAAACCGGTCAAGGATCCCGAAAAGCAGCCGCCGGTAAAACGGCTGGTCTCCTTCACCAGGGCTCCGGAAGAGGAACCCCCGCATGAAGCGGAACCGGTTCTGCCTCCGCGGCGTGCCCAGGTCAGGCAGGTTATGGAATCCCCAAAAAAGGTTCCTGTTTCCGATGAACCCGAACGCGAGATACCTAAGTCATACCGCGATCAGACCTCCCGCAACAATGTACCCCCGGTGAAAAAACCCGAGGTCCAGTCGGCCATGAAAGTTGCCATGAAAAGCGCGATGAAACCGCTCTCACAACCGCAGGTCCGCCCGCCCCGGCGGGACAGTTCGGCATATAGCGGGCGACGCCCGGTTGTTGAACCCGAATTCAAGGAAACCGCCGAACCTCTCCCGCGGCCCAGGACCCGTGAAAAAGTCTACGAACCGCAGGTCCCGGAAGAACCCGCGGAGGTTCCCCAGTTCTGTCATAACTGCGGGAAGAAACTCCCGCTGGAGGCGAATTTCTGTCCGGGGTGCGGGACGCGGCTCGGTGCGAACCGGACCCTGACCAATACCCGTTTCCCCGCACCCCCTCATGAGAAAAAACATGTGCCTGCAGACACACTGACTCCCGAACGGAAGCAGGTCTCCCCGGCGCACAGGGAAGAGCCCGACGAGGATGAGATCGAGGATGAAAAGCCGCAACCAACAAAACCCCCGGTAAAAAGGGCCCCCAAGGGAAGCGAGATGACCATTCTCCACAAGTTTTTAAGACGCTGATTCCTCCCCCTTTTTTTTATCCTTCCGGCTTTTTCTCCTGAAATTTTTTTCAGGCCCGGAGAAATCATTGTATGAGTGATTATAACGCTTGTTCCGGCTCTGCCCCCGCTGCCCCGGCATCCTCCGGTTGCGATGGTGCCCTAGCGCCTGTGCGCAGCCGGGAAAAGATTTTTGTTCAGTTCATGCCGGGGGATCGCGATGCGCCATGAGCCACCCGTGGGGGCAGGGCTGACGCAAGGGGGGACTCGTTACGTGAAAAGAGGATTTCTCCAGAGCGGGTTTTTCTTGTCTGACAGAGATCATTGATGCTCGTTTTCCTTGTTGCGTTCGGATTTTCCCGCGATCTGATCCCCCCTCTGCTACCAGTTCCTCTCTTGGGTGTGGGAGAACTTACCTCATGCATTGCAGAGTACGGATTGTCTTGTTACCGGCGAATGGCCCGGGCTCTTTTTTTGAGGCATTTTCCTGCCGGTTTTTTCCCGGCCTGAAATGACTATCAGTAATAATCCTCATCACTTTCTTGCTGAATGAGAAATGTTATATGACCTCCAGTCCCTTGTATACTAACGAAGTGTCACGAGGAGCTCAAGTGATGAGAAATATCCATATCGAAGCATTGAACCAGATTCCCCTTGAAAAACAGCGGAACGAACTTGTCGAGCGCAAGTGTCTCGGTCATCCCGACAGTATGGCCGACGGGATTGCCGAATCGATCAGCCAGGCGCTCTGCAGGACCTATCTCGACGAGTTCGGTGTTGTCCTCCACCACAACACCGATCAGGGCGAAGTCGTTGCCGGGGAGTCCAGCCCGAAGTTCGGCGGCGGCCGGATGATCCGGCCCATCTTCATCCTCATCGACGGGAGGGCGACCAAACAGTTCAACGGGGTCACGATCCCCACGGATGCCGTTGCGGTCGAAGCCGCGACAAATTATCTTCATAAGATCCTCCCGGACATCAAGCCCAACCGCGACCTGATGATCGACTGCCGGCTCGGTACCGGCTCAACCGACCTGCGGGATGTCTTCAAGCTGGGGAACGGCAGGGTTCCCCGGGCCAATGACACCTCCTTCGGTGTCGGGCATGCCCCCTTCTCGGAAGTCGAGACCATCATCAGGAACTCCGCAGAGTTCATTGACACGAAACTCAGGAAAAAGTACCCGGCCATCGGGCAGGACATCAAGATCATGGGGCTGCGGGATAACGATACCATCACCCTCACGATCGCCTGCGCCATCGTGGACCGGCACTGTGCGGATATCCATGAGTATGTCGATTACATGGGGATCCTGAAGGAACAGATCACCGCGGTTGCAAAGAAGAGCACGAAACGCAAGGTCGTGGTCCATGTCAACACCGCAGACGATATAAAAAAGAAGAGTGTTTTCCTTACCGTTACCGGTACGTCGGCGGAGATGGGAGACGACGGCTCGGTGGGCCGCGGCAACCGCTGCAACGGGCTCATCACCCCCAACCGCCCGATGAGCATGGAAGCAACGAGCGGCAAGAACCCGATCAACCACATCGGCAAGATGTACAACCTCCTCTCTACCCAGATTGCACAGGACTGTGTGAAGAAGGTTGACGGGATCGAGGAGATGTACGTGCGGCTCCTCTCGCAGATCGGCAAGCCGATCGACCAGCCGCTCGTGGCAAGCATCCAGGTACTGCCCGCTTCCGGCGTGAAACTGAAGGACATCAACGATGAGATCTACGGGATTGTCGACGATCAGCTGGCACACGTGACCAGCATCACCGAAAAGGTCATTGCCGGCAAACTCAAGACATTCTGATCAGGAAAATGCCCCCGCCAAAAAAAACGGGTAGAAAATCCCGTGACGCATCCCCTTTTTCAGCAATCGTACGGCTTGCTGTCCCCAACAAGGGACGGATTGCCGCCCCGATTGTCGAGCTGGTCGAGAAGAGCGGCCTCCACCTTGCCGAGACCGGCGAACAGCGCCTCCTGATCACAAAGACCCTTGACCCTCATGTCGAGATCCTCTTTGCCCGCCCGGTGGATATTCCGGAATATGTTGCAACCGGGGCTGCCGACCTCGGGATCACCGGCCACGATATGGTCGTCGAGCGGATGTCCGATGTACAGGAGCTGCTCGACCTCCAGTCCGGCAGGGCGAAACTCGTTCTGGCCGTGCACGAGGACTCGGGAATAACGCAGCCGGAGCAGCTCGCCGGTCTCAAGGTGGCAACGGAGTTCCCCACCATCACCCGTGCCTATTTCAACAGGAAGAACATTGCTGTCGAAACCGTGCTCGTCGGTGGCGCCTGCGAAGCAGCACCCCATCTCGGTATTGCCGATGCAATCATCGACCTGTCCAGCTCGGGAACAACGCTGAGGACCAACCGCCTCCGGGTCATCGACGAGGTAATGGTCACGTCAACCCGGCTGATCGCAAACCGCGATTCGTTAAAAACCAAGAAAGAGAAGATCGACGAGATCCATCTCGCGCTCGAGAGCGTGATCCGTGCACGGGGCCAGTGTTACCTGATGATGAACGTAAAGCGATCCTCTCTTGAGACGGTGCGGAGTCTGCTGCCGGGACTTTCCGGCCCAACGGTCATGGACGTTGCGTCGTCCGAGGGTCTTGTTGCCGTCCACGCAGTGGTGAACGAGGAACGGGTTTACATGCTCATCAACCAGCTGAAGCGTGCCGGTGCAAAGGATATCCTTGTCATGGCCATCCAGCGGATGGTCCGCTGATTGCAATGAAGATCTTCCCTGCGGTTGACATCCTGAACGGGCGCTGCGTCCAGCTGGTGCAGGGAAAACGGGAGAGTGCAACGGCCTATGGCGATCCGCTCTCCTGTGCCACCCGCTGGCTTGATCTGGGTGCCACTGCCCTCCATGTCGTCAATCTCGACGGGGCGTTCGGCAGCTCGTCCGCGAATGCCGGCCTCATTATGGATCTCGTTAAAAAGACCGGTGTGGAGATCGAGCTTGGCGGGGGTATCCGGTCGGTCGGAGATGCCCGGCACTGGCTGGAGACCGGTGTCGACCGGGTCATCATCTCTACGCTTGCCGTGCAGGACCCGGAATGTATCCGCACGCTTGCCCGGGAATTCGGCAGCAGCCGGGTGATGCCCGGCGTGGATGCCCGGGACGGGCAGATCGCCGTGCACGGCTGGCAGGAGACCGCCGGCAATTACCTGGACTGGGCAGCACGGTTCGAACAGCTGGGTGCCGGTTCCCTCCTGTACACCAACGTGGACGTTGAAGGGTTGCAGCAGGGCGTCCGGTTCGGGCCGGTGAAACGGCTGATCGAACGTGTCGGTATCCCGGTCGTGGTTGCCGGCGGGGTCTCGTCGGCCACGGATGTTGCCGGCCTGCGGGATGCCGGGGCATACGGTGCCGTCCTCGGGTCCGCCCTGTACAGCGGGAAGATCGCACTGAAAGAAGCACTGGAGGAATGCCGATGAGAATTGTTGACGTAAAACGGGAAACACGCGAGACGAAGATAGTACTGAAACTGAACCCGGACGGGACCGGTAACGTCATGGTCGAGAGCGGCGTGCCGTTCTTTGACCATATGCTGACCGCGATGGCAAACCATGGCGGGTTCGACCTGAGCTGTACCGCAAAGGGCGACCTTTCCGTTGACTGCCACCACACGATCGAGGATATCGGGATCGTGCTCGGCGATGCGGTAAAGCAGGTGATGGGAGATGGCAGGGGCATCCGCCGGTTCGCCCACGCCGTGATCCCGATGGATGAATCCATTGCCACCGTTGCGCTGGACTGCGGCGGGAGGGGATACCTGGTCTTTACGGGTACGTTCGGGAACAGGGTTGTCGGGACGATACCCGCTGATATCTTCGAGCATTTCTTCTATTCCCTGTGCAACCGCGCCGGCATAACCGCCCACATCGCCTTTACCGGGAAGAACGACCACCACCAGTGCGAGGCGGTGTTCAAGGCATTCGGGATCGCCCTCGGGCAGGCGTTGTCGCTGACCGGGAAAAAGGGCGTGCCGAGCACGAAGGGGAAGCTCTGAAGGATCTTTTTTCACTCGGTTTTATTTTTAAAAAAACATACCGTTAACTGTGAAAAATCAAAAAAAAAATAAATTATTTTATGAGGGTAGTGATGAGGTCAATACCATAAATAGTGCTGCAATTATTACTGCACCAACACTAGCAAAAAGTAACGTACTATCGTTTTCCTTTTGGGATTGCCGAATGGTATATACTAGTGCAATAACAGTTAGTGCAACTAAAAACGCATTTGTAAACAGTTGTTGCGTAATCATGTTCAAGTATCACCTCCTCTAACCAATTCATTCAACAAACGAAGATTTAATATATTGCTTAGCTAACTTTTCCAATTTGCCTATGACTTATTCTATATGAGCCTAGATTGGCAGTACGTCTGCTCCTTGGAGGGATCGCTACGGCGACCCCGGGGGCCCCTCGCTTTGTGAGAATGATCCCCTCGATTGGGGTAGGACTGGCGTAAAGAAGGCGATTTTATCTCCTTAAACAGGTTTTCCCATGAAAAAATGATGGGGGCTGATGCCCCCATACCCCCATTACGATAGGTGCCGCCGCCCCCGCGGGGCGCTCCCGCGGCGGCTTCAATTTCCAATTTTCCCGGAAACCTACCTTGGCCCGCCGTGCCTCGGAGAGGCCCTGAGGCGGGGAGCACTCATATCAAATCCAGGTGTATAACTGATTTTCATCGTTCCGGTATGGACTCCTGTTCATGTGCATTTCTCCAGAACGAAAAAATCGAAAAAATTCACAATCAAATTTTTTAAAAAACGCCCGGACAACCGGTTTAGTAAGAGTGAAAAAAAGAGTTGATCTTACGGCTTTGCAGCCAGGTCAACGTCTTCTTTCTTGATCGTCTTTCTGCCCGCGTGCTCGGCAAGCTTGTTGGCTTCCTTGGTGAGCTGGGCAATGTACTTCTCAGCCTTGATAACGAGTGCTTCTGCGGCATCGCTTCCCACGCGTTCGGCTCCGTTCTTCTTTGCAATCCTTACAACTGCGGCGATTGGTAAATCTGCCATTTTTTGAACCTCAAAAAGAAAGTTAATCGGTGGCTATAAATACTTTCCGGGAAAAGCGCCCATATTATCCAGCAATAGGATATTGGAACGCATGTTGCAAAGCAAGCGCGAATCGGAGTCCAGAATTGCGCAGAATAATTTTAAATCTCCTATAATCGTTTTTCTGGCTGAAAAAATGATTCCGGGGGGTTTTAATTTATTCCAACAAAGATGCTGCGAGCAATAGCGCATTGGCATAATTTGGTGAGGCGCGCGAACTATCCACGAAAATTCTGCTGATATTTACCACTGGCGCGCCATGCCCGTACCCGCCCCCCAGGAACGTGAGCGTACGGAAGACCAGGTTGCCGGAGATCCCGTCCGGTGCGATGATAAGCCCGCAGGTCTCGATCGCATCCTCTATCAGGATCTCGCAATGGGTGGCGCCCGTGAGCCGGGCAACGAGCTCTGCCTCAGCCATGCTGGCATCCACCTGCGGGTGCCTCCCGATATCCCCCAGCCTGCCCCCGGAGAGGATGCCGGTCTTTTCCGGCAGGCCGAATTTTTTTGCAATGATCCGGCCTTTTTTAATCAGTTCCAGTTTTTCCGCTACCGTCCATCCCTCATCGACACCGACCGGCGTGAGCAGGAATTTTTTCCCGTGCACGGTTTCAAGGAGGGCGATCCGCTCGAGATGATCTACCCCCATTGCCTTTTTCAGGGCCTTCAGGGTGGTATTGGACGGGAGCGTTCCCCGGACGGCCGCGTCGATCTTCCCGGCAACAAGGTCGTCGACCAGGGCCTGTTCCGGGTGGGGGTGTTCGAGAACATGCACGTTTTTTTGGGCGGTTTTCATGCCGGCAACGCCGGGACGGCAGTAACAGACCGTCTTAAAGGGGCCGCTTACGCTGCCGGCGCTCGCGACCACTTTTTCCGGGTCTTTTTCAATCCCGATGCCGATGCGTTTTAACGCCCCTGGCATGAAATATCCTCTTGTCCTATGTGCAGGATCCCGTTCCCGACAAAATCGAAGACCCGGGTATCTTTTCCCTGGTAATGGATCCGAAGTTCCCTTGAACTGTTTACCGTCCCGATCTCTTTTGCGGTCATGCCGACACCGGCAAAGAGCCCGATCACCTCATCAACGTGCTCTTTTTTTGCCGTCATGACAAAACCCATCCCCGGGTACATCCGCACCCACAGTTCGAAGGTCAGGTTGTTCTTTTCCAGGTCCGGCTTCGGGATCCGGGCAAGGTCGATGTCGGCCCCTTTCCCGCTCACTTCCAGGAGCATGCCCAGGGTTCCGATGATCCCCGGGTTGCTGATATCTTTTCCTGCGGTGAGGAGATGCTTTTGTGCAATCTCCTCCATAACGCCAATCTGTGCCCTGACCTCGGCAGCGGACTTCATGGTCACCGAGTCCCAGTTGAGTGCACAGGACGGGTGGACGCGGCCGCTTAAGTCTATTGCCGCAATAACGCTGTCTCCCTCCCGTGCCGTGTGGCTGTAGATGATCGCGTCGAGACGGGCAGTACCGAGGATCGATACGTCAATCACGCTGTAGGGAGCATCCGGGTGCAGGTGCCCGCCCACGATCGGGACCCCGAACTGTGCCGAGGCATCGTGCATTCCCCTGACTACCTGTTCCTGTACCGTTGTCCTGGATATGGAAAAGATGTCCACCATGGCGAGCGGGTGCCCGCCCATGGCCGCAATGTCATGGATATTGACGAGCACCGAACAGTATCCTGCCCAGTACGGGTCTGCATCCATCAGCCTGCTCCAGATACCGTCCGCAGCAAGGAGGAGTGCCTCGCCATGGTGTTCTATGACCGCGGCGTCTTCCCCGAATGCGGCGATCACGTGGGGGGCGTCGATTCTCAGTGCCTTCACCATCTCGCCGATGGCATGTTTCCTCTTTACGCCCTCGTATTCCTGAACGGTTTTTGCGATCGTCTCTGTGGAGCAGTTGTAGGCCACGGCATCACCTAAAATAAGTCCGGCTTATTTCCGTAATAGGTAGTTTCGTTTCATCAGAGATAATTTATTTGATACGGGGTCAACGTGTCTGTATGGACTGGGCTGAGAAATACCGACCCGCACACCTCGCAGATATCGTTGGCAACACGACTGCGGTACGGCAGATGGCGGACTGGGCAAAGACCTGGACGAACAAGTCCCGTCCCCTGCTCCTCTACGGTAAGCCCGGTATCGGCAAGACTTCCAGCGCATGGGCGCTGGCAAACGATATGAAATGGGAAGTGATCGAGCTGAACGCGAGCGACCAGCGGACTGCCGCGGTCATCGAACGGACCGCCGGATCCGGGAGCACGACGGCGAGCCTCACCGGCGCTTCCCACAAGCTGATCGTCATCGATGAGGCCGACAACCTGCAGGGTACCGCGGACCGCGGCGGTGCCCGGGCGATTGCGGACTGCATAAGCCGGGCACAGCAGCCGATGATCCTGATTGCAAACGACCTCTACGGTCTCGCGCCGGAGATACGGAACCGGTGCGAGCCGGTCCAGTTCAAGGCAGTGCAGGCCCGGTCCATTGTCCCCCGGCTCAGGTATCTCTGTTCGGCAGAGAAGGTGAGCTGCAGCGATACCGCGTTACGCGTCATTGCCGAGAGTGCGGAGGGGGACATACGTTCGGCGGTCAATATGCTCTATGCCTCGGCAATCGGGAGGACAACGCTTTCCGATGACCAGGTCCACACGTCCCAGAAGGATGAACGGGCCTCGGTTTTTACCCTGATCACCGCACTGTTCGGGAAGACCACGGACGAGGAACTGATGCGCCTCTCCTGGGAAGTGGACGATACCCCGGAAACGATCGAGCAGTGGGTGGAAGGCAGCGTGCACCTGATCCCGGACAATTCCGGCGCCGGACGTGCCTACCGCTGCCTGTCGCGGGCCGATGAATATCTCGGCTATACCTACCGGCGCCAGTACCATACCCTCTGGCGCTATGCAACCGCGATCATGCTCCTGGGGGTTGCGGACGCCGCCGGGGCAAAAGGTCTCCATTCGCGGATCATGCCTCCCGAGCGCTGGCAGAGGATGTCCACGGCAAAGAAGCAGAAATCGATCCGGATCACGACCCTCAACAAGGTCGCCGCCCTGATGCATATCCCCCAGAACACGCTCCGGGAACAGTACCTTTCCACGGTCTCCCTCTTAATCGAGCACGATCCCGCGGGATTTGCCCGCGGCCTCTCGTTCGATGCAGACCAGCTCAATTTTTTCCTGTCCGACAAGGCCCGGTCGGCCGCCATTATCCGGGCGCTTGCACAGGAAGAGAAGGAGAAAGAGAAGGAGCTGGAAAAAGAACGCGGGAAAAAGGTCAGGGAGGAGAAGAAGACCGGGCCGGCACCGGCGCCGGAGCCGGCGAGACGGGAATTGCCCGTGCCCGAAGTCCCTGCTCCTCCGGCGGAACCTGCCGAAAAGAAGGTGCCTGCAAAGACTCAGTCGACCCTGTTCGACGGGTTCTGACGCCGGACATACCGGTGGAGGACCACGCCGCAGTCGATTTTCTCCCCCCCGTCTGCGTACGATTCAAAACCCAGGTGGTAGACAACGAGATCGCAGTTGACGCTTTCGGCAAGGGTGATCAGGGGAGGGATCATCTCGATGGCCGGGCGTACCGCGTAGATGACGTCGGCTCCCCGGTAGCAGGAAATGTCCGGCGAAAAAATATCGTCGACAGCAAAAGCGAGCTCTGCCGGCACCCCCCTGTTTTTTATGTCCGTAGTGCGGAGCAGTTTCCCGGCACCTGAAACGATCTGTGCCGCTTCGGTATTCTTCCCGATCCCCACCTCGACCGCGTGCAGGTAGTTACCGGCGATATACCTGCCGATGCACGTCTCAATATGTTTATACGCGCCCATTCCAACAGAATATAGCAATGCATGTCCATATCTTTTGGGATCGCCTGTCTCCTCCCGGTTTCCAGGTGCCGGTCTCGCGTCTTATCTCCTCAATTCTTGACGTGAAGGCAACGGTGACGGAGAACCCGGTGCGCATCATGGGATATGTGACAAACCGCAGGCAGGTGGATGCCCAGGCACTCCTGGACAGCATCCAGACCTACAAGCACCTGCACCAGATCCCCGAACCGGTCCTCCTGGTCGTGCACCAGGACCTGTTCAGGAACGGGAACAGTTTTGTGTTCGGTCTCGCCCGCGAGTCCGTCGGCGCCGGTGTCGTGTCAACCTCCCGGCTCGCAAACGAGTATTACGGCCGGCAGGGCAGCGACGACGATTATATCGACCGGATCGCAAAAGAGGGGGCACATGAGATCGGGCACCTCCTCGGGCTTCCCCATTGCAGCGACCGGGAATGCGTGATGTTCAGGCCCGATACGCTGGACGAGCTGGACCGGAAGAAAAAAGTCCTCTGCCCCGCCTGCCGGGAGCAGCTGGGTACGCTGAAAAGCGCCTCGTAATCCCCCCGTTTTTTACCGTTACCTGACTTTTCTCACAGGCCGGGCTGCACACCGGCTTGTATAGAAACGGTCAGCTGCTGCACCGGGCATGCCTGCGATATCCCTGGTTTTTCATGACGGTACAGGAGATCAGCCTTGCCTCATCACCGTTTCGTTCAACCCGGGCACGGGTGTACGGGTGACAGATTAAAGACCCCGGGGGCAGATACAGGATCAGGAAGGTGCATGTTCAGGCAGGTTCTCGTTGCTACGGACTTTTCGGCGCATGCTGATTCCCTGCTCGAATGTATCGGCGAGATCCCGGGAATGGAGGAGATCCTGCTGGTCCACGTGATTACCACGACTCCCCCCGGAGGCGGAATTGCCTTTTTGCGATCTTCCCTTCCCTCTCCCCGCGAAGCGGCGCTTGCCCGCCTTGAGGAGAAGCGGCAGTTCCTTGAACGGATGACCGGTGTACCGGTAAGCCCGCGGGTTATCGGGACAACGGACGGGGATATTGCCGGCGCCATTATCCGGCTGGCGCATACGGAAAATATCCCCCTCATTGTCATGGGCGGGAGGGGCAAAGGGCTCCTCTCCGGCTATATCCTCGGGAGCGTTTCGGAGGAGGTGATACGGCGCGGCAGGACCGATGTCCTCATCATGCACTTCATGAACGTTCAGAATCCCGGCGGGGCCGGTCTTGAAAAATTCTGCAGGAACGTGTTCTCCCACGTGCTCTGCCCGGTCGACTTCTCAAAGCCATCCGAAAAGACGCTTGAATATGCCAAAAACCTTGGCAGTATCCGGCGTATAACGCTCCTCCACGTGGTGGATGCGAACCTGCCGGAACCGCAGCGTGCACGCCATGGCGAGGAATGCCGGCAGAAACTGGCTGTTATCGAGGCGGATCTTGCACAAAATGGGATCCGGGCGGCATCCATCGTCCGTCCGGGCAGTCCCGCACGGGAAATTGCCCGCGTGGGCGGGGAACTCGATGTGTCGCTTATCCTGATCGCCCGGCTCGGGCAGTCTGATTACATCAGGAATATCCCGATAGGCCGTGTTGCAGCCGAAGTCGCCATGCATGCCGAGCGGCCGCTGTTTATCGTGAACCCCCATATCAGCCTGAGTGTGCTGGTAAAAGAGCTCGAGGCAGGGGAATTTCCCCTGGCAGAACAGGTCTGGCTCGGGTACCACCAGCAGAAAGCAGATCCCTTTACGGACCGGGTTTTCGGCGTGTTTATTGAGGGGACCCTTGTTGCTGCGGCCCGGTGCCGCCGGCACCCGGATGGCCTTGAGGTCGACGCGGTGTATACGCCGGATCAGTACCGCGGGCGGGGGTATGCCCGGAAGGCGGTGCGGGAACTGGTGGAGGCCTGCGGGAACGAGCCCCTGTATATGCACTCGACGCTGGACCTGACCGGGTTTTACCGGACCTTCGGATTTATCCCGATCGGGGAACAGGAACTGCCTCCAAGCATCAGGGACCGGTTCAGTTTCGCAGACGGAGAACTTGTTGGTGCGAATGTCAGCCCGATGAAACGGGACCCCGGCCGGCACCCGCCGGAACCGGATCCGTGATGCTTCCCGGCCCCGGGGGTGCTCAAACGATATTGCCCCTGCTCCTCTGATGCCTGTGCTTATCCTCCTGTAAGGACCTGTCCCGCCCGGTTTTTTACCAGGGGCACCGGATGCAGGTCGCAGCCGTCAGGATGTGCGCAAGATGGATAACCCGGTATTCCCATACTCAGGTAATTACCAGGAGCGGGTGAACCCGGATATGGGACGCTGCACCGTTATTGTCGATCCTGCCTGCGCCGGTCACGACAACCCGGGCCACGTGGAGTGCCACGCCCGCCTGCTGACTGCACTCTCGGGTGTCCCTCCGGGCATTGCGCCCGTTCTTCCCGAACCTGCCGCCCTTGAGGACGTGCACCGGATCCATGCCCCCCATTACACGGAACACCTCCGGCAACGCTGTGCGGAAACCGTGTCCCTGTCCCACCTTGACGGCGACACGTATATCACCCCCCGTTCCTTCGATGCAGCCCTGCATGCTGCAGGGGGTGCCGTCTGTGCGGTGAACCGGTCCCTGGACGGTGAACATGCCTTTGCCTTCATCCGCCCCCCCGGCCATCACGCGGAGCGGGCGCATGCGATGGGGTTCTGCCTCCTGAACAACGCGGCGATTGCTGCGGAACACGCCCTCCAAAGCGTTGACCGGGTTGCCATCGTTGAC
>Ga0209099_1000903_pt1 | contig 32942 bp, 26 predicted proteins | sample AD_JPNHW2_MetaG_FD_184430 | JGI IMG/M metagenome (GOLD analysis project Ga0209099, IMG submission 184430) | Active sludge microbial communities of municipal wastewater-treating anaerobic digesters from Japan - AD_JPNHW2_MetaG (SPAdes) (version 2) | ecosystem: Engineered > Bioreactor > Anaerobic... | reverse complement strand
CAGGCGGCATAGATGAAGAAGCGGACTGGGGTGGCTTGACGGAACAAAGCTCCCGGATTTCCGAGATCGTGGCCGAGATCCCGCCGAAATACGGGACGGGCGTATGAGCCCTGCCCCTGTCCGCCAAACCTGCTTCGACGCCTGTCCCTTTGCCTCCAATGTCGTGGAAGGACTGGACGCCTTGCCCAAACGCGAGGTACAGGATCGGATCGCGTTTCGCCAAAGAACAGGCAGCGGCGAGATCCATTCAGTTGATATCGATGCGGCCATGCGAGCGGACTATCCGACATCGGAACGATGGGACTATGGAATCTGCTACGGGAAGAGCCGGAAAAGGGTCGTCTTTGTGGAACTGCATAAGGCCGAGTCGGGAGAAGTCGATAGGCTTATTGGCAAGCAGCGGTGGCTCCGCGATTTGATTGCCGGTTCAAGGGTGCCGGAACATCGCTGGTATTGGCTGCCGACGGGAAAGATAAACATCCTGCCGAACTCGAAGTACGAAAGAAAGCTGACGGCGGCCAAGATATTGCTCGTGCGCAAGGATCCATTGCTGCTCGAGTAGTATTCAGGCCGGGCAACTCCTCCTTTAGGGAGTGGGGGCAGGGCGGGATCGCCGGCGCCGCCCAGGCGAGGTTCCAGGGCGGGCTCGCATCGAGACCGCCCCTCGAGGCCTGCCCGCGGCGCCGGAAGCCCGCCCGAGGGGGAGCTGCGGCTGCGCAGGCGCGCGAAGCGCCGCGTCAGGCCAGGCGCTCCCCCCATCGAAAAACATCGTCGCTTGAGGCGATCCGCCCTTCAGGCTCGGGGCGGAAACCCATCTACTGCGCGCCGCGCTCCGGGCTCGGGGACTGGGACTCCCAGCGGGAGCCGTCCAGGTCGCCATTGATGTTGTACCCCGACTCTTCCCAAGTGCCCTTGTACGAGGGATCATCGGAGAGACTGATGCCACTCACCCACTTGGCCCACTTGTAGCCCCATTTGGACTCGGCCGCCACCATGAAGGGGAAGCCCCGGGCCGTTGGCAGGTCGATGCCGTTTATCCTCGACGCGAGGATGAGATGCCGCGAAAGGACGTCGGCGAGGGGGAGACTGGTACGGTAGCCATCGGCCGAGGTGAAGATGACCGTGTTGGCCTTGGGGGAGGGGTCGGCGGCCTGGATGATCGTCTCGAGGAGGGGGCCGGACCAGAGCGCCGTGGCTGACCATCCCTCCACGCAATGGAGGGTGATGACCTTTTCCGCCTGGGGCAGGGCGAGGACTTCCTTGTAGCGCAGCGAAAGGGGCCGGGAGACGAGGCCGTCCACGACGAGGCGGTAGGCCGCGATGTCGACCTCGACCGGGCCATTGATGGACAGCTCCGGGATGGAGGAGGCCGGGTCGAGGATTTGCCCCTGGTACTCCGGGATTTCGCCGGGAGCGAGCCTGCGCGGCTGCCCGGGCGTGGCCACGGCTTTGCTGCCAGTGACGTACGCGTCCCTTCCGGCATCGCGCCCGTTCCTCGGGACGCAGGACAGGAGGACCGATCCTGAGAGAATGCCCGCCGATAGCGCAAGCGCCAGCAACGTGATGGTCTTCGGCTGCCGCGTCACTTTTCTCCCCCCTCGACCGGCCCGTCCACCTCGCGGACGAGGGCGAGGCAGGCTTCATCGCCCATCGGCACGAGCCTGCTCTGGAAGCGCCGCGGCCCGTCGACCGTGAGCCCGTACTCGTAGACCTCGGGACGGCCGCTTCCGAGCACCTTGGCTATCATGGCCATCGTGAGCTCGGCGACCTCGGGCGGCAGCACCTCCTCGACCCGGCGACCCACGATGGAGTCTGACGGCGCTGCGAGGAGGCGGGGATCCGGGGCGCGGTAGTCGGTGATCACGCCCGAGCGCGTGAAGGAGAACATGAGGTCGGGTATCGCGTCGAGGACGGCCGAGGCGCGCCGGCGGGCCTCGATGAGCTCGCGCTCCGCCCGACGGACCTCGGTGAGGTCATGGATCACGACATGCACGCGGGAGAAGTCGGCCTCGTGGCCCGCCACCACGTCGAGGCGGAGGAAGTAGCGTCGCGCCTCGAAGCCGGGCGCCCCCGCGAGAATTTCGGTCTCGAAGCTCGTCCTTCCCTCGGCGAGGGCGCAAAGCTCCTCGCCGAAGAAGTCCTCAGCCTCGGGCCCGAGGAAGGGCCGCAGCGTGGACGGCGCGGGCGAATCCGGCGCGAGACCGACGGAGGCGCGGGCGGCATCGTTGAGGTCGACGATCCGGACGAGCTCCGCGAGCCGGAAGAGCTCCCCGGGCCGCTCTCCCAGCCAGGCGCGGAAGTCGGGGAAGCCCCGCCCGCGGAGCGCTTCGACCTCGCGGAGGAAGGCGGAGAAATCCTCCACCCATACAGGACCGCCTGCGTGCTGGAAGAGCGAACGGTAGTGCTCCTCGCGGTCCCGGAGGGAACGGCGCGCCTCGTGGAGACGGAAGGCCATCCGAACCGAGGCGAGGAGTACGGTCTCACCCGAGTTCTTCACGATGTAGCCGTAGGAGGTTATGCCCTCCGTACGCTCGACCACGGCAGGTTCGGTGTGCGCCGAGAGAAAGGCCAGGGGGAGGTCACGCGCGGCGAGGATGCGGCGTGCCGCCTCGGGCCCGTCGATGCCGCGGCCGAGATCGATGTCCATGAGGACGAGGTCGATCCGCGGATCGGCAAGCGCGATCTCGACGGCCCTCTCGCCCGAGTGTGCGACCTCCACCCGGTATCCCGCCGCGGCGAAGAGCCGCGCCTCGGCGAGGGCGATGATCGCCTCGTCCTCCACGAGGAGGATCGTCTTGGCTTCCATGCTCACGCAGACAGTATAGGCGAGCCACATCGGCTTCGCCACCGCCATCCCCGCCGACGGACGCGCCAAGCATCTTTAGTGACACCATGGCGCCAAAGCGTTATCTTCAATCCTGTAGGAAGGAGTCTACACGATGAAGAACCTTGTTCCCTATCTCACCTTCGGAAAGGATTGCCGCGAGGCGATGGGTTTCTATCAGGAAGCCCTCGGCGGCGAGCTCAGGCTCATGACGGTCGGGGAGTCGCCTGCCGCCGGCAAGATGCCCAGGGAGATGCATGGCCTCATCATGCATGCCGACCTCACGGGCGGAGCCTTCGCCCTCATGGCCTCGGACGACCTCGGCGGAGAGGGCGTGAAAGTCGGCAATGCGATCAACCTCATGGTCAACTGCTCCGGCGAGGAGGAGATCAGGTCGATCTTCGCGAAGCTCGCCCGGGGCGGGAAGGTCAACTCCGAGCTCAAGGTCGAGTTCTGGGGTTCGCTTTATGGCGACCTCACGGACAAATTCGGCCTGCGCTGGATGTTCAACTTCGACCTGCCCAAGGCCTAGTCCCGCAGCAGCCTGAACAGCCTGAGTTCCAGGGCGTTCTGGCCTTCCTTGCCGACCGAGAAACCGGACTCGGTCTTCCGCGTCAGCAGGGAATCCGGGGTGTTCTCGCCGAGGTCGACCGTGCGGTAGATGCTCCCCACCCTCTCGAGCTCGCGGGCAAAGGCCTCGGTGCACCAGACCTGGTTGGGCTCCACGAGGGGCTCGACGCGGGCCGAGTGGAGGAAGGGCGTGCCGGTCATCGCCATGGGCGAAACCGATGGCGCGGCAGGCGAAACCGAGGGCGATGCCGCGGACGCGATGGCCGACTCCGCCGCCTGGGAGGCCGATGGCGCCGCTGACGGCGTAGCCGAAGGGCCCGCCACGGTCATGTAGCCGAAGTCGAGGGCGATGCGGACCTCGAGGCCGAGGCGCTTCACCTGGTCCAGGATGCGGAAAGCGGCGTCGGCCATGGGTTCGGCCCTCCGGTCCAGGGCCGAGATCGCATCCCCTTCCGAATGGCTCACCGACTCGAGGCCGAGGCTCTCAGGCGTGGCGAGCTCCGCTATCTTCTTCTTGACCGCGAGGGTCCGGCTCGCTCCCTGCTCCATGACGCGCGAGAAGCCGCAGAGGTCGGCCTTGAGGGCGCAGTACTTCCGCCTCGTCGTCTTCTCGTCCTCGAGGACCCAGGAGAGGCCGTTGCCCGCCACGTTGCGCTTGTTCCGGTTGTCTATGTAGGAGCGGTTCCGCTCCATGATCGTCGAGTTGAGGATGGGGTGGACGATGTAGAGCTCGGAGTCGGGAAGGAGGTTGCCGCCTTCGAAGGTCTTCTCGCCGGGCAGGCAGAATTTCTGGATGCGCGTCGACTTCGAGCCGTCGTTGACGAGGTGGCCGAGGAGGCCGACCTTGTACAGGACCGAGAAGACGTCGCAGCCCTCGCAATTGGCGCAATCGGCTTCGCCCGCCTCGCAGGGTATCCAGAGGTTCCGCGTAGCCGAGACCGCGGCTCCGGCCCTTCCCCCGGTCACGACGGCGTTGTACTGGCGGCAGATGTCCCGGAGCCGCTCCCGCGTGAGGGCGTTCGTGTCGATGAGGGCGAGGATGCGGGGCAGGTCGATGGACTCGACATGGGGCCTGACCTCGGAGAGATAGGTGGACACGATGTCCGCCGAGACCTCCTGGACTACCGACCGGAGGGAGTCCTGGGATCTCTCCTCGGGCGCGAGGCGGCAGAGGGCCTTGCCGATCTGCATGAGGTCGCGGGGCCGTGACAAGGTATGCCGGACGATGTACTCGACCAGGTCCTCGTCGCACTTGACCTGCTTGTGGCGGATCTTGGCGAAGCCGAAGAAGGCCGGGACCGGATCCTTGTCGGCGCGCGAGGGCTCGATGAAGCGGTCCTTGGCCTCCCGCCTGAGGTTGTTGAGGAAGATGCGCTCGAGCTCCAGGGTGGAATAGCGGAGTTCGAGGGTGCGCTCGCTCACCTGCTGGAAGAGGACCTGTTCCGTGCGGTAGCGGGAGAGGGCTTCCTTGCGTATCGAGGCGAAGAGCTTCACGTGGTGGTTGAACTTGTGCAGGTTGAAGAATGACAGGACGAGGCCCATCTGCGCCGTATACCAGAGCTCGGGCTCGAGGACGCCCGCGACGCTCTCGGCCGCCTGCGGATCGAGGTGCTTGTTGAAGTACTCGTCGATGTTGTCGATGAAGATGGCGATCGGCATGGTCACGGCGCGCTTGAAGGCGGGCACGAGGACGGACTCGAGGTCCGACTTGGCCCTGAAGTAGTCGTCGCGGTTGGCGTGGATGAGGTGGCTGAAGTACTCCGAGACCGAGCTGACCTGGCGCTTCGAATAGAGGCCGGCGAGGAAATGGCAGATCTCGTTGGGCGCGAAGCTGTACTGGACCCTGCGCAGGGTGGCCATGATGACGGCGATGGACCAGATGGACTCGATGTTGGAGAGGTTGCGGAAGAGCTCGACCGAGTCCCGGGAGAGGTTGTCCGAAAAGGCGAACTTGTCGATGCCGCTCTCGGGGATCATGAGGAAGCTCGCCATCGACTCCCGCTTCATCTTGAGGAGGATGGTCTTGCCGATGCCCTTGGTGGCTACGACGAAGGACTGGATCGAGTTGTCCTTGTCGAGGAAATCGCGCATCTCGTCGTTGAGGAGGAGGATATCCATTCCCGTCGTCAGGTTGAAATTGTCGGCGTCTATGATCCAGTTGTCGCGCGCCATCGTGAGGCCTCCCTCGCAGGGCATCCATGGTATCACAAGGTCCTGCCTGACGCGAGGGGAGGCGGGCGGAACCGTGCTCCCGCGCCCGGGAAGGGCCCGAAGAAGCGGTAGCCTGAGTATTTTCGCGGACCGTGCTTTCCTGCTATAGTGGGCTATCCGAGGGAGAACACGAATGAAAGAGAACGATATGGATCCGAATGCCGAAGACCTTGCAAAGATGTACGAACAGAGCTTTTCGGGCTTCAGTTCCTTCAAGCCCGGCCAGTCTATAGAGACCGAGGTCGTTTCGATCTCCAAGGACACCGTATTCCTGCAGCTATCCGGGAAGAGCGAGGGAATCATCGACAGGGAGGAGCTCGTCGACGCGGAGGGCAACCTTACGGTCAAGGTGGGGGACAGACTCCGGGCCTTCTTCCTCAAGGCGGAGGGCGGGGAGCTGCGCTTCACCACGAAAATCAGCGGGAAGGAGGCGGGCGCCAGGATGCTGGTGCAGGCCTTCCGCGAAAAATCGCCGGTGGAGGGTCTCGTCGAAAAGGAGATCAAGGGCGGCTACGAGGTCAAGATCGGCGACTTCCGCGCCTTCTGTCCCTATTCCATGATGGGCGAGAGGCGCTCGGAGGATACCGCCGAATACGTCGGCAAGCGCCTCCCCTTCAAGATCCAGGAATTCGGCGACAAAGGCAGGAGCATCCTCGTCTCCAACCGGGCCATCCACGAGGAAGCCCGCCAGGAGCGGCTTGAAGCCCTGAAGAAGAGCCTCCACGAGGGCATGGTCGTCTCGGGCACGATCGCCTCCATCCAGCCCTACGGCGCCTTCATCGACCTTGGCGGCATCCAGGCCCTTCTCCCCGTCTCCGAGATCAGCCGCACCCGTGTGGAGGACATCCACGCGGTGCTGGAGGTGGGCCAGGAAATAGAGGCCGAGATCCTCAAACTCGACTGGCAGGCCGAACGCATCAGCCTCAGCATGAAGAGCCTCATCGCCGATCCCTGGGACTCGGCGGCGGAGCGCTACCCTGTAGGCTCGAAGCATGCGGGCAAGGTCGTACGCCTCGCCGACTTCGGCGCCTTCGTCTCGCTTGAGCCCGGCATCGACGGCCTCGTGCATGATTCGGAGATCGCCAAGGCCTCGGGCGACGGCCCGAGAGGCGAACTCAGGCTCAAGATGGGACAGGACCTGTCCGTGGAGATCCTTGGCGTCGACCGGGACAGGAAGAGGATTTCCCTCAAGCCCGCGACGACGGCCGAGGAAGACGAGACCACCGCCAGGTACATGGGCGATTCGGACGATTCAGATACCTACAGTCCCTTCGCCGCGCTGCTCAAGAAGAAATGAGCTGCACCTGATGGGGGCGGGGCGGCCGGGTCGCAATGGATAGCCGGCCACCGCTAGTCCCTGCCTCATCGAAGGGCGCTCCCGCGAGGGGGCGCCCTTGTCATGGAAGCCCGCCTCACTCGCCATGCAGGTCGCAGGCACTCCAGTTCGCCGCCCCCTGGTAGTTCGCCAGACTGGCTGAGGGGACGCAGATAGGTACGACGCCGTTAAAGTTGCGCATGAACGCGTCCGTCCCAAGGATCGGAGGCGTCGTCGGCTTGCAATGCACACCCAGCAGATCGTTATTAAATCCGAAGGCAGTATCCCCAATCGTCGTCACGCCGCCCGGTATCGTGATCTCTGTAAATTTGCAGGACGCGCAGGCCCACTCTTCGAAGGTCTTCAAGCCCTCGGGGAAGACGATCGAGGTCAGATGCAGGTCGTTGTAGAAGGCAAAGGCTCCGATGGTGGTCACGGTCGAGGGCACCGTGTAGCTCGTATCGCTCTTCCCCACGGGGAAGAGGATCAGCTTCGTCATATCCTTTCTGAAGAGGACCCCGTCGACACTGCGGAACGAGGGGTTCGAGGCGCTGACCGAGAAGGAAGTAATGCAGATATCACCCTGGAAGGCGGCCAACCCGATGCTGGTCAGGGAAGCGGGCAGGGAGACGGAGATAATGTCGAAATTGTTTTGGATCACGCAGGAGGCTATGGCCGTGACGGGATTGCCGCCGATGGAGGGCGGGATGATGAGCTTCTTATTTTTGGCCGTGTAGCCCTTGATGGTCACCGCCCCACCCGATGTGGTATAGGTAAGGTCGCTGGGGCTCGTGGCCCAGACCGCGTAGAGGGTCGCGTCGGCATCGCCCATCGTGTAGCTCGCCCCGTCGGCGTAGGCGACATCGCCATCGGCCGTCGTAGCCCAGCCGAGGAAGTCGTAGCCTGACCAGGCGAAGGCATTCGCCTTGAGGACGGCAGCGCCGCCCACGCGCCGAACCTCGGCGGGGACGGTGCCCGTCCCATCGCTCGTTGCATAGGTGAGAGTATGGCCCCAGGCCGCGTATAGAACTGCGGAGCCGCTCACCTTGTCGTTCGCGAAGTCCCAGGCGGTCGAATACGCCGAGTCCTTGTACCAGCCTGCGAAGGCGTAGCCGGGCTTCGTCGGCTCCGTCGGCGCGGTCACGGAGAGGCCGACAGGGCTTTCGATCCCGGCCACGGCGCTCCCTCCATCGCTATTGAAGCTCACGAGGTAGGGCACGGTCGCGGTCGCAGGCGCGACAGCCTCCACCCAGGCCGAGGAGCCGAAGCTGTTGACGGCGCGGATCTTGTAGCTCCGGGTAGTGCCCCGCGAGACCGCGGTGTCGGTATAGCTCGTCGAGGCCCCGCCGCAGCTCGCCAGCGCCGTGCCGTCGGCAAGCGCGATCTCGAAGCCCGTCTCGTTGTCCGAGTTGTCCGTCCACGAGAGGCCCACGTTGGCGCAGGCGTCATCCGTAGTATTGGGAACCGGGATGGCCGTCAGGCCGGAGGGAGCCGCAGGGGCGCTGTTGAAGGAATCGGACGAGAGGCTGATGGTCTTGGAGCTCGCCATGTTCGGCAGCACGCGGACCATCTCGGAAACGGAAGCGAGGAGCCTCCCGCCCGAGTCGAGGAGCTGGAAGACCAGGGGGTAGTTGCCCTTCGCCACGCCGCTCTGGGCGAAGCCGAGGCCCTTGCTGCCGTCGGCATTGGCGACGATGGCCAGGGCCGGGCTCTGTTCCTTCCCGCCGAACAGGGTCACGACCGAGGCCACCGCGACGGAGCTCGGCCAGGAGAGGGTCACGCTCACCGAGCCCGAGCCGCTCGCCAACGGCTCGAGGACGAAGGCGAGGCTCGTCGTCGCGTCGCCCTCGAGGGTCGCGCTCGCGCTCCCCTCGAGTATCTCGGCTTTCGCCGCGTCGAGGGCAACCAACCTGAAACTCCAGGAGCCGGAAGCCAGGCTCACCGAGGCGCCCGAGAGGCTCGCGAAAGTCCCGAGGCTCGACTCGCTCCCGCCGCTCGGCGTCCCATAGAGTACGTAGCCCGATATCGCCGGGCCCGTCGAGGGCAGGATCGTCCGCGCCGAGCCCGAGCCCGAACCGAGGTCATAGTCCTTGCTCGTGGCCGAGAAGGTGAGGGTTGCCTTGCCGCCTGAAGCCGCCGCGTCCAGGCGCGACGGCAGGGAGCAAGCCACGAAACAGGCGGCGAGGATGAGCGCAAGAGCCGCGGAAACCATGCTGATCGATGTATTCTTCATGTTCGTGCCCTCGCTGTTAATTGCTCACCTTGAAGGTGATGCTCGCGGAGGAGACATTTCCCTTCGCGTCGGCGACCGCGCACATGAGCCCGTGGGTCCCCACGCTCAGGTCCTTCCCTTCAATATGGATCGTTTTTCCCGTCGAGCCTTCCAGGAGCTTGCCATCGAGGTACCAGGCGTAGCTCTCAAATGTCTCGCGGACCGAAACCGTGATGACCGCATCCCTTGCGGGATCCGTCGCGCTCCGGCTCAGATCCATGGTCACGTCTCCGTCGCCGGGGATCGAGACGCTCGCCCCGAAAGCCTTCGCCCATTTCGCGTAGACGATGAGGTTCCCGGTGACCGTTGTGTTTACGGTGAACTCGCTTCCCCCGCCATCCACGGCGCTCCACCATCCTGCGAAGTAGTAGCCCGCCTTCGCGGGCTCAGAGGGCAGCGAAGCCAGTTTCGTATTCGGGCTGGCCACGGTCATCGACGCGGGCGATGCCGCGGCGGTCGCGCCCTGGCTATCGAAGGTAATAACATAATTATAACTGTCCCAGGCGGCATAGAGGACTACGTCGCCAGATCCCATAGCGAAGCTCGAGCCGGCCGCCCGGCGGATGCCTGTACCGTCCGGTCTGGTATCCCAGCCGCCGAACATGTAGCCGGTCTTGTACAGGCCACCGCTATTGCCGAGGACCATAACGGTAGCGCTCGCAGGATAGGTCTTCGAGTCGAGGGGGGCGGAGCCGCCGCCCGCGCCGTTCGCCTCGTAGCTGACGCTGAACTGTGTCGTCACTCCCGCCCCTGCGCAGGAAAACAAGCCCAGAGCGATCGCCGCGATCGCAATGAGCGATACCCGCGGATATAGGCTCCTCATCATTTTGTCATCCTCCTGGCTCACCCGTTTGGCAATGCCCGTAGTATATCGGGAGACTCGGCGATATCAAGCAATTGCCTTACAGGAATGTTCTTCTCTTCCCGGTAGAGCGATATCGCACATCGGAAGAGGCGGTCGACAGCTCGCCCGGGCTCAGGACTGATGATCCAGTCAATGGCCGCGGTGGCTACGATGGGCGAGCCTATATCATCGAGCAAAGTACGCGTTCTCTGCAGGAAGGATCGAGATGAGGAAAACCGGGAAAACACTTTATGCACGTGTACCACTCTGGCTAGCGAGCGGGAGTATACGTTGTTTCCGTGATTCCAGACGCGAAAAAATCGCACAGGACGGGAATTTCCTGCGCGCCATCCGTATACTTGACGTCAGGCGAAAACCTGCTCCCCAATCTGGTTTCGTGTGGGGGAGAACAAAAACGAGGAGGATCTGTCATGGTAAAAAGATCGCTTCTGCTTTCAGCGATCGCACTCTTGCTTCCGTTGGCGCTGTCTGCGCAGGCAGCTTCGCTGACGACTTCCGAGGCCGGCTTGATCTCGAGTTTCCTGTATACCGAGCCCGCCAACCAGTACCTGGATATCTGGGACTTTTCCCGGATTACCGATCCGGTGGTCTTCCTGAAGCTGTCCAGCCCCGCAAATTCGGGAGCCGTGAGCATGAGCGATCCCTACGACCTTGGCATGGGTGCCTGGTTCGGTTCGATGTACGCCGCCGGACACTATGGTTTCCAGGGCTACACCAAGTCCACCGTCGATCCATTCACGAACGTAACTCCTACGAACATCCTGTCAGGCAATACAATCACCGGCAAACGGGTGCTGACCATGTCGGGAGCGGATTATACGATCTATTCTTTCAATAATCCGACCGGCCTCATCGGCTTCAAGCTGGGCAACATGTTCATCGGCATATACGAGTCCTTCGAGAACTCCTCGCAGACCAGGTACGCCACCTTCGACACGAGCGGGACGGTATCCACCTCCAGCACTAACCAGATAAAGGACACCACCGGCGTAATCTCCTACGAGGACTCCGACGTATACGCCCTCGGCACCGATGGCAATAGCAGCTATATCCAGAACACCCTGGCAGGCGGACTGACCATGCCTCTGGGCAAGATGACCCTGCGCGGCGGGCTCTCCATCTTCGTAGGATCAACGAACAATGATACGTCCTATGGCGAGGAATGGAAGATCATCCAGACCGGCGCAGGCTACGCGTCCTACACTCCCTCCGCGGCGCTGCCCGGGAACACCGCGACCGCCATAGCCAATCTCCAATACTGGAAAATTGACCTCTGGAACTATGTGGACAAGCCCTTCGAGATCAAGCCTGACCTTGCTTTCCAGCTCGAGATCCCGGTCGATTTCCTCGGGAACGAGGCCGTCTTCAGCCCCGGGCTAGACTACGAGTTGACCATGACCCTTCACAAAGCCAGCCTCAAGAGCGAGACCGGCGCTGATCTCTCCGCGTCTTCTGGCAACTATGGTCATTCAGTCGAATACACGAACAGCTACAATGCGACGACGGGCTTCTATGAGACCACAACCAACACCACCTACAAGTACGCAGCTGATACGTATAGCAGCGACACCGGGAACAAAATCGGCATTCCGCTGATCTTCAAGGTCACCCCGAATCCCGGGCTCCGTTTTGCCTTCGCCGTTCAGCCCGAGGTCAGCTTCGGCGGATACAGCTATTCCTACAGTGCGAAACAGACCGACACCACGGTTTTTGACAACGGGAACGGCATTACGGCCGCGACCGATACGGGCGACTCTACCGCCGTCAAGACGACAATCCAGCAACCCTATACCTACACCGAGAAAAACTTTGGTCTGGATTTGACAGTCGCGGCTGCCTTCCAGTACTACATCTTCCCGAACAAGCTCCGCCTGAATCTCGGCGCCAATGCCTTTACACAGATCATCGATCGCACTACCAAAACCACTACCTATACAGGCCTTGGAAGCCAGAGTACGGCAACGACGATAGCCGGCGTCACCACGACCAGCGCCGCGAGCGTCATCACCGCAGGCGTTCCGGACAGCACGACGACCAAGGACAGCGGCGTTGCCGAGATCGTAAATTACAGGGTCGGCCTCACGCTTTTCGCGAGCCCCAACGTCCTCTTCGATTTCTACATGAACAACTCCAAGGCGTTGAATCTCCTCGCGACCACCGACAATGGCGGCTTCTTCAACCTCAACAACTACACCATCCAGCTGACCATCAAGCTGCCGCCCAACAAGTAGGACAGGAACAGGAGGATAAGAGATATGAAAAGCAATAGCATCAAGGCGCTGGCGGCGATCCTCGTCGCTGCGGCGCTCGCGATAGGCTGCGCTCCGTCGGTGCCCGTCCTGAACGGAAGCATCGGCGGCAGCCAGACGGCCGAAACCGCCGCCCTCGCGGCGGGAAGCACCACGCTGAAGTCGAATAACCTCGAGCTCTGGGCGACTGACAGCAACCTCAGTGCTCTCGGCTTGGCCAGCGCTTCCTTTACGCCCGTGAACGCCGCCGGCCAGATCTTCTGGATCGATTTCAGCTATCCCGTGGACCCGGCGACCCTCGCCACGAGCATCTTCATCTATCCGCTGACCAGCGCGGTCGACCTATATACGAACTGCGCGCGCGGGACTGCCCTGCCCTTCACCACGAACGTCGTCGGCAATCGCGTCTACTTCACCGTGGATTGCAGCACCGCAACCGCCACGGTCGAGGTCTACATCAACGGCGAGACGTTCACCGGAGAAAACGGCACGAAGAAGATGGACACGAACGGCAACGGCATCTACGGCGAAGCCGGCGATTCCTCCGAGTTCACCGTCACCGTCGGCACCGCCCCCGGAGCGACAGCTCCCGCCGGCGTCGCGTCGGTCTTGATCCCCAGGCCGCAGCGGACGACTTCCTGCACCCTCACCAACCTCCTGGCGGCCAACGCGGTCCTCGACGTGAGCACCTATAACTCCAACGCCGCGAATACCTTCACCTTCACCGCCTACGACACCGGTTCCTCGGCGGCAGCGACCAACATCACCATCGCCACCGGCGCCGTGAACGTCTACAAGAACGTCGCGGGCGCCTGGACTTTGGTGGGCAGTACAACTACCTATGATACGGTCACCGGCATCGCTACCATCGCGCTCACCACGGCGCCGGTTAAGGGCGAATCCTACAAGATCACCGTGGACAGGTACTACATCGTCGAGACCTCGGCCGTGCGCGGCTATATCCACCGGGGCAGCTACGAGCCCGATCATGCGACCAGTCCCGCTGTCACGAGATACTTCACCTTCGTTAAAACGGGCGGCGCTCAGCAGAGCTTCAACCGGAACGCCGTGGATACGGATGAATTCGCCTGCTACATCGATTTAACGGTTAATGGGACTACGCCGATCGACCTTTCCACTGTTACCGCTTCCTCCCTGAAGGTCATCCTTTATGCCGGTACCCCGCTGGCGACTGGCACGGCCCCGAATGATTTCAGCGCCGCCTATACGGTAACCACGCTCGTGACGACGACCTACACCACCCCGGCGACTGCCAATGCGGTCACCACCTTCAGGCTCTACCTTCCCGCCACGGTCAAGAACCTCACTGCCGGCGGCAAGATCCTGGTCTCGCCCTCCGTGCTCAGCATAGCCAGCACGGTCGCTGCCCAGGATACGCTGTCCTTCGGCAACATCGCAGGCACCGACGGCTGGAGGGTCATCACCTTCTAGTTCTTTCGCTTGGTGCATCAGGGCCTCCTGGTTTTCCAGGAGGCCATTTTTATGATCAACGAAAGGAATATTCGTCCCCCCTGCAGTTCCCGATATGGACATGATTCGCAAGCACCCTTGCCTTGCGCAGAAAGGGATCACGAACCATGACGGCGGCTGGAGATGATTTGACTCGCCTCTCCGTAAAGCCATAATTGAAATCCGGGATTCGATCAAACGCCCCTTTCAGCGAAGTTCCATGCCGGAAAGGATGGTGAATGAGAGTAATTCTTAAAATTCCGCTCACGCTTGCCGTCTTTTTCATCCTCTACTTCATTGCCATCATAGGAGTGGAACGCGGCTACATCCGCCCCCGTTTCGAGTCCCTCGAGCGCGCGGCAAGCAGCAAGGATCTCGACCGGGTGCTTGCGGCCATCAGGAAGGAAGCGGAGCATCTTGACGTTGCGGGTCATGACTGGAGCCAATGGGACGATACCTGGAACTACGCGGCAGGCAGGAATCCTGCTTTCGTCGACGAGAACCTGGATTCTGAGACCTTCCGCATCCTCGACGTAGCATTCATCGTCATCTACGGCAATGACGGCCGCAAGCGCTTTGGCGAGCGCTACGATTCAGGGAGCGGAAGCGTGCTTCCCGATGGCATTTTGCCTGGGCAGGCCCCGAAGGCCGCGCCGTATCTCGCATCCGATCCTGACGGCCGGTCCGGCATGGATACCGCCGGACTGGATGAGGACGCCGCGCGCGGCTCAGGCCCGAATACGGGAGGAAACGGCGGCTTCATCGTCTCGGGAGGCACCATCTACCTCGTCTCCTCGACACCCATCCTGAGGAGCGACCGTTCGGGGCCCTTCCAGGGATCCTTCATTTTCGGAAAGACGATCGATGGCGCTTTCCAGGCGGCCCTGACCGACCAGACCAGCGTGCAGGTCATCCTGAAGCGTCCTGACGCCGCCCTGGAGGGAGCCAACCCCGATTCGATAGCCGCTGCAGGCGGCCGGCTTTTTCTTGTATCCCCTGACGGCCGCAGTATACAGGCCTGGAGCCTCATCCGCGATCTATACGGCCGGCCGGCCCTCCTCGTGGGCAGCGAGTCGCCGCGGGAAATCACCACCTGGATGGCAAGGACCATGGCCATCTCGGGGCTCGTCATCATCGCCCTCGGCATCATGATCTGCATCCTCATCATCGTCCTCCTATCCCGCCTCGTCACGAAGCCGCTGTTCGCCATCGGGACGAACATCGGACGTTTCGAGGCCGAGGGCAGGATGACGATGCCGGCCGAGGTCCTCGGCCGGCCCGACGAGATCGGGAGGCTCTCGCAGAGCCTCCAGCAGATGGCCTATCGCATCCAGGCCCACGATGCGGAACTTCAGGCGGAGAAGGAAAAGCTCGAAGTGGGCATCGAGGAACGCACCCGCGATCTCAGGAAGGCCAACGACGACCTGAGGCTCATGGCCACGGTCGTCGAGAGCACGAGCGAGGCCATCGTCATAACGGACCTTTCGGGAACCATCCTCGTGGTCAACGATTCCTACCGCCGGCAGAGCGGCTACCTGCCCTCCGAACTCGTGGGCGCCAATCCGCGCATCATGAAATCGGACCGGCAGGACGACGCCTTCTTCAAGGGCATGTGGGACAAGCTCGGCGCGGACGGCACCTGGTCGGGCGAAATCTGGAACAAGAGGAAGAACGGCGAGGTTTTCCCCGCCTGGCTCGCGATAAACCTTGTGAGGAGCGACGACGGAACGCCGAGGTACTATGTCGGCGTCTCCACCGATATCTCGCAGCTCAAGGAAACCGAGGAGCGGCTCAACCGGCTGGCCTACTACGACCCGCTGACCTCCCTCCCGAACCGCGCCCTCTTCCGCGAGCGCCTCGACCGCGCGATCAAGCACGGCGAACGGTACGGACAGCGCGTGGCCCTCCTCTTCCTGGACCTCGATCGCTTCAAATACGTCAACGACGCCCTGGGCCACGACGCGGGCGACCGCCTCCTCATGGAAGTCGCACAACGCATCACGCGCAGGATCAGGATCTCCGACACGGTATGCAGGCTCGGCGGCGACGAGTTCACCATCATCCTCGACGAGATGGACCGCGGCGTGGATGCCGGCTCGGTCGCGCGGGACATCATCGCCGAGCTCTCGAAGCCCTTCATCCTCAAGGAAAGCGAGGTCTTCATCGGCGCGAGCGTGGGCATCTCGATCTATCCCGACGACGACACCACGGTCGAGGGCCTCACGCGGAAGGCGGACGCCGCCATGTACCAGGCCAAGATGGCCGGCCGCGACACCTTCAGCTTCGTCTCGCGCGAGACCGAAACCACGAGCCAGGCGCGCATCGCCCTCGAGTCGGACCTGCGCCGCGGCCTCGAGCGCGGGGAGTTCTTCCTCGTCTACCAGCCCATCGTGGACATCACGGACGGGCGGATCCTCGGCGCGGAAGCCCTCGTGCGCTGGCGCCACGGCGAGGGCGATCCGATCCCGCCCTGCCGCTTCATCACCCTCGCGGAGGAGACGGGCATCATCCTCGAGCTGGGCGACTGGGTGATGCGCCAGGCCTGCGCCGACGCGGCGAGGTGGCCGGAGACGGGCACGGAACCCTTCGTCTCGGTGAACATCTCGCCGCGGCAGTTCGACCATGACGGGCTCTCGGGCAAGGTCCGCGCCGCGCTCGATGCCTCGGGGCTCCCGCCGCGGTCCCTCGTCGTCGAGATCACGGAGTCGGCCATCATGCACAACGTCGACGCCTCGCAGAAGACGATGCGCGACCTCAAGGCCCTTGGCGCCCGCCTCGCGATCGACGATTTCGGCACCGGCTATTCGTCCCTGAGCTACCTCGGGCGCTTCGCGGTGGACAAGCTCAAGATCGACCAGTCCTTCACCCGCGGCATCGGCAGCACGGCGAGCTCGGCCTCCATCGTCAACGCCGTGATCGCCATGTCGAGGAGCCTTGGCATCGAAACCATAGCCGAGGGAGTGGAGACCGAGGACCAGCGCGCCTACCTGGCCGCCCGCGGCTGCAACCAGGGCCAGGGTTACCTCTTCAGCAGGCCCGTCGAGCTCGCCGCCTTCCGCTCCCTCCTCGAGGCCGGCCGTTTCTCCGACGGCTTCGACGCGGTGTCGAAGGCGGGAACGGCAACGGAGGTCGGGCCGATAATGTGAGCGGGCTGACTCCCCTACTCCGCCTCCCCGAGGTAGGCCTTGCGCACCCGGTCGTCCGCGAGGAGCTCGCGGCCCGCTCCGTGGAAGGTTATGCGACCCGTCTCGAGGACGTAGCCGTAGTGCGCCGCCTCCAGGGCCGCCTTGGCGTTCTGCTCGACGAGGAGGACCGTCGTCCCGCCTGAGTTGATCTCCTTGATGATGTTGAAGATCATCTTCACGACGAGGGGCGCGAGGCCGAGCGAGGGCTCGTCCATCATGAGGAGCTTCGGCCTCGTCATGAGGGCGCGTCCCACCGCGAGCATCTGTTGCTCGCCTCCCGAGAGGGTCCCGGCCTTCTGCTTCTTCCGGTCGTCGAGGCGGGGGAAGAGCTTGAAGACCCTCGCGCGGTCGGCCTCGATAGCGGCCTTGTCGCGGCGGGCGTAGGCCCCGAGGCTGAGGTTCTCGTCCACGCTGAGGTTGGGGAAGACCCGGCGGCCTTCCGGCACGAGGACGATGCCCGATTCGACGATGTCCTTGGTCTGCTGGCCGAGGAGGCTCTTGCCGTTCCAGGTCACTTCCGAGCCTTCGGAGGCCTTCACGAGGCCCACGATGGCCTTGAGGGTCGTGCTCTTGCCCGCGCCGTTCGCGCCGATGAGGGTCACGATCCTGCCCTCGGGCACCTCGAGGGAGACGCCTTGGAGGGCGTGGATGCCGCCGTAGTGGACGGACAGGTTCTCTATCTTGAGCATCACTCCACCCCCAGGTAGGCTTCGATGACTTTCGGGTCGCGGCGGATCTCGTCGGGCGTGCCGTGCGCTATGGTCACGCCGTAGTCGAGGACGTACATCCGCGAACAGATGCCCATGACCACCTGCATGTGGTGCTCGATGAGGAGGATGGTGAGGTCGAAGCGGTCCCGCACGCGGCGGATGAAGTCCATGAGCTCGATGGATTCCTGCGGGTTCATGCCCGCCGCGGGCTCGTCGAGGAGGAGGAGCGAGGGCCGCGACGCGAGGGCGCGCGCGATCTCGAGGCGGCGCTGCTTGCCGTAGGGCAGGCTCGTCGCCTTCTCGTCCTCGAGCTCCGAGAGGCCGGTCTCCGCGAGGAGCTCCCGCGCAAAGTCATGCGATTCGCGGTCGCGGCGGCGGTAGCCCGGCGTGCGGAGGACGGAGTTGATCCACGTTGGCCGCTCCCGTACCGCGCAGCCCACGAGGACGTTCTCGAGGACGCTCATCGTGGAAAAGAGGCGGATGTTCTGGAAGGTGCGGGCTATGCCGGCCTTGTTGATGAGGTGGGGCTGGTGGCCCGTGATGTCGCGGCCCTCGAAGCGGATCCGTCCCTCGGTCGGGGCGTAGACCCCGGTAATCATGTTGAAGGCCGTGGTCTTGCCCGCGCCGTTCGGACCGATGAGGCCGACGATCTCGCCGGAATCGATGGCGATGTTGAAATCGGAGACGGCCGTGAGGCCGCCGAAGCGCATGGTCGCGCCCTTGGTTTCGAGCTTCATTCCCTCGCCCCCTTTTTCTTCCGGGGGAGGAGGCCGGCCTTGGCCAGCCCGTCCCAGGTGAGCTCGCGGTCGCCCATGAGGCCCCGCTGCCTGAAGATGACGACTGCCATGAGCATGGCCGAGAAGACGACCATGCGGAGGCCCGGCATGCCCTCGGTCTTGATGAAGAGGAGGTTGAGCGGCTCGTCGAGGAAGCGCATGGCCTCCATGAGGACGGTGACGGCGATGGACGCGATGACCGATCCCGTGATCGAGCCGTTGCCTCCGAGGACGACGATGAGGAGGATGTTGAAGGTGAGCATGAAGGTGAACATCTTGGGGTCGATGGTCGTGATCATGTGGCCGAGGAGAGCTCCGCCGACGCCGGCGAGGAAGCTCGAGATCGTGAAGCTCGTCACCTTGACCCGGAACACGTTGATGCCCATGGCCTCGGCGGCGATCTCGTCGTCGCGCACGGCCTTGAGCTCGCGTCCGTAGCTCGAGCGCGTGAGGAGGGCCATGAAGGCCACGGTCAGCGCCGCCACGCCCCAGACGGTCCAGGTCGTCGAGTACTTGGGTATGTTCTTGAGGCCCTGGGCGCCGTTCGTGAGGCTCTGGAGGTTGGTGATCACAACCCGTATTATCTCTGCGAATCCGAGGGTCGCTATCGCGAGGTAGTCGTCACGGAGCCGGAGGACCGGGATGCCGACGATGAGGCCCGCGAGGGCCGCGCAGAGGCCGCCCGCCACGAGGGCCAGGGCGAAGGGGAGGGTCAGGTTCTGGAGCCAGGGAGCGAGGGGCTCGAGGAAGAAGTTCATCTCCTTCACCTCGGGGCTCATCGAGAGGAGGGCCGAGACGTAGGCTCCCACCGCCATGAAGCCGGCGCAGCCCAGGCTGAAGAGGCCCGTGAAGCCGTTCACAAGGTTGAGCGACAGCGAGAGGACGATGTAGATGGCGGAGAGGTTCAGGATGCGCATCGCGTAGCCGCCGAGCTTCGCGTCGGCGAGCCAGAGGAGGCAGGCGAAGAGGGCTATGGCGCCCGCGGTCAGGAGCGTGTTTCTGGTTTTCATGGCGTCACACCTTCACGGTCTGCTTCTGGCCGAGGAGCCCCGAGGGCTTCAGGAGGAGTACCAGGATGAGGAGGATGAAGGAGAAGGCGTCCCGGTAGCCGGTGAGCGCGGGCAGGAAGGCCGCGACCATGATCTCGATGAAGCCGAGGAGGAAGCCGCCGAGGACGGCGCCGCCGATGTTGCCGATGCCGCCGATTACCGCCGCGATGAAGCACTTGAGGCCCGGCATGATGCCCATGAGGGGATTGAGCTGGGGATACTTCATCGTCCACATGATGCCGCCCAGGGCCGCCAGGGCCGAACCGATGCCGAAGGTGTAGGAGATGATCCGGTTGACGTCGATGGCCATGAGACGCGCGGCCTCTATGTCGGTGGAGACGGCGCGCATGGCCATGCCCGTCTTCGTGCGGTTGACGACGAAGAGGAGGACGACGAGGGCGGCGGCGGCGAAGACGGGGATGAAGAGGCTGACCGAGAGGACCGAGATCGGCCCGACGTTCACGACCGTATCGAAGAGCGGGATCGAGGCGAAGCTCTTGGGGCGGCCGCCGAAGATGACTACGCCGAGGTTTTCGATGAGGAAGGAGGCGCCGATGGCGCTGATCATGAGGGAGATGCGCGGCGAATCGCGCAGGGGGCGGTAGGCCAGCCGTTCGAGGCCTATGCCGAAGAGGCTCGTGAGGCCGATGGCGACGATGAAGGCGACCCACCAGGGCATGACGGCCGCGGCGACGAGGTAGAAGGCGAAGTAGGCGCCGAGCATGAAGATGTCGCCGTGGGCGAAGTTGATGAGACGGAGTATGCCGTAGACCATCGTGTAGCCGATGGCGATGAGGGAGTAGAGCGAGCCGAGGCTTGCGGCGTTGGCCAGCTGCTGTAGAAAGGTGGCGAGATCCATTGGGCTATCCTTGTGGGTCGAAGAACGGCGCAATGATTCACCACGGGGATCACGGAAATTAAGCCACGGAGATCACGGAGGTAGAGATCGCGATGAGACAGGAGACGAGGACTGGCGCAGGATCGCCTGGACCTTGTCGTCTACCTCTCCATCATCGCATTCTCCGTGATCCCCGTCTTTCCCCCGTGCTCTCCGTGGTGAATCCTTAGGTGGCCCTTAGGGCGTTACGGTGGCCTTGAAGACGAACTTGCCGCCGAGGACCGTCTTGATGACGGCGCTCTTGACGGGATCGCCCGAACCTGGCGAGAAGGTCACGTAGCCCGAGGCCCCCGCGAAGTTCTTGGTCGCCGCGATGGCGTCGCGGATCTTCACGGGATCGATGCTGCCCGCGCGCTTGATCGCGTCTATGGCGAGGAGGTAGCCGTCGAAGCCGAGAACGGCCGTGCCCGAGGGCAGCTTGCCGTACTTCTTCTGGTACTCGGTGACGAAGACCTTGGACAGCGGGGTGAGGGGAGCGTCATTGTCGAAGAAGGTCGACATGACGGCACCCTCGACGGCGCTCTTGCCCACGGTGATGAACTCGGAGATTTCCCAGGTGTCGCCGCCGAGGAAGGGCGTCTTGATGCCGAGCTCGCGCGCCTGCTTGATGATGAGGGCGCTCTCGGTATAGTTGCCCGGGGCGAAGATGACGTCGGCCTTGAGGGCCTTGATCTGGGTGAGCTGGGCGGAGAAGTCCTGGTCGCCGGTGTTGTAGTTGAGGGTGGCGACGATGGCCTTGGAATCGCCGGTGAGCTTCACGAAGGCGTCGGCGAAGAACTTGGCGAGGCCGACCGAGTAGTCGTTCGAGACCTCTCGGATGATGATGGCCTTCTTGGCGCCGAGGTTCTTGTTGGCGTAGGTGGCCATGACGGTGCCCTGGAAGGGGTCGATGAAGCAGACACGGAAGTAGTAGGGGTTGTCCTTGGTCACGAGGGGGTTCGTGCAGGAGAGGCCGATGGCCGGGATCTTGGCGGCCTGGAAGATCGGACCTGCGGCCATGGAAAGGCCGGAGCCCCAGGAACCGAGGACCACGTTGACCTTGTCCCTGTCGACGAGGCTCTGGCCCGCGTTGGCTGCCTCGACCTTGTCGGACTTGTTGTCGGCGATGGCGAGTTCGATCTTGTAGGTGACGCCTCCGACGGTCACCGTGGGATAGAGGGACTGGGCAAGGCGGATGCCGTCGAGCTCCTCGGCGCCTCCGGCCGCGTTCGCGCCGGTGAGGGGTTCGAAGACGCCGAATTTCACGACGTTCTGGGCAAAGGCCATTCCGGGGATCAGGCACAACACGATGAGGAAAGCCGAGAGGATGCCGAATCTTCTCACAATCTGCCTCCTGGTCGATGCGATGTCCCACGTCCACCCCTGAAGGGGGAAGCGGATCCGGAATCATCGTAGAACGGCCTTGGCAGGTTGTCAAACCTAAACGCGGCTGGCGCCGGGGACAGTCCCCGGGCGCGCGGCCGCCGCCAGGGACGGTCCCGGGCGCACGGCCACCTCAGTCATCCGGATCGATGGGCTTGTCGGCCTTGGCCCTGGTCACGGACTCGAGGAAGTGGTTGAAGACATCGGTGCGGACTATCGCGATGCCCTGCTTGGGGTCGGCGAGGAGGAGGAGGGTATCCCCCGGCTCGATGCCGAACATGGCCCTCGCGGCCTGGGGTATCACGATCTGTCCCTTGATGCCTACCTTGACGGTCGCCGCGAAGCGTTCGTTCTCGTCTGACATAATTGGTTCCTTTCTTGCGCCGCTCACAGGCCGGCGCGGGCCTTGAGCTCGAGGAGGCGCCGCGTGAAGTCGCGGGGATCCTGCCAGTGCCAGCTGTGGCCCTTCTTGTCCGTGTAGAAGGCCATGTCCCTCACGAGGCTCCTCGCCCGCGCCGCCTCGCTGTCCGAGGTGGCGCCCATGAGGATGCCCTCGGCGTCGGTGCCCGCCTCGGACTTCTCGTAGATGGCCGGTATCGCGATTGAACGCAGGGCTGCATCGAGGTCCCAGCCCGACTCCCACTCGCCGCTGTAGAAGACGTCGCCGAAGCGCGGATCGTAGTCGGGCATCGCGCGGTAGGTCTCGTTCATGACGGCGGGAAGCCAGGTCCAGCGGATGGGCTCGCCGGGATGGGCGGCATGGTAGCTCCGCGCCTGGGCGAGGAAGCCCTCCTTCGACGCGCCGAAGAAGGACCACATCCTCGCATGCTCGACACTGTAGAGGGGCCAGTCGTTCCCGCCCGCGGCAAGGAAGTTATGCGCCGTCGATGCGAGGTCGACCCAGTTCCAGGTCGTCTCCGTCCGCGGCCGCGCGAGGGTGAAGAAGGGCGGATCCTCGAAGAGGACGCCCCTGACCCAGGGCCCGCCATTGGCCGCGAGCCAGGCGCTGATGATGCCGCCGGAGGAATGGCCGCTCACGAGGGCGGGGGCCTTGATCACGGTTTCGATGAAGGAAAGGAGGTCGCGGCCCTGGACCGCGTTGGAGTACCTGGCAGGATCGTGGCTCGACTGGCCGTGGCCGTAGCAATCGACGGCGAAGACATGGAAGGACTTCGCGAGCCCGGGCAGGGCCGGAGCGTAGTTGTACTTGTCGGTCGTCTGGCCATGGATGAGGAGGAGGGCCGGGCCGTTGTCGGGACCCTCGAGATAGGCGATGCGCCCGCCATTGATGTCGGCGGTCTTGTCGATGTAGCCCGCCTTGCGGACTCTCGCCATCTGGCGGCCGAAGCTGTGGAGGTTCGAGTCGGCATACAGGGCGGCGGCCACGGCGGCGATAACAGCCAACGAGGCAATCCCGATGCCTATCCCCAGGGCGATCTTGCCCATTGTCGCATTCATTGAAGTCCTCCTAGTATTACTTGTAATACTTGTACTACCAAAAACACCGATCATTGTCAATCGGCCAAGGGCAGGGGCTGTCGGGGCCGGTTGAGTGTTATGCCGAAAAGCAGTACCTTCCTAGGGAATTCAACCTTTACCTCGAGGAAACACGGATGAAGAAGCTTCTCGGGGTGGCAGCCATCGCCATCCTCCTTTTCTCCTGCCAGGCCAAGAAGCCTGACGCTGCCCAGGCCGGAACCAGCCCGGCGTCCACTGCCGCTCCGAGCGCGGCCGACGCGAGCTATGCCTTCGGCGTCCTCATCGGCAACAGCCTCAAGTCCACTGCAGTGACCATCGATTACAATTCCTTCGTCAAGGGCATGAAGGACGTAGCCAGCAAGAAAGGGCCCAAGGTGACCCTCGAACAGGCCAACCAGACCGCGCAGACCGCCATTGCCGCGGCCTCCGAAGTGAAGGCCAAGGCCGACCTCGCCGCAGAAGTCAAGTACCTCGCTGAAAACGGCAAGAAGGCCGGCGTGACCACCACGGCTAGCGGCCTCCAGTACGAGGTGCTCACGAAGGGAACGGGAGCCATCCCAACGGCCACCGATACGGTCAAGGTCGACTATGTCGGCAAGCTTCTCGACGGCACCACCTTCGACAGCTCCAAGGACCGCGGCGAGCCCGCTGTCATCCCCCTCAACCAGGTCATTCCCGGCTGGTCCGAGGGACTCCAGCTCATGAACGTAGGCAGCACCTACAGGCTCACCATTCCCTCGGCCCTCGCCTACGGCCCCCAGGGCGCGAGCGGCGTCATCCCGCCCAACGCCACGATCGTCTTCGAGGTCACCCTCCTCTCGATCGAGCCCCCGGCCAAGAACTAGCCGGCATCGTTCCCGAACACAGCGAAGGGCGCCCGCACGGGCGCCTTTCCTGTTTATTGCGTCATGGGCCCGGATATCGGCCTTGCCCTTGATAGCAGCCCGCAAAGGGCTAGAATGAATGTAGCGGGTCGAAGACCGCCTGGACCGCGCCGAAGTACCGAGCGGCCATTCGCAGGAGGCCGTGGAACGATGTCCGGAACCATTCCTGTCGTCCAGCGCACGATTCTCCTCGTGGAGGATGAAGCCATCATAGCCCTGAACGAGAAGCGCCAGCTCGAGGCCGCGGGCTACCGTGTCGTCCATGCCTTGAGCGGCGAGGCGGCGATCGAGGCTGTCCAGGCCGAACCGGCCGGCATCAACCTCATCCTCATGGACATCGATCTCGGCAGCGGCATGTACGGCACCGACGCCGCGAAGGCCATCCTCGCGAGGCACGACATCCCCCTCCTCTTCCTCTCCTCGCACATGGAGCCTGAGCTCGTGCGGCGGACCGAGGAGATCACGAACTACGGCTACGTCGTGAAGTCCTCCGTGTTCACCGTCCTCGACGCCTCGATCAAGATGGCCTTCAAGCTCTTCGCCGCGAAGCGCCAGCTGGACCTGGACGCCCTGGCCATCGAGGAGGCCAACGGCCAGCTCAGGGCCAGCCTCGAGGAGCTCCGGGCGACCAACGAAAGGCTCGCGGAATCCGAGGACAAGTTCTCCAAGGCCTTCCGACTCAACCCGGACTCGATCAACATCAACCGCCTGTCGGACGGGCTCTACCTCGACATCAACGAGGGCTTCACGCGGATCATGGGCTATACCCGCGAGGACGTCATCGGGCGCTCCTCGATGCCGGGAGACCTCGGCATCTGGGTCAGGGCCGAGGACAGGGCGAGGCTCATCGCGGGCCTTCGCGAGAAGGGCGAGGTCACCAACCTGGAGGCCGAGTTCCGGCGCAAGGACGGAACGACGACCATAGGCCTCATGTCGGCCCGCGTCATCGAGATACGGGGAGAAGCCTGCGTCATCTCGATAACGCGGGACATGGGCGAATGGACCCGCGTCGAGAGGGAAGCGGAGAACCTGAATCGCATGCTGCGGGCCCTGCTCGACAACCTTCCCATGGGCATCTTCATGGTGTCGGCGCCGGAGGGCCGGCCCCTCGTCGCGAACGAGATCGCGAAGGAACTACTCGGGCGCGGCATCCTGCCGGACGTCAACAGGGAGAGCATCGGCGACGTGTACCAGGCCTTCGTCCGGGGATCAGGGGAACGCTATCCCCTCGAGAAGATGCCCATCATCCGGGGACTGAGGGGCGAAAGCTCGCATATCGACGACATGGAGGTCATCCGGCCGGACGGCCGGCGCTCCTTCCTGGAGGTCTATGGCTGCCCGGTCCTCGACCGCGAGGGGAAGGTCATGGCCAGCCTCGTCAGCTTCCTCGACATCTCGGACAAGCTGCGCGCTGAAGAGGAGCTCCTCGCGATGCGTTCCGAGGAGAAGGAAATCATCCTCAAGGAGATGCGGCACAGGATCAAGAACGACCTCGCGTCCGTGGAGAGCTTCCTGTCGCTCAGGACCGCGGCCGCCGCCGACGCCGAGGCCGCGTCCGTACTGCAGGATGCGGCTGCCCAGATCAGGGGGATGGCGATCCTCTTCGACAGGCTCTACGGTTCAAGCGATCCCGATCGGCTCTCCGCAAGCGACTACCTCCCCGACCTTGTCCATGAGATACTGGTCATCTTCGGAGGCGGCCGCGACATCGGGACATCCATCGAGGTTGAAGACGTGCCGGTCGAGTCGGGCTTCCTCCACGACCTCGGGATCATCGTCAACGAGCTCGTGACGAATTCCCTCAAGCATGCCTTCGCCCATGTCGCCGCGCCGTGGATTTCCCTGTCCATGGGCATGCATGGCGACAGGCTCGAGGTCGTCTATTCGGACAACGGGCCCGGCTTTCCGCCTTCCGCCCCGAAGCCCGAAAAGGGCGGTTTCGGCCTCGAGCTCGTCTGCGGACTGGTCGCCCAGCACAAGGGGACGATCCGCGTCGAGAACCCGGGCGGCGCCCTCTTCAGCCTGGAATTCCCGGCCAAACGCTAAAACGACATCCGCCCGAGGGCCGCGAGGAGGGACTCGGCATCGGCCGCGTCGTTGTAGGCATGGAAGCTGAGCCTCAGCCAGGAACGGCCCCCGAAGGAGGTCACGGGCACCTCGATGCGGTAGCGGTCGAAGAGCTCGGCCTTGACCGCGGCGCCGTCGCAGGGCGGCAGGGGCGCGAGGGCCATGCGCAGGCCCTGGCCTGCTGACGTCGCGGGCTCGAGGCCGAAGAAGGAAGCGATGCGCCGCGCCGCGGCGTCCGCGAGTGCCGCACAACGCGCCGACTCGGCCGGCCCCGAATGGCGGGCGCAGAAGCCGATGGCCGCGGGTACGGCAAGGAAGGGCGTTATGTCCCGCGTGCCGAGCCAGCGCAGGCGGCGCGAGAGGGCCGAGGTGCCGACGTAGCCGTCGTGTACGGCGGCCGCGCCGCCCTCGGCCTCGGCCACGAGGCCCCAGCTCGCGACGGGCGGCTGGACCGAGGCGTGAAGATCGCGGCGCACCTGGATGAAGGCCGAGCCCAGGGGGGCGCAAAGCCACTTGTGGCAGTTGCCGAAGTAGAAGTCCGCGCCGAGGGCCTCGAGGTCGAGAGGGATGTGCCCCGGGACGTGGGCGCCGTCGATGACGGTGGCGATGCCCCGCTCCCGGGCGAATGCCACCGCCCGTTCCACCGGGAAGCGGAGGGCGGTCGGGCTCGTGATCTGCGACAGGAAGAGGACCCGGGTGCGCGGCGTCACGGCCGACTCGAGGCGGGCCATGAAGTCGTCGTCGCCCGCCCAGGGGAGGGGCACCTCGAACTCGCGCCACAGCGCCCCCGAGGACGCGCAGGCCCGCTTCCAGCCCATGACGCAGGCGCCGTACTCGTGGTCGCTCCCGAGAACTTCGTCGCCCATGCCGAGGGGGACGCTCGCGGCCGCGATGGCCGCTCCCGTGGTCGCGTTGGCGATGAAGGCGAGGTCGGCGGTATCGGCGCCCACGAGGGCGGCCAGTGGCCGCATGGCTTCCTCGAGCAAGGCAGAAGAACGCCGACCGAGGAACTCGACGGGCGAAGACTCGAGTTCATGGCGGATGGCGTCCTGGGCCGCGAGGACCTCTCGCGGCCTCGCGCCGAAGGAGCCGTGGTTGAGGAAGGTGACCGAGGGGTCGAGGAGGAAGTCGTTGCGGAGCGGAGTGGGGGACATGGGAGCATTCTGCGGCGGATCAGACTGAAAGACAAGAACCGTCGCATCGAAATGCGAAGTCCGTCAGCGTATCGCGAACTGAATGCCCATTCGCAGGGGCTCCGAAGATCGCCCGCCCGCCCGCGAGAGTTGACAATGCATTTCGCCGATAGTGCCAATCAAGGCCGTTCGAATCGACAAATCAGGAAACAGAGGATCTCGGCCGAAAGACTAGAGGACCGCCCTCTGGTACTGCGCCCACTCGTAAAGCCGCCTATAGCCGAGCCTGTCGTAGAGCTCCAGCATGGGCCTGTTCGAGGTGGCGGTACAGGACTTGAGCGATGGGCAGCCCATGCGCTTCGCGTACTCCACCGTGAGGAGCTGCATGGCCCGGGCAAGGCCGAGTCGCTGGAAGGGAGGTAGGACAGCCATGAGGCCGCACTGGATGGCGCCAGAGTCGCGGAGCATGCCCACTTCCTTGAGGCCCACGTAGTCCCCGCCATGTAGGGCGACGAGGTAGGCGTCGAGGAGGGTCGAGGGATCCTCGATCTGCTCCATCCGCCACTCGTCGAAATCCTGTCGCACCCAGACGTAGCCCTCCTCCGTAGGCACCTGGCGCTTCGCGGTGTCGTACAACTCGTAAAGCTTCCGGTCGCGGCCCGGGTCGCCTGCGAGCTCCGCGAGGGAGCGGATGCGGAAGCCCCGCGCCTCGAGCGAGGCGAGGAGGCCAGGCAAGGCGGAGCTGTCGCACTCCGCGACGTCGAGCATCACGGGCGTCTCCCGCCAGGTCTCGCGGAAGCCAAGGCACTCAAGGAAGCGCATGCCTTCGGGGCAGATCGTGTAGCCGTCGGCGCAGAGGATGCCGCCCGCGGGGCCTGTCAGGACGGCGCGGGCCGCAAGCTCAGCCTCGAGGCGGCGGAAGAGGGCCGTCCCGAGTCTCCTGCGACGGAAATCTGGGAGGACGGCGACGTTCACCGAGAAGGCGCGGCGCCCGTTGTAGGATTCGGTCTCGATGCAGGAGAGGAAGCCCGCGGCCCGGCCCTCGACCTCGGCGAGGAAGCGGAGGCAGAGGCGTCCGGGATCGCGCCGCGAGTCGGCTTCCTTTAGGGCAGCGGCGGAAGCGGCGCGCTCCGGCCAGGCGATGCCCTGGGCTTTCCAGATCAGGGCGATGGCCGGGAAGTCGGCGCGCCTCGTCGAGCCCTATGCCGGGCCTGGTTGCGATGGCCTCCACGTAGGAGATACGGTTCGCGAGGTCCCGCTCGCGCGTTGTGCGATCCATAACCGGCGCGCCGTGGCCCGGCACGAAGGTCATGCCGAGGTAGTTCCAGAGCTTTCTCAAGGCGTCGGCGTGGAGGGAGACGGGGCGGGCGTGGACGGAAGGCAGAACGGGCGCGCCCTCGTTCGTGAAGAGGAGGAGGTCGGCGGCATACATCACGCGCCCGTCGATGGCGACGCTGAGCGAATCGGGCGTGTGCCCCGGCATGGGGATGAGCTCGAGGCGATGGCCGCCGAAGGCGAGGGCCTCGGGCGCGGAGATCGCATGACGCGGCGCGAGGGACGCATGGCGCTCGGGCCTGAAGCAGCGGTCGAGGGTCTCCTGGTAGGCGGCATGTCCCCAGGTCTCGAGCCCCGGCAGGAGAGCCAGCCCGTCGGCGTGGTCGGAATGGTAATGGGAGATGATGGCCTTCGTCGGCCTCGCCCCGATAGACTCGAGATGCCCAAGCGCCTCCCTGAGGTTTTCCTTGTAGCCCGTGTCGAGGAGGAGGGCCTCTCCGCCATCGACCAGGGCAAGGAGGTTGAGCCCCTCGAATTCCCCGGGCGGCGGGTCGAACATGAAGCAAAGGAGTCCCTCACCGAGATCGATCGTTTTCATCGCGCCTCCCTGTGCAATGAAAGATAATGGCAACGCCAGGACTCCGCCAGCCACGGTTCGATTATAATAATTCGTTCCTTCCAGCGGCTCGCGCCTCAAAGGGGCTTCCGATACCAGCCGTCGACGCTCTCCGTCTCGTAGCCCATCTTGCGGTAGAGCGCGAAAGCCGAGCTTTCGTTCCGCGAGTCGACGCCGAGCTCCGCCTCCTCCACGCCGAGCTCCGCGAGGGCGCGGAGGGCCCGGGCGATGAGGGCGCTGGCGAGGCCGCGGCCGCGCCAGGAGGGACGCACGTAGATGTGCTCAGTATAGCCGCGGCTCCTGCCCTCCTTGCCGACATGTCCCTCCTCGTAATGCGCGAGGACCGTGCCCGCTACCTCGTCGCCATCCCAGGCCACCTGCCAAAGGACCATCCTGCCCTCGGCCTCCCTCGCCCAGGCTTCAAAAGAGTCATCGCCCCAGTTCTCCTCGACGCACTCGAAGACGCCCAGGTTGAGCTCGCGCTGGGCTTCCCAGATCTTCCTGAGCTGGGTAGGTTCGACGGGCTTCACGACCGGGCCTTCGGGCAGGACGAGGTCGGGAACTCCCGCGGTGCTGCGGCGCATATTGTTGAAGCTCCTCACGAGTTCGTAGCCCGCGTCCTCGAGGACGGCTATCCAGTCCTTTTCGCAATCACTCGCCCAGGCCTGGAGCCAGGCGCCTTCCTTCGATGCGCCGCCCGTCCTCTCGAGGTGGAGGGAGCGGAGGAGCTCCTCGTTGCGCCTGACCATGCGGGGCCAGATGCCCGCCTGCCTCCACTCGCCCGCGAGGCAGGAATACTGGCAGTACAGGGGACAGCCCCGGTAGCCCGAGTACCAACTGCGCCTGCTGAAGCCCGCGGGCATGTGTTCGCCGTTCCTTCCTGCTACTAAGGCGATATCGAGGTCACGGGCGGGGATGAAGCGCTCGGTGGGCTTGCAGAAGGACTCGATGTCCTCGAGGGAGACCGGTTCGGTCTTGCCATCCGCCGCGTCGTTCGAGAGCACGATGGCGAGGAGGAGAGGATCGTCCTCGGCGCCGCGATAGGGCCTGTACTCGATCGAGGCCGGGCCTTCCGCGCCCGCTCCTCCATACGAATCCCTCACGATCCGCGATTCAGCCATCATGCCTCCATGGAGCGGCTTTTCCGCCGCATGAAAACCCTAGGTCCCCTCACTGCATCCAAGCAAGGGATTTTTCGGTTTTAATCATCGAGGGACTGGAGCGGTCGGCCATGTCTTTCGGGGCGCGGGCTTGCGGCGCGAGCCCGAACAGGCAACACTGGAGGTCATGGGCCTTTTCAACGGACTCAAGCGGCGGAAGAAGCGACCTTCCATCGACCCCCTCTCCTCCCTCCTTGCGGAAAGCCTCGGCCTCGATCCGGCCACCCTCCAGCCAGCCAGGGCCGAGGAGGCCTTCGAGCCCGCAGGGCAGCCCTGGGAGGGGATGGTCACCATCCTCGAGGGCAGCGACAGCCCGAAGGCCCTTCTCCTCCTGGGCGCAGGCCTTGCCGCGGAAAGTGCCGGGACGCTGGCCGCGAGGCTGGCCGCCATTTCGGGATCGCCTATCACGCCCATCGTGCGACGCGAAGGGGCCGAGGCCTGGCGCCTCGAGCTCGAGCGTCGCCGCGCCGGAGACCTGCGCTGCAGGATGGACGGCGGAAGGACCATGGCCTTCCTTGTCGAGGAAGGCCTTGCCCGCCTCATCGACGCGCGGCAGGAGCCGGCCGCGCCGGATGCAGCCCCTGCCCTCATCGAGCCGCGGGCCTTCGCCCTCGACCACCCCGCCCTCCTCGCCCTGCCCACCCTCCTCTGTCCCCGCGAATGGCAGGCCGGGGGAGGACAGGCCACGGTCTCGTGGACCGGCCTCGAGGTCGACCCTGCCGAACCAAAGGATCGCTTGCGCTGGACCGCCGCCTGGACTACGGGCGACGGAACCGCGAAGATGGGCTTCTATCTCGAGCTGGGCCTGCCCCGCGGAGCCGAGCCCGCATCGGTGGCCAGGGCCATCGAGCCCGTGCTGGCCGCGGCATGGAAAACGGCCTGGCCCGGCCTCGCCGCAACCCTGCCCGGCATCTCGGCCCCGGTCTTCGGACGCAGCGCCGCCCGGCCCGCACGACCGGAGGTCGCGGTCGTGGGCCGCCTCATGGCGGGGGCCGCGAGCCTCGAGCTTTCCCTCTGCATTCCGGCCGCCCTGCTCCGCAGCCTGGCCCCGCAGGCGGCTCTCGGAGCGGACGCGTCGATCTCGCCCTCCGCGCCGGCGGCGACTGCGCCCTCTACCGCCAGCGGCGCCGAGGCCTCGATCCTGCGCTTCCTCGCGGCCAACGATGCCCTCCTCGAAGCATCGCTTGGCCCGCTTGCCGCGCAGGAACCTGCAGCGAGCGGCATCGCCCAGTCCGCCGGAGCCTTGCCTTCCCTTCCGGCCTTCCTCGCCCGCTTCAGTGAACGGGACCTCGCGCGCCTTGTCCAGGCCTACTTCCTTCCCGAGCATGGAGCCTTGGGCTTCCAGGCCCTCTTCTTCTTCCGGGATGGCCCAAAGGCTACCGCGTCCAATGGCGGCGCGGCCGGCGCCGATGAAGGCGCCGGAGCCGAAGGCGCGGCCGCCCCTGCAGGCCCGGCCCGCCAGGTTCAGCCCTTCGACGAGAGGCGGCTCCTCGCGGCCCTGCCCGCGGCAAGCAGGGAGGAATGGGTCGAGGCACGACGGGCCGCCCTGCCCCTCGTCACCCGGGACCGCGGCGCGACCCTCGAGGCGGGAGCCACGGCCCTCTCGGGGCTCTGGGCCGCCTTCAGGAAGGGTCGGCTCGGACTGGGCTACGAAGGGAGCAGGCTGGCGACGAAAACGTTAGGCGACATCATAGAGGCCGCGGACAGGCTCCGTCTCGAGGAGCTCGCGGCGCAGGACCTGCCCCTCGCCCTCATCGAAGACCTGGGACGCGATCGCGCACGCCGAATCCTCGACCGTCTTTCAGCCAGGGACCTCGCCGTGGCTACCTGGGGATCGCCACGGAAGCGGCCCCTCCTCGAGGCAAACCTCTCGCGCGGGAAGCGCACCGAGCTCGCCGCTGAGGCCTCCATCCTCGCCCGCAGGCTGGGCTCGGGCGAGGAAAGAGTAGGCGCGGTGGCCGCGGCTCGCGAGGCCCTCGCCGCCCGCGTGCACGGCTTCCTCGTACGCGACGGCCTCGAGGGCATGGCAAGCGAAGCGGGACCTTCAGGCCCGCGGCAGGCTACACGAGTAGACATCGACCGCTAGCGCCACGAAGCCATGGTCCGCGGGACGGAGAGCAACCGCGCCCCTGACCTGGCCCTGATCGGTCCTCGCCACGCCCCCGAGAGTCCCTTCGAACCCTCCTTCAGTCCTCCTTGAAGCGCGGCATGGGCGTGGTCTCGAAGTAGTGTCGCACATAGCGCAGGAGGGCCGCGCGCTCGCGTCCGCGTTTCGCGTGGAGGGGCGTGCAGCAGTACATGATGCCGGGCTCGGGCGCGAGGAGGCGACGGAAGACGATGTCCGTATTGGTGATGCGCCTGGCCATGGCCGTGGTGACCGTCGCAATGCCGACGTTTTCGGTCATCGCGTTGACGAAGGCCAGGCTGTAGCTCGACGAGACGATGACCCGCGGCGCGATGCCCGCGAGGACGCAGTAGCGGTCGAAGAGCTCCTTGAGCGCGTTGTCGGGCGAGCCCGTGATGATGTTCTCGCCGTCGAGGAGGGAGAACTCCATCGGCGAATCCACGGCCG
>Ga0209099_1000901_pt1 | contig 32958 bp, 22 predicted proteins | sample AD_JPNHW2_MetaG_FD_184430 | JGI IMG/M metagenome (GOLD analysis project Ga0209099, IMG submission 184430) | Active sludge microbial communities of municipal wastewater-treating anaerobic digesters from Japan - AD_JPNHW2_MetaG (SPAdes) (version 2) | ecosystem: Engineered > Bioreactor > Anaerobic... | reverse complement strand
TTTCGCTCCTGCAATGTTGTTTTATTCTTCTGAGCCGAAAGCTGACCGCCGAATGCAACACAAAGGAGGACGATGAAACCTGAAATCAGTATATTTCCGTATAACCTGAACAATCGCATAATTATTCCTTTTCGTCCGGTTTCTGTTTCCATTCCTGGATTTCAGTATAGTGTTCGGGGACCCTGAACGGAAACGATATCTGTTCCGGATTGATGGAAATTTTTGAATAACTGATCTTTATCCTCACATTATCCTGGTTGGTCTCAACCCTGTATTCAAATTCTGAGGGAACCATCTGCCCGTCAACAGTTTCAAATTCTTTGTAAAGTGCTGTAAACCGGCGGTTGTCCTTGTCAGTTTCGTTCAGAATAACTTTTGATATTTTGAAATTATCGGGATTTAACCAAATGCTTTGGATTGGGATACTTATTTCGGGATCGTTTTTTCTGACCGAACGTTTGAGCTTTAACCGGTTGACGGTATGCAACTTATATTCCTGCCCGTCGACCTGGGCTTTAAACTTACTGTTCTCGTAAAACGAAAAATCATTGCCCGTAAGAAAGGCCTGTGCCATATCAAAATCTATGGTTTTGTTGAGCATCTCGTTGATATAGGCAAAGTTTTTCTGCAGAAATGTTGAATTGATCCTGTTGAGATATTTGATTGAATCGTTGGTGAGCATGAATCGCGCCATTTCAATCCCAAGGAGTGGTGTGACCGAAATCCAGATAATGCTGTCGCGCTGAATTCTCACCTGACCTTCGAAAGATGTTTCCTTCTTGTTGTTCTCAATTAAAGCTGAAAATTTTGCAGTGAAACCATCAAACTTGAGCTCATGTTTTTTCAGGTTATCAAACAGATATTCAGCTCCTTCTTCTTTCAAAGGGTGTCGGATGGCTTTGCGCGAACTTGTACACGAAGTAAACGCGGCCATTGCCAAAACAACCATCAAGCAACAAAAAAGTGTGTGTTTCTTATTCATTCAGCTTCCCGTCCTTGAGTTTTTTCAACAATTCTTCAGTGTTCCCGCCAGTGTCTTTTGCTTTTTGCCACAACTGCATCGCCCTGGCCTGGTCGCCCAGTTTGAAATAAACATCGCCCAGATGTTCCAGCAGGTCAGGATCGTCTTTTGTGCTGAGCGATACTGCTTTTTCAATCCAAATTTTAGCTTCATCAAATTTACCAAGTTTGAACAAAACCCAACCATAGGTGTCAAGATTAGCAGGATTCTCCGGATCAAGTTCGGCGCCCTTTTTAGCCATTGTTTCAGCTTTATCGAGATGTACTCCCCTGATTGACAGGTAATAAGCATAGTTGTTCAGCACATAGGAATTATCGCCATTTATTTTCAGGGCTTTATCATAATTCTCGTCCGAAAGCTGGAATTCTTTCAACTCGTGATACGTGTCGCCAAGCGATGAATAAAACTGAGCAAGCAGCGGGTCATTGCCGGTAACAAGTTTCACCCCTGCATTCAGTGCTTTCACTGCCCGTTCGGGTTGCTTTAGCTGCGATAATGCTATGCCCTTAAAAAGGTAAGGTACCGCTTGCATTGGAAACAACTCCAGCGCACTGGAGCTTTCATCCAGCAGGGCATTCCAGTCCTGCAATGAAGCTTCGGCCTGCATGAGGCTTTCCCAGCCGGAATACTTGCTGCTGTCAATTTCAATTACTTTTCTTAATTCTTCGCGGGCAGCAAGATACTGCTTGTCCTGCAGCAGAAGGTCGCCGTAAAGCGCATGGGCCTGGGGCTCGGCGGGGTGCGTTTTTACAAGAATACCGGCAAGCTCAAGAGCGTCATCTTTCTGGTTAACATAAATGTCCTGAACCGTATAATAGGTCGTCAACACCCTGATTTTGGTCTCTATGTCGAGCGAAGGATTCGAAAATCCTTCTTTTAGTTCTTCAAACGAACGGGCTTTATCGCCTTTCCGCTTGTAAAAATCGGCAAGTGAAATATGAATGTAAGGATCGTTGGGATCGGCTTCTGCAACTTTCTGATAATACTCGGCCGCTTTTTCTTCCTTACCTGAAGCCATGAATGATTCTGCCAGGATTGAATAATAACGTACCTTATCGTCGGGATACGCCTGGGCTAATTTAATGATCTCGGCTTCGGCTTTATCTGTCTTATTCTGAACCAGGTATATACGCTGCTTTTGTAAGGAAATTTCCTCGGTTACTCCGATTACATTTTCTATCTCGTCATAGGTATCTATGGCATCAGAAGCCTTGTTCATCATGAGGTACGAATTAGCCAGCTCATAGAGGTATTCAACGTTTCCCGGAAATTGTTTGGCTAACTGCTGGGTGATTTTCAATGAACCTTCTTTGTTTCCTGATTTGTTGTAAACATCGTTAAGTAACAATTTATACCAAACATTGCCAGGATCGATTTCTGATGCTTTTTCGGCTAACTGTGCAGCTGTTTTGAAATCGCCCTGCTGGTAATACAATTGCGAAAGCTCATAATACGCCGCATCGGAATTCGGGTCTTTTTCAATACATAACTGGAACAAAGCCAGTGCCTTGGGAAGATCACCGAGAATTTTCGCTTTGGTAGCATCAATGAATACCGCTGTTACTATGTTGCGGTCGATGGCCGTTACCTGGTTTTCCGGTTTATGGTGTTTTTTCCTCCTTCTTGCCCTGAGCCAATGCAGGCTCAAATAAAGCAGGCAACACGAAAAGGAGAACTAATATGATTATTTTCTGCATTCGTTGAAGTTAAATTTGTTGTTTGGCAGGCAATTGGTGTTTCACGTATCCTCCGGTTCATAATGATTCTACCATGAGAGTTTCAACAGGTTCACAGGTAATGTGTTCGACTCCAGCACCGGTTACTCCCTCATTTCTTTATTTCTGTTCTTCTTCAGGATATTAATCGGAATCATCGATTTGAGACTATTTAAACGGATTTTTTCGGTTTTTAGCACAAAGCCAATGTAAAGCATGAGCAATACTGTATTTACTGGTAATCGCAGCCAGGCCGTTTGTCCTTTGAGTAACAGGCTAAGCCCGAAAAGTCCTAGACCGACAACAAAGTAAAGCATGATCGACTTGATGTCATAAGGGATCGGGTAATATTTTGTACCAAGCCAGTAGCTTATGACAATCATAACCACGTAGCTGAAAAACCGGCTCCAGGCCGATGCAAAATATCCGTAAACCGGCATAAAGAGTATGTTAAGCACGGTAGTGACTACCAGCCCGGCCAGTGTGATATAAATAGCAAACCTTGTGTGATCGGTAAGTTTGTACCACATCGACAGGTTGAAAGTAATACCAAGCAAAATATTGGATATCAACACTATCGGCAATACTCCCATCCCCGAACGGTAATCTTTACCCAGAATAAGGGCAAAAATATCAGCGTAAAGCACTATCCCGAGGAAGATCAGGATACAAAAAGCAACGAAGTACTTCATCACATCGGCATAAGTCTGCCGAATATCTTTTTTCTCTGCCGAAGCAAAAAAGAACGGTTCTGCTGCATACCTGAACATTTGCACGAACAATACCATGAACACCGCCAGTTTCATAACGGCATTATACACACCCAACTGGTCCTGCCATGGTGATGAACCTGGTGCAAAAAACCTGAACAACGGCCTGTCGATAAAATCGTTGGCTACTCCCGGTAAGCCCGCAATCATCAGCGGCAACGAATAAACCATGAGTTTTTTCCACAGCGAGCCGGAAAATTTAAATGATGTTCTGAGCAGGCGTGGCAGAAAAAGCAGCATAGCAACAACCCCGCTCAGCATGATAGCAAGCAGAATGTAACCATAGTCGGGCGTGGCGGGAATAAAATTCAGGATAAAGGAATCAGGGTGCCTGGCAAGATACGGTGGTAATGCAAAGAAAAGCAGCAGGTTAAATACTACTTCGGAGATTATCTTAATTGACCTGAGCAGCGCAAAATTCCAGGGTCTTTGTTCAAAACGCAACTGGGCAAAGAAAATGGCGGTGATTGCATCGAAAGCCAGAATGAGAGCCACATAAATCAGGTAAAGAGGAGGATGTCCCATCGCTTTGCCCAGGGAAGGGGCAACAAGCCAGATGCCTGCTACAAGCAACAGCGAAACAAAGCTTAACGTCACCAAAGCTGTTGAGAAAAGCTGGCTTGCCCTATCTTTTTCTTTGTTGGCATAACGTAAGAAACCTGTTTCGAGGCCGAGTGTCAGAACCACCTGAAGCAGAGCAATATAACCCATCAGTTCACTGAAAAGGCCATAATTGCCCGTACTAATGATACGAGTGTAAAGCGGTACGAAGAAAAAGTTGATAATGCGAGCAACAATGGAACTGAGGCCGTAAATAGCCGTCTGGCCGGCAAGTTGCTTGATGGGATTCAATTCGGGAAAATTTTGAATGCAAAAATACAGAAAATCCTTGGAGCGAAGTTATTCGCCTGCAACAGGCAATTCTACCGTGAAAGTTGTACCATTGTCAGGCACCGATTCGAACCATATCCGGCCGCCCGAAACATCAATGATGTTTTTTACCATGGCCAGTCCAAGGCCCATTCCGGCTGATTTTGTTGTAAAATTCGGGGAAAATATCCTGTTTTGCTGTTCAGGCAAAATACCTGTGCCGTTATCGGTAATGCTGATCTGACAGTTGCCGAGCGAACTACTCAGCCTGATAACAATCGTTCCTTCGCGCCCGATAGGAATGGCCTGAACTGCGTTCTTAATAAGGTTATTAAACACCCGCAGCATCTGATTTTCATCTGCATTTACAAAACATCTCTCAGTATCAGTTTTAAACTCAATAGTGACATTTGAAAAGTTGGCAAACAAGCCGATTGAATGATTCAACAATGGAACAATATCGAAACGCCGCATATCCGGCTGAGGCATTTGTGCAAAATCAGAAAACTCCGTCGCTATTTCCGATAATGTGTCAATCTGCATTACGAGTGTTTGAGAAAATTTATTCAACCGTTGCTCCCAATCCGGCGCTTTATCATTCCAGGCCCGCATCAGGTGCTGTATGCTGAGTTTTATGGGAGTTAAAGGGTTCTTTATTTCGTGTGCAACCTGGCGGGCCATTTGCCTCCAGGCGCTCTCGCGCTCCGACTGTGCCAGCAGTTCTGCTTTCTGACCCAACTCGTCGATCATGCGGTTATACTCCGCCACAAGAATGCCTATTTCATCCCGCCCTGTCCATTCAATCTTTGCATTGGCTTTCCCTAATTGGAGGTTTCCCAGTTTTGAACTGATCAGCTGCAGAGGCTTCGTGATATATTTTGAAATAAGCAAAGCAAGCAAAATTGCCAGCGCTATGAGTATGATGAAAGTGTTGGCAAATGTGGCCAGGAAGTTATACAGTTCCTGTTTTTGTTCCGTCTGACGCGAGAAATAAGGCAGATTTATTATACCGATCACCTTGTTGTCGTAATTGCGGATTGTAGCATATGCCGACAGGAATTTATAATTTCCAATCGTTTCATTATGAAAATAATACGACTTGTGATTTACCAGCACATTAAACCTGCTCACCGGGTTTATCTGCGTCGAAATGAGTTTATCGTCAAATATTTGCCGGCGTGAGGAAACCAGCAGTTCCCCGTTGGTATTGTAAAGGTTAACATCAATAAACAATGCATTGGCTATCCTGTCGAGAATGTCCGCAAGCATATTTTTGTCTTCCGGTAAAAGTTGCTGATAATCAGAAAGCAGAAGTTCGAGTTCATATCGAACAGAGTTCATTTTCTCCCTCACTGTCTCCATATTTTTTGTTTCATTGAGCCTTACGAGGTTAAGTACCGTAACTGTTCCGATCAGAACTGAAGAAGCCAGGATAATGCTGATAAGTGCTGCTTGTAATCTCATGCCGAAGGTTATATCTTTTTTCCTGATAAACAGATTATCAGCACTTATAAAATGAAAGAAGAGCAGAAACAGCGACAGGAAAAGGAATATGAAAGAAAAAGGTGCAATTTTTTCTGAAAGTGTCAGGTTGCGATGACTGATAATCAGCACGGTTGAAGCATCAATCGGAAAGAATAAATGATTATAGCCGTTATAGTCATAATTAGTTTTGACTTTCGAATTATTGAAATAATCCAATTCGTGCATATCATATGAGTAAATGCCGGCACTCTTAACCAGGTCTTTTTTATTATAAATGGCATAACTGTAATCATTGAGATAATCGGGCTCTGAAGCGCCTTTCTCAAGCAGCAGTTGAGGGTAACCAACTGCAAAAAAGTTGTTTTTTGATATTATCTCGACATAGATAAAGACAGGCGAAGTAAGTCCGGATATAGAAGGCTCAAATGCTATTCGCCCGGAATAATACATCATATCGAGCGCGTTATCAAAAAAGTAAAGGCCCGAAACCGATGTCTCTTTCCCGTGGTTTAGTATGATGTTATCAAAATAGTCGCAACATTCAACAATGGTATTATTTGGTTTTATTTCAAGTTTTTTCCCGGGATAGCATAAGGTAATTTGAACCCTGTATTTTATCCAGAAACCGTTAAAGTGGTTGTCAGTCAGGTATTTAATCACATTATCCTCAGAGGTCGCATTGCGTTGAAATGCGCTGAGTATCCTGATAAATTTCTCATCCAGAAGAATATCATTACTCACCTGACCGAATTTATATTCAGCCAGGCTGTCGCGGTATTCTGACAGGTGCAACGCCATAAGCCGTCGTTTCTCCTTTTCCTTATGGCTGTTATAAAGATTAAGTGAAAAGTTGGCGAGTAAAGCAAGCAGAAAAACGAACAAAAAAGTCTGAGATAGCTTGATTTTTACTTCCTGCTCGTTATGATGCTGTATATAAAAAGTTACAAATAACGTAGCAAGTAAAAAAGAGTGCCATACAGTGAAATCTCTGCTGCCCAGATTATAAGCCATATCAACCGCTGTGAGAGCCAATCCTGATATTAGAAAAGCAACCGGTTTAGTCCCGCTGCTAAAGATCAGCTTGCCCAATGTATAAAAAGCAAATAGGAAAGCAAATAAAATTGCCGCAATTATCGAAAACCCGGTGAACGACAAAAATGATACCCTGAACAGCCCGTCGAAACCCATGCTTATGCTGCTGTTAAAAACCAGGCTCCTTATATAAACGTTGGCAAAATGATATAATAAACCAATGACTATGACACCGGCAACCAAAATAATGGACTTCATTACCGGCTTCACCCTGAAAGGTTTTCCTTCCTTTTCAAAACCTCTGTATGAAAGCCACGACAGCTGCAGGACAAGGACTACATTGATAAAATAATCGCCTAATGAAGGAATGATGTTTGAGGATGCGTAATAAATGGGACTAAACAACTCCGAGTCATAAAGGACGCCGGGAATTTTGAAGTAAAACTGAATTGCCCTTACAATTATTATATCGATAAAAAATGCCAGTAATAACCATCGTGAATTGAAGTAAGTGTAAAGTGTTTTGTATAATTCAAAAACTAAGGCAGCAAGAAAAAGCAGGCTGATAATAAAGAGAATGAAAAGAACTGCCATCAAAGTTGGCCCCGGACGGGGCAAACCGCTGAAAGAGATGTAAAATAGCACGTTTCCTTCTTTAGATCTTATCTCATAGAACTTTTCACCCTTGGCCTTTTTCTTCAAATGAATATTCGTGTTTTCAGGCAGTGAAATTTTTCCGAAAAACGATTCCGGCAAGTAATCGTTGTTGTACTTAAAACCATACTTTATCAGTTGTATACCCTCGACCACAAGATTGCCATGCTTTTCCTGATGAAGAAGGTACCACCCGTTTCCTTCGTTTAACATTCGTTTTGAATACATTACAGAATCATACTGATCGGGTGCAGGAAAAGAATTGTCAGTCCAGTTTGTAAGCTGGCCACTTTGATAAACAAGAAATATTTGACCATTTTCTTTATAATAGTCGGGATAATTTTTGTTTAGAAAAACTTCAGGAGACTTTTCACTTGAAACTATCTTCAATATCTTTTCTGATTCAGATTTCAACTTTGACTCTGATTGCCTGATATACTTTTCCAATCTAGAAACAACTTTTTCGGGTTGGTTTCGGTATCTGAGTGTTTCGGATAAGACAATGACAACTATAAATGAACATATGAAAGCCGTCATCATAAAAACAGTACGACGGTTCAAAAAATTAGGCATTTTATTGTCTGAACTCTTCTTTTGCAGCATTGACAAGCCTTTCAGCGATTCATCAAAATTAAGCGTTATAAGGCGTTTTTTCGAATATTCAGAGGCAAAGTATTACAGAAGGCACTAAATCGTTTTAAACGCTTTATTTTAGGTTTTCACCTTTTTCACCACAAAAATCATGCTTGAATAGTTGTTTTTGCTTCTTGCACTAATATTTGACCTGATTCCTGACCAAAATGCAGCAATCCATTTTCGTCTTCCATACATATACTTTTCACTAAGCAGGCTCACATAAAATGAATCGAACTTCATTGGAATTTCACCTGTCACTTTCAGGCCATGATTTTCTAAAAGTTGGTGCATAGCTTTTTTAGTGAAATGATGCAAATGCCGAGGAACGTCATAACCGGCCCAATACTTCCCGTAATGAGCGGCATCCCACGAATCGGGGTTTGGTACTGCAATAAGGAATACACCTTCGTCCTTCAACACTGACTTTACTTCTCTTAACCTTGCGTTTAAATCCGGCACATGTTCCAGCACATGCCACATGGTAACAACATCAAACGAACCCGGCACAATTGCTGCCAGGTAATTTTCATCCTCAATCTGGAGTTGGTATTGATCCCTGGCAAATTGACGGGCCTTCTCATTGGGTTCTATACCTGTAACTTTCCATCCGTGATCAGCAAAATAATGGATCAGTTCGCCCGTAGCACATCCAATATCAAGGATTGATTTCCCGCCAGATAAACCTGAGATCAAATGAAATTTCGTGCGGATAGTTCGGCGGCGGATTGACTGATAAAGTAAGCTGAACAGTCCTTTCCGGGTATTTGAATGCGAAATATATTCCTGCGATTCGTAGTACCGACCCAGATCATGGTCAGGAGGACGGGGATTTGTAAACCTGAATGAGCACTGATCACACTGAACAATATCGAAAGCTTCTCCGGAAAGAAAGTAGTCGGACAATGAAATAAACTGGCTGAACTGTTTATTTCCACAAACCGGACATCGCTCAATTATTACCATGTTTTTTTTATTTCGGTTAATTCAATTTATAGTGATGTAGCCTGTTCCACGTGAAACAATAATTAGCGGCCAATACACACAAGCAATACAGAGATATCGGCAGGTGATACTCCGCTTATTCTTGAGGCCTGGCCTATGGTTCCGGGCTTTGCAGAAGTCAGCTTTTCACGGGCTTCCCAGGATAAGGCGTGAATGGCTTTATAATCAAAGTCGGGTTTTAGTATCAAATCTTCAAATTTCGACAGTTTTTCAGCTATTTCTGTCTCCTTTACGATATAGCCCTCGTATTTCACCAGTATTTCTGACTCTTCAAGTATTTCGTCATCTGCTCCAAATTTTGTTTCCACCATTCGTTTGAGGTCGGGAATATGCGCTATCATTCCTTTCAGGCTGATTTGCGGCCGTAAAAGAATTGAAGCCATTTTTACTTTTTGCTGTAATGGAGCGGTTTCTTCCTTTTCAAGAAATGCGTTTATCAGGTCTGGCGCTATACTTTCGGTTTGCAGGTAATGAATAAGATCTTCGATAGCTGCTATTTTCCTGTTAACTCGTTCGAAACGATCCACAGAAGCCAGTCCTAACTTATAACCTTTTTCAGTGAGCCTGAGATCAGCATTATCCTGGCGGAGCAAAATCCGGTATTCGGCCCGGGAGGTAAACATGCGGTATGGCTCATCTACACCCTTTGTTATCAGGTCATCAATTAAGACACCAATGTAGGCTTCCGAGCGTTTTAAAACAAATGGTTCTTCTCCCCTGCAATTAAGATGGGCATTAATTCCTGCAATCAAACCTTGCGCTGCGGCTTCTTCATAGCCAGTAGTGCCGTTTATTTGTCCGGCAAAGAAAAGGTTTGATATTCTCTTTGTTTCAAGTGTTGATTTCAATTGCAGGGGCGGGAAATAATCATATTCTATCGCGTAACCCGGTCGGAAAATCTTTGCATTTTCAAGCCCGGGAATTAAGTGCAGCGCTTTCACCTGGACATCTTCAGGCAATGAAGAAGAAAATCCGTTAAGATAGTATTCCACCGTATTCCAACCTTCTGGTTCAACAAAAAGCTGATGCCTTGTTTTATCAGAAAACCTATTGATTTTGTCTTCGATAGACGGACAATATCGCGGACCTATCCCCTCAATACGTCCTGTAAACATTGGTGATTGATCGAAACCTGTTTTTAGAACCTCATGAACTTCCGGACTTGTATAGGTTATAAAACAACTTCGTTGCTTGCTTAATGGCTCAGTATCTGTATAAGAAAATTTCCCGGGATTTTCATCTCCTTTTTGTTCAAGCATCCGGCTGAAATCTATGCTTCTTCCGTCAATCCTTACCGGTGTGCCGGTCTTCATTCTGCTTGATTCAAATCCCAGATTAACCAGGTTTTCAGTAAGTCCGTGAGCCGCGCGTTCACCAATCCTTCCACCGCCAAATTGTTTCAGCCCTATATGAATTAATCCGTTCAGGAATGTGCCATTGGTCAGTATAACCGTTTTCGCCAATATTTCATGGCCCATTGATGTTTTTACACCTATGATTCTTCCTTCTTTAGCCAGTATACCGGTAACAGTGTCCTGCCAAAAATCAATATTTGCAATGCTCTCAAGCGTTAATCTCCATTCTTCAGTAAAACGCATGCGGTCGCTTTGAGCTCTCGGGCTCCACATTGCTGGTCCTTTTGAACGGTTCAGCATACGAAACTGAATCATGGTTTTATCAGTAACGATTCCTGAATAACCACCCAGTGCATCAATTTCGCGCACAATCTGGCCTTTTGCAATGCCTCCCATAGCGGGATTGCACGACATCTGGGCAATTGTCATCATGTTCATGGTAATAAGCAAAACCGATGAACCCAAATTTGCTGCAGCCGCTGCTGCTTCAGAACCAGCATGACCGGCTCCCACAACTATTACATCATATTCTTTAAACAATTCTTTAGTGTTTCACGTGGAACATTAGTTAAAATCCTTTGTTGACAAGCCTTTCAAAGATTATTCAGACTACTGTTAAGATGATCGATACACAAACCTTCCTGCTTTCTCATTTCAAGCTTTTCGGCTTCTGTTTTATCTTTAAATCCGGCCAGGTGCAAAACGCCATGAATCATAACCCTGTGTAGCTCATCATAGAATGGATTTCCATATTTACCCGCATTTTCGGCAACGCGCTCCACACTGATAAAAATATCTCCTGACAATTTCTTTCCTTCTGTATAATCAAAAGTTATTATGTCAGTGAGAGTTTTATGTGCCAGGTACTTTGTATTCAATGCTGACAAGGATTCATCGTTACAGAAAATGTAATTAACATTTCCGGGCTTATAACCTAAAGCGATAATCTCAGACGATAACCAAACTCGGGTTTGTTTCCTGTTTCCAAGTTTCAGTTTTACTTCCTGTATGTTGAATGTTATCATGGATTCATACGTTATTCAAATGAAAGAAAATAAGCATTTGCCTTTTTCTTATAAAAGGGTTTAAGCGTGGGCGGAACCACTCTTATTATCTCCGTTTCTTTCTCTTTAAGTTTGTTATATTCGAAGAAAGCAGCCGGATTTCCATATAGTTTATCCTGACCTTCGTTTGATTCACGCTTCTGGTCAAGTTCACGCTGCTGCTCAGCTTTTTCACTTTCAAGCAATCTGGTCACTATCTCCTGCTGACGCAGCATGGTTTCGCGGGTGATTCGCTTATTCACGAGGTCGGTTTCGGTTTGCTCCATTTGCTGCATCATCTGCTTAATTCCTTTATCCACTCCGGTTCCCTGCTTTTGCATCTCCTCACCTATATCCTGCAATTGCTTTCGCAAAGCCTCTTGCTGAGCAGCCATCCTGGCCAGCTGTTCACTCATTTGCCTGTTTCCCTGCTGACCTTGCTTGTTTCCCGATTTTTCCATGCTGCTTTTCATCTCACCGAGCTGTTTGTTCAATTGCTCCTGCAGCTGGCGCAGTGAATTCATTTTCCCGCTCTTTCCTTGCCCTGGCCTTGGATTATTACATTGAGATTTCGATTTTCCAGAACCGCCAAACGACATATTCGACTGCATTTCTTTCATTGATTCTGCCAGCATTAGAGCCAGGTTATTCACTGAGGTCATTACATATTGCTGCTTTGACTTAGCTGCCGGTATTGTCCTGTTGTTTAGTGCGTCGATTGTTTCTTCCATATTATTATCTATCGCACTGATCTCTCTCATGACAAAGGGTTGAATGGCAGATTGTCTTTTGCTCAGTTCAATGAGTGAATCTTCAACCATCCTCAGGTCGTCTTTCAGGTTCTTTTGATCCTGAATAGCCTGTATATATTTCGGATTGTTCGCTCCTATTGTATTAAGCCTGTTCAGTAATTCCTCCTGGCCAAATGAAATATCAACCAGGTTCTCCAGGATTTGCCTTAAAGTTTCGATATCCTCAGCTGCGTTTTCTTCTTCCATCTCCTGCTGCATATTGAGCAGCGTCTCCCCTAGTTTCTGCATTTTATCAGCAGCGCCTTTTTGAGATTTTGAAGCGTTCTTTCCGTTGTTATTATCAAGCTGATTCTTACTCTCTTTCATTTCCTGTTCTATCGCCTGTTCCTGATTATCTGTGTTTTCCAACTTATTCGGGTCCGAAAGTTCTGAATTCAATTTTTGTAAATCATCAAGGTTTTTCCGTATGTTATCAAATTCCTTGTTTAAGTCAGACTGCTTCTCTCCTATTTTTTCCAATTCGTCTTTACCAGCTTTCTCGGTTTCCTCTGATGTCTTCTTTTGATCTTCTGACAGCTTGTTAACTTTATCAATGGCATCCTGCAATTTCTGCTCAAACTCAAGCTGCTTAAACATTTCCAGATTCCTGTCCAGTTGCTTTTCAAGATCGTCATTATTCATTTTCATCTTGTCCAGCATATCCTGAACTTTTTCTTTATCAACCTGTTCAAGCAACTTCTGTAGTTCTTCAAACATTTTTTTAACCTCGTCAGGCAAAATCTGGTTGAACAATTCTTCCAATTTAAGTTGCTTTTCCATGATCACAGGATCCATTTCCTTGTACTGCTGCTCCTGCAAGGCCTTCTCCTTATTCTCTTTTTGAATATCAAAGATATCTTTTTGCAACTCCTGTTGTTTTTGTATCATTTGCTGCAATTGTTGCTTTTCCTGCCACCCGATTTCTTCCTTTTCAATAAGCTTCTTGTTCATGTTATCTATCTGCATTTGAAGCTTTTGCGATTGCTGAATGGCTTGTTCCATTTTATCCTTAATATCCGAATTCTTCTTTTCGGTTTGCTTTTCAATTTCGTCGATTGTCGGAATTCGGAAAATGTTCTTTTGCGAACTAGTTGATTTATAGTTATTTATAACATCATTATCCCATACCTCGAAGTAATACTCTATAACATCTCCCGGCGATAATTGGAGTGTAGCAACATCCATAAAATAGTAAAATGGTTGTTGCAAGGAACTTTTCTCAAAAGTGATCTCTTTAAATTCTGGTGTTTGCTCTTCATCGTTTGTACCGGCTTTTTTCAATGAATAACAAAATGCCAGTCTGCTGAAACCATAATCATCCTTGATGTTTCCTTTAAAATACAGGCGATTATCATAGACTGAATCACGGTATTCGTCAACCGCTATGTCAGGATACAGATCGGGTATCACATTTACCGTGAATTGGAGCGAATCAGGGTTTCTGAAATACTCGTTTGCAACGTGGATTGAATAAGATGACGATTCGTGCAACCTGGCTGAAAACACTGCAACATTGCTGTTTTGCGGAGCAAGCAGATGTTTTGAACCGTTTAAATTGAAAAATACTTCTTTAGCATCACGCAGGTAAAATTTCCAGGTTATGTTAGTTCCGGCCGGAACTGTAATATCTCCGGTATTGTTCAATTTCTCAGGCTTAAGCCCTGTATAAGCCGGATAGGCAGCATCTATATCAAATGACAGAATAATTGGCTTGGGTAAAACCTGAATGGTGTATTCTTTCGACAAAAAATCACCTGACTGAAAACTGAAATTGATTTTTTGCTGGATATTCTTGAAAGTATATTTAAACCTTACTGTGTTTTCCTTTTCCATGCGGTAAACTGCATCACCTGATTTGATAAGTAGTTCAGAAGGAACCTCGTCACCATTGATCTTGATATTCAATGTAAAATCTTCCTGCTGCATGGCAGTAAGCTTTTCATTAAGAATTTCAATGGAAAAAGGAGCAGGCTTTTCAAATGTGGCATTATGATGAATTATGCGCTTTGCCGGAGCAGTAACCAATGATGGCGCAATGGCAAGAGTGGCAATGATAACAAGCGCCGGAGGCAACGCATATTTCAGGTATTTCCGGTTTTGATTTAAATCTATCGCATTTGAAAAAGGAACAGGTTTAAGCCGGCTAATCTTCTGGCTGATACTTGCATCAATAAGTTCCCTGCTAGTGGTATTATTATCAGTGAGTTTATGAAGTTGGAGCGTATTCAGGAGTACATCTTTCACTTCTCCAAAATGATTGCCAATAACTTCTGCAGCTTGTTCGTGGGTGATAACCTTCCCGATTTTCCTCAGTTTCAGTAATGGAACTACTATTAATCTTCCGATAATGACAATAGCCGTAGCCAGGTAAGTGTAAAAAAGCAAAGTGCGTATTGCGGTATTGAACCATGAGAAATATTCAAGTGCATTGATCAGTATAAAAAATAAAGCCAGTGCCGCAAGAGAATACAGCGATCCCCGCAACAACTGGTTTTTATAGTATTTCCGGATAAATTCATCAATTTTCCGGATCAGCAGTGAATAATTGTCTTCCATTTAACTTATCCCTTTGCTGAAAACAGGATCTGCCTCAATCGTTGAATGATTATTGAAAAATCATACTGCAGGCATGAAACTTTTTCAGCACGTTACAAAAGTAACAATTAGCGACGGATTTCGTTTGAAATAGCTGTCGTGGCGCTTCCGGCTGATTCGTATCTTTGCTGCTTCATTTAAAGAACTTTAATATGCGTGAAGTCAGGGTGCGTTTTGCCCCAAGTCCTACCGGGCCCTTGCACATCGGAGGTGTAAGAACAGCATTGTATAATTACCTTTTTGCAAAAAAGAATAGCGGTAAGTTTATCCTCAGGATAGAAGATACTGACCAGGGACGGTTTGTTCCCGGTGCCGAAAATTACATTATTGAATCACTCACCTGGTGCGGAATTCAGTTTGACGAAGGGGTACACATCGGAGGTCCTTATGCACCATACCGGCAGAGCGACCGAAAAGAAATTTACCATCAGTATGCGCTGAATCTTGTTAATTCAGGATATGCATATTATGCCTTTGATACACCTGAAGAACTTGAGATATTGCGCAAAGAATACGAGTCGAGAAAAGGAACTTTTCAATATGGGCCACTTTCGCGCACAGGACTGAAGAATTCCCTTACGCTTTCACCAGCAGAAGTCGAAGCTAAGTTTAAAGCAGGGGAGCCGTATGTGATCAGGATCAAAATTCCCGAACAGGAAACCATAACAGTCAATGATCTCATCAGGGGAACGGTACAGGTGGAATCATCGCTGCTTGATGACAAGGTTCTTTACAAATCTGACGGAATGCCCACTTACCATTTGGCCAATGTAGTTGATGATTTCCTGATGAAAATTTCACATGTGATCAGGGGTGAAGAATGGCTTCCTTCGGCACCATTGCATGTGTTGCTGTACAGGTATCTGGGCTGGGAAGCACAAATGCCTGAATTTGCCCATTTACCGCTTTTACTTAAGCCCGACGGAAATGGAAAGCTAAGTAAGCGTGATGGCGACAGGCTTGGTTTTCCGGTATTTCCTTTAAAATGGACTGATCCAAAATCAGGGGAAGTTTCATCGGGTTACCGTGAAAGTGGTTATTTGCCAGAAGCTTTTATCAATATGCTTGCGTTTCTTGGGTGGAATCCCGGAACAGAACAGGAATTGTTTACAATGGATGAATTGAGTGATGCATTCTCCATAGACAGGGTGAGCAAATCAGGGGCAAAATTTGACCTGGAAAAAGCCCATTGGTACAATCACCAGTACATGGCAAAGAAATCACCCGCCGAACTTGCTGCTTTTCTAATTTTGATTCTAAAAGAAAAAAACATTGAAGTGTGTGCTGACTATGTTGAACAGGTTTGCTCGCTCATTCACGACAGGATTGTACTTATACCTGACCTTTGGACACAATCTCACTACTTTTTCGTTGATCCGGAAGAATATGATGAAAAGGTGGCAGCAAAAATCTGGAAGCCCGAAACAGCCGGCATTTTAAGTGATTTAATTCCGGTACTGGAAGCCATAGAGCCTTTTACAAAAGAGAACCTTGAAACGGGTATCAGGAATTATATTCAGGAAAAAGGCATAAGTATGGGTCAGCTGATGAATCCTTTAAGACTGACAATTGTTGGAACCAATGCGGGACCGGGAATGATGGATGTTGCGGTAGTAATTGGAAAAGAATTTATAATTCCCCGCATCAAACGCGGTATTGAAAAAATTCCATCACTCATTTCCTGATGCAGAGTTTATACTTTTTCAAAGGATTTCATTCTGAACTTTAATAAAAAATCCCGCATGAAAGCGGGATTTTTGTTGTCCGACCAGGGCTCGAACCTGGACTCTTCTGATCCAGAGTCAGACGTGTTGCCAGTTACACCATCGGACAATTGAGGTGCAAAAGTATTAAAGATTTCTAAATCTGAAATAATCTTGCTTCAAATTTATTCTTTAGATGCAATTTTGGCCCAGTTATCTTTCAATGTAACCGTGCGGTTCAGAACCAGATTTGTTCCTTCAGTATCGGGATCCACGCAGAAATAACCAATCCGTTCAAACTGAACTTTATCACCCGGCTTATATTGCTGAATGGCCGGCTCACAAAAGGCTTCAACAACTTTTAGTGAATCGGGGTTGAGGTTAATCTTGAAATCCTGGCCTTCTTCAACCTCTTCGGGAGTTTCCCTGCTAAACAGGCGGTCGTATAACCGCACTTCGGCTTTTATTGAATAATCTACTGATGCCCAATGCAGTGTACCTTTCACTTTCTTATTGCTGTTTGGCATCCCGCTGCGGGTGTCGGGTTCGTATGAGCAGTGAATTTCAGTGATTTCACCTGTTACCGGGTCCTGAGCATAGTTCTCACATTTTATGATATACGCGTATTTCAGCCTTACTTCGCCACCAGGTTTCAGCCTGAAGAATTTTCCCGGCGGATCAATCATAAAATCTTCTCTTTCAATGAATAATTCGCGTGAAAACGGAACTTTACGGAATCCTTTTTCGGGTTCTTCGGGATTGATACCAGCATCAAGGTATTCAACCTCTCCTACCGGATAATTATCGATGATAAGTTTTACCGGGTTTAGCACAGCCATTAACCGGTCTGCTTTTTTATTCAGATCTTCACGCAGGCAAAATTCGAGCAGCGAAACATCAATAACCTGGTCGCGCTTGGCTACGCCAATAATGTCGGCAAACCTGCGTATGCTTTCCGGTGTAAAGCCGCGCCGGCGTAAACCGCAGATTGTGGGCATCCGCGGATCGTCCCAACCTTTAACATGCCCTTCACTGACCAGTTGCAAGAGTTTGCGTTTGCTCATCACAGTATAACTCAGGTTAAGGCGGGCAAATTCAATCTGCTGGGGAGCAAATATTTCCAGTTTTTCGATAAACCAGTCGTATAATGGACGATGCACTTCAAATTCGAGGGTACAAATTGAGTGGGTAATTCCTTCAATAGAGTCGCACTGGCCATGAGCAAAGTCATACATCGGGTAAATGCACCATTTATCGCCTGTGTTGTGGTGTTCGGTATGAAGGATGCGGTAAAGAATAGGATCACGCATGAGCATATTGGGGTGGGCCATATCAACTTTGGCACGCAGCACCCTTGATCCATCTTCAAATTCACCGGCACGCATTCGCCTGAAAAGGTCCAGGTTTTCTTGAACAGTGCGATTTCTGTAAGGACTATCAGTACCTGGCTTTGTAATAGTACCGCGTTGCTGGCTTATTTCTTCCTGTGTAAGATCACAAACATAAGCCAACTTTTTGACAATCAATCTTTCAGCATATTCGTAAAGGGTGTCAAAGTAGTCGGAAGCATAATACAGTCCGTCCCATTCAAAACCCAGCCAGCGAACATCTTCCATAATTGAATCTACGTACTCGGTATCTTCTTTAACCGGATTTGTATCATCGAAACGAAGGTTGCACTTACCACCAAATTTTGCAGCTGTTCCGAAATTCAGGCATATACTTTTTGCATGACCGATGTGCAGATAGCCATTGGGTTCAGGCGGAAACCGTGTATGTACTCTTCCTCCGTTTTTATTGTTTCGGATGTCTTCCTGTATGATCTGGTGGATGAAATTAGCAGGAACTTTTTCTTCGGGTAACGATTCATTTGTGTTTTCAGCCATTCTGGATAAACTTTGCAGTTAATTAAGTGTTTGTGAATGAAGGTGCAAAAATAATCAGTTTTAAACTATCCGTCAGCTAAATACAATACCATAGTTTCATTAATTGCTGAAACACCGGGGTATAAATGTCTAATTTTGCACCTGATTCACGTTTTTCATACTCGTAAAAATGATTTTATGTCGACAATAACAATAGAAGGAATGGAATTTTTTGCCTATCACGGCTGTTTTAAAGAAGAACAGGTGATAGGTACCCGGTTTTCGGCTGATGTCATTATTGAAACTGATACATCCAATGCTGAACTATCAGATGATTTAAAGCAAACCATTAATTATCAGTCAGTTTACAGAATTGTAAAAAACGAAATGGAGCAAAAATCTCATTTGCTTGAACATGTCGGACGCAGAATTCTTGATTCTATATTTCAGCATTTTTCTGAAGTACAACATGTTACTGTGAAAATAATCAAACTAAACCCGGCGCTGTCAGCTGGTGGAAAAGTAAAACAAGTGAGCGTGACTCTTCACAGGTAATATATCCTTTAATGGAAAAATTGGAAACCGGCACAAAGTACTGTCCCCGCTGCGGAAATAAATTCTCCTGCAGTGCTTCTCCCAGGTGCTGGTGTTATGAAATATCTTTATCACCTGCAACATTGGAATTCATTGAAAACAATTATGATTCGTGTCTTTGTCCGCAATGTCTGACTTTGTTAGCCAGTGACGAAAAAGAGCTGTTGTTGGAAAATTGAAAAACTTAAGTAATTTTGCACCTATAATCGGTATCATGGCCGAGTGGCTAGGCAACGGTCTGCAAAACCGTGTACAGCGGTTCGACTCCGCTTGATACCTCAAAGACCTCCTTCGCAGGAGGTTTTTTTATTCCTTTTCATTACAAACAGTACTTTTAAACATTATATATATAATTTATATTAAATAATTTATTGTGATTATATATTAGCTGTTAATAGCGTTGATAGAAATATTGAGAAAAAGTTGCATTGTTTATTATCATAGCTTTTTACACAATTAATAAACAAGTTTTTTAATCCTAATTAGTTGATTTTATAATTTTTATGAGCTTATTAACAAAGTTGTTAATAAACTGGTATTTCATAAATTATGGAGTATAAACAACCTTTGTGTTGTTGAAAAAGACGTTCTCTAAGGATGAAAACTTTCAATAACTAACACCATCTTCTTCAAAAGGAGATCATTTGTTCGCTTTTGTTAATAATCAGGTTTTTTTATGCACCGGAAAGTTCAGCAATCGAACGATATTAACAGTAAAAGGTGCAAAAACAGAATTGGTTGTAAATGAGTGTATAGTATAATTAGCAATTCATTAAAAATATTTTATAAAGTTGAATATCATTGAATTATGAAATTTTGAGAAATCTCTTATACAATAATTTACTAACAAGTATTGCTTTTTAAATAATTCCGGATAAGGGTGAGGTTTGAAATCATGGTAAACTAATGTAAACCTTTCACATGTGGTTTTCCGGCAATGAAATCTTTGAGATAAAAGGGTTCAAAATAGGCTGTATTTTCAAATTCATTATTAAGGAATTTTTCTTCAGCCAGCACTGCGATAGATTTAGCTGTTGCTTTAATATCGTCCATGAAATAAATATTATCTCGCCTGCTAAGAATGGATTTGCATTTATCAGAACCATTGCCAAAAACAAGAACCCTGTTATGACTGGTTTTTTCCCTTAATGAATCTTCATCAATAATGACGGCCTCAACAGGAGAAATTTCCTGGAGTTCTCTGTCAAAAACAGCCAGATAAACTTCCATTCGGCGGGCATCAATCATTGGGCAAAGAAGGGAGTTGTTATTTCCAGCATTATCTTCACCTGGATGATGCATAACCTGCCACGCCATGGCTTTTAAAGTACTGATGCCAATAAGAGGTTTATCAAGTGAAAAGCATAAACCTTTGGCAGTTGAAACCCCGATTCTCAGGCCTGTATAAGAACCCGGGCCCATGCTTACGGCTACAGCATCAATCTGCGACAAGGAAATGCCGCTTTCTTCCATCACCTGGTGGATAAAAGGCGTAAGTAAACGGGAATGTTCGTTGCTACCTGATGATTCTTTAAGTGCTATTATGTTTCCGTCGCGCAGTAGCGAAACCGAACAAACTTCCGTAGCTGTTTCTATTCCCAGGATAATTGACATATCAGTTCAAAAATTCAAGTGACAAAAGTACGACGCAAAAACAAAACAGACCCTTAAAAAGGGCCTGCTTGTATGAGATAAATGACCATCAATTATTTTTCGTCTTTGTAAAGGTCTTTGATATCAACCTTTTTCACTTCATCACCATCTTTAAGTTTCTTAGACACAGCCCTGTAAGGAGCAATAATAATTTCGTCGTTTTCCTTGAGACCTTCGGTAATTGTGATATAAGTATTATCCTGGATTCCGGTTTTAACATTTACTTTCTTCACTTTGCCTTTGTCGTAAATAAAGACTACTTCCTGTATTTCTTCATTCTTTTTCTTGGTTTCTTCTTTATTATTCTCTCCTTCGCCTTCGGGCTTTTTGTCTTTATTTTCAGCATTTTTCAGCTTAATCTGTGTGCTATCCTGCCTGGTTGTAACGGCCTGAATAGGCACGGCAAGCACATCAAGAACTGATTCAGTCTGGATATCAACCGTAGCGGACATACCCGGCCTGAAAGGTGATTTGTTGGGCAGTTTCGGATCTATCAGGTCTTTGTATGATTCAGGAAGAATACGGATTTTGACATCGAAATTGGTAACCTGGTCGGCACTTACCCCGGTGGTATTGGCTGATGTACTGATTTCGGTAACCAGGCCTTTAAATTTGCGGTTCTGGTAAGCATCTACTTCAACTAATGCAGTATCGCCAAGGTTAACGCGAACAATATCATTTTCGTTGACACTTACATTAACTTCCATTGATTGCAGATTGGCAATGCGCAAAATCTCGGTACCAGATGAAAACTGCGAAGCTCCTGCCACCCTCTCCCCTTTTTCGACATTGAGTTTGGATATTGTTCCGCCAACGGGAGCATAAATGGTTGTTTTTGTGAGGTTTTCGCGGGCTTCCTTCACACCGGCCTGGGCGCTGTTTACCGAGAATTCGGCAGCACGCACGCTCTCTTCGGCAGCATCAACTTCGGCCTGGGCTACTTCGTACTCTGATTTTGCGTTATCAAATTCAGCCTGTGAAATGGTTTTTTGATCAAAAAGCTTTGAACTTCGTTCGAATGAAGTTTTGGCATTCACAAACTGGGCTTTTACCTGGGCATACCTGGCTTTGGTATTTGCCAGGTTGGCTTTGGCGGTGTTTAATCCGGCCACAGCCCTGTCGTTGGCCGAAATATAAAGTTCAGGATTAATTTTAGCGAGGAAATCACCGGCTTTCACCTGGTCGCCTTCCTTAACGAGCAGTTCAATAATTTCACCTGAAACGTCGGGTGATAGTTTCACTTCAACCTCAGGAGCTATTTTACCACTGGCCGAAACGGTTTCGATGATGGTACGTTTCTTCACCATTTCGGTTGCTATTTTGGTAATATCTGGTTTGCCGATCACTCCTTTTTTCTTTGCCACTGCAAATACGATGATGAGCAAAACACCAAGGATAACCAGGATTCGGATTAGATTTTTCTTCTTGAACATCGTTACAGGAATTATAAACTTATCAGGTTTTGGATTTCGGGTTTGTGTTGTTATTTTCTTTTCAGTGTGATGGGTTTACCCATGTAGAAGTCGAGAACCGTTGTCTTGAAAATGAATTCATATTTTGCCCAGATCATATCCGAGTCGGCTTTTTCATATTCCTTGCGGGCATTGTTGTAATCTACTGAATTCATGAGACCTACGTTGAATTTTTGTTCAGCATAACGGAATGATTCACGGGCGGCTTCAACACCTGTAAGCGAGGCCTGGTACTTATCCAGAGCGCCATGAGCATCGGCGTAAGCCTGCTGAATGGTTTTACGAAGTTGCAGCTTGCTTTGGTCGAGATTGTATTTCGAACTTTCCACGTTAATACGGGCACGACTAATGGCAGACCTGGTTGCCCACCCGTTGAATATCGGAATGGAGAGGTTGAAGTTGAGAGAACGGTTAATATTATCGCTGATCTGATCGCCGAAAGGCTTATCCTTGTAAGTAGAATAGAGGTATGAGCTATACACCAGCTCAGCAGGCATTCCGTTTATCATCGTATAGCCGATCGGGATAACTTTGGTCATGGTATCACCAAGCATCTGTGCGGCCCCGGAATAACCTGTGGCCAGCGAAGCACTCATCGTAAGCGTGGGTGATTGTGCTCCGCGTGCCAGCATTAAACCGTATTCAGAACTTTTTACTCTTAATTCGGCGCTTTTGATAACAGGCTGAGTTTCGAGTGCATAAAGGTAAACCTGTTCAGGGTTTGCAACAAGTGTAGGCTCACTGCCGATATCCAGGTCAGGAACCTCAATCTCAAATCCATCGGTCGAAGGCAAATCCAGCATCTGGGCAAGAGTAAGGTAAGCCAGGTCGAGGTTGTTGCGTGCATCAACTACCGAAACCTTTGCTGAAGCCAGTTGTGCCTGGATATTGTAAAGGTCGCCCTGGGCAGATTTGCCTTCCTTCACCAAAATAGCCAGGCGGTCAGTCTGCTGTTGCGAAATATCCATCTGGCTCTGAGCAGTACGAAGCACCTCTTTGTAATACAGGATCTGGAGATAAGCCGTTGCAATATTTAGCGAAAGGTCATCCATATACCTATCGGTATCATAACTCGAAGCCTCCAGTTCAGCTTTATTACGCTTCATCTGGTTGATTTTTTGAAAACCATCCCAGAGGGTCAACTGCGAACCCAGGTAAAAGTTATCGGACTGTACACTATTAGAGGCAAACTGGTTTGTATAACGGTCAACGGTTTTGCCGTAATTATATCCGTGTTGTGCACCGCCGTTAAGTGATGGCAACAGGTCGAGTTTGCTCTGCAGCAATGTTGCTTTATTGGCATCGACCTGCAACATTTGCTGTTTTATCGAAATGTTGCTGGTAAGGGCATGCTCAATGCACTTTTCAAGGGTCCACACTTCCTGCGGAAATGCCATGACCGAAGCCATCAGAGCAAATAAAAGGAGAAATAGTTTTTTCATAAGCGGGGAACTATTTACCGGCTTTAACCTGATTAAGAAGCAGCCGGGAGATATGCAGTTGATTGTATAAACGACGGAAAACGGTTTTGTATATATCTTTACAAAGTTATTAAGTTATTGTTCAGGAAATAAACTTTAATGAAATGAAGTTTTGCGCAGTTTTTCTACTCAGTTTGGCCTTACTTACAGGTGCCGGCATAAATGCACAAAATGCCATAAAGACTTATAGATCAGCCTTATACAGCGACACGATTGATGTATTGCACTACGATATTCATCTCATGGATATCAATGTGACGCAAAAAACGCTGAAAGGTTACACCGAAGTGAAGTTCACACCATTGCTGAATGGTGTGTCAGCGCTGCCTTTGGAGTTAATAAATCTTACGGTTGATTCAGTAACCCTGAATGGAAACATTGTATCAAATTTTGTCCATGAAGGCGTTTTGTTAAGAATTCCTTTGCCTGTGGTGATGAATTCCGGCGATACTGCGGTTGCGGGCATTTATTACCATGGGAAGCCTTTTACTGATCCTTCAAACTGGGGCGGAGTGCATTTTTCAGGTGAATATGTGTTCAACCTTGGGGTAGGATTTGATGCTGATCCACACAATCTTGGAAAAGCCTGGTTCCCATGTATCGATGATTTCCACGACAGGGCACTGTATGATGTTTATGTGAGAGTAAGCAATGATAAAAAAGCAGCCTGTGGCGGTGAACTGGTCGATGTTACTGATAATGGCGACAACACCAGCACCTGGCACTGGAAAACCATTTATTCACTCCCCACTTACCTTATTTCATTTTCCACCGGCAAATACGAACTCAAAACCGGCACATTCAACGGGATTAATGGTCCGGTCCCGATTACGTGGTATGCCCGGCCTGCAGATACATCTAGAATTGCCGGAACTTTTGTTCATCTCAACGATATACTTGAGAATTTTGAGGAGCATTTTGGGCCATATCCTTTCGAAAGGGTTGGATATACATCGACTGCTCAGGGCGCCATGGAACATGCTGCCAATATTTCTTACCCGTATTCCGGCTGGGACGGAACTACGGGTAATGAGTGGTGGTACGGGCACGAACTTTCGCATATGTGGTTCGGTGATATGGTTACCTGTGCCTCAGCCGAGGATATGTGGCTCAACGAAGGCTGGGCGCGCTGGTGCGAATCCCTTTTACTTGGCGGGTTGTACGGCGAAGAGGCTTACAAAGAAGACATGCGAACAAAGCTGAAAGATGTGCTGCAAACTACTCATGTAACGGATGGCGGCTACTATGCACTATACGGTATTCCATCAAATTTAACCTATGGGGGTACTGTTTATGACAAAGGCGGGCAAGTTGTTCACACATTGCGTAATTACCTGGGCGACAGCTTGTTCTTTAACGGTATAAAGGCTTATCTCAGCCAATATGCTTACAATTATGCTTCTTCGGAAAACATACGTGACTTTCTGAGTAATTATACCGGGGTTGATCTGAATGATTTTTTCCAGGCATGGGTGTTTTCGCCCGGTTTCCCGCAGTTCTCAGTGGATTCATTTTCTGTTCAGCAGGCTTCAGGACTTTATAATGTCACGGTTTATGTAAGGCAGAAATTGAAAGGAACAACAACACTTGCCAATTCCAACCACCTGGAAATCACCTTTATGGGAAGCCAATGGCAGCAGTTTTCAGATACACTTCATTTTTCGGGCCTCACGGGCAGCAAAGTATTTAACGTACCTTTTCAACCTGTGTTAGCAATGGCGGATTTTCATGAAAAAATATCTGATGCCATTACTGAATATGCAACTGTAATATCATCAACAGGCGAAACAACCTTCCCCCTCACGTATGCCAAGGTAATAACCCAAAGTGTTGATGATTCAGCATTTGTTAAGATAAGCCACAACTGGGTAGCACCTGATAGTCTTCTGACTCCATTACCAGGATTGCGTCTTTCTGATTACCGCTATTGGAAAGTGGAAGGAATTTTTCCTCCGGGATTTTCAGCCAAGGCTAAATTTTCCTACACCCGCAGTTATAATCTCGACAATACGCTATTGACTAATTCGGAAGATTCAATCGTTATATTGTACAGACCAGGTCCCGGCCACGATTGGTATGGCATTCCGTTTGTTAAAACCGGGGCGTGGAGTGCGGGAACCCTTGAGGTACAATCGTTGCAGCCCGGCGAGTACACGCTTGCCGTTTGGGATGAGCAATATGTCGGACAGGCAGAAAAAGAAAAAGACAGTAAACTACGCATTTCTCCCAACCCGGCACGTAGCTATTGCGATATTTCGGCATCGGTAAAAAAATCTTCTCAATTGTGCATTTACAATGCAAATGGTTGCCTGGTCGAGAAAAAAAATCTCAATACCGGGGAAAACCTTTTCAGGTGGGACACGAATGATACAGCACCCGGGACTTATTTTGTCCATCTGAAAATTCCGGGCAGCGCCAAAGAAATCGTTAATAAATTATTGATTGTCAAGTAGCTGAATCCATATTCATAATGAATTCACCTGAGATAATGCTTATCTGCGCCGGACCCTTACGCTCAAAATTTGAAGCATCGGCAGATCCGGTAAAGGCTTCGGGAGCAAAAGCTTATATGCGCAATATTTCGGAGTTTTACGGAATAACCTCACCGCGCCGAAGAGAAATACTGGCCGAACTGAAAAAAGAAGCCGGTTATCCCGGTGTTACTGAGATTGATATGTTTGTGAAGTACGCCTGGGAACAGCCACAGCGTGAATGGCAGTATGCAGCCATGGAAATGATGCTGCCACTGACGCGTAAAGGCGATTTCAAACTAATGGACACTGCTGAATTCATGATCATCGGCAAATCATGGTGGGATACGGTTGATTATATTGCTTCGAATATTGCCGGCCAGCTATTTCAGAAAAACCATGATATGATTGAGTCAAGGATTGAAAACTGGCTGCAAACCGATAATCACTGGCTGTGGCGGACAGCCCTTCTTTTCCAGCTAAAATACGGGCATAAAACCGACCAGGAATTGCTGTTTAGATTGTGTGAACGATTATCCGGGGAGCAGGATTTCTTTATCAGGAAAGCCATTGGCTGGGCCTTACGCCAATATTCAAAATATGAACCTATTGCAGTGATTAACTTCACAGAGACCCATTCCCTCTCGGGCCTTAGCCGCAGAGAAGCGCTTAAAGTGATTGAGAGAAAACGGTAAAGTGCTTTGTTGCCGGGTGTTTTATATCCCGTTATTGGTTACCAGTTTAAATCCGATTCCGTGAACATTGATCAGCTCCACCGAATCATCTTCTTTCAGGTATTTGCGTAACTTGGCAATATAAACATCCATACTGCGGGCATTGAAGTAGCTGTCGTTCTGCCAGATGCGGTTGAGGGCAAAACTGCGGTCAACCACCTGGTTTATATGGTCGCAAAGCAGTTTCAGCAATTCAGCTTCTTTTGAAGTTAGTTTCTGTTCATTTCCGCTGATAATGAGTTGCTGGTGGTTGTAATCGAAAACAAATCTGCCAATCTCATAAATTCCGTTACCACCGGTTGAATTCTGGATGGCTGCAGTGCGGCGCAAAATAGCTTCCATACGGGCCAGCAGCTCTTCCATACTGAAAGGCTTTGTGAGGTAATCGTCACCACCTGCCTGAAAACCTTTCAGTTTATCCTCTTCGAGCGACTTGGCAGTGAGGAAAAGGATAGGGATTGCAGTATCGATTTTGCGGATATCCTTGGCCAATGAAAAGCCATCTTTCACAGGCATCATTACATCTACGATGCAGAAATTAAACGGCTCTTTTGAAAAAATATCAAAGGCTTCCTGTCCGTTAACGGCAAGTCGTGCGGCATAACCTTTGGCTTCGAGGTAAGTGCGTAAAATATTTCCAAGGTTACGGTCGTCTTCGGCCAGCAGTACTTTTATTTTGTTTTCCATTGTTCAGCGATATTGAAATGGTTGTCGTTAACTACGTTTATCTGACGATTCGCTTTTAATAAGGTTACAGGGCAGGTAGATGATGAAAGAGCTTCCTTTGTTGATTTCACTCTCAACCGCGATGGTTCCGCCGTGTTTCTCCACAACAAATTTAACATAACTCAGTCCCAGCCCGAAACCTTTCACATTATGCACATCTCCGGTTGGAACACGGTACAGTTTGTCGAAAATTTTCTTCTGATTGGCTTTGCTTATGCCAATTCCGTTGTCTTTTACCTTCACTATCAGGCCGTTCTCAACATTTTCGGTGGTTATGAGAATGGTTGGCCGCCGCGGTGAATATTTATTGGCATTATCGAGCAGGTTATATATCATGTTCGAAAGGTGAACTTTATCGGCTTTAAGGAATGGGTCGTCAGCCATCAGTTCTGTGGCTATACTCCCATCGCGTATTTCAACCTGGATGCCTATGTTTTTAACCACATCCTGTATGAGCGTGTGAAGATTAATTTTTTCGAATCGCAGGTTTAATTTGCCTTGCTCCAGAATTGCTGTCTGCAGGATTTTTTCTGCCATCAGGCCCAACCGCCGGTTTTCATCACTGATAATATTGATGTAGTTCCCAACCAAATCGGGAGTCTGCGGTATATCTTTATCAGAAAGAGCCTGGCATGCCAGCGAGACTGTTGAAATGGGTGTTTTGAACTCGTGGGTCATGTTGTTGATGAAATCATTCTTGAGTTCCGAAAGCTTTTTTTGCCGGATAATGGTAAACATCGAATATACAAACGACAGTACAATCACGAGAAGCAATCCTGCTGAAACGGCCAGCAGTCCCCAGAGGTTCATGAAAATAAACCTTGATTTGTCGGGGAAATAAACGAGCAGGTAATTCACCGGCGACACACCCGTACCTCCAAAAACGGGGAAAGTATATCCCTGCCCGAGCAGGTAGTCGTGATAGCGCCCTGTTTTTTCAAGTACTATTTTATTGCGGTAAGTGTTATAAATACCAAATTCAAACTCAATGGAAATGCCTTTAGCAGCAAGTTCAGAGGTAAGAAGGGTGTCGATAAGCCCGGATGAAACGTAATTTTCTATTTCGCGAACGCCAGCAGGGCCAATGAGTTGCGAAAACATCCGGTGAATAATTGATGGCTGCGACATTTCTGGTGCCGGCCTGAAAAGATCATCAGGTTTACCCGTGGGCTGGTTTTCCGGCTCAGGACGGGGTTCGTCAGGAGGTGAAGACTTTTGGGGTATGCCTCCCGGCTCATTGTGCAGCGGGTTAATGGTGATAAGACGGGATCCGTCAACAAGCGAATCGCGAAACCGGCTGTCGGAAGAAGGCTTTATGCCGCCATTATTTGCAGCGATTACCTTCTTTTGGTAAAAAAACAATGAAGAATCATTGCTGTTGAGAATGCCTTCTCCCCTGGCGAGCTTCCTCGAAAGTTCGATATACTCCAGCTTTGCAACCGCTGAATTCACCGCTTCATCAACACTCCGGTTAAAATTGCCTTCGCGAAGCCTGACTGCACTTTTGATCCAATACACCTGCATACCAATGAGTGTGGCAATGGCCATAGTGACAATGGCAATAAACAGGATGAAAGCGCTTTTCTTCATGACAGGCAAAGGTAATGGCACTCATTTATATGCTTTTGCAAGGTTAACAAATTTTAACGTTCGTTATATTTCGTTAACAACCTGCTTCAAAGGCACATATTACTTTTGTAGCGGTTAGTTAAGTTAAGCTATACAAATTTTGCATAACGGTATTATTCACGCTTGTGAATAAACTTAAGGTTACCTGGTTTTGTTGTTTGTTTGAAAAGTGCGGTCCATGTCGGCCGCATTTTTTGTTAGGAAATTGTGTAAAACATTAGTAATTTTATAGAACTTCTTATGTATTATTGCTGTTGATAACAAAAAAACAGATAGTATGATTAATTTGTCACTTAACAGGGAATCCCTGGCTCAGTTTATCACTGATGAGGAGATTTTTGCCTTCCAGGAGGAAATAGATCAATGTCAGTCAAAGCTCATTAATAAGACAGGCAAAGGCAGTGATTTCCTGGGCTGGGTCGATCTTCCGGATCAGATTGATGAAGAATTATTAACAAGCATCGAAAATGATGCCAAGGCTATACGTTCCAAAGCTGAAGTGTTCGTTGTCATCGGCATTGGTGGCTCCTATCTTGGTGCCAGGGCCGTGATTGAGGCTTTGCAGCACCCGTTCAATGCTTTACTGGATGGTGAGAAACCCCAATCACCGGTGATAGTGTATGCCGGGAACAGCATCAGCCAAACCTACCACGCACAACTTCTCGATCTTCTTGACAAAAAGGATTATGCACTTGCCGTAATCTCGAAATCGGGTACCACTACCGAACCTGCCGTCGCTTTCAGAATTCTGAAAAACCACATTGAAAAGAAATATGGCAGGGAGGAAGCCAAAAGCAGGATTATTGCAATCACTGATAAAAGCCGTGGCGCACTCAAAAAACTTTCGGATGACGAAGGCTATAAAACTTACGTAATTCCTGATGATGTTGGCGGACGCTTCTCTGTGCTCACGCCGGTAGGATTGTTACCCATAGCTGTTGCCGGTTTCGATATACGCAAACTGGTTGCCGGAGCCGCTGCCATGCGCAGGCATTGCCTCGAAAACACCTCAATAAGCGAAAATTATGCTGCAATGTATGCTGCCATCCGCAATTCGCTTTACCGCCAGGGTAAACAAGTGGAAATACTTGTCAACTATGAACCTGCCCTTCAGTATGTTACCGAATGGTGGAAACAGTTGTACGGCGAAAGCGAAGGTAAAGAGGGTGAAGGCATTTTCCCGGCAGGCGTTGGTTTTACTACTGATCTTCACTCAATGGGGCAATACATCCAGGAAGGGCAACGCATATTGTTCGAAACAGTGATCAGTGTTGGCATACCGGCAAGAGGGCTGACCATTCCCAACGATCCGACTGATCTTGACGGCATGAATTTCATTGCGGGCAAATCACTTCATGAGGTGAACCAGATGGCTGCTCTTGGAACTTCTCTGGCTCACATTGACGGAGATGTACCAAACATCGGCATCAATATTGACAGGATTGATGAAACCGCACTTGGCGAACTGCTTTACTTCTTTGAATTTGCCTGCGGGCTCAGCGGATACCTGCTGGGCGTAAATCCTTTTGACCAGCCGGGTGTTGAAGCTTACAAAAAGAACATGTTTGCATTACTGAACAAACCAGGATATGAAAAGGAGTCGGAAGCCATACGCCGCCGGCTCGGCCAGTCGCAATACTGATCGTTCATAAAAAAAGGAGGTTTTATGCCTGACCTTTTATCGGACTATATGCTTCGGCGCATTGGCGAGATGCGCGAACTAAGCGAAAAACGAACCGATCCGGGGCCTGTAATTACGTTTTCGCGCGAAACCGGCTGCAATGCTTCGGCGGTAGCCCACGACCTGGCTGTTAAACTAAATGAACATGCCACGCAATTCAGCCTTAGAGGAGGATGGCAGTATGTTAACCGTGAAATCCTCGAAAAATCTGCTGAAAAACTCCATCTCGATACCTCGCATATTAAGAAAGTGCTTTCCGATAAGGATCGCGGTGTTATGGACGAAGTGGTCGAAGCGCTTTCAGGCAAGCGCCATATGAGCGATCTTAAAATCAAAAAAACAACGCAGGATGTACTCAAAGAGTTCGCCGAAAGGGGAAATGTGATTCTTGTAGGGCGTGGAGGCGTAATCAGCTGCAGGCATATAAAGCGGTCGCTGCATATAAGGTTTGAGGCTCCACTGGAATGGCGTATTAATGAGATCATGACAAGGTTTGGTTACGATAAAAAATTTGCGCGTGATTTTGTTCTGAAATCTGACAAGGAACGCGAACACACAATCGGAAGCCTAACAGGTGAAAAAACAAGCAACACACTTTTTGATATCATTGTCAATAGCAGTCGTTTTACGCAAAAACAAATGACTGAGATGATCTTTCAACTGGTGCTGACGAAGGAAATCCTTTAATTACGAAACCCGGAGCCGGTTCTTCTATGGCCAACTCAATCCAACTGTCCGTTTCGGACCTTACTGTTGATTTTACCCATGAAAACGGTAATACCCGGGCAGTTGACCACATCTCATTTAAAATCACCCCCGGAATAACCCTGGGAATAGTTGGCGAGTCAGGATCAGGCAAATCAGTGACATCACTCGCAATCATGCGGTTATTATCACCTAACGCCGAAATTTCAAGCGGACAAATCCTTTTTAATGACAAGGACGGAAGTTCAACGGACTTGATGTCACTCACCGAAAAAGAAATGCACTTGTGGCGTGGCCGGCGTATTTCAATGATTTTTCAGGAGCCGATGACTTCGCTCAATCCTTCGTACCGGTGCGGGCGACAGGTCATGGAGATTATTACAGAGCACGAAAAGATTTCGAAAAAGCAGGCGCGCGACCAGGCTTTGAAACTTTTTGAAGAAGTGATGCTACCTCGTCCTGCAGAAATGCTGAGGGCTTACCCGCACCAGCTATCAGGAGGGCAACGTCAGCGTGTGATGATAGCTATGGCTATTGCCTGTAATCCCGGGTTGCTCATTGCCGACGAGCCCACCACCGCGCTGGATGTAACGGTGCAAAAGTCGATTCTGCAACTGCTGAAGACCCTTCAGCAGAAGCATGGGATGAGCCTGGTGTTCATTTCGCACGATCTTGGGGTAATTGCTGAAATTGCCGATGAAGTTGTGGTGATGTACAAAGGAAAAATTGTGGAACAGGGTAATGTTCATGACGTTTTTACACAGCCGCAGCATCCTTATACAAAAGGGCTTATTGGCTGCCGTCCGTCACCGGGAGCCAGGCCGGTTAAGTTGCCGGTTATTGCTGATTTCCTGGATGGCAGACAAATTGTAAACGAGCTTATTCCGGAAGCCGCAAGGGCTGAAAATCATGCCAGAATGTATTCAAAGCTTCCCGTACTGAAAGCAACAGACGTTGTTACACGTTTTATTACGAAAAGAAATATTTTCGGGAAGCCTAAGCAGCACGTTACGGCTGTGAATGGTGTAAGTTTCGAAGTTTTCGCCGGTGAAACCCTTGGCCTTGTTGGTGAATCGGGATGCGGAAAAACTACCCTGGGCCGATCTGTGCTCAGGCTGATTGAGCCGGCAGCAGGTGACATCCGTTACAGCGGATTTGATGTAAGGGCTTTCAATGCAACGGAAATGAGGGCATTGCGCAAGAAAATGCAGATTGTGTTCCAGGACCCGTATTCATCGCTAAATCCCAGAATAACAGCCGGATATGCCATCATGG
>Ga0209099_1000899_pt1 | contig 32959 bp, 28 predicted proteins | sample AD_JPNHW2_MetaG_FD_184430 | JGI IMG/M metagenome (GOLD analysis project Ga0209099, IMG submission 184430) | Active sludge microbial communities of municipal wastewater-treating anaerobic digesters from Japan - AD_JPNHW2_MetaG (SPAdes) (version 2) | ecosystem: Engineered > Bioreactor > Anaerobic... | reverse complement strand
GGACCTGGCGTCCTAACCTCCTCGAGGTCAAGACGATGGTCGACGGCAGCCCCAAGACGGTGAAAATCTGCACCCGCTGCCTCAAGGCCGGCAAGGTCGTGAAGCACGTCTGATTAGGTTCACCAGAGCCTCAACGAAGAAGCCGCCCGAGAGGGCGGTTTTTTCGTGTCCGGGGCCTGGACGGGCGTTGCCGGAGCCCCCGGGTGCCGGCAAGCGTCCGTGCTTGCGGCCACCGGGGGCGCGGGCTATGCTCCCCTCCATGGACATGACAGAAAGGCCCGCGGCCCGGACTACGGGTCTGAAGAAACGTTTTGGCAAGGTACAGGCCCTCGACGGCCTCGACCTGGAGATACATTCAGGCGAGATCCTGGGCCTCATCGGGCCCTCTGGCTCGGGCAAGACGAGCCTCGCGAGGGCTGTCGTAGGCCTCCTCACGCCGGATTCCGGCAAGGCGGAGGTCTTCGGCGAGGCCATGCCTTCGCGGAAGGTCCTCTCGAGGGTCGGCTACATGGCCCAGGCCGACGCCCTCTACGACGACCTCGACGGACTCGGCAACCTCTGCTATTTCGCGGCCCTCCAGGGCATGGACCGTCGTGATGCCAAACGGCGCGCCGAGGTCCTCGTCGACTTCGTGGGCCTCCGGGGCCACGAGAAGCGCCGAGTGCGCGACTACTCGGGCGGCATGAGGAAGCGTCTTTCCCTGGCCGTGGCCCTCGTCCACGAGCCCGAGCTCATCGTCCTCGACGAGCCCACCGTGGGAGTCGACCCGCGGCTCCGCCTCCGTTTCTGGGAGGAATTCCGGCGCCTCGCCTCGGACGGTGCGGCCATCCTCGCCACCACCCACGTCATGGACGAGGCCGAGCGCTGCGACCGCCTCGCCCTCGTCTTCGAGGGCCGCGTCATCGCCGAAGGCTCTCCCGACGGCATCCGCGCCTCCTTCGGCGTGAAGGAGCTCGAGGAGGTTTTCCTCATCGCCGCGGCGGGCACCGCCTCCGCAGACGACGCCGCGAGCGATGGAAGGAGCGAAGCATGAAGGCAGCCTTCGCCACCGCCGGCCGCATCCTGAGGCAGCTCGTCGGAGATCCCCGCACCCTCCTCCTCATCTTCGTGGCTCCCGTCTTCGTGGTCTTCCTCCTCAACGAGGTCGTGGCCGCAGGCGACGTGAGGCCGCGCATCGCCCTCGTGGGGGAGGCCTCGCGGGCCGAGGAGTACGCGGGCTTCCTCAGGGACAAGGCCGAGGTCCTGGGGCCCTGGGACGCCGATGCCGCGGCCGCGAAGCTCTCGGGCGGCGCCGTGGACGCGGTGGTCGACCTCGGCAAGACGCCGCCCCTCGTCACCGTGGACGCAGCCGACCCCGCCACGAGCGCCCCCGCGATGCGCGCCATCCAGGCCGCCTTCGCGAGCCTCGCGAGCTCTCGCCTGCCGCCCTTCGCGGCGCCCCTCGTGGCGGCCTCGAAGCCCGAGATGCGCTTCATCAACGGCTCGGAGACCACCTCGACCTTCGACTTCCTCGCGCCGGTCCTCCTCGGCTTCATCGTCTTCTTCTTTACCTTCATCCTTTCGGGCATAGCCTTCCTCCGCGAGCGGACGAGCGGCACCCTCGAGCGTGCCTTCGCCGCGCCCATAGGCCGCTCCGACCTCGTCCTCGGCTACATGATAGGCTTCGGCATCATCGCCGCGGCGCAGACGGCCCTCGTCCAGTTCTTCATCGTGGGCGTCTACCATGCGCCCAACGTGGCGGGCTTCATGCCCGCCCTCGCCGTGAGCGTGTCGCTCTCACTCGTGGCCCTCGCCATGGGCCTCTTCCTCTCGGCCTTCGCCAACAGCGAGTTCCAGATGCTCCAGTTCATACCAATTGTCATAATACCCCAGATCCTCTTCGCGGGCATCTTCAACCTCCGCTCGGGGCCGGGCTGGATCCAGGGCCTTTCCTTCGCCTTCCCCCTGACCTACGGCGGCCGGGCCCTCCGGGATCTCATGATCCGGGGACGGAGCTTCGCTTCCATCCTGCCCGACCTGGCCGCGCTCTGGGCCTTCGGCGCGGCCTTCATAGCCCTCGCGGTCATCGGCCTCGGGAAGTTCCGGAAGGGGAGGTGAGATGCCCGAGCTTCCGGACCTCGTCCACATCGTCAGCGTCCTCGGCCCCGCACTGGAAGGGCGGACCGTGGTCAGGGCCGCCGTGAAGGAGCCCATCGTCCTCCGGGTCCTCCTTCCCGGCGATTTCCGCGATCTCGTGTCCGGGCTCGCGTTCCGCGGCCTCGAGCGCCATGGGCCCTTCCTGCGCTTCCACCTCGAGCAGGCTACAACGGGCCCCGCAGGCGACGGCCCTCTGGCTCCCGTCGTGTCTGATCCCGGCTTGCCGCGGAATCATGAAGCGATCGCTGGTGGCGTGTCGCGGAGCCGCGAAGCGATTCCGCGGGATCAAAGCGAATCCTCCGGATTCGATTTGATCATGCACCTGATGCTCGCTGGCCGCCTCCGCCTCGCTCCAACCAGCCAGAAGCCGCTTGCGTATACCGCCTTCAGTCTCGAACTCGACTCCGGAGAGGTCCTTTCCTATGGCGACGAGAAGAAGATGGGCAAGATCTACCTCTGCGAGGCCGGCAGCTTCGAGGCCATCCCGGGCTACCTCACGCAGGGCGTCGACGTGACCTCGGAAGCCTTCACCTGGGAATGTTTCTCGGCCCTCATCGCGAAGAAGCGTTGCCAGGCGAGGGTCTTCGTGATGGACCAGACGGCGCTCTCGGCCATCGGCAACGCCTATGCGGACGAGATCCTCTTCGAGGCGGGCATCCATCCCAAGGCGACCGCCTGCACGCTTTCCGCGGAGAAGAAGCGCGCGTTGTACGACGCCATCAAGACGGTTCTCGCCTGGGGCGTCACCGAGGTGGAGGCGGCGGGGGCATCGCTCGAGGACAAGGTCAGGGGACACATGCGGGTGCGCAACCGCGCGGGCGAAAAGTGCCCCCGCTGCGGCGCCACGATCCGCAGGGCAGGCGTCCTCGGCTACGACGCCTTCTTCTGCCCCGTCTGCCAGCCCGACACGGCCGGGAAGGGTCTCGACTGGACGAAATTGCCGAAAGCCTGATAGTCGCCGACCGCGGCTACACCTGCCACTCAGACTCGGCAGGCACTGCCCGCCGCTCCGACCGGCCTCGCTGCGAGGCGCCGGGCGCGCGGGCCTAATCCTTTTCCTTTGTTATGAGGCCCTCGAGCCGCGCCGCATCGAGGATCCTGATCTCGCGGCCATCGGCCGCTATGAGGCCGTCCGCGTCCATGGCGAGGATCTCGCGCGATAGCGAGGGCCGGGTCACACCGAAGGTCTCCGCGAGCTTCTCCTTCGAGGAGGTGAGGGTGACGAGGTCGTCGGGGCTGCCTCCGCCCCGCGCAGCCTGCCTGAGGAGCCAGTCCGCGAGGCGTTCCCGCAGCGTCGAGAACTGGAGGAGGCGGAAGCGCTCGGAGAAGGCCGCGATGCGCGATCCTGCGTCGCGGAGGTAGTTCTCGAGGAAGGCCCGGTTCTTCTGGCAGAGCCTGATGACGGTCTCCCTGGGGAGGAGGACGGCGCGACTGTCCTCGAGGGCCTCCACCGTCACGGGCAGGACGGCGTCCGGCGAAAAAAGCATGGCCGTCGCAATGGCTTCGGGAGCGGCTATCGTTTCTATCCTGAGGGCCTTGCCCGAGGGCGAATGCATCTCGGCCGCCACCGAACCTTCGAGGAGTACCCATAGCGTATCGTAGGCGCAGCCCGCGAGGAGGAGGATGTTGCCCTTCCTGAAGCTGCGAAGGGACACCGCTTCGGTCCCGAGAAGGCCCTCGAGCTCCACCACGTCAACTCCCGAGAAAAGGGGCGAGGCCGCCAGCCTCGCAACGTCGCGTCGGTCCATGCGGTCAGTATGCAGTCCCGCTGTGCCGCGCTCAAGGGGCGGCCCAGCCAGGCTGTGCGCCCGCAGCCGCGCAGTATCGGCGTAAACCGTAACCTCGGGTACGGCAGGGGCGGCACTCCTCGAAGTAGTTTGTGCCCATCGCCGGGCCGCACGAGGCGGCCGGTCGAAAGGAGAACCACGATGGATGCAGGGAAGAGGGACGCGATAAAGGCGGCGATCAGGAAGATACATGCGGGCGAGGATCTCGGCACGGTCAAGGCCGACTTCAAGGCCGCGGTCAAGGGCCTCACCGAGGCCGAGATCGCCGAGGTCGAGGAAGAGGTCATGCGCGAGGGCGCCTCGGTCGAGGATGTCCGCCAGCTCTGCGGCGCCCACCTCGAGGTCTTCCGCGAGGCCATGGCCGAGAAGAAGCTCGACGTACCCTTCTGGCACCCCCTCCACATCCAGGAGGAGGAGCACATCGACCTCGCCAACAAGCTCGGCCTCATGAAGCGCCAGGTCCATGCGATCCTCCATGGCGATGGGGATGCGGAAGCCGCGAAGGCGAAGTTGGCCGAACTCGTCTCGTGGCTCGGCAAGGCGGACTCGAACTTCCTCAAGCAGGAGAACGCCTTCTTCCCCGTCCTCGAGAAGCACGGCATCGTCCAGCCGCCCAAGATCATGTGGGCCGAGCACGATTCGCTCAGGGCCATCCAGAAGCGGCTCGCGGGCCTCCTGTCCGCGGGCGCGAGCCAGTCGAACATTGCCGCGATCCGCGACGCCATCCTCGAGTACGAGGGCATCCTCCTCGAGCATGTCATGAAGGAGAGGACCATCCTCTTCCCCGCAGGGCTTTCCCTCCTCTCCGAGGCAGAGTGGAAGGCCATGCGGCGCGAGTTCGACGGGATCGGCTACTTCGCATTCTTCCCGATGCCTTTCGATGGCCCTGCCGAAGGCGTCGGCGCGGCCCGAGACGAGGCCGCCAAGGCTGGCGCCGGCCCCTCCGCAAGAGCCTCCGCATCTGCCGCCGGATCGGTGGACGTCGACACGGGCTACCTTTCCCGCGAGGAACTCGTCGCCATGCTCAAGGCCCTGCCCGTCGACGTGAGCTTCGTCGACGCCGAGGATAAGGTGAAATACTTCAACGATACGAAAGAGCGGATTTTCGTGAGGACCAAGTCGGTCATCGGACGCTCGGTCCAGAACTGCCACCCTCCCAAGAGCGTCGACGTGGTGACCGGTATCCTCGACGACTTCCGCGCGGGCAGGAAGTCCCACGAGGACTTCTGGCTCAGGCTCGGCGGGAAGTTCGTCCTCATCCGCTACTTCGCGGTGCGCGCCGACGATGGCCGCTACCTCGGCGCCCTCGAGGTGAGCCAGGACATCGCTCCCCTCAAGGCCCTGGAGGGCGAGAAGAGACTGCGCTAGGGCTCGTATCGCGTGGCTTCCCCGAGGTCTAGGCGCGGTTTCCGAGGGGCCGGCAGCCGATGGTTGCCGGCCCCTCCTGCTAGACTCGAGGTTGCCCGCCGAGGCACAATCTGGCCATCATGGCTGCGAAATTCGAAATACGCCGCGCCGTTTATGCCGACGCGCCCCGCCTCGCGGAGATCCACATCATGGGCTGGCGCAATGCCTACCGCGGCATCGTGAAGGACGACTACCTCTTCGGCCGCCTGCGGGTCGAGAAGAGCATTGCCCGGTTCCGCGCAACGCTTGCCGAAGGCAGCGAGGAGACCTGGGTCGCCGAGGCCGACGGCATCGCCTACGCCTTCATGACCATCGGCGACTCGCGGGACGCGGACCGGGGCAGGGACAGCTTCGAGCTCTGGGGCATCTACGCGGATCCCTTCCTCATGCGCTCGGGCGCGGGCTCGGCCCTCCTCGGCTTCTGCGAGGCCGAGGCCGCGAAGCGGGAGAAACGCGAGGTCCTCATCTGGTGCTTCGAGAAGAACCCCATCGGCCGGGCCTTTTACGAAAAGCACGGCTATGTTCCCGAGGGCAAGAGCCAGGTGATCGAGTTCTTCGGCGAGGCGGAGATGCGTTATGCGAAGGCGCTGCGGTCCGACTCGGGAACGAGGTAAAGTCCTGGTTTTGCCGGCGTCAGGGGCGTCGGCCCTCGACGCCTTTTCCTAGAGGGCTGGCAGGATCCTACCCTCGACGAACCCGATATAGTCATCCTGGCTTGAGCTCGAGTCCGCATCGGGAACCCAGATGATGACGACCGTCCGCGTTTTCGGCTCGACATAGACGAGGAGCTGGAGGGCGTCGTCCAGGCTTCCGCCGAAGCCCGCAGATACGCAGGGCGCCGGCGCCGGACCGCCGAGTACGTACCACCAGTAACCCATGCCCTCGATGCGCCGCGCTGGCCTGCGGTCTTCGGGAATGGCCGCCTGGATCGAGAGGGCTTCGGCGCCGAAACCCGGAGGGAGGAGGCGTTTCCCTTGATAAAGGCCGTCGTCAAGGAAGAGGCTTGCGACCTTGGCGAGGTCTCCGGCGCGCAGCCCTATCGCTCCCCAGCCCATATAGTAGCCCTCCCGATCCGACAGGGGAGGGAAGTCGGTGATGCCGAGGGGCTCGAGCAGGTAGCGGCGCGCATAGGCCTCGATCGTCATGTTGGCCTTGAGCGCGATGACCTCGGTCACGAAGAGGAAGTCCTCGCTGGCAGGAACCCAGAATTCCCCGGGCACATGTCCCATCCTGCTCTTGTAGGCGTACTTGATCGCGTCTCCACTCCACCAGCATTCCTCATATCCCGAGAGGCCCGTTGTATTGTCGAGGAAGTTCCGGAAGGTGAGGGCATGGAAGCGGTCGTCGCCCGAACGCAGCTTGCCGATGACTTCCTCGATCTTCGCATCGGCCGAGGGGATGAAGCCCTGCTGGAGGGCAGTCCCGAAGAGGGCGGCCGAAACGATCATGGCTGTCGCATTCAGCGGGATCCGGTCCGCGGGGCCCTTGCCGGTTGCGTACCATTCGGCGAGGGCCTTGCCTTCCCGTACGACGAGGAGGGCCGCCGGGGCCTTGAATCGCGTCATGAGAGCCTTGGCGAGGGAATCGGAAACCGCGCTCGCCCCCGTCGCGGCAGGAGCCTGCGGCGGCGGGACCTGGCAGGGCGATGGCCAGCAGGAAAACAGCAGGATGATGGCCGACAAGGCCATGTCCAATGCCAATGACCGCGTCTTCATGTCACCTCCCCGGCTGCAGCAATTGGCTGCGCCATACTGTCAACTATAGTTTTCCGGGGAATCGATGCAATGTAACCCGGCTCCGGCGGGCGGCGGCGCACGTCGGGGGCGTAGGTGTTGGTGTCGCCGGGGAGCTACTGCCTGCATGGCCGCCGCGTTGATGACGGCCTAGCTGCGGCCCCGCCTCCCAAGGAGGGAGGAGAGGAGGAGCGCCGTTACGATGACGGCGAGGACCTCGGCGAGGGCGGGCGCCGCGAGGCTGCCGCGCAGCGCGACAAGGGCAATTGAGGCCGCGAGGCTCGCCGCCGCGAAGGCGGCAGAGCGCAGTCCCAGGACCTTGCGGGCCCGTGCATCCATGCCCCGCCACAACCGGACACAGCGCAGGCCGAGGAGGATGATGACGGGAGCAGCGCACAACGCGCCAAGCCCGATCGTCGCAAGCGTCATGCGCCCACCCTCCTGCCGGCAAGGAGAGGCGCGATGGGCGATCCTGGTTGCCAGGTCAGTACCGTCACGCCTGCCGCCCTGAGGCGGTCGAGGAGATACCGCGTCTCGAGCTCGAGGAAGCGCACCGCCGCGGAGCCTTCAGCCGAGCGGTCGACGGGCGGGGCCGCATAGGGATCGGGGCGGATGACAGCCACGCGGTAGCCGAGGGCCGCGAGGCTCCTCGTCGCCACGAGGTCGTCCCTGAGGAGAGGGCTCACGAGGACTATGGCGGTGCGCGGGGGGAAGAGGCCGACCGGGAGGTTGTCGAAGCGCTCGAAGACGGCATGGTCGCCGAGGCTCGCACGGGCCGCGGCAAGCTTCACCTTGAGCCTCTGCTCGCGGCCGAGCCCCGGCGCCGTCCACTCCACGGCGGCGCCGTAGCAGAGGAAGGCCACCCGGTTGCCGCCATCGAGGAGTTCGTCGGCCACGGAAGCGGCGGCCGAGACGGCCGCCTCGAAGAGCTCCAGGTCGGGATAGGCCCCGGCCCGAGCGTCGAGGATGATGCCCACGTCGAGGGCCTTCTCTTCCTCGTACACGTTGACGATGCTTTCGCCCCAGAGGGCCTCGGCCCGCCAGTTGAGGCTCCGCAAGGGGTCGCCCGGGGCATACTCGCGGGTCATCGCGAATTCGCCGCCCTGGCCACTCCGTTTCTCGCGCGAGACGCCCGAGAAGGGTCTCGTCGTCGTCGCGCGGAAGCCGGGACCCTGGGCTGGAAGGGGCGCGGGCGGAATCACCGCGAGGCCTGGGGCGGGAAGGTCGGCCCTCGTCCTGATTCCCGAGAAGGCTGTTTCGGACATCGCGCGGATGGAGCCGAAGCGATAGACTCCGCGCCGGGCCTCGAGCCGGTACTCGATGACGGCGACTGCTCCCGCGTCGAGGCTGCCGCGCCAGAGGGCCGAGCCGCCGGCCATGGTGCCGTCGGCCATGGTGCCGCCGGCCACGGCGCTGCCGTCGGGCAAGCTGTCTTCGAGGACGAGGCACTCGATCCGCAGGCCCTTGTTGCGGACCTCGATCCTGACCGTGACGGGCTGGCCCGCGACGGCGAAGGAGGGGCTCACGTCGCGCCTCGCCTCGAGGCGCAGGGCTGGAGGCGAAGCGAATAGGCCAATGGCGGCCCAGGAGGCAAGGGGAAGGGCCGCGGCGAAGCAGGCGCCGTCGGCCAGGGCTATGCCGAGCGCCGCCAGGAGTATGGCAAGGGCTGCGGCGACGAGGCGCGCCGGAGACGGGACGCCGCCCGACGCCGCGTTATCCGCTTCTGGCACGGCAGCGTCTCCCTTCCTCTCCAAATCCATCGGGCCCTAGGCCTCAACCTTGGGCACGGGCACCGTGTCGATCACCTGCCGCACGACGTCCGCGACGAGGGTGTCGGCGGCCCAGACCTCGGGCTTGAGGATTACGCGGTGCACGAGGACCTCGAAGGCGCACCACTTGATGTCGTCCGGGATGACGAAGGAGCGTCCGTCCATGACGGCTCGCGCCCGCCCGAGCTTGAGGAGGGCCAGCGAAGCCCGCGGACTCGCGCCGACCGCCACGCGCGGCGCCTCCCTCGTGGCTCGGGCAAGCTCGACCGCATATCGCGCCACGTCCCGCTCGATGTGGGCCTCCTCGGCCGCCATCGCGAGGGCCCTGAAAGCCTCGGCGTCGCAGACCTGTTCGAGGACGGGCTCCTCGGCCCTGCGGCCGGCGCGGCGCATCACCACCTCGAGCTCCTCGTCGCGGGAAGGATAGCCGATAGAGAGCTTGGCGAGGAAGCGGTCGAGCTGGGCCTCGGGCAGGGGAAAGGTGCCCTCGTACTCGATGGGATTCTGCGTGGCGATGACCATGAAGGGCGAGGGGAGCGGCAGGGTTCTCCCCTCCAGGGTCGCCTGTCTCTCCTCCATTGCCTCGAGGAGGGCGGACTGGGTCTTGGGCGGCGCGCGGTTAACCTCGTCAGCGAGGACGAAATTCGCGAACAGCGGCCCTTCGATGAGGCGGAGGTTTCCCGTCGCCCGGTCGAGGACGTAGGCCCCGGTGATGTCCGCGGGGAGGAGGTCGGGCGTGAACTGGATGCGCTTGAAGCCGCCGCCCACGACGCGCGCGAAGCTCCGCGCCGCGAGGGTCTTGGCGAGGCCCGGCCTGTCCTCGATGAGGACGTGACCGCCTGCCATCGCCGCGCCGAGGAGTCGCTCGAGGAAGGGCCGCTTGCCGACGACGGCCTTCTCGAGCTCGTCGAGTATCCTCTGGCAGCTGTCTGCCGCCGTTCGCACCATTCCATTGTCCTTCATGCCTTTCTCCTTGACTCTCCCTGTGACCATTCCTCGAGGAGGTCCAGGGCCATGCCGTAGCCTTCGATGAAACCGCCCGTGAACTTCACCGCCGTGTTCCGGTCAAGCCAGTCCGTGGCGAGGAAGTCGACGAGGCGGCGGTCCGCGTCCCAGGCTCCGGTCTCGATGATTTCCCGCGCCGTCCTGTCGTCGACGCCCATGCGCGAGGACACGGCGTCGCGCGCGAGGCGCCTGAGCATCTCGGCTGAGAGGTCCCGCGACCAGGGCCGCGTGGCGGCCTGGCTAAGGAGGGCTGCGAATTCCCGCGCGGTCCGCCTCCCCGGAAGGGCGGCCGCGACGGGTCGGGGCTTCCTGCGCTTCGTGGCGCCGAGGACGGCGGCGGCCAGGGCCCCGGCGATGGCGGCCGCAGCCGTGATGCGCGCCATGACCGGCAGGAGGCCCGTCCAGCCGCTCATGCCTTCCCCCCTGCGTTATGGACCTCATAACGCGCCTCGATCGAGGAGATGGCCCGGATGGCGCGCTCCCTGTCCGCCTCGCCGCAGTCCTCGGCCGAATAGCGGGCCTTCTCGAAGACCGAGGTGAGCTCGAGGATCTCGGGCTCTGCCGCGCCGAGGGCGGCGAGCCGGGTCGCGAATTCACGGGCGGTGAGGGCTCCGACGTTCCTGCCGTCGACCCTGGCTCTCTCCTCGAAGATGTCGCACATCGCTCCATAGCATTCGACCACGGCGTCCCTCAGCGGGTCGCCGAGCTCGATCCGGCGGCGGGCCCTGCCTGCGGCCTTGGCGGCGGCAAGGGCCGCGAGGCGGTCGCTGTCGCTCCCCGCCGCGGCTCCCCTGTCCTTGCGGAAGAGGAGGAAGGCGAGGCCGCCGCCCAGGACCAGGGCGCCCGCGAGGGCCACCGTGAGGGCGAAGAGGGGGGAGATCCGGGGAAGTCCCTCGCCGTTGCCTTCGGCTTCGGCGAGCTCCCTCTGTCCTTCGAGGAGGGCGTATCCTGAGGCTGGCGGCGCAGCGGCTTCGGAACTCGACGTCGCGCCGCCGGGCAACGCGGCCTTGAAAGCCTCGATGGATAGCCTGGGCACGAGGACGAAGGTGATGACGAGGATGATGATGCCGGCGACCATGCCGCGCTCCGGCTTGCGGTAGCGGGGGCTGTCGCCTTTTTTCCCTGCCTTGTGGCCGAGTATCCTGAGGACGAGACCGAGGACGAGGAGGAAGGCGCCCATGCCGGCGCCGAGGGAGAGGATGACGACCGCTGTCCCGGAGGCTCCGGGCGCGAGTCCCCTCAGGAAGGCGAGGATGCGCGGCGCGACGAGATCATCCGGAGGTTCAGGCGATACGACGAGGGCACAGAGCGCGAGGCCCGCGATGCCTGCCAGCGCGGCAATGGCAGCCGCGCGTCCCTTTCGATCCTGAGTGCGCCTCATCCGGCCCCACTCTAGGGCCTCGGCGGGGAGTGGTCAAGTGCCGTCAGGGCAGGGCGGGCGGAGCGAAATCCCGGCTCGGGGCGATGCGGACGAGGTGGACGTAGTCGAGCGGCGCGCGCTTCTGGATGGCGTCGAGGCTCGTCTCCGCGTCGCTTTCGTACACATCGACGCGGAATTCCCCACCTTCGTCGAACCAGGGGAGGAGGAGGGCCACATGGTAGTGCCGCCTGAGGCCGGTCCTGTCCGCTCGCGAGAATGAGGCGAGGTAGGCCATTCCGGGATCGCGCATCGCGAGCACGTAGAGGAGGGCCTTGAGGCCGCGGATCTGGTAGCCCGAGTCGGGGTCGTAGGCGGGGAAGTCGTCGTAGGGAGGCCCGCCGTTGCGGGGGTCTTTCGAGGAGCTGTAGAGGGCGAAGGCCGGGAGCCTCACGTCGTTCTCGTCGGCTGAATGCCGGTGCGAGGTCTCGAAGGCGTCGGCCCAGGCCCGGCCGAGGTTCCTCGTCCAGTCGAGGCCGAAGAAGGGATCGGTCCTGGCTTCTATGGCGCGATCGACGCCCGCCTTCCGGAGCTCCGGATGGCGCTCCGCCATGTCCCTGGGATCGACGAGGGGTTCGCCGAGGGCCGAAAGGAGGCCGTCGATCACCCACTGCGCAAAGCCCGAACAGTTGAGTCCGGGCTTCGAAGTCTGGGGAGCGCCCGTGGCGATGTAGATCGGCCGGCCCTGGGCGTCGAGTCCGCCGTCGTCCGCGTAGCGCAGCGAGGGAAGACGGCTCCGGACCGCCTGCGAAAAGGCCCTGAGCTCCGAATAGTCGCCGGCATGGGGCGAGAAGAGCGACCAGTCGACCGCGGCACCCGTCCAGGCGACGATGGTCTTCATGGGCGTTGCGACGAGGGTGTCGAAGTCCACGGGGAGGGGAATGCCCCTGTTGAGCACCGCGCCGTAGAGGACGAGGTCCATGAGGGAGCGCTCGCCATTGGGGTAGAGCCTGATGAAGCAGCCCGTGTCGCTCCGGAGGAAGACCTTGGCCTGGAGGAAGCGGCCATCGGCCAGGGAGCGCTTGATGATCCAGGAGCCTTGGGCGAAGGCAGGATAGTCGGCGCCCCGCTTCGGCGAGAGGACGAGGTAGAAGGCGTTGGCTGTCCTCTCGGTCGAGAGGCGCCAGGTACCGTATTCGTTCGTATAGATGGCCGGTTTCCTGGACAGGACTTCGTCACGTGGGCCCGCGATGACCGATCCGTAGAGGGGGGCGCGGAGGCTGGCGCTGTCGGGGAAGTCGGCGAGACCCGAGTCTCCCGGCAGGCTCTGGACCGCGGAAGAGCCAGCGGCCGGCAGTCCGGCCATTGCAAGGCAGAGGAATGCGGCCATGGCGGCGGCCCGGAAACCGAAAAGGGCTTTATCGATACGCTTCATGTCGCTATTATTGTCGGCGACCGCGCCTTCATCCTGTAGGTCCCCTATAGATCGAAGCCCGCCTCACCGATAGAAGTAACAGACTCATTTTCCTCAGAGGTCTTGCAGCATGCGTTCGAGCCATCTTCTCGTCTATGTCCTCATCGCCACCGCGGTGCTTTTCGCGGGTTCGGGGATGTCGGCCGATTCGGCCTCGGGCGGCCAGGAAGTCGTCCTGCCCGACCTTCCCGCAGGCGAAGCTGTCGCCTCGTCGGGGCAGTCCGCGTCCGCCGACGCGGCCGTACCCGACCTGACATCGCCGGATATCGTCTTTGATACCGTGGGGCTTGAAGGCTCCGATTCGGCCCCTGCTTCGGCTGGCGACCCGTCCCAGGGCGCTGTCATGACAAAAACGGCTTCCGGAAAAGCCGGGGCTCCATCGCCGAAAGCACTTCGCTATTTCCCTGCCCTCCTCGATCCGCGCCTCGTCGCCGCGAGCCGTCCTCCCGCAACTGTCGAGCCTGAACCCGCAGCCGCTTCGTCCGGCCAGTCTTCTCTTTCCCCTGTCGCGTCCCAGGACATCCCCATCCTCGCCAACAACCAGGTCCTGGCCTTCTACGGCCACCCCTTCTCCAAGCGCATGGGCATCCTCGGCGAGTATTCCAAGGAAGATCTCGCCAGGCTCCTCAAGGGATACGCGAAGCTCTACGACCAGGCCAACGGCAGCCTCGGCGTGGTTCCTGCCTTCTACCTGATCTACGGCACCTGCTGGCCCGGCGGCGAGATCGGCTATCTCAAGGACTCGGTCGTCAAGGATTATATCGAGTACGCGGCCTCGCAGAACATGATCGTCTTTGTCGATCACCAGATCGGCAAGTATCCGGTTGAGGAGGCGGTAAGGCGTCTCCTGCCCTACCTCAAGTATCCGAACGTGCATATCGCCCTCGACCCCGAGTGGAGGACCACAGCCCCGATGCAGGAAATCGGCTATATCACGGCCGAGGAAGTCAACAGGGCCGAGTCCATGATCGCCGAATATATGGACCGCGAGGGTATCCCCGGCGTAAAGATGCTCGTCGTCCACCAGTTCAAGCCCAGCATGATCCAGGGGCGCGAACGCGTGAGGGCTGACAACGAGCGCGTTCTCCTCATCCACACCGCGGATGGCTTTGGCCCGCCGGCCCTCAAGAAGAACACCTACGCCCTCAATGCCCTCGCCAACAATATGCCCCTCAAGGGCTTCAAGCTCTTCTTCAAGACGACGGTTCCGGGAGCGGGCTACGATATTCCGCTCCTTACGCCTCCTGAAGTCCTCGCCCTGACTCCCCGCCCCGTCCTCATCATCTACCAATAGCCATCGGCCAATGACATCGATTGCCGGGGCGCATCCCTCCGCGGAAGGCGCCCGGCATGCTCGAGCCCCCTTGAGCCGCCGGCCGGGGGAGGATTACCAGGCGCCGAGGCGTTATACTTGACTTGCCGATGGCTTCGCAACGGGTGCATCTTTAGGCCGTGAGCTTTTTTTGCGCGATTTCGCGCAACCTCGCCTGGGCTCCATTAGTTTAAACAACATAATGATTTGGAGGATAGCGATGAGACGTCGTTCCAGGATCCTCGCCGTGGCGGCCTCCCTGCTGCTCGCGGCCGGCTTCCCCCTGTTCGCCTATGACCCGCCTGCCGGCGCGGCCTTCATTCCCCTCATGGCGACGGCTGGCGGGGACCTCCCCGGCCTGACCGTGACAGCCCTCGACTCGCCCTGGGCCGACCGCCTCAATCCTGCGGCCTCGGCGGGGCAGCAGCGCGCAGTCCTCGCTGCAGGCTACGAGGCCCTCGCCGGCCTTGGCAGCGCTTCGGGCCAGGGAGTCGGCACGGCCCTCGCCCTGGGCTTCTCCCTTCCCAAGCCCTACGGCGTCTGGGGAGGCGGCCTCCGCTTCGTCTCGACGCCCGCCGCGATGACCGGCCTTCCCCTCGGGACCTTCGTTACCGCGAGCGCCTCGATCTCCAAGGCTCTCTTCCCTGAGCTCCTTGTTGGCGCAGGCTTCGACCTCAGCCTTGGCGGCAACCAGGGAAACTATGGCTGGGGCGCAGTCCTCGACCTCGGTTTCGTCCATCTCGTGGGCGACCTCGGCCCCCTCCTCGACTTCCGCTGGGGAGGCGTCCTCTCCGGCATCGGCAAGGGCTACACGACGCCCTTGACGACAGGGGCTTTCGGCACCACAGCCTCCTCCTATCCTTCGGCCTTCACCCTCAGCTCGGGGGCCGAAGCCCTCTTCGTGCGCACGAAGGACTGGAAGATCGGCGCGGGAGCCACGCTCTCGCTGCCCAGCTTTCAGGACCTCGCCTTCTACCTCTCCGGCGGCCTCTCCTTCCGGGACGTCGTCTCGCTCCGGACCTCCTGGGGCGTCGACCTCCGCGAGCTCATCAAGGGCGAGTCGAGGAGTCTCATCCCGAGCTTCGTCCTCTCGGCCCGCATCCCCCTCTCGTCGAAGTCAGCTGCGCCCTCTCAGAAGGGCGGCCTCGACATGAGCGAGCTCGAGCCCACCCTCGTGGCCCGTCCCCTCTATGACGGCATCTGGGGCCTCGGCACGAGCGCCGTCATCCCGATAGGCAGCGTGGACCGAAAGCCGCCCGTCATCACCGTGAAGTTCCCGGCTAGCGAGTGGGGCCCCGCCTACATCTCGCCCAACAGCGATGGCACGAAGGACGGCCTCACCATGCCGGTGACCATCACGGACGAGCGTTACCTCGCCTCCTACTCCCTCGTCGTCTACGCGGGCGACAGGCCCAACGCCGATCCCGGCACCGAGGGCGCCGTCCGCACCATAGCCAACAAGGAGTCCCGCCCCGAGACCTCGGGCATCAAGGGCCTCTGGGCGCGGCTCACCTACGTGCAGAAGGGCCTGCCCGTTCCCGAGAGCCTCTCCTGGGACGGCCGCGCCGACGACGGCTCCGTCGTCCCGGACGGCGTCTACAGCATCGTGATCCAGGCCTTCGACGACAACGGCAACCGCGGCGTCGCAGGGCCCTTCAAGGTCGTCGTCGACAACACGCCGCCTCAGGCCACGGTCAGCCCGGCCGACGCAGCGGCCATCTTCAGCCCCGATGGCGACGGCAACAAGGATAGCCTCCTCGTCAGGCTCTCGGGCTCGCCCGAGGACCTCTGGACCCTCAAGGTCCTCGACGCCGCCGGCACCGCGCAACGCGTGACAACCTGGAAGGATTCGAGCCCCGCGGACTTCACCTGGGACGGCAAGGCCGATTCCGGCTCCGTGGTCCCGGACGGCGTCTACTCGATGGTCCTCTCCTCGACTGACCGTGCGGGCAACTCGACGACCGTACGCCTCGACAACATCATCGTCAACACCCAGCAGCCGCCGGTCAACGTGACCATCGACCTCGCGGCCTTCAGCCCCAACGGCGACGGCAGCAAGGACATCCTCGGCATCAGCCCGAGCGTGCCCGTCCGCTCAGGCCTCGTGTCGTGGAAGCTCTCCATCCTCGACAGTTCGAAGGCCGAGCGCTGGTCCGTCTCCGGCACCGATCCCGCGGGCCTTCCCGCCCGCCTCGCCTACGACGGCAAGACCTCGAGCGGCACGGTCCTTCCCGAGGGCCAGTACCAGGCCGAGCTCACCGCAATCTATTCGAACGGCCACAATCCCAAGGCCCTCTCGCCCCTCTTCACGGTCGATCTCACGCCGCCTTCCGGCACCGTGAAGGCCGACAGGACCGCCTTCAACCCGACGGGTTCCGAAGGGCAGAACAAGGTCGTCTACAGCCTCGCGGGCAGCAAGGAAGAGGCCTGGAAGGCCGTGATGGCCGGCGCCGATGGCACCGCAGTCAGGACCTGGTCGATGGGCCAGCAGCCCGACGCCGCCGTCGAATGGGACGGCGCCGACGACCAGGGCCGGCCCGTGCCCGACGGCATCTACAGTCTCCGCATCTCCTCCACCGACCGGGCGGGCAACTCCTTCCAGTCCGCTCCCGTCACCGTGAGCCTCGATACCGAGAAGAAGGCCGTCCGCGTGGCCGCCGACCAGCGCGCCTTCAGCCCCAACGGCGACGGCCAGAAGGACACGGTGAAGCTCACCGTGTCGGTCCTGGCCAAGGACAAGCTCAAGAGCTTCGAGCTCACGGTCGAGGACGCCGACAGCCAGGCCGTCGTCCGCTCCTGGAAGGGCACGACGGGCCTCGCCGACTCCTATACCTGGGACGGCATGGCCGCGACCGCCGGCACGGCGTCGAGCCGCGCTCCCGATGGCCGTTACCTCGCGCGCCTCAAGGTGGCCTACCAGAACGGCGACGCGATGGAAGCCGTGACCCCGGCCTTCGTCCTCGACACGGTTGCGCCCACCGTCAAGGTCAGCGCCTCGCCCCTCCTCTTCTCCCCGAACGGCGACGGCCGGGCGGACTCGGTGGCCTTCGACCAGACCTCCTCGGCAGAGGATTCCTGGCAGGGACGCATCCTCGCCGCCGACGGCTCCATCGTGCGGAGCTGGACCTGGAAGGGCCAGGCCGAGGACTTCAGCTGGGACGGCACCGACGAGGCGGGCAACGCCATGAAGGACGGAACCTACCGCTACGAAGTGCAGGCGGTCGACGCCGCGGGCAACAAGGCCCAGGCAGTCGTGTCGGGCATCGCGCTCGACAACCGCGCGGCCCAGGTCTTCATCACCGCCTCCGACACCGGCCTCTCGCCCAACGGCGACGGCTTCAAGGACACGGTCTCCTTCGCGCCCATCGTCAACCTCAAGGACGGCATCCTGGGCTGGAAGCTCGCCCTCGTTGACAAGTCGGGCAAGGAACGCCGCGTCTTCTCAGGAACCAAGGACATCCCGGCCCGCATCGAGTGGGACGGCAAGGACGACAAGGGCAACGTGGTCCAGGACGAGTTCACGGGCGTCTTCACGGTCGACTACGCCAAAGGCGACAGGCCCCAGGCCAGGACCGGCACCATCCTCGTGGACGTCGACGGCCCGGCCGTGCGCATCTCCACCTCGCCCGAGCTCTTCAGCCCGGACAACGACGGCGTGGATGACGAGCTTTCCTTCTCCATCGGCGTTGGCGACGCGAGCGAGATAGCCGAGTGGCGCCTCGACATCGACGAGACCGCGGTCGTGGAGGGCGGCGCCGCAGGCGCCAAGCCCGCCGAACGCCTCTTCATCAGCTGGGGCGGCAAGGGCGCACCCGCGCCCGTCATCACCTGGGACGGCCGCTCCGCCAAGGGCGAGCTCGTCGAGGCTGCGACCGACTATCCCTGGTACCTCACCATCAAGGACAGCCTAGGCAACGTGACGAAACTCCAGGGCAAGATCTCGGTGGACGTCCTCGTGATCAGACAGGGCGACCGCCTCATCATCAAGGTGCCCTCTATCGTCTTCCGCGCCAACGCCGCCGACTTCGTGGGCCTCGACGGAGAGACTGTCGACCGCAACGCCAAGGTCATCAAGCGCATCGCCCAGATCCTCAACCGCTTCAGGGATTACAGGATCAGGATCGAGGGCCATGCGAACAGCGAAGGCAAGATCGTCGGCGCTTCCGCATCGAGGATCGCCGAGGAGGAGACCAAGGAACTCCTTCCCCTCTCCCTCGGCCGCGCCGAGCTCGTCCGCAAGCTCCTCGTCGAGAACGGCGTGGATCCCGCCCGCCTCAGCACAGCAGGCCTCGGCTCGAGCATGCCTGTTGTTGACTTCAAGGACTCCGTGAACCGCTGGAAGAACCGGCGCGTGGAGTTCATCCTCATCAAGAACTGATCGAGCGCACAACGCGCAGCTCGGGGGCCGTCCGATTGGGCGGCCCTCGTTTTTTCCCTGTTCGAACCTTTTCATAGCCCTGTGGGGCGGGGTCTTTGCGAGGCGCGAGTCGCGCCTCGCGCGCCGAAGCCTAAGGCTTCGGCGACCATGTGCCGCCGCATCGGCGCTTCGCGCGATGAGGCGCCATCGATGGCGCGCCTATTGGCCGTGCAGAAGGGCCTTGCCCTTCTGCTGCAGCAAGGATGCTGAAGCCACCCGCCGCGCCGCGGCGCATGAAAAAGCTTGGGCTTGGTTTATCTCTCAAAGGTCGTGTATGCTGGCTGGCGCTTGTAGTGCGTGGTGGCTGGAATATTCTTGGCACGGACTCATGTGGGGTGGCGTTATGGACGGCATGGGCGCGTGGCGTTTCGCGCATGTGGCCGGGAGGTGCGGCAGGCCGTTTGCGATGCGGGCTGACGCAGGCTATAGGCGGTGAGCCAATGCGCCAACGAGGTTCACCTTCCAGGCCACCATCATGAGAGCGGCCGCCCCGAGGCCTGGTATTCGAAGGATTAGCCCGGCCACGCTTTTTCATGAAATCGCAGCGCGGCGGGTGGCAAGGGAAAAGGCCCGCGGTGCGAAGCGCTCGCGGGCCTTTTCCCTTGCCAGGACCCGCACTACGATGTCAATCAAAAGGTTCGTTGGGGTCCCTTCCGAATGTCTCGCCTCGGGGCCGCGCGCGTCAGGCGCGCGCGAAGGGCTTTATGCCTTCCTTCCTGAGCTGGCGCCAGACGATGACGACGTAGATGGAGTCGAAGACGAGGATGGCGGCATAGAGGAGGGGCCAGAGAAGCTCTCCGGGGGCGGGAGTGCCGGGGTGGGCGGCGGTGGGGTAGGGCGCCACCACGAAGGCAAGGTCGGCGAAGACCGTGCCGAGGAGCTTGCAGATGGCCACGTAGAGCGACTGACCCGCGGAGGAGCGGCGCTTCAGCGCCATCTCGATATAGAGGACGGACATGACGAGGTTCATGCCGAAAGCCGAATATGCCCTGCCCATCCCGAGCGGATGCCCGCGGAGATTGTAGAGGCCGGCATTCATGCCGTCGAGCTGGATGAAGAGGACGAGGAGGAAGCTCGTGACGAAGACCAGGCCCGCGTAGGGATAGAAGGCCTTCGGGGAAAGGTCGCGGTAGTCGACCCTCCAGCTCCGGAGGAAGTGCCAGAGGATGACGACGTCGAAGGCGAACCAGACATAGTTGATATAGAGCTGGGGCGCCGGCGATGGGGTCACGAAGGATTAGATGAACTCCCACGAGATGTTGAGGGCGAGGGCGTACATCGGCATGCCATGGGCCTTGTCCTTGAAGCCCCTGACGATGATGAGGATGTAGGTCGCCGTCCAGAAGATGCCTGAAAGCAGAGCGCAGAGAAGATAGCTGTCCATCGATTCACTCCTTTCTTTTTTTCTGCGTAGGATCCGCCGGCGCGGCGCCGCTCGCCGCCTTTCCCGGTTTCGTAGCATCGAGCGCGCGCACCCCGCCGTTCACCCGGCCCATGAGGTCGATGGTGTTCCTTCCGATGCCGTCCATCGTGGCTATGGCGGTTACCGGCGCCCCTGCCTCGGAGACGGAGGTCGCATGGCAGTCGAGCCCTTCGCGCAACGCGATCGAATTCGCGCTGAGCTCCGCTCCCCATTGCCGCGCCCCGGCAAGCCCTGCGTCCTGTCTGTTCGCGGTCTTCTCGATGTCCCCGAGGTCCTTCCTGATCTCGTTCGGGGACTCGACGGCCTTGCCCGAGGAACCAACGAGCTCCCCTCCGGAATCGAGGCACGACTGGAGGGCGCCGAGGAGGGCGGATAACCTCTCCGCGCGTTCGCGGTTCGTCGCGGCTTCCTGTTCGGCCTTGCGTATGGTCGCGCCGAGCTGCGAGAGCACGAGCCAGGAAAGGAGACCGCAGAGGCCGACGAAGACCAGGGCGGTGACAAGGTCGATCGGTGCCGCGGCCACGCCGGCGGGGGCCGCCGGCTTCGCGCGCAGCAGGTAGATAGCGACGATGCCTGCAACATATGCACTTGAATAGACGGCGAGCCGGGTTGCCCTGAGGGAGATCATGCAGAGGGCTACAATGAGGAAGTCGCTGTAGAGAGCGTACTTGAAGAGGACGGAGCTTGCTGTAAAGGGTTCCATGACGGAAAGGCCGAAGAAGCCCAGGGAGAGCACTCCCATGACGACGTTCGTGACGTCGAAGGCGACAGTCGCCCTGATGACCGCGAATCCGATGGCTGCGAGGATGCCGGAGAGGCAGCAGTAGGCGAGGAGGCGGGTTTTTTCCCTCAGCTCAAGTGAACCGTTGTCGTATACTGAGACCAGTCGATCCATGATGCGGCGAATTGGGGTCACCTCCGCCGGCGGGCTCTCCCGGCCCGGCGGAGGCAATTCTCCCAGAGCCGTTATGGCCGGTCAAGCCTATTGTGTCGCATAACACGCGAATGGACCCGGCCCGACGCCTTTCCGGCGCTACTTACGCTTCGGCCATGGCGATGCATTCCACGGGGCAGGCTCTGGCGCAGAGCCCGCAGCCCGTACAGGATCCGGGCGTCCCGAGTTCGGGAAACGCGTTGCGGTAGCGGTCGAGTCCCTGACGTGTCAGCGCGATGCAGCCCGCGGGGCAGGCCGGCACGCAGGCCCCGCAGGCCATGCAGCGGACATAGTCGACGACGGGTTTCTTCTTTTCTGGCATCAGCTCGCCTCCGTCCCTGCGGCAGTTTTGGTTGCACCTATCGCGCCATCGGTCCCCGGCAGGCTGAGGGCCTCGAGGGTCGCGGGCAGGGGGATGCCCGTGACGGGGTCCCAGCCAAAGCGACGCCAGTAGTTCGAGACCATGTCGCCTATCGGCACGGTGGCGCCGGCGAGGGGGCCGTCCTTGAGGGGCGGGACGCCGGCCATCCGCTTGTGCATGATGGTCGTCCTCGGGTCGAGGCCCTGTTTCACGTTGAAGAGCTGCCTCAGGGTCTGGATGCGCCTGCCGGTCTCCATATAGGCCTCGGCTCCGCGCTTCTCGCCCGTCGCGGCATCGAGGTAGTCGAAGATCCTCCAGTGCTGCACGCCGGTCGTGAGCGCGAAGAGGCAGCCGCCTGCCGCGTCGATCACCTGCTTGAGGCAGGCTCCCGCCACCGACTTGTCGGCCTCGCGGTCCGTGGCCTCGTACTCCTCGCTCTTGGGATAGATCCGCGTGGAGGCCGGGGCCCAGGGCACGTCGTCCCAGACGTGGGAGACGTTGTAGTAGACCGAAGCCGAGATCGTGTGCCGTCCCGGCGTGGGGTCAGCGCTGAAGGCGACGCCCATCATCGGGTCCATTCGCGAGTCGTGCATGCCGGGCTCCTGGCCGCCCGCATGGATCGCATAACGCTCCGAGCCCTTGCCGATCCGCCGGGCCGCGACCCTGGTGCCGTCGGCGAGGATGTCGCCGAGGCCTTCGCGCCTCGCCATGAGCTCGAGGAGGGCGACGATGGCCTTCGCGTTGCCCCAATGGAGCTCGAGGCCGCCTGAGTCCTCCTTCGTGAGGAGGCCGTTCTCGAAGCATTCGATGGCGAAGGCGACGGTAGTGCCTGCGGAGATGGTATCGAGGCCGGAGCGGTTGCAGATCTCGTTGCAGCGGAGGACGGTCTCGAGGTCGTCGTTGAGGCAGAGGGCACCGAATGCGCAGGCCGTCTCGTATTCGGGCTTGTGGGAGTGCTTCACCCCCGGAATGACTCCCGAAACGTCGAGGACTCCGCCGCAGCCGATCACGCAGGAATAGCAGTGGTATTTCCTCGTCTCTCGCGAGATGAAGCGGTCGGGATCGAGGCGCTGGTAGTGCCTTGGTCCGAAGTCGGCCACCGAGCCGCCCCAGTTCTTCATGGGCGAATCGCCGTTCACGGCGCCCGCGAGGTTGTTGTAGATCGTGCCCCATCGCCTGAGGATACCCGCGCTCATGATGCCGTCCATGGGGATGACCTGCTTCATGCCGAGAGCCTTGCCGAGGAGGGGAAGGAAGCGGCCCTTGAAGAGACGGGGCAGGTTCTGTTTCCGCACCTTGTCGGAGTATGCCCTGGAAATCGCCTTCACCGTCGCGGGATCGGCGCAGGAGATGGGGCGGTTTCCCCTGAGGACGACCGCCTTGAGCCGCTTCGAGCCCATGACCGCGCCTACGCCTGATCGTGCCGCATAACGCCCCAGGTCGTTCGAGATGCCCGATATGAGGGAGAGCCTCTCCGCCGCCTGGCCGATGGTCGCGATTGCTGGCTTCTTGCCCTCGGGCCAGCGGGCGAGGAGGGCTTCCTCCGTCTCGATCGCGTCCCTGCCCCAGAGGTCGGATGCGTCCTCGAGCCGGGGACCCTTCGCGTCGGCGACGAAGATGACGGGGCCGGACGCGACGCCGCGGAAGAGGATGGCGTCCCACCCGCACTGCTTGATCGCGGGAGAGAAGGTGCCTCCGCAGTTGGCGTCGCCCCAGCCTCCCGTGAGCGGCGATTTGCAGGAGACCATCCAGCGGCCGGTCATGACCGAGCCCGTGCCCGTAAGGAGGCCGCTCGAGAAGCAGAGCACGTTGTCCGGTCCCAGCGGGTCGGCGCCCGCGGGAATTTCGTCGTAGAGGATGGCGGCCGCAAGGCCGAGCCCCCCCAGGTACTTGCGATAGCTCTCGTCCGGAACCGGCACTTCCTCGAAGCTGCGGGCGCCAAGATCGACGCGGAGTACCTTGCCCATGCATGCCTTCATCCTGACCTCCCGGATTGCCGTCGCCCGGCGCGCAGCCGCCGCGTGGCCGGCCGTGAAGGGCCCTCGGTCCGGCGCGCCGCCGTTAGCCGCCCGCCACAAGGGACAGGAAGCTGACCGTATCGCCGTCCGCCAGTTTCTGCGATAGCCTGGCTTTGTCGTAGTTCACCATGCAGAAGAGCACTGCCCCTCGCCGCAAGGGTATCCTGAGGAGCCTGAAGAGATCATCGAGCCTCGCGTCTTCGGGGAGCTCGACGAAGCCTCGATCGTCGATTGCGGAGTGGTCCCCGAAGGGAGGGGCGTAGACGCGAACGCGCAAGGCGTTTTCCTACAGGCCCTCGGACGGCATTTCGCCGCCCGATGGCTTCAGGTCGACAATGACATTCCTCGCAAGCTCGGACGCATGCTTCGCGGTCAGCAAGCGCTCGACGAGGTCCGTGCCGTTGAAGAGACGGGCTATTTCGCCCAACGTGGCAAGATGGGTTTCGGGAGAAAGGCTCTCGGGGGAGCAGAGGACGACGATGATCCGCGCCGGATTCTCGAGGGCCAGGATCCTGAACCCCGCGGGCCGCGAGCCGAAGAAGACGAGGGGCTCCTCGACCTCGGGGACATGGGCATGGAGGAGGACGACGCCAGGCTCGAGCTCGATGGGGGCTTTCTGGGCGATTTCAGTGAGCTGCGCGGAAAGCCGCCCGAGGGCCTTGCGGTTCGAGGCGAAGGCTCCCCTGAGGAGCTCGCGCACGCCATCCATTATGGCCGTTTCCTGCATGTCGGGCATGACCCTTCCCGCGAGCAGGGCTTCGGAAAAGATGTCACGGGGAGGGCTGTCCTTCTCGTCTGATGCGGGCGCATCCGCAATTCCGGCCTCCGGCAGGTAGAAGAGGAGCATGGGCGAACCCACGAATTCCTCCTCGAGGAGCTTCGGCAGCTTCTCCACGGCGGGATGCCAGGCGGGGCCTCCCGGCCTCGCGCAGAAGAGCGCGAAGGCCGCGTTTTCGGCGCCGGCGTTGCGGGCGGCCGAGCCGAAATCCTTCCAGGTATCGAGTTCCGAGACCTGGATCTGGCCCTTGGCCCTAAGGTGCGAGGCGGCTTCACGCGCGGCCGGGCCGTGGGGCTTCATGGCGTAGATGGAGAGGTGGGCCCCCGTGCGCGAGAGGAGGGTCGAGATGGTCGCGAGGCCCCGCTCGTAACCCGGGTGGCGCTCGACCAAGGGAGGCATGATCAGGATGATCCTCGAGATGTCGCGTGCCGGTTTCGCGATGTGCGCCACCACGACGAGTTCCGGGCTTCCGGCGAGGACCTGTTCCGTCACGCTTCCGAAGAGTGCGCGGGAGAACTTGGCAGCGCGGCTCCAGCCCATGACTATGGTGCTCGCCCCCTTCTCCCTGGCCGTCTCCTTGAGCCCCTCGGCCACGCTCACGCTCACGATGGTCGCTGGCGCGATAGGCACGCCGGCCTCGTTCCCCTTCACTATGGCCTTGGCGAGGAGGGACTCGGCCGAGGAGAGCTCGAGTTCATTGTCCTCCGACTCGGGAACTACCGAGACCGGCAGGACAGGCTCGGCGCTGCCGCGCCTGCGGAGCACGAAGGCAAGGTCCATGAGGTTGTCGAGGCGGGCGGGGTTCGAGAGGCCCACGAGTATCCGTCCCGATTCGTCGGCTCCCGCGCCCTGGGTCCTGGATTCGGAGATGGCGAGCCTCGCACCCGAACTCCTCGATACGAGGATGCCTATGGCACAGGTCGCGAGGGAGGCGAGGACGACCCCTGCGAGGGCGGTGTCGTCCATGGCGCCGATGCCGAAGGCCGCGCCCGCGACCGCGATGGCCGATGTCGCCTGGCTGGCGGTCAAGCCGAAGGCGAGGTTGGCCTCGGTATGCGAGAAGCCAGGGTAGGCCCTGAGGAGGAGGGCTGCCGCGTACTTGGCGACGACCACTGAAAGGGTAAGGAGGCCGGCTATCCCGAGGGCGCGCCAGTCCGAGGCCGCACTCCGCAGATCGAGGCTCATGCCGAGGGCGACGAGGAAGAAGGGCATGAAGAGCCAGTCGCCCATGAAACGGAGGCGGCGTTCGAGGCTCGAGCGTTCGGGGAAGAATCGGCCGAGGAGGACGCCTGCCACGAAGGCGAGGGCGAAAGGCTCGAGCCCTACGAGCCTCGCGGCCCAGGCCGAGAGGAAGGCCATGGCGAGGACGAAGATGGACTCGACCGTATCGTTCGCCTTGGCCCGCTTGAAGAAGATGGCGGCGAGGCCGGGGAGGACCAGCGCGAGGACGGCCACGGCTGCAGCGAGCATTGCGGAGCCCGCGAGCCAGGCCGGGACTGCGTCGGCGAAGCCGGCCACGAAGGAGGTGGAGATGTCCGCGGCGCTGTCACCTGAGCGCCTGACGGAGAAGGCCGCTATGGCAAGGGCTGCCGTCCGCAGCAGCTCCGTCACCGTCGTCGCGCCCTCGGCCGCGAGGAGGGGCCTCGATTTGCCGAGCCCGAGCTTCTGAAGGGCCGGCGCGGGGAGGAGGCTCTGCGAGGCTATGGCCAGGCCGAGGAAGACGGCCGTCAACGGATCCGCATGGAGGAACCAGGCGAGGAGGACGGCGCCAAGGGCGAGGGGCAGCGTCGAGAGGAGGATGCCGTAGCCGATGTGGAAGCCCTTCGCGCGCTTCATCCGGGCGAAGTCCGCGTCGACGCCGAGGAGGAAGAAGGTATAGACGAGGCCGAGCTCGCCGAGATGGCTGACCACCTGGCCGCGGGCCAGGAGGCCGAAGCCGGAGGGACCGACGAGGACGCCGGTGACGACGAGGCCGATGAGGGCCGGGATCCGGAGCTTCTCGGAGAGGAAATGCGAGAAGAGGATCAGGGCGAGGATGACGAAGAAGATCCCCGTCGGGTCGCCGATGGGAAGGGCAAAATGCATGATAAGGACAGTGTACGTTGCGCGCCCTCATCGGGCAAGGAAAAATTTCAGGAAGGGGCCGCGCGGCCCCCCGGAACCCGCCGGGCGCCCCCGGCGGGCCGCTTCGTGAAGGCGGCGCTGCGGGCCAGGGCGGCCGCGTGGAGCCGCGGGGGCGCTAGAAATCGCCCACGAAGAGGACCTCGGGCTCGAGCTCCACGCCGAGCCTCTCCCTCGCCTCGCGTTGGGCGAGTTCGATGAGGGCCCTGAGGTCTGCGGCCGTGGCGCCTCCGGCGTTGACGAAGATGTTCGCGTGCCATTCGGAGACCATGGCCCCGCCGATCCGCCTCCCCCGCATGCCGAGCTCGTCGAGGATCTTTCCCGTCGGCTTGCCGAGCTTCCTGTCGTTCTTGAAGACCGAGCCCGCGGAGGGCAGGCGGTAGTGGCCTTTGGCCTCGCGGTCGGAATGCTTCTCCGCCATGACCCGGCGCAGCTCCTCGGGGTCGCCTGGGCGGAGGCGGAAGGCCGCCGCGAGGACGATGTGGCCGGCACAGGAGCCGCCCGCCTGGAAGGGCGAGCGCTTGTAGGACCATTCGGCGGGATCGAAGGCGCGGCGCAGGACAGCGCCGCCTGGGAGCGCCACGTGCTCCACCCAGGCCAGGCGGTCGGCCATCTCCACCTCGTAGCAACGGGCGTTCATGAAGACCGCTCCTCCCACCGAGCCGGGCATGCCGTAGAAGTTCTCGAGGCCCGCGAGGCCCCGGTCACAGGCGGCCTCGACAAGGCGGTCGACGATGGTCCCGGCCCCGGCCACGAGGAGGCTGCCGTCTCCGGAAGCCTCAACGTTTATCCCGGAAAGAAGCCTCGTATCCACGACGATGCCCCGAATGCCGCGGTCCGCCACGACCACGTTGGCGCCGCCGCCGAGCACGAAGCAGGGTAAGCCCTCGCGGCGGGCCGCCCCGAGGAGGGCGAGGAGGCCTGCCCGGTCCGCCGGCGCGACGAGGGCGTCAGCCGGACCGCCTATCCTGAAGGTCGTGTGGGCCGACATGGGCTCGTCGTAGAGGATCTCGGCCTTTATATTGATTTTTTCGAGGAAGTCCCGTAGTGTAGGCATGACCGGAATCATACCGGCCCGGGCCGACTGCCGCAAGGAGAGCCTGGACCGCGGACTGTGCACTGCGCACGTGGCGTACGTCACGTACGTTCCGCGCATACCGTCCGCCCGATGCTTCCGGCCAAATCGTTTCCGTCCAGGAGCCGCCATGCGTACCGTCCGCCTGTACAACACCCTCGGCCGCGAACTCCAGGAGTTTGCGCCCATCGTGCCCGGCAAGATCGGCTTCTATGGTTGCGGACCCACCGTCTACAACTACGCCCATATCGGCAACCTCCGCACCTACGTCTTCGAGGACGTCCTAACGAGGACCCTCCGCTATGCCGGCTACGAGGTCACCCACGTGATGAACATCACCGATGTCGGCCATCTCACCGGAGACGCGGACACGGGCGAGGACAAGATGGTGAAGAGCGCCGAGGAGCGCGGCCAGTCCGTGCTCGAGATCGCGAAGTTCTACACCGACGCCTTCTTCAAGGACGAGCAGCGCCTCAATATCGTGCGTCCGACCATCGTCTGCCCCGCAACGGAGCACATCGGCGAGATGATAGCCCTCATCAAGAGGATCGAGGCCAACGGCTACACCTATTCCGCGGGCGGCAACCTCTATTTCGACGTGACGAAATTCCCGAAGTACGGCGACCTCGCCCTCCTCAAGCTCGACGACCTCAAGGCGGGAGCGCGCATCGAGGTCGACCCGAACAAGAGGAACCCGGCGGACTTCGCCCTCTGGTTCTCCAAGGGCAAGTTCGAGGGCCAGGCCCTCACCTGGGACTCGCCCTGGGGCCGCGGCTACCCGGGCTGGCACATCGAGTGCTCGGCCATGAGCATGAAGTACCTCGGGGAGCACTTCGACATCCACGCGGGCGGCATCGACCACATCCCCATCCACCACACGAACGAGATAGCCCAGTCCGAGGGCGCCACGGGCAGGAAGTGGGTCAACTACTGGCTCCATGGCGAATTCCTCAACTTCGGCAAGCTCAAGATGTCCAAGTCGGCCGGGACCTTCATCGTCCTCGAGGACCTCGTCAAGGCGGGCTACGACCCCCTCGACTACCGCTACATGCTCCTCGGCGCCCACTACCGCTCCCAGCTCGCCTTCGTCTACGAGGACCTCGTCAAGGCGGGCTACGACCCCCTCGACTACCGCTACATGCTCCTCGGCGCCCACTACCGCTCCCAGCTCGCCTTCGTCTACGAGGGGCTCGATGCGGCGAAAGCCGCGAGGAAGTCGCTGGGCGAGCGCGTCCTCGCCCTCCGCGACAAGGCGGGAACGGCCGCCCTGCCCGGGGTTGCCGCCCTCGGCCCGGCCGCCTCGAAGTACCTCGAGTCCTTCGTCGACGCCATGATGAACGACCTCGGCACGCCCAGGGCCCTCGCCGAGCTCTGGGGCCTCCTCAAGGACAACGCCGTGCCCCCGGCCGAGGCCCTCGCCGCGGCCTTCGACATGGACCGCATCCTCGGCCTCGGCCTCGCCGGCCTCGAGAAGGCCGCGGCAGCAGCCGTCGATCCCGGGCTCAAGGCCTGGGCCGACGGCCTCGTGGCCGAGCGAGCGGCGGCGAAGAAGGCCAGGGACTTCGCGCGCGCCGACGCCATCAGGGCGGAACTCAAGGCCAGGGGCATCGTCCTCGAGGACGGTCCCGCAGGCACGACCTGGAAGCTGCAGTAAGGCTCCAGAACCGGTAACCAAGGGGAAGAGACGTTGTTTTCATCGAGTAGCCCACCCGACGAGTCCGACCTCAGGAAGCTGTACAACGCGACGGCTCCCATGCTCGTGCGGGTGGCCTACCGCATAGCCGGCACCGAGGAGGCGGCGGAGGACATCGTCCACGAGTCCTTCATCCGCCTCATCGAGAAGCGCATCCCCTTCGCCACCCTGGACGACGCCAAATTCTGGCTCATCAGGGTGGTGAAGAACGGGGCCCTCAACTATGCGAAGCGCAAGGGCCGCGAGGCCCGGGCCTACGAGCGCTGGTGGCGTGGCGAGAGGACGGAGACCGAGGCGACCGAGCAGGAAGTCCTGCGCGACGAGTCCAAGGGCGAGATCCGTCACTACCTCGACAAGCTGCCCGAGAACCTGCGCTCCGTCCTGGTCCTCAAGGAGTATGGGGGGATGAGCTACAAGGAGATCGGCAAGGTCCTCGGCATCACCGAGGGGAACGTGAAGGTCAGGGCTTTCCGCGCCCGGGAAGCCCTTCTTTCCTTGATGGAAGGAGACGGCAAGCATGTGTCCTGAGCCTGGACTCATTTCCGCCTGGGTGGACGGCGAGGTGCCTTCGCCCTGGAAGGAACGCATCGCGGCCCATGTGGCCTCCTGCCCCGAGTGCGCCGCCCGCGTCGCCCGCTACCGCAGGCTTTCGGGGCTCCTCGCCGACGCCGCCCCCATCGATGAGGAGGCCATCGTATCGCGCATCGAGGCCAGCCTTGGCGGAAGCCTCGATGGACGCCCCGGGGCCTCCTTGTCCCCGAGCCCGGCTGGCGCGGCCGTGGCGCTCGGACCGTCCCGTGAAGGCCCCGATGACTCCCGGACCGGCCATCCCCGCTTCTGGGGCAGGAACATCCCCTTGCCCCTGCCGGTAGCCATCGCCGCCGCGGCCATCTTCCTCTTCTTTGCAGGCGTCGCCGCTACCACCTTCATCCGGCCCGCCAAGCCCGATATCCAGACCCTCGCCGCTTCCGAGATCAAGCCCTCGGATTCCTCCCAGGCCGCCAATATGGAGGCCCTTGTCCACTACCTTGAATCCCAGAACGCCCAGGTCAACCTGACCATACAGCTTCCCTCCGGAACCACCTTCGATTCCTCAGGCAAGCCCTTCGTCATGAAGGCCACCGACGCCAACTACGCCCCCTTCTCCCAGACCGATACCTCTTCCACGGGGAGCGAGCCTTGAAAATAAGCTCTCCCCTCTGGCTCTGTGCAGCCCTCGTCTTCAGCGGCTTCGCCGGAGCCCGGCTTGCGGCGCAGGCCCAGACCCAGACTCCGGATGTTCCCGAAGCCCTCAAGGGCAAGGCCCTCACGGTTTCGATCAACGCCTACGTGCTGCAGGACGGCTCGACTGTCGCCTGGCAGCAGCAGGGACTCCGCTACACCGTCCCGGGGACGCCGGTGGCTTTCCGCCTCGTCGGGTCCAATGTCGTCATCGCCATCCAGGTCACGCCCTACGAGAACGAAAAGGGCGGAGCCATCCTCGTCACCCAAGGACAGATCTGGGTCAAGGGCGAGAACGGCGAGCTTTCGTATCGTACGACCCTCGAGTCCGTTCTCGTCCGCTTCGGCGAAAAGGTCCTCTTCTTCCCCCTCGGCCGTTCTCCTGACGGGCGCGCTCCCATCTGCGTCGAGCTTTCCGTCGATCACTACAACGAGCTCGGGAAGGTTGCGCCTTCCGCCCTCGATGCGAGCCCGAGGGACGGAAAGGCCGGCGGCGACAATCCGAAGCCTCCTGCAGACCAACCCCTCCCATCACCGCCCCCCCCGCCTGGAAAGGGCAGCGACAAGTGAGCGGATCCGGCACCGATGCGGCAGGGGGCAGCTCGCCTCTGGCCGATGGCGCCGGGGGAATGCCCTCCCGCCCGCGACACATCCGCCGTCTCGTGGCAAAGGCCTTCCTCTTTCTCCTCGTAATTGCCGGCTTCGCCGTAGGCCTCTCCTTCGGCTATCGCTACTTCGTACGGCCTTCCATTGACAGGCTTTCGCCGGTGGTAGTCGAACCCGGTTCCAGGGTTACGATAGAAGGCCGCAACTTCGGGGCCCAGCGAGGTGATTCCCGGGTGGAGATCGATGGAGTGGTTCCCACCAACTCGTCCTATCTCTCCTGGGGGCCGAATTCGATCGAGCTTCGCCTGCCGCCCAGCGCCGAGTCGGGGCTTGTCTATGTGATCACCAATCATGGCCGTTCGAACGCCAGGCTCTTTCTCAATCGTTCCCGCCTGCCCGTGCCGGCCCAGGGAGAAGGGCAGGGCAGAACGGGGCCCTATATCTCCTCGATCTCCGCGGAAAAAGGGCCTATCGGCTCCCTCCTCGTCATCACCGGCCTCAATTTCGGCGCCAACCGCAACGACGGCGCGGTCAATTTCGGCTGGAGCCCCGAAGGCTCGAGCTCCGGCCCCGATGATCGTACCGACGGCAGCTGGGTTTCCAGCGCAGAGGTCGACCTGGGCTATGAGCTCTGGTCGGACAAGGAAATCCGCGTCCGGGTTCCCGACGGGGCCACGTCGGGAGGCATCGTCGTGACCGCGGGCAGCGGACGCAGCAACGCGGTCTTCTTTGAAGTCTCGGAGCTGCCGGGCCAGCGTCGCTACAAGGACAGGCGTTCCTATTCGATAGCCTACTCGGTGAACCTCGCGAAGATCAGGGCCTCGGGCGGCAACGAGCTCTATCTCTGGGTGCCGCGCCCCGTGGTCTCGGCGTCCCAGCGTATCAGCCGTGTGCTCGACCAGGATCCGCCGCCCTTCGTGCCCGATTACCGGGGGACCTCGCTCTACCTCTTCAAGGATCTATCCTCGGCCCAGGACGTGATGGTGAAGCAGTCCTTCCTCGTCCAGACCTGGGCCATCGAGACCGAAATCGATCCCGACCGGATCAACCTCAAGCCGGACAACCCTCCTCAACTCATGGCCGCCTATACAGCTCCCGATGATCTCGTACCCTCGACGGCTCCCGAAATCCAGTCTCTCGCCAAGAAGATCGTCCAGGGCGAGAAGAATCCCTGGCGTGCGGCCCGTCTCATCTACGACTACCTCGTCAAGAACCTCGAGTGGGTCGATTCCACCGCCCTCGGCCGAAAACCTGTGCAGGCCCTGGCCGTCCATCGCGCGGATTCGGCTACCTACGCCCTGGCCGCCTGCGCCCTCCTCAGGGCTGCAGGGGTCCCCTCGCTTCCGGTCCAGGGCTACCTTGTGGACCCGAGCCGCAGGGCCATCCGCCATGACTGGGTGGAGTTCTACATCTATGGCCTCGGCTGGGTGCCCATGGATCCCATCCTTGGCTCCGGTGTTTCCCCCGGCGGTTTCAGCGCCGCCTTCGACGACAGGAGCCGCTACTTCGGCAACCTCGACGACAGGCGCCTCGCCTTCTCGCGGGGCTATACGACCCTGACTCCCATGTCGCCCTCGGGCAGGCATGCTTCGCCGCAACGCCCCATCGCGCTCCAGAGCTTCTATGAGGAAGCCTCGGGATCCCTCGATGCCTACTCGTCCTTCTGGAGCGAAGTCGAAGTCTCGGGCCTGTACTAGGCGGCCTTTCCGGGTTTGGCCGCAATACAAAGAGAGAAGGTCACACAGAGGCAAAGAGACACAGAGTTACTATGTGCCAATATCCCCCGCATCCTTGGCTTTTGACTGCGTTTCTGGAATACGGTTTCTTCCTTTGAAACGCACTGCCTATTCCCGTTTGGCCGATCCCGCGATATAATGCCAGCCGGCGTCCCCTACCCAGGGCGCCATCGTAAAAGGAGGAGTCATGTCATTCATAGAGAAGAACGATCCCGAGCTCTGGAAGGCCATGAGCCTCGAGACCCAGCGCCAGCGCGAGAACCTCGAGCTCATAGCGAGCGAGAACTACACGTCGCCTGCCGTCCAGGAGGCAGTCGGTTCCGTTCTCACCAATAAATACGCCGAGGGTTATCCGGGACACCGCTATTATGGCGGCTGCGAATTCGTCGACATCGCCGAGAACCTCGCCCGCGACCGGGCCAAGGAGCTCTTCGGCGCGGACTATGCCAATGTCCAGCCCCACTCGGGTTCCCAGGCCAACATGGGCGTCTATTTCACCTGCCTCAAGCCGGGCGACACCATCCTCGGCATGGACCTCGCCCACGGCGGCCACCTCACCCACGGCGCGCCCGTCTCCTTCTCCGGCAAGATGTACC
>Ga0209099_1000898_pt1 | contig 32978 bp, 26 predicted proteins | sample AD_JPNHW2_MetaG_FD_184430 | JGI IMG/M metagenome (GOLD analysis project Ga0209099, IMG submission 184430) | Active sludge microbial communities of municipal wastewater-treating anaerobic digesters from Japan - AD_JPNHW2_MetaG (SPAdes) (version 2) | ecosystem: Engineered > Bioreactor > Anaerobic... | reverse complement strand
AAGGGGGCGGAGCGATAGTGCTTTATGCCCGCAACATATTTATTGATGGAACTCTTTCAGCAAAAGGCGGTAACGGGGTAAGTGAATATTACGGCGGTTCAGGCGGCGGTTCAGGCGGTTCTATAACTCTTTACGGCGGTACTGTTGAAGTCAAGGCAAGTGCTGAACTCACTGTTGACGGCGGTGCGGGCAGTATAAGCAATTATACCTCAAGCTATAACGGCGGAGCAGGAAGCAAAGGTATGATCAAGATCCTGTCTGGACAGAAATCGGCCGGAATAGTTGACCCAAGCGCGAGTATAGGAACATATAATATTGTTACCGTGACCCCTCCTGAAAAGATATCATCAACAACCCACCCCGATCAGAACAAATGGTATAATGACGGATTCGGTTCATCATCCATCAGCTGGAACAGGCCGACATATCTCGAAGTTTCAGCATATTTCTATAAGATCAGTACTGCATCTGTATATGTTCCCAAAAGCGGAGACGGCATATACACCGAAAATAATACAGTCGTTCTTGATGCTGCAAGTTTTGCTGCCGGAACGAATTACTTTCATCTTACAACAAACGATTATGATGCTCAGACTGGATCAGTTTCCAATGCATTTGTAATAAATGTCAACGATGCACCTCCGGCAATAACTTCTTCATCTCATGCGAACCAGAGCACATTCTATGATACTGCAACAGTTGCACTTAACTGGACAGACCCGGGCGGAAAAGAAGGAAGTTTTCCGACTTACAGATACATATGGGACAGATATGCACAGACAACTCCGTCATCCACGACGGGGATAGAAACGGATAAGAAAGATCTTACAAAAACAGGTGTTCCTGACGGTATATGGTTTCTGCATGTTATAAGTATCGACACAATGGGTTATCCGACAAAAACTGCCAGACATTTCAAGGTCAATGTGGGGCTCCAGCCTGGGAAAGGCAATATAGCCGGAACAGTAAAGGCGAACGGAACTAACAATCCCATAAATGGGGCTACAGTAAAGGTCAATGACGGGATATGGAGTGCAACATCAGCAGCAAACGGAGCCTATTCTATCGGTGACAGCACGGTATATTCCAACACTACATATTCATGGCCGAAATGGGAAGTTTCAGCTGAAGCACCTGGTTTTAAAAAGACAACTATGACGGTTGATGTCTCGGACGGAGTGACGACACCTCTTAACTTTTTTCTTGAAGCAGAATAGTTCGATTTTTTCTGTAATAAAATTTTTCAAAACTGAAAAATCATAATCTTTCAATGTGAAAATAGTTCAATCAATTCAACACCATAACATCATTTCCTGATGAGGGAAAATTTCTTGACATTGGATTCAAAATAAAATAGTCTTGCCCCGAGAGTTTTTGGTGGATTAACAATTCTATTTTAGGTAAGGAGCTATGAAACACAGCAGATTATCCATTTTTACAATCGTAATTTTTATGTTTCTTTCTATCTCCCTTGCGGGTGACGATCTTTTCGATCTGGATGGCGGAAGCGGTGGAACACCTGCAGAAGGTACTCCGGCTGATGCTGCTGCCACCACAGGAGAACCGGCAAAAGCTGATGCGGCTCCGGCAGATGCTCCCAAGACAGCTAATCTTGAGATTGGTGAAGCTGCTGCAGACTCAAAGTCTGAAAAAGAGCTTAGAGATTTGAATATCGACAAGAAAAAACAGATCAAGGTTGTTCAGAAAAAGGATTTCAACAAGGATGGTCGTTTTGAAATGGGTGTCGATTTCGGTTTTATCAACGGAGACTGGGAAGATGTACTTGTTGTCGGAGCAAGAATGGCATATCACATAAATGAATACATTGCTGTTCAGGCCCGTTTCCTTTATGGCGCAGTATCATGGGAGAATGAAACTCTTAAACAGGCTGATGAAGCTGATGCGTATGTTGCAAAAAGCAATATGCTTATGGCTGCCGGTCTGGGTGTTTCTTTCACTCCTTTCTACGGAAAACTGAGTCTTTTCGGTGATATGATACCTAAGTATGATATCAATGTTTCCGCAGGCGGTTTTTACTATCAGACAAAATCGGAAGATAAGAACAAAAGCGTAAAGACATTGACAAATCATAATGGTGCTTTCCAGATCGGATTCGCTCCGAGAATATTCCTTGGAAAGAATGCAAGTCTCAGCCTTAACTGTGACTGGTTTATCATGAAAGATAAGCGTCCGAAACAGGAAGGTGGAACGGCTGCTTACCTTAAATCAGATTTCATGTTTACGATCAATGCAAGCATGTTCCTTCCCTTTGCTAAATAATGGGGTGGCTGATAATGAAAAAAATAATAGCTTTATCTATAGCGCTGTCGTTGCTGATCATTGCATCATGCGGAAATCAGCTTACGGTTCGCGAAAAAGAAATGAAAAAATATGAAAAGATAGATTCGTCATTTGTCGAAGGTATGCCTGAAGCGGTTGTTAAAGTTGTAAAAGCTTACAATGACGAAGATTATTTTACATCATCTGTCGGATTTTATGCAATCATGAAGAATAAGGAGTGGGACAGACTCCATGAAACAGCAAGGTATTACTATGCTGAATCACTTTTCAGAATGGGACTTTATCAGGCTTCGGAATATCAGCTTGCAGAAGTTCTTTTTGAAGGTCCGGAATCGCACTATTTTGTATCCAGTCTTTTGAAACTTCTTGCAGTTACATATAAAACTGAAGACGAAAGAGTTCTTTTTGCAGTTCTTTCCAATGTCAATTATTCGGCACTTCCCAAAAAGTTCGCCAACGAGTTGACATATTATCTCGGAAAGATCAGTTTCTATAACGGTCAGGACGATCAGGCAATTCAAATGTTCAGTCAGGTAAAGGATTACAGTTCCTTCTACCCGAAAGCTAAATACTTCCTCGGCGTTATTCAGGTAAGGCAGCAGATGTATGCAGAGGCGATGAAAAGTTTTACAGAGCTTAAAGAGATGCCTGATGACAAATACATCGGCGACGATATAAAAAAACTTAAAGGAATGGCTGAACTTGCACTCGGTGAATTGTATTATGCCGCAGCATGGAAAGCACAGAACAAGCTTGCTATGTTCAATGTCGCATTGAATTATTTTTCAAATGTCGGCAGAGACAATAAACAGTGGTTTGATTCTCTTTTTGCAAGAACCTGGGCATCACTTATGATCGGAAGATTCGATGCAACTCTCGGTACTGTTGTTACTCTCAGATCTCCTTTCTTCACCGATATTTATTTCCCCGAAGTAAATATTGTTGAAGCTGTAACATATTACAATCTGTGCCAGTATGATGAAGTTAATAGAGTTATTGATTATTTCTTCGGAGTATATCCGAATTATGCACAGAAAATGACTTCATGGCTTGAAAGCGTTTCCACTAAGACAGGACTTGATGTTTATAAGGAACTTCTCAAAATGTATAAAGATGCCCAGGAAGGCAAAGTTACTGCACTTCCTGAAGCTGTTTTGAAGAACATCCTTACTGAGCCGCTTTTCCAGAGAAAATACGGACATATTAAAGAGATTGAAAACGAGCTTAATATAGTTGAAGCTTCACCTGATGCGTTCAAAAAGAGCGTCATTGCACTGGATGTTTCAAAAAAGATGATGTATCAGCTTACAACACTCAGAAACGAAGCAGGTATATGGCTTGTTCAGAGAGTCCAGAATCTCAATGGAGAGCTTGCTCAGTTGATCGCTGATATGAGAGCTATCCGTTTCGAGATGACCGACAGTATGAAATCGGCTCTTGAAAAAGAAGAGTTGTATGGAAAAAATCTTAAAGAGGATGCTACTCAGAAAAAGAAATCAGAAATGAATCCTTCAGTTCCGGATGGTTATTACTACTATCCTTTTGATGGCGAATACTGGGAAGACGAGCTTGGTTTCTATTTCTTCTATGTTGAAAACGCTTGTAAGGAATAATGATGGTATTGATAATTTTAGAAAATAGGGGTTCCGGAAAATGTTAAGCAATAAATTATTACGCACTCTTCTTGTGGTTGTGCTTGTACTTTCTTTCAGCAGTACTATTTTTGCTCAGAGGAAGAAAAGAGACACAGAGACAACCGGTCCTAAAAAGACACAGATCGCGTCAATTGAAGTGAAGACTGACAGTAAATCAATGGAAAAGAGGGATGAGGCCATTAAACAGCTCAATGAGCTTATTAAGGATTATCCTGAAGGTCCGAGGAAAGCTGAAGTTTATAGAAGAATGGCTGAGCTTTACTGGGAAAAAGCCAGAGGCATCAAGGCCGTTATAATGAGTGAGTACAATAAAAAGACAGACAAGTATTACGAGATGAACGATCCCAACGCTCCAATGCCGGAGCTTGACCTTAAGGCTTCATGGGAGTGGAATAACAAGGCGATTGATATATGTGATTACATAATCAAGAAATATCCTGATTTCCAGAATATTGATGAAGTTTACTTTTTCATGGCATCCAACCTTATGGAAGTCGGACAGCCTTTGAGAGCTGTAAGATATTACACCCTTGTTGTTGAAAAATATACCAACTCAAAGTTTGCCGCTGACGCATTCTTTGAAATGGGTGAATATTTCTTCAACAATAATAATGTTTTCAAGGCTATTCCTAATTATAAGGCGATTCTTGACAAATATCCTACAAACAAGTTTTACGGTTTTGCGCTTTATAAATACGCATGGTGCCTTTACAATGTCGGCGAATATGAACAGTCAGTAAAGATGTTCCAGCAGGTTGTTGAGGCAGCGAATAAGATCAATGATGTCGATTTGAAAGAAAATGCTCTTAACGACATGGTTGCTCCATATGCAGAGTCCGGTACCGTTGATGATGCTGAAAGATATTTTAAAACTATTGTAAAAGAACAGAAATATTTCATTGCAGTTCTTAAAAGACTTGCAGATATCTATTTTGATCAGGATAGAAGCGTTGAAGCAATAAAGATATACAAAAAATTGCAGGCAGAAGCTCCAGAAAGACCGGAAGGTCCTACTTGGCAGAAGCAGATAGTTGAGTGTTATAAAAAACTCAATGATAAGGAAATGGTAAGAAAAGAGATCATTAATATTGTTAAAAACTATGCTGATGCTGGTGCTGTATGGGTAAAAGCTAATGCAAAAGACGAAACAACACTTGAAAGTGCTCGTCAGACTGCTGAGGCCGCTTTGAGAATTCTTACAGTTGACTATCACAACGAAGCAAGAAAGACAAAGGCTGATGAAACATGGAAGATTGTCGGTGAACTTTATCCGACCTATCTGAAATATTTCCCGAAATCTGAAGCTTCATACGACATGCGTTTCAACTTTGCTGAATTCCTTTATGATCATAAAAAATACCCTGAAGCTGGTGATCAGTATCAGATGGTTGCGGAAATGAATCCGAAAGGTCATCATTTTGAAGACGCTTCCTATGGTGCGGTAAGCTGCTTCGGGGCACTTCTTGAATCAGACCAGAAAAAAGCGAAAGAAGAAGCGAAGAACAGGGTTGCAAAGTCAAAAAATGACGGCTCAGGCGAAATTCAGGCAAATATGGTTAAAGCTGCCGATGACAAAGATGCAGGAAAAAAAGATGTTGTTTCGGATGAATTTAAACCGAAACCCATTCCTGAACTTCATCAGAAATATATTAATGCCTGCGACACTTATATTAAAAATATTCCGCAATCTAAATATCTTGTTGATATCATTTATCAGCAGGCAATAACTTACTATGCCTTCAATCATTTTGATAAGGCTGTCCCTGTTTTTGAAATGATAGTCCAGAAATATCCCAGAAATAATCTGGCTATTTTCTCAGCTGACTTAATAATGGACTCTCTCAATATGTCTAAGGATTGGGAAGCAATAAACAATAAATCAAGAGAGTTCTTGAGAAATTCAGCACTTCTTTCCGGACAGAACAGATTGAAGGGTGATCTTGAAAAATTCAAAGAAATGGCGACATTCTATTCAGCTGATATTCCATTTAAAAATGGAAAAGGACTAGAATCTGCTGATAGATACATGGCTTTCGTTACAGAGTTTCCTAATTCGAAGTTTAATGATGTCGCACTTTACAATTCAATTGTATATTATCAGAAAGGCGGCGATCTCTATAAGTCAATCAGAGTTCAGGAGCAGTTCTTAAAAGAAACTGATGATATGTACAAAAAGTCAGCTCTTAGAGAAAAGGTTATGTTCGGACTTGCGAAGAACTATGAAGCGATCGCTTATTATGACAAAGCTGCTGAGCTTTATATCGAATTCATTGAAAAAGCTCCGGGAAGCAAGGATACCGGCGATGCTGTTTATAACGCAGCAATTCTTTTTGAAAGCATTGGTGAGACTGAAAAAGCAATTGATAATTACAGACTGTATGTTGACAAGTATGCTAAGACTGATAAAGAAAAAGCTCAGATAGCTCTTCAGTATGGTTATATTTGGATGAGAAAAGGAAAAACTTTCTATGACAAAGCTGAAAAAGGTTTTGATAAGTTTATTTCCGACCACACTGATATGAAAGGACTCACTGACTTTTTCTTTATTGATGAAAAGGGTGCAGCAAAAGCTATTTCATCTGAACCCAAGGTTAAAGTGGAAAAAGGTGATCCGAATACTGTTCTTGCTCTTTTCGGTGCAAAGATAAAAATGGAGAAAGAGAATGTAGACAAGAAAAATTATTATAAAAACATTGACTATGTTCTTCAGATCTTCAGAGGTGGTGAATTTAAGGAAAAGGAAGACCTTAATGAAGTGTCCCGTGATATTATTGCGGAAGCTCTTCTTGAAGAAGTTCTTCCTGAATACAACAATTACATGGCTCTCAAGTTCGACAATATTAAATTCGAAAAGAAGATGAAAGGTTATGAACTTCTTCAGATGGGTTTTGATGTTCAGGACGGCAAAGTGATACATCTGGGAGATGCTGATGTAAGTCAGCTTATGCCAAGTGAAGTTGCCAATATTAAAGCTGCTGCTAAAGTTAAAGATGAATTTAACAAAGAGTCGCAGGAAAAGATGACCAAAAAAATTGAACTGACAGTCAGTCTTTCTGATAAATATGCAAAAATTATCGAAACAGCTAGATCTGCCAGATTTACACCTGCGGCACTTTTCTACATTGGTAAAATCTATAAAGATCTTACTGATCAGATGTTCAATGCTCCTCTTGCTCCTTGGCTTAGTGATGCTCAGATAGCTGAATATAAGAACTATCTTGATGAAAAGGCTTTTGGTGCACAGAAAAATGCAGTTGCTTTTTTTGAAGGTGCCATGAAAAAAGGATATGAGACATCTGTTTACAACGAATGGGTTGCAAAAGCTAAACACGAACTCAGATTCTTTCAGGAAGTTACTGGCGGAAAATATTATGATGAGAATGAAATAATTCCGCTTCCTGAAATGATAGAAACTTCTTCGCTTATCGGAAAGATTGATATTGATTTCAAGTTCCCGAAAATTTCTGATGAGGAAAGAAAGAGTTTGAAAGAAATGTTGAATAAGCCCAGAGCAGTTACAGTCCCAGTTCAGAATAATACCCCGGCTGTAGCGCCTGCTGCTCCGGAAGCTAAGGCTGAAAACTCTGGTGAAGCAGCTAATTCAACAGAAACCGCGAATGAGAAACAGGGAGAATAATTATGAAAAGGTTTACAATACTAATATCTGTATGTATTTCTCTTATGTTTGTTTCCTGCGCTACGGCTCCGGAAAAGAAAGAAGAGGTCAAAAAAAGCGATAAAGTTGTTCTGATTAAAGAAGCTCCGAAAGAACCTGAAGACTGGGCTAAATACTACACACAACTTGGAATGGAAGCTTTGGAAGTAAAAGACGGTAAAGTCGATTTCGACAAAGCGGTCAGTTATTTTGAAATGGCTGTCGAATCTTTTCCTAAAGCTCCTATTGTTCATTATAACCTCGGACTGGTTTATCAGAGAAGGGGAGATGATCAGAATGCAGTTAAAAACTACAATAAAGCTCTTGAACTTGATCCGAAATATGCTATGCCGGTTATAAACAAAGCGGCAATTTATGCTAATAAACTCGAATATAACAGAGCCATTGATGTATGTGATAAATTTCTTGAAAAAGAAAATGATAAGGATAAAGGGGTGCTTTCAGCTGTTGCCGGTTTCCATCTTCTTAAAGGTGACTATGTAAATGCAATTCAATCAGTTAGAAAGATTCTTATTCAGGATCAGTCTGATGTCGATGCTCTTAAAAACCTCGGCATGATCTATTTCAGAAAAAAAGATATGGGTCTGGCCAACATGGTTACTACAAACTCCTATAATCTCAAAGCTGACGATTCAGGTATAGCAAACAACAGGGGTGTTCTTTATTCTTCACAGCAGGATGACTCTTTGGCAATGCTTTTTTTCGTTAAGGCGATTCAGAATGATACGAAGAATAAAAGTGCGAATTTCAATGTCGGTTCTATTGCAATGAAATATGGAGATGCTGAAACAGCTTACGAGAAATTTTCTATCGTACTTTCTCAGGATCCTGACAACATATTTGCAAGGATCGGTCTTGCTATTTCTTTGAGAGGTCTCGGCAGGTTTGAAGATGCGGAAAAAGAGTATTTGAATGTTCTGGCAAAAGATCCAAACAATGCACTTGCAACTTTCAATCTTGGCGTTCTTTATTATGACCATATGAATAAGAAAGTTGAGGCAAAGAGAAGTTTTAGAAAATTCATCTCACTTGAGACTGTTCCTGAAACTCATATTGTCAATCTTTACCTTAAAGATCAGGTCAACATAAGACCTGTTGAAAAAGTTGAAGGACAGTGATTGAAAATTTGATATATTTTAGTGTTTGTGTATAAAGTAACTTGCTTTGGATCTTTACAGGGAGGTCGATGCGATGAAAAAAGTTCTGATGCTGGCGGTTGTTTTGCTTGCTTTCGGATTTTCTTGGGCTCAAGATGCTCAGGAAACCGATGATCAGGGTAGAGTAGTAAAATACCGTGAAAAAACAGTAATCGATTTTGAAGATGTAATGCTTGAAGGACAGATAAAAAAACCTTCGGGTTCTTTCCTTATGGATAGGTCGAAGACAAAATTTAATTCCTTGATAAATTTGAAGAAAGATTTCAACAAGGAGCTTGTTAGATCTGTTGACCTTCTTAATTGAGAGTGTTGTTAATGTTTAACTTTTTAATATGAGGCCGGTGCTATGCCTGAACAAACAAAGTTGAGAAAAAGACTGCTGTATGATTTGTCTCCGATCCCGGAGGTCCCGGTAAATCAGGATTATGCCGGGCAGTTAGAGCCTGAAGTCAGAGTCGTTTATGATCAGAGAGTGCTTCTTGATCTTCAGAAGATTAAGAAAAGTTTTAAGGTCGGCTCTGAAACATCAGCTGATTGTGTAGTTGATGATGTTTATTTAAGTGATCCTGTCGTTGATTTTGCAACAGTTTCAGGAAATCAGTTTATTGTCAATTTAAAAGACACTTTTAAGGGTTCCATTTATAAGGGAACAGAAAAAACTGATATTCAGGCTTTTGTGAAATCAGGAAACACTAATGTCGAAGTAGATGACAAAACTCTTGTTGTTGTTGAATTAGGCAAGATTACCATTTGTGCAATGAAGTCTCCCAAAGAACCATATAAAAGAGGTGGCTTTTTGCGGCAGTTTGATGCTGCTTTTGCGCTTTTGATGTTTATCGTTTTCATTTTTGGTGCTTTTTTCTTTAACATGCTGATTGAAACTCCTCCGATAGAAGTTGATATTTTTGAGCTTGATAACCGTTTTGCAAAAATGATTGTAGAAAATCAGGATGAAGTGAAGGTTGAGGAGCTGGAAGAAGAAAAGAAAATAAAGCTTGAAAAACCGAAAGAAGGACTTGTTGAAGCCAGCCAGCAGAGAAAGTCACTTGGAGAAGAAGGCAGAGTCGGAGATAAGAAGAGCAGAGTTGCTAATGCACAGGGTTCTGCAAGAAGAGGTCTTGATGCTAAGGTTGCTCAGAGTTCAGGTATTATGGGTGCTCTTTCTTCGGGTGCTGCAAGTTTTGACAGAGTTTTCGGTGGTGGCGGACTTGGTGCAGGTATGGAGAAAACACTCGGTTCTGTTACAGGTCTTTCCGGTGTTGACCAGTTTGGTTCAGGTGGATTGGGTACAAGAGGGTTCGGTACCGGTGGCGGTGGAAATGCTCTTGGAATCGGAGGTCTTGGAACTAGAGGCCGTGGGGGCGGCGGTGGCGGCAAATATGGTATGGCTGCAGGTCAGATCGGCAGAAAAGGTCGTTCTGATATAAGTGCTGGTGGTGGTCAGGCTGTTATTATGGGTGCTCTTGATAAGTCGGTTATCGATGCTTATATCCAGAGAAACCTTGCTAAGATCAGATGGTGTTATGAAAAAGAACTTAATAAAGATCCTAAGCTCTTTGGAAGAATTGTTATCAACTTTATAATTTCCGGTACTGGTGCGGTCAGCAGTTCAAAAGTTAACAGAACGACCATGGGTAACCAGAATGTTGAAAGTTGTGTTGCAGATCAGATAAAGAAGATAAGATTTCCAGCCCCCAAAGGTGGCGGTATTGTTATTGTTAACTATCCGTTCGTATTTAAGCACTCAGAAGGCTAAATGGAGAGAAAAATGAGAAAACTGTTCGTAATTGCGATACTTTTGTTTAGTTTTTCCCTTTTTGCCGAAGCAGAAGCTGAGAGCGGAGATGTTTCAGGAAATGACCTGAATCCAATATTAAGGGGTTTTAATTTTCAGCTTTCCGGCGGTATACTTGCCTATGTCGGAGATGCTGGTGGTGACAATGCGGGAAGTCCGATCGGATCAGCAGTAAAATTCAATATCGGCTATGATATAGATATAAAATCTGCTGTTAATGTCGGTATTGCTTTTTCTTTAGGTATGTTGCAGTATAATACAAATCCTAAAGATATTTCTGACTATACAGCTTCTCCATGGTTTGAAGATTATAATCCTTTAACTGTCGGTCTTGAAGTCAATATTGACTGGATGATTACAAAAAGGTGGGAACTTGGACTTCTTATCAACTTTGATTATTATGCTCTTGCAAAGACATATAAATCAGGAAGCCAGACAGACACAAATTCAGGAAATATTGCTATCGGTGGCGGATTGGATTTTGAATATTATACCGTATCAAGACATTTCTCACTTGGAATGTCAGCAGAATTTAACTATGTTGTTGATTTTGACGGTATGAACATTATTGTTACTCCATTCATGAAATATACATTCTAAAATTAAGCAGCTTTCAGGGAAAATCGACTTAGTTTCAAATAATTAAAATAATCAATTTTATTTTATTGATTTGGCAAATTTTTTGAAAAAAACAGCAGAAATGTTGTCATGTTTCAATATTGACCAGATTTTTCATATATAAAATTGCATTTTCCAGTGCCATTACATATATTATTTATGAATTTTTACGGAGTAAAAAAATGAGAGTCGGTGTTTTTATTCCATTTTGTATATTAGTACTTTTTTTCCCTGTTTTTGCAACTGAAGCTGATTCTGATAATACAGCTGTTAAAAGTGAAAGTACTTCTGGTACAGCTCCATCAGAAAATCCTGAAAAAATTAAGGTCAATGATGGTGCAGATGTTAAAAAAACGGATAGTAATGAAAGTGATAATATCGATAATGAACAGGATTATAATCTTAAGCTCAGAAACCTTGAAGAAAAGATAAATTCTTTAAAAGATAAGATATTTCGTTCAAAGCAGAGATTATCAATATTACAGGAAACTGTTTTAAGCGGTTCTATTGCCGGTGCAAGACTTACAATAGTTCATAAGAATGAAGTCGGGAAAGCTTTCAAACTGGTTTCAGTTATTTATTATCTTGATGAGGCACCTGTATTTAAAAAACTTGAAGAGTCACCGGAGCTTGAGAAAGATGAGATTGTTATATATGACGGATCTGTTGTTCCCGGTCCTCACCATATATCAGTTTTTCTGGTTTATCAGGGAAAGGGGTTCGGATTTTTCTCTTACATGAAAGGATATTCTTTTAAAATGAAAACGGGACATTCTGTGAATATTGAAGAGGGTAATTTGATGGAAATCACGATTGTCTCTAAAGATAGGGGAAGTTCGACAAAAATAGACAACAGGCTTTTTGTCTCATTTGATGTCTCCAGAAAAATGTTTGAAGATACCGTTAAAGCTGATCAGGAAAAAACAGATCAGGGGCAATAATGAAATTATCCGCAGTTGTTTTCTTATATTTTGTATTAGTATTCTTTTTTCTTGAATTGACAGCTGAAGATACTTCAAATTCATTTGATTCGAAGGTCGATTCATTAAGAAAAGCTCTTAACGAAGTAAGTCAGGAGTCCTTGGAAATAGAGTTGAAATATCTTTCTCCTCTTACAATAAACAAGGAATATGTTGAGCCTGTTGCAAACAGGTTGAGAAAGGCAGAATTCTACTATCAGAAAGGTGATTATATTTCATCGGGCAGTCTTTTTTATTCGATTGTAATTTCAAGAGAGGAAAAGGATTCGATCTGGGAGCAGGCTGTATATAAACTCTCAGAATCACTTTTCAGAAACAAAAATTACATTTCAGCTGCCAGATACTATGAAATGCTTCTTACTGAAGTAAGCGATACAAAATATAAAACCGAGTGTCTGAAAAGGCTTATAGCTTCGAGCTATCACCTTGGAGAATACTCTGTCGCAAAGAAATATTACTCTAAATTTCTTGAGATAGGTTACGATATTTCTCAGGATCAGGAACTGATATATTATCTTGGCAAGAGTCTTTTTTTTGACAATCAGATAGACGAATCCCAAAATGTTTTTCTGACTCAGAAGAGCACAAGTTCATTTTATCCTCAAAGTCTGTATTTTCTAGGTACAATATTTTACAAAAAAGGGGATCCGGTAAAGGCTCTTAAATATTTTGAAGAAATTGCAGGTATTTCTGACGATAATAAATTTTATAAATTTCAAAGGATATATGAGCTGTCAATTCTTGCAGCTGCCAGGATTTCTTTTGAACAGGGCGATTTTGCCAAATCGGTTAAATATTATGTTCTCCTCGATAAAAAATCTGAATATTTCCCGGAAGCTTATTATGAGCTTTGCTGGACTTATATTAAAAAAGAGGAATATGGCAGAGCCGTTGAAGCTCTGAGACTCATTAAATACATTGCACCTGATTCAATCGTTTCTCCTAGAGCTGAGATACTGGAAGGTTCTCTTCTGATCAAGTTGAAAAAGTATGGTGAAGCAATGGTGATATTCGATTCAGTGGTGAAAAAATATAGCAGCATTAAGGATGAGCTGCAATTGATCGACAGTAAGTCATTTTCTGATAGTTATCGCAAAAGCAGAGAATCTTTTGTGCTTTCACCTTATTCACCTGTAGTCCGGTCACTGCTTAAGAACAACAAGAAATTTGCCAATGCAATGAAGCTTGGTGACGATGTTGCAAATCTTGAAGAAGAGATCATAATGGTCGATCAGCTTGAAAAGAAAATAGGTTCTATTGTTAACAATCAGAATGCGGCATCACTTTTTCCTCCTTTGAAAGAAGGATCTAAATCAGCTATTTATCTTCAAAACAGACTGGTTTCAATAAGAAACGATGTGACGGAATTGAAAAAAGAGATAGCATGGTCCGGGTTGAGCGAAGAAGACAGAACTGAATATGCGGAGCTTGAAAAGAAGAAAAATGAATTGTCCAGTATACTTGAAAAGAATCCGATTCAACCTGATCAAATTGAAAAAGATGCATCTGATTATGCAAAAATGATTATTAATCTTGAAGAAAATCTTCACCTGATAACAATTCAGACAAATTCGCTTTATGATCAGCTGGAAGCTACTGGTATTTACTATTTAAGAGAAAAAAAAGCCTCTGCTGCCGGTGATAAGATATCTGAAAGGATAAACAACGAAAAAGATGAAATAAAAAAGATTATTGATTCACTTCAGCAATATAAAAGTGAGATTGAACAGGAAAAGAATCGTCTTGTTCTCGGCGGAGATATTATAAGCAGGTTTATCATATCAAGGAACAGCCTCAATTTCGTTATTAAAAAACAAAGTGACATTCTGTTGAGATCAACGGCGGATGTTGCTGATAAAGAACAGATAATTGACGGTCTTTTAAAAGATACTCAGAAAATTGATGATGATCTCGGAGAGTTTTATTCAAAGCTGAATGATGCTGTAAAGGATATTATTGGCAAGATAAGAGTTTCCTATGAACAGGAAAAGACGAATCTGAATGAATATAAAAGCGAACTGATGGATGTTAAAAGAGAGATCAATGAGATTGCATCTCTCGCCATGTATTCCAATATCAGTAAAGTGCGGGCCTCCTTTGTCGATCTTGTACTTCAGGCTGATCTCGGGATAATTGATGTGGCATGGGAGAAAAAAGAGGAAAATACCGCAGATCTTCTCAAATACAGGACGCAGAGAGCTCTTGAGATAAAATCGCTGTATCTTAATACGGAGGATGATGCCGAATGATCGTGCTTCGTATAACAATTTTGATGCTGATCATTTCTGTTTATGGCACTGTCTTTTGTGATGAGACGGCAAATATTGAGAAAAAGACCGGAGATCAGCAGTCAGATGCAATTGTAAATGATGTTCCTGACATAATTTCAGACTCTAAGGAATTTAATAAAGGTTATGTCGAAAGACAGATAATGAGATATGAATCTATTACAAAGGAATATCAGAAGGAGCTACGATCTCTTTTAAGAAGGAACATCGAAGACAAGAAGAGGCAGATTGAGGAAAAGTATTCACCTGTAATTCAAAAAGCGTTTGAAAAAGAAATGGCAAACAGAGGTGATGCGATTACCCTTTTTGAGAATTTCATAAAAAAATACCCTGATAATGAAAAATATACACCCGGTGCAATGTACAGACTTGCAGAATTGTATTTTGAGAGGTCTGTTCTTGCTTTTGAAGAAAAAACTCAGGAATATGAAAAAGAGCTTGAGTCTTTTGAAGAAAAAACTACATCCACAGAACCCGTGGTTCCAATCAATGATTTTTCTGACTCCGTTAAGCTTTATAAAGAAATAATAAGTAAATTCAATTCTTTTCAGTATCTTGGAGATGTTTATTATATGCTTGGATACTGTCTTAATGAATCAGGAAAAGGCGAGGAAGCTGTTAAAGTATGGCTCGAACTTGTCGAAAATAAACTTAAAGCTACTTATATGGCGGAGCTTTATTACCGTATAGCGGACTATTATTTTAAGACCAATGATCTTAATAGTGCAGAAAAATATTATAAAGCAGGACTGGAATACAAGGAAAATGATCTTTATGACAAGACTCTTTATAAGCTGGCCTGGACATATTACAGACAGAGCAAATTCCAAGATGCTATTGATACTTTTACAGCTCTGATACTATTTGCGGATGAAATGAAAAAGAACGGTATTGACAGAGGCCAGGATCTAAGAAAAGAGGCGGTTCAGTACATTGCCATCAGTTATTCAGATCTGGATTGGGGGCATGTCGATAAAGCGATATCATATTTTAACAATATAAAAGGCGGATCTTTTGAAAAGGATGTCTTTGAACAGCTTGGAAAATATTATTTTGAAAATAATAATTTTGATCAGGCCGAAAAGTCTTACAGATTTATTCTAAGCCGGCATCCTTACTCTGAAAATTCTCCTAGAATTCACAATAAACTTATTCAGCTTTATCACAAGGCAAGAGAGTTTGATAAAGAAAGTGCTGAAATAGAAGTTTTTTCAAAACAATACGGGTCGGAAAGCGAATGGGCTAGGATAAACCGCGGCAATACAACAGCGCTGAGGGAAGCCGGCGAATGGGCGAGGAGTGCTTTGCTTGATACGGCTTCTTTTCACCACAGACAGGCTCAGGTTTACAAGGAAAAAGGAGAAAATGACAAGGCTGTTGACGAATACAGGATAGCAGCAATATCATACGGAGAGTACCTCGTAAAATTCCCGTATACATCAGAAAGTTACGATATCACATATAATTTTGCAGATACACTTTTCCAGTCAGGTGATATTGAAATGGCAGTTGTTATCTACGAAAGGATAAGGGATGACAAGAATCAGGACAGCCAGAAAGAAGACGCTGCTTATCAGGCTTTTGTATGTTACAATATGCTGTGGGAAAAATCTCCGGAAAGACTGGTGAAAAGTGAAGAAAAAAGAGGAAAGCCTTTTTCGTCACTTGAGGAGAAGCTGATACAGTCAAGTGAGATATATTTTGATATCGTAAAAGATAAAAAAGAGAAAAATGCTGAATTTGATGAGCCTGCTGTTGCTTATACCGGTGCAAGAATATTTTTTGATCACGGAAAATTTGAAGAAGCGGAAAAACGGTATTTGAAGATTATCAGTGAATTCCCTGAGCATCTGGCCGCTGTTTTGTCAGCAAGGGATATTATCGGTGCATATTACGAGAAAAAAGACTGGAGCAATGTTGCCAAGTGGTCGAAACTTCTTACTGACAGACTTTCCTCAAAAGAACAGGTGAGCAAGGAGATCAAAAACGAGTTTACAACATATCGCGCCGATGCTCTTTTTAATTATGCTCAAAAGCTTGAAAGTGAGCAGAAGTACAAAGAGGCGGCGACTGAGTATCTTAAACTGGTCGAGGAGAATCCATACAGCAAAAATTCAGATGCAGCGCTTTCCAATGCTGCTATAAACTATCAGCGTGCTACGATGTTCGAATCAGCATTGCAGCTGCATGAAAGAGTTTACAAGGAATACCCGTACTCATCATTTGCTCCGCTGTCGTTGTATCTCGTGGCATTCAATGCTGAAATGAGCTACGATTTTGAAAAAGCGGTAAATGCTTATAAGCTTCTGTATGAAAAATATCCGACTTACGAAAAGAAATCAGAAGCGCTCTTTAATGCAGGTCTATTATTGGAAAGACTTCAGAAGTATAGGGAAGCTTCTGTTTATTACAGAATGTTCTACTCCGAGGAAAAAGAAAAGATAGAAGGCAAGGAAGCTCTGTTCACATCTGCAATGATGTATGAAAAAGCTAAAGACTGGCGTGAAATGATCAAGAGTCTTGAAAGTTTTATCCAGACATTCAGAAATGATCCGGAAGTTGGCAATCTTGTTATGAGGGCATATCATCAGATAGCAATAGTTAATGAAGAAAAACTCGGCAACTGGAAGCTTGCAAAGGAATATTATGCCAAGATTCTTGAGTATCTTGATGAGAGCAGAAATAATTCTGATGAGTCCCTGCTTTATGCTGCCGAAGCAAAGTATAAGCTTCTCGAAGATGATTACGATGAATATCTGAAAATGAAAATTGGCGGAAAGAACGACAAACAGCTTGAGGAAAATTTAAAGAAGAAAGTTGAGAAAATGAAACTTCTTGAAGCTAAATATTCTGAAATACTCAAACTGCAGGTATATGAATGGGTTCTTGCGTCAATATATAAAATAGGAACTCTCTATCAAAGTTTTTCTGATGCACTTTTTAATGCTGAAACCCCCAAAGGGCTGACTGTTGAAGAAGAGGAGATGTACATACAAATACTCCGTCAGAGGGCTGAACCTATTGAAGATGAAGCAGTTTCTACTTACACAAGAGGACTTGAAAAGGCAAGAGAGCTTAAATTATTTAATAAATGGACACAGCTTATTATAGAAAAGCTTTCTCTTATGAGACCGGCGGAATACAAAGTCGGCAAAACACCCATATATGCCACAAAAAGTAAGTTGACAACAGGATTTCCTATACTTCTTTCACTTGATAAGACTGAAAAGAAAGTTTATTCAAAACCGGGAATGGGTTTAACAAAACAGTCTGGGGAAAAGCCTGTTGAACAGAATGAAGGTGATAAGAAATGAAGATCAAGTTTCTGATATTTTTCATCTTAATTGGTTTTTCGATAATGATCGGCGGTTGTGTCACCGCATCTTTAAAAGGTGATGCTAAAGGTCCAGAGATTGATAAAAGCAAAGAAGCTGGAAAGCAGGATAATAACAAAAAAGATGATAAAAAAGACAAAAACAAAAAAGATAAAAAGAGTGACAATGAAAAAAAAGATGGTACTGGAAAAACAAAAGAGAATAAGCCTGATGAAGAGAAAAAGCCTGAATATTATGATGGTTTGAAATATGAAGGACCTGCTGAGAAAGAATTTTCTGAAGGATTAGGAAAGTATTTCACTGGTGGATGTTCTGAAGCGATTGAAACATGGAAGGGAGCTCTTGATAAAGACGAGGAAAGATTTCAGATTGCTTTCAATATAGCACTCTGCTATCAGCGTCTTAATAATGAAAAAGAGAGCCGGATCTGGTTCGAAAAGGCCTTTACTTTAAATCCTGAATTTACAAAACCGCTTTACAACATGGTTTTAATGTTAGGTGACAGGATAAAGAATGAAATGAATTATTTTCTTGAATTAATAAATAAAACTCAGGATGAGGTCGAAAAAAATAATTTTATTGCATGGCTTTATCTTCAAAATGGTGATCTTAATTCAGCTGAAAAGTATGCTAAAATGGTATTGAAGCTTGATGAACAGAATTCCAATGCTGTTATTTCACTTGCGACCGTATATTACTCAAAGAAAATGTATGAACTTGCCCAGACTGCTTTGACTACTGCTGAAAAATGGGACAGCGAAAATTTTGCACTGCACAGACTTTTTGGTTTCCTTTTATATGATATGGGTGATAAGAAAAATGCCACAGTCCATCTTCAGAAAGCAATAAAAATCAATCCTGAGCTGCCTGAAGTCAGAAATATTCTTGCTGTGCTTTCAATGGAGATAGAGGATTTCTCTTCAGCTAAGGAACATCTCGAATTTGCACTGAAAATAGCTCCTGATTTCAAACAGGCCAAGGTAAATCTTGCAATAGCCTGCAAGGGTCTTAGTGATTTTAAAAGATCAAAAGAGCTGCTTCTGGAACTTGAAAATGATAAATCGGTCGATATTGAAACAATGAAAAGTGTCATTTTTAATTCCGGAATTCTTTATCTTGATGCTGATGTTGATGGGGATAAAAACCCCGGGAAATTTGATACAGCAGTAGATTATTTTAACAAATACCTCAAACTGATAGCGAAAGATTCTGATTTTAAAAAGGAAAAAGTGCTGATAGACGGTTATATAAAAGAATCATATACAGAAAAGAAGAAGCAGGAATTTTATCTTGCAAAGAAAATCAGAGATGAAAAGAAGAAAAAGGACTTTGAAGAAGAACACAGACTTTTCCTCGAAAATAAAGAGAAAGCGTTCGAAAATGCTATGAGTGTTGATAAGTTAGAAGTCTGGGAGCAGTATTTGACTGACTATCCTGTTATTGATGAAAATGATAAAATGGGACTTGCTGCAACTGCAAGACTTCAGGAATTGAAAAAGGAACCTGCAAGTGAACCAAAAACAGATAAAGGAAAAACAGATTGAGACTGCATTCAATATTGTATAAAAAAATTGATTTAATTTTATCACAGAGCTATATTTCACACATGTTTGTGCTAGAGAAAAAAATAGCATTCTATTTTTGTGTGATTTCAGCAGCTGTTGTTTTTTGTACCGGAACGGTTGAAGCGCAGAAAAAGAGCGGGATTTCTTTGGAGTTTAAAATAAAAGGAACGATTCAAAGGCCCGAAGTTTCGCACTTTCTTTCAAGGGCGAAATTCACTTACAGGACGCTTGAACTGGATGTCACTTTTACTGAGAAGGTTGAGGAAGCACTCTATATTGATGAGGCTTTCTAAGTATATTTATTTTTTTTGGAGGTTCTAATGTCTATTCTTCAAGATTTTGCAAAGTTTTATCGTGAAGGCGGAATGTTCATGCATTTTATCGCAATTTGCGGATTTTACATTCTCGGCGTTGCTATTTACAAATTCTGGTTTCTTATCATGAAGTTCAACACCAATGGTGAAAACCTTATGAAACAGATCCAGAAGCTGGTTATGGCAAATAATGTTGATAAGGCTATTAAGCTTTGTTCAGCAGCTGGTGACGCTGCACTCGCAACAGTTCTCAAAGCTGGTCTTTCAAGAGCAAATCGCGGTGAACTTGAAATCACAAACGCAATCGAAGAAACAGTTCTTGATTACACACCGAAGATCAAAAAGCTTACAGGAACAATTGCAGTTGTAAACAACCTTTCGACTCTTCTTGGACTTCTTGGAACTATTCAGGGTCTTATTTCAGCATTCGATGCAGTTGCTCACGCTGCTCCTGAGCAGAAATCAGCTCTTCTTGCAAACGGTATCGCAGTTGCAATGAATACCACAGGATTCGGACTTGGTGTTGCTATCCCAGGTATGGCAATTCATATGGTCATTTCTTCACTTGAAAATAAGATTTTGAATGACATCGATCTGTACAGCGTAAAGCTTGTTAACATTCTTGTATCTCGTGAGAATGGTACAGCAACCGAATAATTGGTAGGAGGCTTCTAATGACAAAAAAGAGAAAAGCGGATGCCGCACCTGATCTTGATTTGACGCCTGCTATGAATTTGATCCTGATTCTTATTCCGTTGCTCCTTACTGCAATGGAAACAATTAAGATGGCAACTATCAATGTTGCCACTCCGCAGATCGGTCCATCTGAAGTAAATACTCCACCTGAGGACAGACCTGAAGATAAGCCGTTGAAACTTACTGTTGCGCTTACAGACAGAGGGATTACAGTTTTTGCGAGAGATCAGGTTATTGAAAACAAGGATGATCCATTGGGTCCGACTATCCCGAAAATTGATGGTGAAGAAGAATCTTTAACGGAAACCGGCAAGATGATTCCGGGAAGAGTATATGATTATAATAAACTTGCAGAAATGCTTGCAGACATCAAAGCGGCAAATCCTGCGGAAGAAAACATTATCATTACTGCTGAATCTAACATCAAGTATCACTATATCATTAAGATAATGGATGCTGCCCGGGATAAAAAAGAAGGCGATAAGAGAAAGGTGTTGTTCCCCAATGTTGTTCTCAGCGCCGGCATTGCATAGGAGGCATATATGTCTGAAGAAATGAAAAATTATGAAGTTCTGCCGGATAGTTATGAACAGGATATGCGTAAAAAGAGAAAGGGCAATAAGGAAAAGAGAGAGGCTGAAGCTGCGAAGCTTACGATGAACTCACTCATGGATATTCTTACAATTATTCTGGTGTTTTTGCTGAAAAGTTATTCAACTGACCCGATGGCTGTAAGCCCATCTGCAGATCTCACTATTCCTAAATCATCTGCAATCCTTGATATTCAGCAGTCAGTTGCGATCACGGTTACCAAGGCTGCCATACTTGTTGACAACAACATAGTTATGATGGTTAAGGACAATAAAGTTGAAGCATCGCAGAAACGCGGTGGTGAAGACGGTTATTTTATAGTTCCTCTTAATAAGGCGCTTGTTGAAGCAGCAGAGAAAGTACGCAGGATAGCTTCTGTTAATTCTTCTGTTAAATTTGACGGTCTCTGTACCATAGTAATGGATGCTGAGATTCCTTATCGTTTGTTAACAGAGGTTACCTACACTGCCGGACAGGCTGAATTCAGCAAGTTTAAATTTCTGGTAGTCGTTACTGCTAAAGCATAGCTTGTTTAATTGTTCGATAGATTATTTTATTAGCGGGCAGGGCAAAACCTGCCCGCAGTGATTGTATGGTTGACTGTCAGAGGTGATATGACACTGAATAACAGCGATAAGGTTTTGCGTGTCGGCGTAATCCACAACGGAAAAATTCTGGATGAACAGATCTTCCGCAAACCTGAAACAGTTTTTGTTGGTGATTCTGAAAAATCTCATTTTGTTGTTCCTTCATCTTCTTTTCCCAGCAGGTTTCCTATATTCTATTTCAAATCTGGTAGATACGAACTTGTTGTTATGGAGAATATGACAGGAAAAGTATTTCTGAAAGGCAAGGTCATTGAAATAGAAGAAGTTATAAAGAAAGGGATGCTCAAAAAACGGGGAAATGCTTATATACTTCCGCTTTCTCTCGATTCGAGAGGAAAAGTTATGGTTGGAAGTGCTGTGGTGATTTTTCAGTTTATAACACCTCCGCCGAAAGCTCCCAAACTCAAACTTCCTCGTTCAATAAGAGGCTCCTGGACTCAAAGGGTTGACTGGCCTTTTACAACCATTGAAGGTGTGCTTGCCATAATGAGTTATTTGTTTTTTGGAGTATATTTGCAGAATTTACCTGATCCGGCTCCTCATGATTTTTCAGATATTCCGAGCAGATTTGCCAGAATGCTGGCACCTGATCTGGACAAGATGGAAGAAGAGGTCAAGGATGACAAAAAGGCTCTGGAGGATTTGAACTCAAAAGGTGTGGCTTCCACAAAAAAGGCGGAAGAAAAGGTTGATTCAAATGCAAAAAGACCGAATAAACCTCGTGATGCTGCAACAATACAGAAAGAAGAATCCATTAGAGTGGCGGAAATACAGAAAAAAGTTGCCGGAATAGGACTTATCAGAATGATCGGGTCTATGGGTGAAGGTGCTCAAGGCGGTGTTATAGCTGATGTTCTCGGAGATGGCGGAAAAGATAGTGATATTGATACCGCTCTTTCCGGAGTTAAACAGATCGGTATTGCCACCAATTCGTCACAAAGAAGCAGAAAAGGTGATGTCGGTGCAACTGAAACTGCAAAAATAGACACTCTTGATGTTAAAAAATCGGATGGAAAGATCGGTGTTCAGGGAAGATCTGAAAAAGCTGTTGTCGGAAGAGCTTCTGTCGGAGCTACAGAAGTTGACGGGCAGATAGATGTTTCAAGTGTGTCCCAGATCATTAAAAATAACGAGCCGGCAGTCAAAAGATGCTATGATAAAGGGCTGTTAACAAATCCGACCTTGAAAGGTAAGGTCGCTGTGAGTATAATGATCAATAGTGCTGGTCGTGTTGAAGTTGTAGATATTACACAAGACACGGTTGGTGATGCAGCTGTTACACAGTGTATTAAGGGAGTTGTAATGAGACTTAGGTTTCCTAAACCTGATGGCGGCGCAGTAAGCGTTGATTCGTCATTTATATTTAGTCCGTCGAATTAATGATGGAGAGAATTATGAGAAAGTTATTGGTTTTTTTAATGGCATTCTCAATTCTGCAGGTTACCAGTGCAGCCCCTGATAATGCAAAAGAAGATTCAAAAAATGAAGTGCAGTCCATTGAAAAGGAGGCAAAACTTAAAGTTTTGAGGGTTTCTGAGATAGAAACCGCTCTTGATAAAATCAGCAAGGATGCTGTAAAAGAAAAAGATGTTAAATGGAAAGTATGTCTTGATGACTATATCGGCACTTTTAAAGGTGTTGCTGTAAGTGCGATTAAGTGCGGTTCTAAAATAGAAGAGCTTATTCTTGCAGGAAAGGCGGAAGAGGCTAAAAACCAGCTTATACTTCTTAGGGGTCTTACTGAGTCGGCAGAAAAAACGATGACAGAATCTCAGTCATGTGAGAGACAGCTTACCAGAGTCGATTCGGAAGTTAGTGTAATCAAGGAAGTCAACATTAAGGTAACGGGTTCTGTTGCAGATGAGACTGTAAACGATTCAATGGGTCTCGGGTTCAGTGATGAATTTGTTGCAGATTCAGATAAAAGTATTGTTTCAGGAACCGATCTGGCTGACGCAGGCGGTGCTGACAGCAGCGATGTAAATAATGAATCTCCGGGGTCATCAGGTGAAGAGGCAGTATCAGAGGAAATTAGTGGAATTATTGATCCCCCTGATGTAGTTGATGTCAGCCCTACAAAGTAAGTAGAGAAAATAATTTGAAAGTATCGGTAAATAGAATTGTAGTAATTTTCTTTTTATTTTTTCTGATGGTATCAGTTTGTGCACAAACCGTTTTCGCACAAAGTTCAGAAGAAAATAAAAACGGATTTAAGATTACAAAAGACACAGTTCTTAATGTCGGTCTCTCAATTACACCTGAATATGAATCAAATATAACAAAAGCTTCCGAGAAGACTACAGAAGAGGATCGTATCGCCGGTAGCGGTCCGCAAAAAGTTGGAACTGTTTCGGATCTTATACTTCATTACAGTCCTTCGATAAGGATCAAACTTGATGATATGAATAAAACTGTCGGATTTTCAGTGTTTTTTGATTATAACCATTATCTTGGATTACAAGATGAGTCCACATCAAAAAAACTTTCTGATCTTGATATAAAGTCAGATTTTATTGGTGAATTCAATAAAAAAGGTGTTGTTTTTTTTGAGTTTGATAACAGGTTTTCAAGGTCGGCAAATCCTGATGGACAGGATTTGTCAGGAAGATACAAGAACATTCTGGATACTTTTGCTATTGCTCTTGGAATTAAAAATCTTGAAGACACACTGATGATAAAAATAAAGACCGGTGTTGATTTTAATTATTATGAAGAATCAAAAGACATCGCCGCATACAAAGATTATAATTATGTTTCATTTGTAGGTGATATTTTCGGAAGGTGGAAATTCCTTCCCAAGACGATGGTTTTTCTTAATGCGGCATACAGATATCAGGAGTATTATGAATCAAGTATCAGGTCAGATTCCCGTTCAATGCCTTTTAATGTCTTTGCCGGCTTAATGGGACAGATTACTCCTCATATTTCAGCAAAACTTTCTGCAGGTTATTCGGCATCATTCTCAAAAGATACGAAACATGATTACAATGCAAATGCGGAATTCATTTTTAAATACGGCAAGACTACATTTTTCAATGTGGGATATCTTAGAAATATGTTGCCTTCTTCTTATTTTCAGTATTATTCCACACATAGATTATATATGAATTTTAAACAGAAATTCGCTAGAGTGTTTCTTGCCAAACTTGATTTCAGCTACTCGTTTCTTGAATTCGGTCCCCAAATTGAGTTTAATTCCTCAGACTACACTTTTAATACAGGGACAGGTGCTTATGAAAAAGCCACAGTAACAAATGTATACGGCACATATGACTACTCTGTTATGGTTTCCGGCGGAAAAAGAAATGATCAGCTGATGATGCTTAATCCTTCAATTTCTTACAATATTCTGAGCTGGCTCGGACTTAAACTTTCATATGAACTCGAATACAGAACATCTGATTATGATAAGACTGTAAGAGGGACATTTACTGATGCAGTTAATGCCGATAATAATTATGACAGGATCGTGCACACATATTACGACTTCATAAATCACAAGGTGCTTTTAAATATTGCACTGGACTATTAATGCTTAAAATAAATTACCTTTTTTCATTCTTTGTGGTTTTTGCATTATTGACATCCTGTACTATAAAAGTAGGAAATACACCCGAGAAAAAGATTTCGAAAGAGACTGTTAATGGAAGCACAGCAGATTCTTCTGATGAAAAAACGGAAATGCTTTTTTTTATAGGTCCCGGAGATATGCTCAGCATTCAGGTTTATGGAGACAAAGAACTTACAGGTCTTTATCAGGTGAGTCCTGAAGGTTTGATAATGTTCCCTTTTGCCGGAGAGGTATCTGTCGAAGGTATGACTAATCTTTCACTTGCAAGAAAGATTGCCGATAAATTAAGGGATGGATATATAGTCGATCCTCAGGTTACGGTTCTTATTCAGGAATTTGTCAGCAAAAGGATATTTGTGCTCGGACAGGTCAAAAAAGCCGGGAATTTTCCGATCAGGACAACAATGAGTGTTATTGAGGCGATAAGTCACGCAGGCGGATTTACCGATTTTGCAGATATTAGCAATGTCGTTGTTACAAGAAGGGGCAGCGACGGTAATGAAACAAGATTTGTCTTAGATATCAAGGCTATTGTGAACGGGAATAAGAAGAACTTCTACCTGAGTCCAGGAGATATAGTTTTTGTAAGAGAAAGGTTTTTCTGATGCATGAGAAAGAATTTGATATAAAAGATATTCTTGCTCTTATGAAGAGGCATATCTACCTTTTTATTTCAGTTATTATTGTAGTGATGACGCTTACAGTGGCATATATCTACAGATCAATAAATATTTATAAATCTACCGCATCCATAGAGATCGAGCCAAAAGGTGCAAATATACTTGATGCCGGAATGGAAGTCGTTTCAACAGGCTCTCAGGGATATTACTGGTCAAATAAGGAATATTATGCCACACAATATGAAATAATTCAAAGCCGGGCTGTTGCAGAAAAGGCATTAGAATCAATTTCGGGTGAAAACATACTCGAATATCTTGGTGTGGATATTTCCAAGGTCGATCCTGAAAAAGTGAAAGATATTGATCCGATAAAGATAATTCAATCAAAAATAACCGTAACACCGAAGAAAAGCAGCAATATAGTTGAAATAAGTGTAGATGACCCTGATGCCGAAAAGGCAGCTTTTCTTGCAAACAGTGTTGCAAATGCTTACATAGATTTCAATCTTGAGAAAAAATATTTTGCAACAAAAGATGCGGCAGCATGGCTGCTTGACCAGAGCCTTAATCTTAAAAAAGGTCTTGAAGATTCTGAAAAGATGCTTTTTGAATTCAAGCAGAATAATAATGTTCTTGCAACGACATTTGAAGCTAAACAGATACTGCTTTCAACGAAGATCGAGAAGTTTACCGACACGCTGACAGATCAGGAGATCAAAAGGAATGCACTTTCCGCAAGGATCGAGGAATACAGCAAGATTGATCTTGATGCTCCTGATGAAAGTTTTATGAAAGAGGTCAGCAAGGATAATCAGCTTATTAACGGATTGAAACTTAAATATCTGGAAACACTTTCCTCACTTGATGAAACAGGAAAGTTCTATGGCGAGAAACACCCGAAAGTATTAGGTCTTTCTGCGGAAAAGGACAATCTCAAAGAATCCTTGAAAAACGAGGTGTCAAATGTTGTCAAAAGCTTTGATCTGGAATTAAAAACCCTTGAAAAAGAAATGGAAAAGAACAGAAAAATGCTTTCCGATGTTCAGACTGAAGCTATTCTGCTTAACAGACTTGATATAGATTACAGCAAATTGAAAAGGGAAGTTGAAACTAATAAAAAACTTTTTGACATCGTTCTGCAAAGGACAAAAGAAGCTGATCTCAGTTCACTTCTGAAAAATAATAATGTCAGAATAATCGATAAGGCTATTGTTACAAATATTCCTGTCAGTCCGATGAAAAAGATGATAATAATGATCGGCTTTTTCCTTTCTGTCCTGTTTGGTTTCGTTTCCATTCTTCTTTATGAATTTTTTGATACAAGATTTAGAAATTTTCAGGAATTTGAGGTGGTTACTAAAAAACCGCTTCTCGGTATAATTCCAAGGTTTGTGACTTCTGAAACCGCAGAATTTAAAGAGATTGCATTTGAGCATGGAAAGCAGAGCTTTGCTATTGAGGCATTCAGATCAGTAAGGACAAACATCAGGCTCAGCACGCCTGACATAAAGCTCGGAACGCTTCTCATAACCAGCTCAATTACGCAGGAAGGCAAGACCACAGTTTCATCAAATATCGGTGTAAGTTATTCACTTGCCGGCAAAAAAGTTCTCCTTGTCGATGCTGATATGAGAAAGCCGAGAGTTCATAAACTTTTCGGAATTAAAAATGAAACAGGGCTTTCAACTTTAGTGGTCGGTGACAACACTATTGATCAGGTAATAAGAAAGAATGTTTATGAAGGACTTGATGTTATAACCTGCGGTCCTATTCCGCCTAATCCGGCAGAAATACTTGAAAGTGAGCGGTTCCACTCTATTGTTAAAGAATTCAGTTCACGATATGATCTGGTGATTTTTGATTCACCTCCTTTGAGTCCTGTCAGTGACGGTGCAACCATAGCTTCAGTGGTTGACGGTGTGATTGTTGTTGTCAATATCAACAAAACTCCGAGAGATGTGTTTAAGCTTGCAATAAGCAAGATATTAAAGCCCGGCATAAATTTTCTCGGTACCATTATCAATGATTTTGATCAGAAGCACGATCGTAAATTTAAATCCTATTACAATTATTCATATTACCAGTCACCATATCAGGCTTATTACAAAAAAGAGAACAATGACGATGCGTAGGTTGACTATTGTTGTTTTTATTTTTACTACTATTGTTGTATTTTGTTCCTGTGAATCTCCATACATGATAAAACATCCGGTTTCTGCGGGAGATACATACTATCTTTATGCGACTTCTGACGGAAACGGAAGCGAGCTTACATGCTCTGCAAGAGGTTTCCCGGAAGGTACTTATCTTGAAGTTCAGTCAATATCCACAAAAAAGAGTGTTACGGTTAAGGTTACAGGCCGCCCTTTGAAAAATGTAATAGATCTTTCCCAGAAGGCATTTGCCGAGATTGACAGTATTCAGAGTGGAAGGATAAAGGTGAAAATAACTGTAACGGGCAAAACTGATCTTGCCGTATCTGAAGAAACAAAGCCTGAAGAGGTTAAAACTGAAGTGAAAGCTCCCGAGGCACCGGTAAAAGAGAAAAATGATATTTTTTTTACAGTTCAGCTTGCCGCTTTTGTCGATCTTGAAAGCGCCAAAGCCTTTTCAACAGGTCTGAAAATAGAATCCTATATTTTTGTAGTCAAGGATTCAAAAGAACTGTACAGAGTCCGTTCGGGTCGGTTTCCATCAAAGGAAGAAGCTGAAAAGTTCAAAAGTGATAACTGTTCAAATATGGAAGCTATAGTAGTTGAAGTTACTGAATAAACTCCTTTTTTTTCAAATATTCATTTTTTTGTTCCCTCTTTTTTCACAAAATGTTGAAGATATGCTCACTTCTGAAGATTCGGTGGAAGGCTTCAGACCATATCTCAAGATCGGGATAAAGGTTGATGTCAGTTCGTTTGTTGTCGAGGGTGACGCTGAGGTGCTTGATGAAACTGGAAAAACCGCTGCTTCAATTCAAGGGAAATACACAGTCTCTGTTGATGGAAATTTAATTAAGGTCGGCTCTCAGACACTCAATTCAAAGATGATAAAGTTCTCACCGAAGATCATGATGATAAAAATAGACGGCAGAATGTTCCGCGGAGAGATCGAGGCCTGGCTTATTGACGGCAAAATGACGATCGTAAACGACCTTTTCATAGAAGATTATGTAAGAGGTGTTATAAACAAAGAGGCGATTCCTTCGTGGCCTCTTGAAGCAAAAAAGACTCAGGCTGTTCTTGCCCGCACTTTTGCAGTTTATCAGAAAATGAACAATCCCAGAAGCGACAAGTTTGATCTTGCCCCGTCAGTTCTCGATCAGGTTTATGACGGTCTTGATAAGGAAGATGTATCTTCAAACAAGGCTGTTGATGAAACAAAAGGTGAAGTGATAACAAAAGGAAGCATCGCACTTAAAATATATTTCCACTCTACTTGCGGAGGTCACACGGCATCATCGCTTGAAGTGTGGAAAAAAGATGATCCTCACGAGACCGGAGTAAAGTGTCCGTATTGCGGAAAGTCTTCTCTTTACCGGTGGAAACGGGTTCTGAAAGCTGATGAAATTGAAAAAAAGCTCAGTTCCGGCGGAATAAAAACCGGAAAGATAAAGTCTGTCAAAGCAGTTTCGGGCGGACTTAGAGTAAGTTCGGTCGCTGTGAACGGAATTTCAATTCCAGTCAATAAATTCAGAGAACTGGTGGGTTTTTCAGTTATATGGTCGAATGACTTTACTGTTAAAAAAGATGGTAAAAATCTGATTTTTGAAGGAAAAGGTGCCGGTCATGGAGTCGGAGTATGCCAGTGGGGAATGGCCGGAATGGCAGGTGCCGGGAAAAACTATAAAGATATAATAAATTTCTATTTGAAAGATATCGAAATAAGGAAAATGTACTGATGGATGTGAAACTTTTCAATTATGTTCTGCCGGAAGAGCTTATCGCTGACAATCCACTTAAACGCGGTGAAAGCAGGATGATGGTTCTTGACAGAAAAAACATGACTATAACTCATTCGAATTTCAGCAGACTCATTGATTTTATTGATGATTCAACAACAGTGGTTTTCAATTCCACAAAAGTTATCCCTGCCCGTATCTTTGGTTCAAGGCTGACCGGCGGAGCTGTAGAATTCCTTATTCTGAAGTCACTCGGAAATGGTTCGTGGTCTGTGATGGTGAGATCTTCAAAAAGAATAGGTCATGGAGAAAAGGTCTTTTTTCCTCATGGATTAAGTGCTGAAATAATTGAGAGATCAGAACAGTTCGCAGATGTAATATTTTCAATGAACAATTCGCAACTGCTTGAATATCTTGACAAATTTGGCGACATTCCGCTTCCTCCCTATATTTTGAAAAAACGGAATGAAAAGCACAGCCGTCCTGATGATAAAGAGAAATATCAGACAGTCTATGCCAAAGAGCAGGGTTCTGTCGCCGCACCGACCGCAGGTCTGCACTTTAATGATGAGATTATCGGAAAAATAAAGGATATCACTCAAAACCATGTCGAAAATGTGGTCCTTGATGTGGGGCTCGGGACTTTTCTTCCTGTGAAAAGCGAAAAACTTGAAGAGCACACGATGCATAAAGAGCATTTTGTTATCAATAAAGATGTTGCCGACAGGCTTAATAATGATAAAAAAGCAGGCAGGACAATGCTTGCGATAGGGACAACAACGGTGAGAGCCCTTGAAAGTGCCGCCGATTCGCAGGGAATTATCCATCCAAGTGATAAGGAAACTGAAATATTCATCTATCCTGGTTATCAATATAAGTTTGTTGACAGAATTCTTACCAACTTCCACCTTCCGCAAAGCACTCTGCTGATGATGATCTCCGCTTTTGCAGATAGAGATTTTATCTTGAGCGCTTATGAAGAGGCAGTTAAAGAAAAATACCGTTTCTACAGCTACGGCGACTGTATGCTGATAATCTGAGGCAGTAATGCGAATCGATACTTTGTCAGGAGATTTCAAGATATATCAGCCAGTTGAAGGGCAGAGGTACAGCACTGACGATCTTCTTACTGCTTGGATGGCAATAATCTGCAGTTCTGACAATCCTCCGGAAAGGTTTCTTGATCTTGGAAGCGGTCTTTGCAGTGTTCCGATGATAGTTATGTGGAAATTCTCCGAACTTACGGGTGTCGGGATAGAACTTCGTGACAATAGAAGGGAGCTCGGTCTGAAATCGCTTGAAATGAACGGTCTTGAGGATCGCTTTGAACTTAAGAGCGGCGATCTTCGTGAACTCAGGCTGGATGAAAAATTTTCTCTGATCACATCAACTCCCCCGTATTACACAGAATCAGAAGGTCCGCTCAGTCCTCATGATGACAAGTCAGCGGCACGGTTTGAGCTTAACGGAAGCATTGAAGATTATTTTCAGACGGCAGACAGGCATCTTTGCGAAAAAGGGAAATTTATCACAGTCTATCCTTATGCCTATCGTGAAAGGGTCTATAAGGCTTGTGAAAAGTGCAGTATGTCAGTAATGAAGAGGACCGATATCATTCCCAGAGATGGAAAGCCTCCGCTGATCTCGCTTTTTGCATGCAGCTGTAACGAAAGCATAGAAGCAGTGAACACTCTCACCATCCGTGACGAAAAAGGAAATTACACGCAGGAATATAAGGAAGTGAGAAATGATTGCGGGTTTAAGATGAAACCGGAAACATCTGGACCTCACCCTAATCCCTCTCCTAAAGGCGAGGGAGCAGAAAGAACGCCTAGGGTTATCGGTGCTGTGAAAAATAAAGAAGTTTATGAACATTTATATCCTGCTGCAATTCAAATGAGAGAAATCCCTACTGTTGCGGAAAAAATCCTGTGGAGTGAATTGCGTGGCAGTAAACTTGGTGTGAAATTTCGCAGACAGCACATAATAGACCGGTTCATTGTCGATTTTTATTGTGTTGAAAAAGCATTGATAGTCGAAGTCGACGGAGAAATACATTTACAGCAGAAAGAGAGGGATGAAGAGAGAGAAACTATTTTAAAAGCAATGGGATGTGAAATTATAAGATTCCGGAATTCTGAAGTTGAAAATGATATCGAAAAAGTAATTCAGAAAATAAAAGAATATCTGTGAAAGGATCTTCAAGTCCCTCGCCTTTAGGAGAGGGATTTAGGGTGAGGTTTATTTCTCTCCGAGACTTTTTATCACAAGTATTTTGAGTGTTTTGTCTGAACGGTTGCGCCAATGGCGTTCTGTGCCGGGTTTCAGGTGTACCATTTCTCCGGCGTTGATAACTTCGACGCGGTCGCCGTAAGTGAGCGTTCCGCTTCCTTCGATCACGAAAAATGCTACTTTGCAAGGCATGTCGTGCGGTCGCAATGAACTTCCTGGATTGAACTCAAGCTCGATCACTTCGAGTGCTCCGGTCTTAAGTTTCGGTGTCTTGAATACGCCGGGAAGAAGCTCCTCTCTGTCGCCGGTATTCCTGATGATCTCCATGATTATCTCCATATAAAGTTGTAAAAGATGTCTCTGAATAAGGCTATTATATTGGCAATGGTATGTCAAGTAGGGGTTGATCCGTGTATCAACCCTGAGTTAATTCACCCGGCCACAGTCCTGCATTTTAACTCACCCCGACCTTCGATTTACTCAGGCCACCCCTCTCTTCGCAGAAAAGAGGGGATTTCGTTGGGGCGTGATTTGTTGTGCCATTTCCTCAAAATGATAGTTATTGTCTGTAGACATTTCTGAATTTCCAGATCATAATTTTTCAGATTTTTGAAAGACAATTGTGTGTGGAGATTGAAAATGAAAAAAGACAAGATATTTGAGTGGCTCAATTTTTATGTATGCGAACCGCCAGAGAAATTCAGTGAATACTTTTATGAAGATGTGGTGAATTTCTTGGAAAACAACCATATTAAATCAAAGAAAATCAGGGAACTTATGAAGTGTCAGAGTCGCGAAGAAGTCAAAGAATGGCTTGATAAAGTCACAGGTTTTATTGTCATGAAACTTGATGTCGAAATAATTCTGGAAGATTACTTTCAATAATTCGCTATATTCCATCTCGTAAATTTTGTGTTTTTCCAATAAAAGCTTATTTTTAATCAGGTTTTCAAATATTGGAAGGAGAAATTCATGAAATTTCAGGAATGGATGACTTTTAAACTTAAACTTTCTCAGGCATCAATTAGCAAGTATTGTCAGGTAGTTGAAAAAACACTTTCAAGGATAGCGGTGGAAAATGGAA
>Ga0209099_1000895_pt1 | contig 33011 bp, 55 predicted proteins | sample AD_JPNHW2_MetaG_FD_184430 | JGI IMG/M metagenome (GOLD analysis project Ga0209099, IMG submission 184430) | Active sludge microbial communities of municipal wastewater-treating anaerobic digesters from Japan - AD_JPNHW2_MetaG (SPAdes) (version 2) | ecosystem: Engineered > Bioreactor > Anaerobic... | reverse complement strand
ATGAACCGGTTTTCTGTCGGAATCTCCCGAAGATCGTTGATTCTGTCAATCGCCTCCGAGGATTCGACAGATGCCCCAATCCACCAGTTTTGAGGAATTTTTGACGGGGATAAACGATCGCCAAATTTGTAAAATCTTTCAATAAGTTTGTGCGGTGCACGATGCGGATTTTTGGTCAGCATTATATAGGTATGTCGGGGACTCGCTGCCATTACGTCAAAGACTGTATTGATCCATGCATCGGGTACCCATTCCCCGAAAAGATCCGCCATGGAGCAGACAAATATCGACGATCCTTTGGGGAAGGCATTATAATATTGCGTTCCGACTTTGCGAGGTTCCTTCAGCCTCTCCTGATGAAACATCGGCTCGAATCCCTGAGGCCATGCCTTACTGCCCTTGAACCGCTCCGCGATCTTCCGTGCATAACAATACGGGCAGCCGTGCTTGCAGCCGGTTACCGGGTTCCAGGTGTAATCACACCACTCTATTGCTGTCTTGTTCATGCTGTTGCTCCTCCTTTCCTTCCTTCTGCTGCTGTCGCTAATTCCTGCATGTAGCCGGTGGTCAGGGCTTCGGCCATCAGCGGGCATACGGCGTTGCCGATCTGCTTGACGATCTCGCCCCGGTTACCGGTGAAAATGTAATCCTTCGGGAACGATTGTGCCGCTGCCAACTCGTGAGGCTTCAGCATCCGAAAGCCGAGCCGGATGTTTTCCGGGGTGATGAGGGCGAACCTATCCCGGGTTGTTACTGCTGGTACCGGCTTTGATACCGGCTCGCAGGTGCCATTCCCGTAATAATTCATGAGGAGAGGTTCCACGAGGCCAACCCATCCGAATGTGGTAAGGGTAGAAAGGGGCGATCCCGAAGCCGGCCGTATGGCCCCCTGTGCCCTGTGGTGGAAGATAAGCGGCTCGATCAGGCAAGCCTCTTCCTTCGTTACGACCGTTGCCAACGGTTCCGATATGCTCCGGGTCCGGCCTTTGCTGCTGGTCTGCCCGATGTGCATAATGAGCGGCTGCACGGGGCCGTACCGGTTCGATGTGTCCAGAACCGGCAGGGGATCGTCTACTGAGTGGATCCGGTTCTCCCCGCCATTGTACCGCACCAGGAACGGCACGGCATACGGCCCCCAGTACTTCTCGATGCCCCGGCAGATCCGTTTCATGGTGTTTGCTGCGAGGGGCTTCGATCGCTCGTCTATGACCTGCGTTGGCAGGCTCCAGTCTATGATCTTACTGGCGGGCACCCATGAGGGATATCCTTCAATGATCGTTTCGTTCCCGGTCGGGCGGATATGCGTTGCCTGAGGCCATAGGATTGATTTCCCGCTTTCCTCCCGGACCGCTTGAATGAACAGCCGCCGGCGGGTAGTAGGTGCGCCATAGTCGGCAGCGTTGAGGACTTTCCATTCTACCGAATACCCGAGAGCACGGATCATGCCGATATAGGCATCGAAGATCTCTCCTTTACGTTCCTTGACCGGTCGTTTCGTCACCGGATCGAGCGGCCCCCATTGCTGGAACTCCGATACGTTTTCTATGATGATGCGGTCGATGGTCAGCTTGTTCAGCCATTCCAGCACGACAAACGGGGTGCATCGGCTCTGGTCATCGCACGGTTTCCCGCCCCGGGCTATTGAATGGCTCGTGCATTCCGGGCTGAACCATCCCATGGCAACTTTCTGACCCGGTACTACTTCAGACGGTTGGAGATCCAGAACATCCCGGCAGATGTGTTCGGCGTCCGGGAAATTCGCCTGGTGCGTGTCGATGGCCCGCTGCCAGTGGTTGATAGCATACAATTTGATATCGATGCCGGCCTTTTTGGCAGACCAGGCAATGCCCTGACCCTCTCCCCCTGCACCGCAGAACATGTCTACGACCACGGGCCGCTCTGCTACCGTTCCCGCGTCCATCACGCCGGTACCTCCATCGGTAACTGCGATTGCCCTATCTCACGCAAAATCTTCGAGCAGAGAGAGGGATAATGCAGGCAAATCTGTTCTTTCCAGAGTTTATGCGCAGTGCAGGGCATACAGCCGCACCGGTCGATACCTTTCTTTTGATAGATAGGATTGGTCGGGATGTTGTTTTCCTTCAGATAATTCCAGACCTCACCCTCCGACCAATAAAGGATCGGGAGAACTTTGCGGACCCCCCATTTCTTTGCGACATAACAATCGCCGTGAGTGGATGCCTTGATCATCCGTTGATGGCTTTCAAGGGCGGTAATTCCGAGGTAAATTATCTTGATTCCATTTTCCTTGACGAAATCCATCATCGGCTTTTCTTTTAGGTGATAACAACAATTCTCGGTGGTTGTTCCATCTCGCCCGGGGCGTTTTTCTTTTCCGACAGGGTACCCGTATTCATCGACGAGTTTCCAGAAGGTGGTTTTTGGTTTGAGTTCAACGAGGTTGAACCCCCACTCTCGTTGTAATTCATGGACGAATTTGACTGTCTCAGGATACTCAACGCCAGTGTTGTTGAAAACGACATTGACAGTGCTGAGGTCGCCTTTGTGATACTCACGGACGAGTGCGAGGGTTGCCGTCGAATCTTTCCCGCCCGAAAAGGCAACGGCGGTATTGAGTTCGGGGTCGTAATCCTGATCATTGACCATGAATGGATCATACCATCGCCGGATTGCAGATCGGGATTGTTCGAGTTTCTTCTCGGACGGTTGCTCGATCCACATCCGCACTTTGGGGAGAATGCCGGCTACCATCTTACGCCGCCTCCCTGAGCGATGCCAGCACATCAGAGGCCGGTACGCTCCGTTTCATGCTGGTATCCTGATTGCAAAACCCATTCTCGGACATCCAGCCGTGATACAATCCGCACCACATGAACCCTTCCTTTTGTTGCTCATCGGGGTTCGCCCATGCGCTATTACCGCAATGCCGACAGCTCATGCCGCCTCCGGTATGATCGTTGCCTGCTCAGCCGGGCGGTGCGTGACCGTAATCCCTTTCCTTAAGTATTCCGCCTGTTGATGCACCGGGAGGGGGGGCCGGGGTTTGTGGACCTTAAGGATCTCAGGTTCACCGGTTACGAATTTGCTGAGCTTGTAATCATACCATTCATCCGGTGTAGTGACCTCCCGGTACCCGCAATCCCGATCCTCCCAGTACACGACATTGATATAATAGGGATGCTCGCCCGGCCGGATATCGTGGAGCATATTACTCCCCACTCTACGAAGATCCGGGCCTCCGCACCACGGACATGTGCGCTTGGTCATGCCAGTTCTCCCGCAAGGATCCGATCCTTGACAGCCACCGGTAACCAGTTCGCCGCCGGGTTTGCTTCATCCAGATCCCCAACGTGAGAGTCCTGAAGGCATCCGACCGGGGGGATACGACACCGGCAGTAGCAGATACCCTCTGCGATTGCCTCCTCTTCGCAGGATCGACAGATATAGTGCCGCATCATTCCCACCACCCGAGCCACCGGAGGCCGGCCCATACCACAGCACCGGCAATCAGCACGGATACTGCGAGGATTTTGACGGTATAGAGGGGGATCATGAACCCTCCGGAAATGCAACCGGGCAGTCTGATGGGTGCCAGGACCGGAACGCCTCGGCTGCATCAATGAGCACCCATGAATGGGGGATATTGTGTTTCATCTTTGCAAAATCAACTGACCACGCACCGGGTACGAGGTTTGAGAATGTGCCCGCCATCGCTGTCAGGAGTTCGATCTCTTCCGGGGTTTCGGTATTCAACTCTTTCAGGATCGCTTTCCACCCGTCACCTTTCCTCAAAACTTCACCACGGATGGCGTCCTCAGGCCAATAAGGATGATGGCAGAGGACTTTCCCATCCTCGACAAAGTACCGGCGCTCCTTTGAGATTGGAAGGCCCCGGAATGCCTTGAACCCGGATTCAAGTTGCAGGAACTCTCTGAAGACAAACGCCCCGATACTGATATCCTTACAAAGCGTATCCTCGAATAATGCGAGAGCGTGGCCGAAAATATCGTTGCTGGATTGTACGAAACAGGTATCGAGGAAATCGTGTTTTCCGCTCGTAAAATCTGTCCTCATGAATAATGGATAATTGAAATGGCTGGCAGCGGAGATGAGGTGGGCCCGGAGCATGTCCGGACTTCCTTTACCATCAAGCGCCTCGAATAGCACATCAATATCCCCCTCTTCGAGCGGAACAATTTCCGTTCTTGGAGTCGGTAAGATATCCTTGATGAGAGGATACCAATAACAGAGGCTGGTTTTTTGGCTCATGCCCGGGCCCCCTTCTTTGCGATGGCCTGCCCGCATTGCATCAGCGCCTTGGTTCTCGAGTACTGACACCGGCTCCCAATCGCCGATAATCCACAGATGCCGCCTATTCGGTGAGATGTACAGGGATGCTTGACCTTTTCCCGGCGCCGCTTCTCTGCCTGTCCTTTCTTCCAGAGCCTGTGTGATTCTTCCCGGGCTGCTTTCTTTTCCTCCATCACTTTCCGGAGTTCCGGGTGAGCGTCAAGGTAACAGGCTGAGCACATCAGGTCGCCATCCCGGATCGGGTTGCACTTGCAGACCGGGCAGACTACTTTTCCCTTGTTGTACCAGCCATTGCAGACGGAACAACACACTTCCATGGTTGCCGGATCCCAGGTGAGATAGAGATCCTCGTCAAGGTACAGGTACTCATAGAGGTGGTTGATCGTCAGAGATGTGAGAGAGGGTTTGCCGCTTGCCGTGAGTTTCGGGTTTCCCTGTCGATCATACCGCTGTTCGCCGTGTTTCCGTCCACAGTGAGCGCAGACAGCGCCGGGAATGAGGGCATGTTCAGCCTTCATCTGCTTGAACCGGGGGCCGGTCTGCCATTTCTTGAGGTTGCCGCGATGGGTGAGCACCTGCCGGGCCGCCGGGCATGATACGCTGCCGTCGGTCATGGTGAACCCTCTGACGCTATACGGCGTTCCCGCTTCATGAGTGCGTGCCGGGTGATCTTGCCGTCCGGTGCGATCAGGTCCCGCACTTTTTCCGTTCCGAGTTTTTCCGTGAGGAATTTCGGGAGCTGTCCCCCACAGGGTCTGGCACTCATATCCGGGCCCCCTGCGGCCTGCGATAATACGGGCAATGCCTCCCGTTCCGGATACTCTCTGGTACGAACCCGGCTTCTCTCAGGACACCGGTCATTATCCGGCGCTGGTATTCGCGGTTGGCCTTGGTGAGAATCTTATGCATGACCGGATACTCATCCGGGTGCTCAAGGACCTGATCGATCACCGTGAGGTTCCAGACCGTCTCTTTCTCCGGGGAATACCGATCGCTGACTGCTTTCAGGACCTCGTTCTTTGCATCAGTCCGGTACTCCATCGGCACCAGGAGGCCCGTAGGGTTCCTGATATGTCCGTCTGCCGGTTGTTTCATGCCCCCTCACCTTCCAGTACAGCAGCCGCAACGATGGGATAGAGATCTTTAAACTGCAGATCCAACCGGACTGCGAGAGATACCTCATCAGAGAGAGCGTCCCGTTTGGTCTGGTAGCACATATGATCCCGGTCCCTGAGATATTCCCGCTTGAATCCGAGTTTCCTAACGGCTGCCCGGGTCTCCCGTTCGATTATGGCTTTTCGATCGGCCTCTTGGCGTTCCCGGTCAATCCTCATCGATTCTTCATCTTTGAGGAGTTTCTTCTGCGAGAGAACCTTATGCCGGGCCTGCTCCCGGATTGCCCGGGCCCGTGCTGGTATAGAGAGATCGGGATTATCCGAGGAGAACTTCACAAACTCCTCTTCGATGATGCGGAAGGCTTCGGATACGTGACCGGCTCCCCCTACTTCATCGAGAAAAACCGTGTGAGTGTCCCGATCGAAGATAACGTTGGTACGGGTGAAGGCCAACTCAGACCACCCCGGTGATTTCCTGTGGAACGCTCTCTTCCTTCCTTCCTTCCTTCCTTAGAGAAGTACTGTACTTAGTGTGGTGTGTAGTGTTACACACCCTATTTTCATTTTGAAAATTCCGATCGGGTTCGGGTTTTTCCGGGAAATTATTCTGCGACAAATCCCCGAACAACATCTCTAATTGCTTTTTCTGGATCTCGTGGCAATGGGTGATAGAGAGGCAGGTGTATTTCTCAGTCGCACACCACTCCTTGCACTCTGGATAACGCAGGTGATCCTTCAATCCAGCACCTCCACCGCCCGGGACACCGGCAGGTATTCCACCGGGGCAACCGTACCGGCCTGTCGTGCCCGGTATCGCTCCTGGCTGATAAGCATGGCCGGGCTCTGGCGGGTACCGTAGCTGGTGGGTTTTCGGTAAAGGCGGGGCATCAGGACCACCCGGGAATATCGGGCATGTGCCGGGCGATATCACTGGTCTTGCGATGCTCACAAGCCACATTTCGGAAGAGGTACCGGCGAAACTCCTCATTGATTTTTCGATCACAGTTTACCGGCAAATGATAGAATTGAGTGTGATCAGTATACAGCCGATCACAACAGGCACAGGGGATTTTGCAGAATCCCATCCCGATAGGAAATACATCGGGGTTTTCTGCTGCTTGTATGATATACATCACGCACCGCCCATCTTCTCATATACCGCGTCCCGCATCCCCTCAAGGATCTCGAGATCCGTATCCCCAAACTCCCCGGTCTTGCGGATATCCTCCCATGCCCGCTTAGCTGATGGCGTGAAGTAACCCCGGACAATCTCGGTGATCTTGGCGGCTGCCTGTTCCTTGGTGAGCTGGACCGGGATCACTTTCACCGGGCCGCGTTCAACCAGGGGTTTAGGGGTACCAATCTGAGCAAGCATCTGGTTATCGCGCTTGAGCTGTTCCGCTATCGGTGCATCCGGGGGAAGAGGGTCCGGGATATCAGCCGGGGGATCCGCAACATCCAACGGGTTCTGGTCGTGCGCCAGGACTTCCGCAGCGGTCCGGAAGGGAGAACTATTAGATATTTCCGAAGAGTTGGGTGCCGGCTGGTTCTGCCCGGCTGCCGCCATCTCTTGTTTCCGGATCTCATCCCCGAGCCTGACCGGATCGGACGCACCTGTGGGATCTCCTTTGAGCGGGACCGTGACCGGAGCGGGCGGGACGTACTCAGGGAACTCTTCCGCGGGCCTCTCCTTTCTCCCGATCTTGGATGTGTCCATCTTGAACACTTTGCCGGCCCGCTCAACCTTCTTTTTTTCAGACGTGCATCTTACCGATTTCGGTAAGATAGATTTACGGATTTTCCCGACGAGTTCCGGGGAGACATGGCAGGTTTCCGCGATCTTGGTGTCGTTCCACAGTCCCCATTCCTTATCTCTCAGGAGGATCATTACGGCCCGGCGCTTGTCCTCATTCGACCGCGGAATACCATGGGTTGAATTGACACCCGCGGACTGCAGGATCGCCTCCCGCATGGTGCCGGCCCGGACTTCCGCGAGAATCCTATCAAGCTTCGCGCCCTGAGCTGCCATGAACCGGTGGTATCCATCGACAAGGAACAGATCACCGCCAACACGGTACACCACCACCGCGGGGAACGCATCGCCCCGCCTCATGGATTCGGTGTATTCGTCGATCTTTCCGGTGTCCATCTTTGCCCGCGGCTGCAGGCTGCTGCTCTGCTTGATCTGTTTGATCGGGATGAGTTCGGTCAATCCGCATCACCCTTTTTAACATCCTCGTCAGAATCGACCCGGGGGGCAACCAGATATGTGACATCAATCCCCCCAACGGTGAACTGAATTCTGATTGGCTGGTTTGTTCCCATGTCAATCTTGACGTATATCGCCGATTTGACCACTTTCGCGATATCCTTCAGATAATCGAGAGAATAGAGGGATTTTGCCCGCACGATCTTTTTTTGGTCTGTGGTAATCTTCCGCCGGATACTGTCGGTATCTCCCTGAGTAAAAAGGAACAACCCGATATCAGACGTTTCTATACTGATTGCATCTCCGATCTTTCCGACCTGTTTGATCGCCTCGGCAAATTCGGCACCGGAAAACGTGGCATTAGAGGCAAGTGTAAGGCCGGGAACTTTCGGTTCCTTGCGGATCGAATTGACATCCAGCGCCTTACAATTATATTCGGATTTGCCGTCTTTCATGGTGATATTTTTTTCAGTAACATCAAGAGTGAGCGAATCGTCGGACATGATGGAGAGAGCGACCTTGATTTTCTTCAGGTCAACACCGAAGGTTAGATCGGGTGATACGTACTGATCCATCAAGTTTCCCGGCAATTTTGCCAGAACCATGGCGACGTTTGCATCATCTACTGCCTTGACCGCGATTCCTTCTTTGGAGAATACTAATCGGCACTCGGTCAGAATCTCCCCGATTGCATCGATAAAAATCTCCAGCGTTTCCTTTCTAATCCTGATTTCCGTCATGCTACCTCACACCTCACCGCTTCTCTCTTATCCGCCTGATGCTGCCAGCATACCGGGCCCGGCGGATCCCCGTGGTGCTGTTGCTTGATTGCCTGCCAGTTCTCGCCTATGGTTTTCCTGCCGAACCGGGCCGCCAGCCCCTCGCGGGTGAGGGGGGCCGGTGTCGGTTTCGGCGGCGGGGCGGGGCGGTTGCAGTGGTGATCCGCATGGGCGCGGGTTTTGTGATGGGGGCCGGTCATCAGGACACCTCCATGGTAATTTGAACACATGTGCAATTCGACATGTCTCGGTTGAAATGTCCGTATCCTTCGTTGACCGGTTTTGCTGCAATGACTCTCCCGATAAGTTTCCCCTCATCGTCGATAACCGGCAACCCATAAAATTTCATAGCGGTTTCTTTTGTACAGATTTTTGAGAAATCTGCTTTTAGAGACCCTTTTAAAACGAGTGAGGGGGGCATCAGGCCATCTCCTTAAAAGCATCGTGAACTTCTTCGGCGGTTGCAGTTCTCAACATCCTACCGAGGAACTTTATCTTCGCGAGGATTTTGAGATCAATATGGAAATTCGCACCCTCTCCAATCTCAACAAAGCCAGCTACTTCGGTTTCTTTTGTGTTGAGACCGAGGAGAGATCCCACCGGATATTTTTCATCATGTGATTCAGTCACTCGGTGCCAATAGACCCATTTTCGTACCATCGCCGCTCACCCCTCCGCCCGGGCCGGCAGTGCTGCCTGCCCCTTAGCTATGGGCCGCTTGAGACCGGAGGCGATGAGGATCGATTCACGCCACTTAATCCGGGTTTCCTTGTGGCCGGTGAATTCAACAGTGTACTGATACTCCTGCCCGTGCTCCATACCAAGAGGGGTGAGCCGCCAGAGCCGGTTGCCATCCTTGTACTGGAATGGCCGGCGCTCCGGATCCTTCGGATTGTTCTGCAGCCAGTTGTTGAACTGCTCAGTGGACAGCCCGCAGGATGCCGCCAGTGCACCGGGCTTGAACCACCCGGATTCGCCGTGCACTATTGGGGGAGCCATCACGTCTGCCAGCTCAGGGTAGCCGTGCTTCCGGAGGATCGCAGCCTGCATAACCTTCGGATCGGTTTCGGTGAGTTTGGCGATCTGCCTGGCTTCAATGAGGTCAAAGGCGATCACTTCATCGAGCTCCTGGACCGGTTCGGGTTTCTGGATTATCTCCTTCTTCCGGTACCGCTGGATCAGCTCAGGTACCCAGCGTTGGAACCGGATGATCGCTTCCTTCGCTTCCGGGTTCTTGAGCCGGTCCGCATTGATCCGGCCAAGCATCAGGTAGAGGCCCTGTTCATTCACACAAACTTCCGCTTCCGTCGGTGATGTTACATAACAGTCCCGATACATGCCGGAGAAAAGAGCAGAGTTACGGACGATCATATTATAGGGTGTGTTCCGGTCGATTCCCCACGCGGCTGCCAGATCCTTGACCGGGAGCCAGGGATCGCCGTTCCATTGATAGACCCGGATCTCCTTACCCTCAAAGAGGGTGGCGAGTGCCTCGGTCATGATGCCCCCCCCGTTGCCCGGTCGGATGCCGGCTGGTCACCGGTCACGATTGCCAGATACCGAGCATCGATCTTGTGTGTCTTTGCGCTGCCATTCCGGACTTCTATGATTCCATTGTGCCGGGCAACCACGACACCAACCCCGGAAAATTGTCTGCCCGCATCCGGCTTGATTTGCCGGACCCTGAAACCGATCACGTTCTCCGAGGCCGAACACTTGTCCATGGTGAGGGTGCAGGCGGGTTCCTTCACGTCATTGCTTGAAGCAATTGCTTGAGCTGATTGCTTGAGGGTATCTGCGTGCACCTTGCCGGGCCGGATCATCTTCTCCATCTCCAGTGCCTGCTCGTAAGTTATGCCGTGCGTCCTGCAACGGGCATCCAGCCGTTGATACTTCCGTTTGTCCTCGCTGAACAGCGACGCGGGAATGCCGTATTTGTTGCCCTTTTTTACCTTCACGTTCCCGCCATTTTTGGATGGGTGAAGATGCCGCATGTCGGGCCTCTTTGCACAGGTCGGATCCGGCACCGGCCTCTTTTGCGCTTTCTCGATCCTGATTGCCGGGGAAATCTTGCCGAGTATATCCTCAGCAAAACTCATCCCGATAAGGACCCGCTGCGCTTCCTCGGGTTTGCAGTCAGTGATGTGAATGTCGATCTTCATGCGATCCTCCCGAAGAAATGAATATGATATAGTTTCCCGGTGCTGTAGTGCCCCCGGTGGAGCTTCCGCCATGTTGCCCGGAACGCCTCGGGGCTGTCGAATCCTTCAAGGCGGAAGTAGATATTGGCGACCGTTTCCAGGTCCACGGCCATCACTTCGATGAGCTGGAACAGGAACGCATCACCGGATGTTTCAGGGCGGGGATCGGGTATCAGGAACGTATCCCCGATCTCACCCTTCTTTTCCCCGCGTGTTGTGGCAATCTTCCGCCCCTCAACCGCTGCGAGGGCCATATCAAAAGAGAAAGGGATATCAATTTCAGGCAATCAGACACCCCCTTCCTTGGCGATCCACTTGGCGATCTTGTCCGCCTCAGCCCTGACCGCTTCCACCCTGGCGGCATAGTCCATGCCGGGGAAATCGGTATCTCGTACGAGATCCACGCAGGACTTAAACGCACTCTCGTAGATCATCGGCTTCTCGTTGCGAGGGGTATAGGTCTTGCCACCGCCGTATCCTTTCTTTTCCCCGATGATATCGGTAAGGTGGTTGGGGGTTCCTACTTCGTAGGTGACCTTCACCATATCCCACTGCTTGAACTTCGCCATCTCGGAATCTTTTGATGGTGACCATACTATGGTGACCTTGAAATCTTCCCGCCATAGATTGAAGGACCGGGTACCGGGGTTGATTACGGAAATCTTCCCCTCAACGGTTTTCGGCAGGCCATTACCGGCAGGGGTTCCTAGAGTGGACGTGCTTGTTGTCTTCTCCTCCTGTTTTGCCGGTGCCGGCTGGCTGAAACCATTCGCCGCCATCTTTGCCTTTGCCTGATCTACCGCATCGCCGGCGATATCAACGGATTTATCCTGGTAGATTTTGGAGATCCATCCATCCTTATCGCCGCCGGTGAATACCTCATAGGTGACGCTCATCCCCTTTTTGAGCTTGTCCGCGCACCATTTCGCCGCCGCTGCCGTCATCTTGACGGGCTCGTTGTCGATACGGGCAGTATCCCCCTCAAAATCCGAGAGGATGCCGTGCTTAAGAGCGGTCATAGGTCACGCTCCCGGCGTGCATCATCCCGCTCTTCTGCTGCCGCTTCCCTCATTGAGTTCAGGCAGTCTGCCTCGTTCATGCAGCATTCGTAAGGGTTGCTGTCGCACCCGTCGCAGATGCACGGTCCCTCGTTCTCCCGGGAATGCGCCGCCAGGCTCTCAGCATGGGCGCGGTTGAGCTGGTCTTCGGTGATCATACTCGCCCCCGTGCTGCCAGATATGCGTTCTGGATATCGGCATCAATCACCGGCGCAATCGGTTTCCCGCACGCGCCCTTGCCGCCATGCTCTCCCGGCTGGCACATGCAGGCCGGGCCACCAATGGCACCGCACACGGCCCGGTCGCCGCTGATGGTGATGGCGCGGGTTGCCGGTATGCTCTCCTCTGCAATGATGACGGGGCGGGTCATGCGTGCCCCCGTTCGTACTGGTTCTCTCGGTAAAGGCGACCCTCGCACTTCGCGGCAATCTTACCGCATGTGGCCGGTACCCCTGTGCAAATCTGACAGGGCCACGGCACTACCGGAGCAGGGCAAACCTTAATTTCCACTAGCGATCCATTTCCTGTACAGGCAGGCTGTGTTCCCTTGCTTTGGACGGCTGGGATACCGCTGCCATTCTCAATTCCTGTTTTTGCTGCTTCTGACATTCTGCTCACCACATTTTTCATCGACGATTACAAGCTCACCGGCCGCTTTCCAGCGATCGATGTCTGCAGGGCCGTATCTGGCAATGTACCGGTCAACCGCCCCCTGAGAGACGCGATCACATGCTTCTGTCATGCCGGGACCTCGACACCCCTCTTTGTTGCGAGCGCCACCAGTCCCTTGCGGATGGCGTCGGTATCATCCTTCGCAACTTTCGCAGTTTTCAGGCGTTCCAAGAGGGTTATATCCTGTTCCCTCATTCGGATGTTTTTTTGTATTCTCAACTATTCACCTCGATTCGTGCTATACAATTGTATATACAACCGTCTAGTATTTAAGGTTTGTCTTTACATTTGTATATACAAAAATAGCGATATTAATATATATTTGTCTAGACAAGTGACTATCCCACAATAAATTATGGGGTGAGTGAGATGTCGAAAGATGAGCAATTCAATTTCAGGATGGATTCTGACCTGAAGCGTGACCTAAAAGAGTATGCTGATACTCACGGGTACAGCGATATGACAAAACTCATCGAAGATGCAATTAAGGAGAAGATATACACTGAAAAAATGCAGGAGGAGGAGGAGACCCGTATGCTTAATGCCCTGAAAAAGCCACACATGCGCGAGGCTTTCCGACGCCTTCTTCTCCAGCAAGAATAATCCCATTGTCCCGGATTTCAATTTTCCCCTTTTCAACTAACCGGCGCATGGTATCCAGCAGCCGATTCTCCCCATCATTAAGTTCATCACCCATGAGTACACCTGGTTTAACTTCTGGCACATATTCAAAAAAGAATATGAGTGAACACTGTGAAACTGATTGTATTCTCAGTTGTATGATAAACCTTTCTAAATGTTACCCCTGTTAAGTTAATCAGATTTTATTTTGTCTTCAAGTTCTTTCATGCGTTTCTCCATCAGGATCACAAAACCCGCGTGTTCGGCCTCCCTGCGATCCGTTTCTGCTTTCAATAATGCCAGCGCGTTCTCCGAGTGCCGGCGGTCCCGGCGGGTGATATACAGGACATCCTCCCCGGCATGGAACCCAGCGCGGATCTCCTCATCGGTCAGCCGGACATACGAGCCCGTCAGGTATCCCTCATGCCGCATGATCTTCTCCACGATATCCAGCCCCATGGTTTTGACGGCGTTGGTCCGGAAGTATCGCCTCAGGGAATGGGGGGTAATCCGGGCCCGGTACTTCCCCTGCTCGCCATCCACGGCCTGATAGAGCCGGGTGAACTTCTGTTGAAAGGTAGAGTATGCCAGACCAAACAGCCGGTCGTCATGATCGGGCCGGGGCCGGTTGAACGTCCCGGCGCGTTCGTCCGCGAGGCTGATATATGCATCCCGCTCCCGGAGGAACAGGTCAAGGTACTCCCGGGCCTCTGCATGGAGATAGGATGTACCGCCTCGTCTCCCCTTGGCGATATCGTTCCGGATAGTGACGGTATCCCCTTTCACATCACCCAGGGTGATTTTCATCGCCTCCCCGGGCCTGCAGCCGGTCGATACCAGGAACGTAATGATCGCTTTCATATGCGGGTTCGCAAGGTCTACCATCTTCTGGATCGTGGCAAGTTCCAGCGGTTTGTCGTCGTGGTCCTCGATCCGTTTGGCGTTCAGGACCTTGAGTTCCATGGGCCGAAAGGTGACGCCGTTCTCCTCGAAGTATGCCCGAAGAACAGATAGCCTCATCTTTATTGACTTGCCGCTGTGTCCTTTCAACCACGCCGCGTAATTTTTTAGGTTTGCCGGCTCAAGGTGATTATGGATCTCATCGACCGGTACCCCGAGGAATTTCCCATAACTGCGGAAGATGGCCCGGTACAGCTTGAGGGTGTTGGGCGCCCGGTCTGCTGATTCCATCATTCCAATATACTCATCCACCGAATACATGGTTCTGAGTATTACGCCGGACGGAAATAAATGTTACCGGTGGTTTAAAGAATTAAAACGATAATGCATCATTTCACCGGGAGATTATACGGGGCCCGGGCCGCGTTTCCATAAGGGATTATTATAAAAAGGGATTATGCATTGGTCAGATTGACTTTCCAGCCGTAGCACCCTTTCGTTGTGAGGGTGTAACCCCCGGCCATTGGCAGGTTAACCGTTTTGGTCCCGTCTATGACGTTTCTCATTATCGGTGATAGAACGATATCAACCGACGGGCCTGCCAGCGTCAGAGATACCGGCGCTATCCTGCAATTCTCAACCGTGCCGTAATATGAGGAATACCTGAAATCAAACTTCACCTTCCCCGGGTGCCGCACATCAAACCTCAGGATCTGATCCCCGATTCCACTCAGTATCAGGGGGGATTTTTCCAGGGGTTTGCCCGACAAGGGGGCCGTCGTTATAGGTGGGGTAAGTTTTGTGGTTGGTATCGACATTGACACCACCGTTGCAGGGACCGTAACCGCTGCCGTTGGCGGGGCGGTCGTGCTGGTTGGCGTAACAACTCCCAGCTCAGCATCAGTGCATCCTCCGATCAGGACAGCGGCGATACAAAAGAAAGTTAAGGCAATTCTCCAGGTATTATTCATCTATTTTACATGACCCGGTACGAAACGATAAAAGTTATGGGATTATAGCAATCATAACGACCACACCATATTTGTGATGTGCACTGAAAATTCTGTTCCTGCTGCAAAACTGCCGGTAGAGTGTAACTCAATACCCATAGTTGATGAATCAACCGGCTCCCCATAATCAAAAACATAATGTCCGGCAGGTAGTGCGGGGAAGGTGGTATCTCGGGTAGCTCTGGAGATCGCCGCATTCCGCGAGGTGGCCAATCCGCTGATGCCGATACTCCCCCAACTCCACGTCCCCGGGAAAGAGTAATCGAGGTCAAATGAGAAATACCGGAATGCCGAATTGTTAATCTCGAAACCAACTCCGTTACGGGCTATTCCGATATTTATCCCGAGCTCTTTGAAATCACTGGATAATGTTTTTGCCTCCACAGATATAGACGTTGCAGTAGCAACAAAATCCGCCCCTACAACATAACCCGAACTATTACCGTACCACGGGGGGGTTTTAGCCGCATCATAGTATGTGAGTATACCATTTATATTCAGGAGCCCGGTGGTTTTAACTGCAGCGGTCCATCCATCATAATCAATATGAGTAAGCGGGCTTACATCGGTAAAGTATACCTGTGATTTTGAGGCCGGATCAACAACCCCGGAATGCATGCCCCACGCGGTAACATAATTCTTGCCGTTAATTGCCTGGACGTACCCCTTGGAATATAGATCGACGCCGGTATGCCCCCAATTTGTCATTACGATGCCGTCGCCGGGGTTTTCCGGGAAGGCTGCGCCTGATATCTCGATCCTATAATTATCGTAAAGACCGGCAGCGACCACATCATCGATGAGTGCCCAGACGTCATGTTGGTAAAGATATGTGGTCCCGATATCAGGCCAGTATTTCAGACGGAGGTTGAGCGGGCCCGGGTTGGATGGTGGCGTTCCGGCGGCGATCATTAACCCGATCGGCTTTCCCATTTTTCCCATCGGCCATAAACACCTGTCCTCAGCTGCAAGGGAACCGACCGGTACCTGTACCCGACCGGTCCGGGTCTGGATACTGACTGTTTTTCCGGCGGCGGCGTTGGATCCTATAGGTACCAGTACCCGGCCCGGTTGGGTCGGGTATGCTAATATTTTATCTCCGGGTGCGAGCGTCATGCCGGATCAGCGTCTATCCCGGGCTTGTATTCGCCCTCTTCGGAAGTGTACATCGCGCCGCCGTTGCCATCGACCGATACAACCGTCCCGATCTCCGGTAATCCATACTTCTCAAATTCTGACTTGGCGATCGCCTGCATCTCCCGGATAGTGTCGGTATACGACCGCTGCAGGCTCATGTACACCAGATACGCACTATCAGCGATGATGGTACAGGTTTGTGTATTGGTGCAGCCCTCGTCGTCGTAATCGTAGTCAATCCGGAGGATCCGATAGGTATCGTCAGGCAGGCCGAAGCTGGAATACCCCGAGAAGATGAGTTTCTGGTACCTCCTGAAATCAGACCGGAGGAGGAACTGCACTTTCCAGGTGATCGTCTGCATGTGATAGTAGTTGTACAGGGCCGTGGCCCGGGCGTCGCATTCTGCAGCCGTGGCGATGGTTGTCGCCGTCTCCGGATATGTCCGGGGCCGCTCTGTCTTTGAGGCCACTCCGGATGACTCTATGGTTTTGGTGTACCACGATCCGTTAAGGAGACGACACTTCACGACGATCCGATTAAAACTCTCTTCACCTTTCTGGTCGATATCGATTGATACGAGATAGCCATCCGGAGCGGTGATGGTCACCGGTGCCGGGAGATCCAACCCCTCAGATCCATCGTCGATATCTGTTGCGGGGATCCAGTATACGCACGGCGTCTGATATCCGGCAGCGGTCCCGCGCCAGCTCTCGAAATAGAGATAATCGAGGTATCTCGTGACACTATCGCTCCCGGAAATTGCATCGTAAATCGTCTGGTTATCCCGGAATACAAAATCCTTGGGCGGTTTAGCCCCTCCGACAACCCATTCTGCAGCGGGATCAGCAATGCGATAAGGTTCAAGCCCATAGAGAGGATCCCAATCATCTCCCCCGAGCGCCCGCCGTATCCAGTCGTCCGGGTTGATTACCACGATGGTACCGGTAACGTTTGTGGTGTGACCGTCTGCATAGGCATACACAACCCCCCCGACGAGCAGCTCCTCATCGTCTTGGAAATAATACATACCGTCGTCAGGATCCGGGTATGCCGTTCCCCCCTCAGGGAATTGGATCTCGATATAGTCTATGACATCATTCACCACTGCCGATACAACCCCGGCATCTCCGGACGTGCCCCCGATAACCTTATTCCCTACCTGAAAATAATGAGCCTGCCCGTCGAACTGGAGTCGATAGGTGAAGATCCCGGCCTGATGAGCAGGAGTGAGCAAAGTTCTATCAGAGGGGGTGAGGTAATTCCGCGAGAGATACCACCCGAAGGAATAGGCGACCATGGTCTCGTTCTGCTCTGCATCCCGGTACCGGGCAGAGGATGAGGGGAAAAATCCGACAAAAACCGGCTGCAGCACCCCGGCATAATCAGGGATCCGGTACTCAAAATGTTTCCAGTAATTCGCGGAATTGATCCCCCCGATCGTGGTCCCGTCGAATTCAAAGGTGCCCTGAACCATGGCAGCGTTAACGTCTGCGATGATATGCGCTGACTTGATGAGGGATGTATCCTCTACAGTCTCGATGATGCTGGTCTTTGATCGCAGTTCCGTGCCGGTAACGAGTGAGAGTTTGCCCTGCAGGGGGGTTCCCAGTACAACGGTAGTCTTGCCCTGCACCGTTGTCTGTAAAACGACAGTCAGTTTACCTTGCAGGGTGGTGGGTACGGCCATGAGCTCCCCTTACGAATCCGTGAATCCGATGGTGAACGTGTCGTCAGTATACCCGGACGCACTCGCAGAGACCACGTATTTGACCCAGACCCCGATCGATGCGTTCTGCACGAGGTTGCCAAGGTTCAAGACATCCGCATGACCGGAGGAGGTCGGCGCAACGAACGTATTTCCCGTGGCAGCGCAGACCGTCGCGGCTTTTCCCGCCCCGGTGGTGCCGGCATACGCGGACGCCAGGGTGATGGTCAGGCCGTCAGAGGAGATCGAGGCGATGACCCGGGCTGCCGCGTTGGTATCGTTCGTGCTGTTGAATATCCGCTCGCCTTCCGCTACTACAAGATGACAGTCAGCACTGGCGACAACCGTCGTCGATGCTGCGAACGTAAAGGTGAGCGTTGGGATTGCCACATCGTTCCCCTGCTGACTGAGTGACCCGGCCCCGGAGATGGTAATAGCGGTCTCAGTGTCCGGGGTGTTGGTATCGATCCACGCCAGCACGTTGTTGTAAGCATCGGCGTTTTCGTTCCGCAGGAAGATTTTCCTATACTTGGTGACGCCGGTTATCCTCTCGGCGTTGCTGATGTTCGGAAAGATATTCTGCGATCCCCCGGACGTGATCGCCGATCCGGTGTTGACCGCCCCGCCATTGGCTGCAGCATCGCTGTCAGTAGCGGACTTATACTTTTTCAGGTTTGCTTCCGTGATTGCCATTCATTTCCTCCTTATACTGTATGCCTCACGAATGAGATCGTGAAGGACCAGGTCCCGAGATTCGATCGTTCAACCTCTGCCGCGCTAATATCCTCGATATAGCAATTGGTGTACGTTGCACCGTTCCATACCAGTGATCCGGAAGTCCCATGAGGGGAGATTACCCGCGTTTTCCCGGAGAGTAACCGGGTCTTGGATAGCCGCCCGTGCATGGCCGCGAGCGTCGTATAATCGGTGTGGCTGTTGGTCCTGCAATCCAGTTCAAGCTCGTAAGCATAAACCCCGGCAGCCCCGAGCATCAGTTCCCGGATCATACGGCGGCTTTGCACGGTGACCCCCCCGAATGTGCATGTCGTCAATTGGATCGCACTCCTGCCCGGATACGGGCATCCTGTATCATTTTATCAAACGATTTGTCCCCGGTCACGTTGATTGTCGCTCCGGCAAAAGAGACACCTGGGACTGTTGCCCCGGCTGCAGCAGTTACCTTATCCTGTGCTTTCGTGATGGTCCCTAACTGATCCTGGTTCGCCCATTCGTGACGTTGCTTGAGGTTGATGAACCCCTGAACGTCGTTGGGATCGAGTTGCTGGAGATCCCGGGCATAATCCTTGTTGAGATCGCGGAGTTTTCCCTGCTCAGAGATAAGATCCCTTTGGGCATCGGCAACATTGTCAAACGCAGTCTCAAGGTTTTTCAGGGCATCGGTGGTACTATCGATGGAGGAGGCCCCGCCCGGTGCAAGAGGGTTCGCCCAGGCACCGGTAGTAGATGTATTTTTATTGCTACTCTCGATCACATCCTTCATTTTCTGAGTCTCTTTCTCAACCTGTTTATCGTGATAGGCAGCAGCCTCATCCAGATACCCCTTAATATCGCCGGTAAACAGTTTCCGGTATGCCCGATCCAGCGTCATTACGGACTCGATACTATCCGATGAGAACGATTTTTCAACGAATGCCAGCACTTTCCCGGAATAGATCGTGATGCTGCTGTTGAGTCCGTCCCATGCTGCTTTTGCATCTTTCAGGTCCTGTAATTCCTGAGCTGAGAACGTCGGGGATTTCTGGATCTTTTCCCTGTTTTTGACGTAATCCTCCATGAATGGCAACATCTCTTTCCAGCTCCGACCATAGAGGGTCATGGCGATCTCGTTCCGCTGGGTCTCGTTCTTCATGCCTGCCAGTGCAACGGCCGTCTCCTCGAAGATTTGATCGGGAGATTTCCCTGCAGTCGACACTCCTAGAGCGGCAAACGCTTTCCCGGCATCGCTGGAAGTATCGCCCGCTTTTGCGATGGCAAGAGTGAGAGTGTTGACACCCATCGTCACGCTGGAGAAGGCGGTGTTTGAGAGTGTTGCAGCATATTGGAGTTGCTGGATCTTTTCAGTAGACATACCGGTTGTGTACGCCAGATCCCCGATTTCAGCCGCCATCGCCCCGTATTTCTCCACGGAGGCGTAAGCGGCAGCTCCGGCAGCGGCGATCGGAACTATGTACGCACCTGCAGCAGCGGCCCACTTCGCCATATCTTTAGAATGAGCATTCGTCTCATCCCGCCATCCCGTGAGGTCGGTCTTTGCCTGTGCAATCCCGGCCTGCAGGTTCGTGAGGTCCGCCTTGAACTTGACGATGACGCCCTTATCCCCGAGCAATGCATCAAGCAGGCTCATGAGTTGCCCCCGATGCCCCACGCCTGCTGTACAACCTCATCCTGCGTCCGGGGTGTGGCGTTGCTGTCAGTGTTTGTTACCATGTAATCGGCCGGGCAGGATTCGATCCCGTGGAGTGATGCGTCGATAGAACAGCGTTTCCCGTTCAGGAGATCGAGGAATTGCTCCCGCTCTTTCCTTCCCCAGATCTTCGCGTCAATTTCCGCTATCAGTTCTCCATATGTCATATACCACGTCCGTTCTTCCGTAATGCCGTACCTGAGGGCGATCGGGATGACATCCGCCATCAGGTCGGCTAGTTTTTTGGTCCGTCCACCTCTTCCGAGGCGGTTCCCTGCTGTTTTTCGCCCGTGGTCTTCGGTTTCCACAGGACGGTGCCCAGGAGTGCTTCCGTGATCGCGTCGTTCAGGCCCCCCTTATCATCCTGAAGATATGCGAAGACCGCATTCCCGGCCTCTTCGCTGCCCTGCACATTCAGGGGGAAAACGTGGACGAGTTCACCCTTCTGGTTTTCCATCTTCAGACCCCGCCAGATGAAGAGCCCGTAACCTGTCATGCTATGAAGAAAATCGGGGAATTGGGGATATCCGATCCTCTTGCCGCTGATGGTGCTGAACGCGGTTTCGAGGGCCTCGATATCCACCCGGTCGAACCGGAGGCACGTGCCTTTCCCGAGGGCGAACGGGACAGATCGGCTGGTCACATCTCACCTCACGGGTGCGCTACCGGTCCCTTCTTCACGATCAGCAGGTACGGTTTCGGCATCTTGCCGGTTTCGTAGACCACGATCGACACGTACTTCTTTTTCCCGGCATCCGGGGCGGTGATAGCGCCGGATGCAGCACCGGATACCACGAGGACACCCTCCACATAGATCGAGCCGGCCGTCGCGGTCGGGGTGATGGTGAACGTGGTGTTGTCGCTGTAGAGTTCCACCTCGTACGCGTACACGGCCGCTGCCGCTGCGGGTACCGGTGTGATGGGGTTTGCATCATCATCAGCAATCGCAAAGAAGGGCGTCGTCAAACCCGTTGCGGCGGTCTCAACGTCGGTAATGCCCGAGGTTGGGGTAATGCTCATTTCCCAGGTGACGTGGCCCTTCTTGTCGATAGGCTCATCGAATGAGGAGATCTTTGCCTCAAACTTACAGCCGGTGAATGCAAGACCCCCGGCAGTCGGGCGGATAAGGTAGCAGGTCCGCTCGGTCTTTGCCTTGAAGTCTGTTCTCAGTGCCTTGTGGACCGCCGATCCGATGTAGTAGATCTTGATCGACCCATCGGCCATGGTAATGGTCCCGCTGCTCTTGGTCTCATACCCGCCATTTGCCGCTAATGCGTCGTGGGTGGTGTTATCGACCATGTTCAACGTTTCTTTCGGTCTTTTCGGATCGACAGATTCCCCGATGTAACTGGTTCCCCAGATAACATGGTAGCCTGCTGCCGATTCTGCCATTTCGCCCATAGTGTTTCAATTCCTCCTTTTTTCAGTACGAATAACGAATTGCGAAATCCCGCCGGTACATGAACAACGGGATATCGGCGTTCTCATCCGACCCGTCGCCGGCGTCGAATATGCTGATGACATAGACGCTGCCGGTACCGGCCGGTAATACGGTGCTCTTAATGCGGTGCAGTGCCTTCCGGACTGTTTTTGACAGCTGGCTGGCGACACGGTCAGAAGTTGCAAAGCAGGTGCATTGGACCCGTGCCGCTGCGAATCCGTCCGTGCTGGTATCATCGTCAACGGTATCGGATATCCCGAAGACCTCGATATAAGGAGAGACCGGTTTCCCCGGCACATCCCCTCTCCGGTAGATCCTCGTTGAGGCGATCGCGGTTGTCCGGGTATCCGCTTTCAGCCGGGTGATGACGGCAAGAACGAGATCGGGCTCATCGATCACTTGAACATCTCCTGCACGATGATGCCCTGATACTTCTCGCGGTTCTTGTCAAGCGTCGGACGGGCATGTGGGTGCGGGGGCTGTGTGACCTGTTTAACCTGCACCCAATGCCCGTCAATCTTGAATTTCAGGTACGGGACGTTTTTTGCCTTGATCACGCCTCCGAATTCGTGCTGTGCAGCGTCCACCCGGTCGGTGCCTGCAAGTGCATACGGGATACCGTCCAGATCAATACCGGGTTCAACATGCCATGACTGGCGATAGTTCCCGCTCTTGTAGAGACCGATCTCCGTGATGCATTCCTGCACGTCGTTCTTGTACTCATTCGCGGCAAGGTTCGGGCCTACTGCCTGCCGGCGCTGCAGCTCTTCTGCGAGCTTGTCAAACCCGGCAAGCAGGGCTTCCATTCCCTCAACCACGGCATCGGCCATCTTCAGGATCCCCCTTTCGGCAGCCATGAGATCACCCAATTGGCTGCAAGGGTCACGCCGATGGTGATAGAGGTCACGAACGCCAGGACGGTGGACTGGAACGATTCCAGCTTGCCGATCCGCTTTTCATGGTCCTCCATGCAGACGTCACTTTTTCCCAGCCGGGTGAGGATGTTGTCCATCTTCTCATCCAGCCGGATCAGGAGATCGTGATCGCTGGTGTTGTCGTCCTTCATGTCCCTCCCGTTGCCCCGGCTGCCGCGATCTCGCAGGTGATGTGCGATACAACAGCCTGAGCTGCTTCATAGACCTGCTTAACGGCGTTAATCCGGAACGTGCCCGCAAAGCCAAGGGCGGTGCTGGTGATGGTGTCGCCTTCACTCACGACCGTGCCTGCCGGGAGAACGACGCGGGGCGTGCTGGCGATGAAAGCCGGGTTGCCCCGGAAGCCTTCCGTAGCATTGGAGAACCGGCAGGAAACCACGGTGTTGGTGGTGGTTGGAACGAGCTCCTGATTGGCATCGACCGCGCCGGTATAAGTGGAGTGGTGAAGGGTGGCGGTGTGGATCAGGAATGTGGCGGAGTAGGGCATCAGGCATTCACCTTTATGAGCCCTGCCCGTCCTCCCTTGTAAGTGACGTACTGGTTGATCGCCTTCATTGCCCTGTCCTCCAGCGCTTTGATCTCCGCTTCCGGGGATGTGCTGAATGAGATATCCCCGCCTAAGCTCAGGGAATTCGGTCGGCTCAGCTCGTGGGCCTGTCGGCGCTTGATCTTGGCGATCGTCAGGCAGATACTGGCGGTTTTCAGCCGGTTATCCGATGCTGGAGCAGTAAGACCCCTTTCAGTAAGGGTATCTGTGATCTCCTCGTCGCTGCGGGTGATTAGGGCGATGATATCCCCTGCCGTTGCTGTGCCGGTCGCTTTGCCGGCCTCGAGCTGGACATCAAGAAATGTGCAGTATGCCATTACCGGACCCCGGGGTTCCTGTTCAGATCGTGCAGATCGAGTGTCTTAAGGCGGGTTTCGGAACAATCAACCGGATCCTGTTCGATCTGGAATTGTTCTTTGATGTGACGAGGAGAGTCAGAAGAGACCCCTAAGTACGTGAGTTCATCCGCGGTCTTCTGCGTAGGATCGGCGATCGCGTCCTGAAACTCCTTGTGGTACTCATCACTCAGGAGTTTTCCGCAGTTCTGTTCGGTAAGCATCTCACACCCTCAGAAAAAGGGATGAGATCAGAACTCGACCCTGCAACCCGCGTCAGCCTGCATGTAGTTAACGGCGTATTCCTCGTTAACCACAATCTCACGGAGCCGGCGGACAATGTCCTCTCCGGTCTTGACCTGCATCGGCAGCTTCGGGAGCCACATGCCGGCGGACCGGTTGGCAAAGACGTACATCCCGATCTCGCCGTCAGCGTCATAGTCCCATGTGTAAGACGTTGAGCTGGTGGTGGTGTCGCAGATTGCGGGCCTCATGCCATAGATAGCAGTGATCCCGCCGGTCTGTGCAGCTTCCCCGCCGAAGTAGTTCGTCAGGGTGACTTCATCGAGCAGGACGCCCTCAGAGTCTGAACACAGGATTACCGTGTCGGGAATGTACCCTTTACCCTTGACGAGCTTGCGGGCACCGTTGACTGCCTTGCGACCCTGGTTGCTGCCTGCGGTGTCGTGTTCGCTTCCGGCGTTCTGGATCAGGACGCCGAGCATCTCGTGATTGAACTTGTTCTCCATCTTCTCGCCGGCATAGGCGATCTGGCGAGAGATGAGATTCCAGCGTTCATCACGGATAAGTTTTTCAGAGATGGACGGGCGCTCGGCCACTTCAAACGCGGTGAAGTCCCGGTACCCGTAAGTCTCAGAATCGAACTCAATCTCAGCTGCTTCCCCGACCTTCTCGGAGTACCCGCGGGAGCCCCCGAGCGGCACACGGTCAACCGGGCCTTTCATCAGGTCGCCCTTCGGGATAATTTCCCTCATGCACTTCTGCAGGCGGGCACCCTCAACGATGGTCCCGGAGATCTCCGTGGAGAACAGGGTTGAGGATTCGATCGCCTCCGTGAGGAGAAGTTCACGAGCCTGGACGGGTTTGCCTTCGAGGTCGTGGTAAGTCGGAGCAGTGATGCCGAGTTCCCTGAGGAGACGCGGATATGCCTTCTCTGCGAGTTCCTTGCGTCCGGAGGCGCCCTCGTAGGTGCTCTGGAGTGCAAAGGCGAGCATACGCTGATGCGGGCCGGGCTTTGCTGATTCAACAGTCTTTGCCCTGATGATTCCGTTTGTTTCAATCATGGTTTTTCATCCTCCTCAGGAGCTGGCCGTCTGGACCGGCTTGATGCTGATCGTAATCTTACCAGTGCCGTTCGCGGCGATATCGCCCTCAGTGAATCCGAGTGACCATGCTGCGACGGTTGCCGCATGGGTGCCGATCGCGGGGTCGTATTCGATGATACACCCTCCGAGTGCACAGTCGTCAACTTCAACGTCATGCCCTGCATCAATGGCGACGCCTGCACCCTCAACGGCATAGACGGTTGCCCCATCGGTTGCGATGGTTACAGGTGCACCGGCTGCGGCGTCGAAGATTGCAACGCCAACGGGTCTGCCGGTGGTTCCCTTGATTGCCGGATGGACAGTCTCATTAATACCAGTAGTGGCATATGCTACCGCCATACCGGCCTTGATTGCGGCGCCGGCGATACGGCTCTTGGTTGGTCCTGAACACAGGACATTCGTGAGTGTCGGGAATGTTGAGGTATCTGCCATTAGTACTCACCTACCGAGAACACCCGGTTTTTCCTGTCGAAAGGAATGTCGTCGGGTGCTGCGAGTTCCTTGGTCTCTGCAGGAGGTGCTGCAACGGTCGGTGCCGGGCGGGCCATCAGTTCCTTGATCTGCTTGCCCTGAGATTCAACGGTTGCAGAGAGCTCCTTGATTGTGTTCGCGGCCTCGGAGAGTTCCTTCGGGATCTCTACCCGGACCTCCGCGGGCTTCTGTGCCTTTTCGACCGCTGCCGAGAGCTCCTTGATCTGCTTCTCCTGGGCAGCGATCTTGTCTTCCAGTTCTTTGGTGTCCATAACTTCCTCTGCCGGCGTTGCTGCCGGAGTTTCCTGCGAGTCGGTGGATGGCTGCGGCTCTTCGTTCAGCCTGCAGAGTTTGCATGCGCCTTTGTTGACGAATGCAAACCCCGTAAAAATGAGTGATGCCGCTTCCATCTGGCGGGTCGCGGGATTGTATCGTTCATCCCCGCCATGTTCGACACTGACGAATGAGATCAGGTTGTGCCTGATCATTTCCTGCATATCGCGCTGGTTCTGGGTCCATGGCCACACACGGACATCCGAAAGGACGCCGTCGTGCATCTTGCCGTCATCGCCCATGAACCGCCCGAAGTGCGGGCTGATTGCCTCCCCGACCTTATCGGTGGATGCCCGGGGAACTTTCCCGGCATGGCGGTTCCAGCCGGAATTATCCAGCCAGTTCCCCGCATCCGCTTCAAGGGTTTTGGAGATGTAATTTAACGGGGTCTGTACTGCGCTGTCAGTCCAAACACCTTCAGCCAGCATTGGCACGTCCTTGATCAGAAGACTGCCGTCCGGCTCGGTGATCATCTGCCCTTTGCTGAAAGGCATGGCAAGCGCCCGGATGTGTTGAAGAGTGCCGGCGTTCCCCTGCCTGTCGGAACCTCCGGTGTTGTGCGATGCATCGGGCGAAGAAATGGGATTACCCTGTTCGGGCATACATATATTGGAGCGGGAAAAGTATAAGTGGATGGGGAAAGTTTACTTTGGGTTAGTTACTAATACATACTTATACATACGCTTAAATACTCAAGATCCCCCGCCTTCGCAAAATTGTCCGTTCGCCGGATCATGGTTCTCGTTGAACAGTTCCCTGCCCATCTTTACCCTCACACCCCCGGACGCATCCGGGATATGGTAAGTGATAAATTTCTTTTCTTCACTCATAAAGTAACCTCAATTTCCTTCTTTTTCAACTTTCTGATAATCCCTTTCACGCCCTCCTTGTTGCAGTCGTACCCGAACAGGCACCGGACCTTATAGGCGAGCGTGGATCGGCTCTCATCCTGGTGTTTCCTGATGTACTCAACCGCAGCCTCAGGGAAAGGAGGTTTGAAAGTCAATTAATCAACCCACTCCCTGAAATGGTGCCGGTCGAGTTTCTTTACCGCGGTCAGGAGCTTGGCGATATCCCGCTGTTGTTCTTTTACAGTCAGTTCCAGTGCCTCGATCCGCTCTTCGGGGGTTGGGGGATGGACTGCCATGGGGCGCTTTACCTCTCCGGTCTGTTGCTGTTCTGCGGGCTGTTCCTGCTTGGTTTCGGGTTTCTTCTGGTCGTTTTTTGACATGGTTTTAATCACTTCCTGTTTTCTGTCGGTACTTCTCGAAACACCGACAATTCACATGGCCCGGGGGCTCCTGTACTCCGCTGCGGTGATACTGGTCGATGGGGATCCATCCCTCATCCTGATTACCCTGGCAAAGATCAGATACCAGTGCATCCTCCGAAGTCTGGTACATCTTCTCCATCTCGATCCCGTCATCCTTCAGAGATTGGGCAAAAAGCATGTTGCCCTGCTCGTATGCCTGTGCGGTTTCATAGACTGCGATCCGCTGCGCCCTCTCGCGGCTCATGCCATCGAAGGCGTCGCTGATCTGCTTCGCGGTCTTGGTGTATGCCTGACCGGCTTTCAGTGCGTCGGTAATGATGGTCTTGATCTGTTCACCTGTTTTCTGCTGGATCCCTGCAATGTAATCCACGGAGCCGCCCCGCTCGTGGAACCATGCCACCGCTCGTGGATTCGCAAGGTTGAACGTGGTTTTCTTATCAAACAACCCGGTAACCGGGAAATTGTTTGCTCCCGCATGGAGGCCGTCAGCCTCAGCCGATACGATGACCTCTTTAAGCGTCGGGGTTGTCTGCTTGGTGATCTGGTTCCAGATTTCCGTCCACGCATCGGGAGAGACCTTAACGATCTCCAGTTCCCTGCCGGCCCTGCGGAGGGGCGCTGACAGGGACCGGCCCGCCAGCTTCCGCATTACCAGCGTCTTCTGGTATCGGAAAAATGCGGCGATGTTTGCCGTGTGCCGCTTTGCGAGCTGGTCTTTCTGCCGGACCTTCTTAGGCTGCACCCGGTACACCCTCCTCCGGAGTTGCTGCCGGTTTCTGCTGTTGCATCAGGAAGTCTTTGACCTCTTGCGGGGTCGTGGTCTGGGGCTGGTTCCGGTCCGGGTGCTCTTCATCGGTTCCCTGATTATCCTCTTCCTCGTTGGGCGGGATGCCGAGTTTCTCCTGTGCCCATTTCGCATACGCGATGGCGTCCGGGAACATCCCCGTCCGGAGTGCTGCGATAGCCTGGGCCATCTGCAGGAAATCCTGTTCGGATACCGGCGGGAACTTGATCCACACTGCACCAGGGACACCGGTGATAGTGTCAATCACGTCCTTAGAGTACTGCCGGGCTGTCGTGAACTGGATCGTCTTGATCGTCCGGTAGAATGCAATGAGCCTGACTGTTGCCGTTGCTTCTGTACTGCCCCTACCGAGTCCGAAGATCTCATCAGGTACTCCGAGAGTAGCAGCGAGGCGCTGGAGGGTCATATTCGGGTACTGATCAAGCGGGGCAAGGGCAGTATCAACAGACGTAATATCTACCAGGTGGCTTGTGACCCAATCGTTTTTAGCACTGACCTCTGAGTAGTCTTTTGCAATTGTTTTCCTATCTGCTTCTGACGACGGTTCTTCGGGAGTGCCGCATTTCACCTGGTTCTTCGCGGTGCCGTGCCGGTGTACGCCCGTGCAGACGCTCTCGATCATATCGCAGTCACGCATGAGATCATCGTTCGCCCGTTCTGCGAGGGATGCCCCGTACATCTCACCCGGAACCGGGAACAGGGTAATCTTCAGGATCCGATCCTTTTCGATGCCCTTGATAACTTTTTCGACACCATTTTCAAGAACGATTTGTTTATAACCGCTGATCCGCCCGTAATTGTCGTATTCCATGCGGAAACTGGAGGCATCGCGGGGAACAATGCCCCATACATTGTAAAGGCCGTCGTCCGGTACAATCTCCTGAAATGCATCGCCGCACAGAGCCGCATCGAGGATACCCTGCCACATGATCGCGTTGAAATTAACGTGCTTCTGGTCGGCCCATTCAACAACCCGATCCCTCAACGCTTCGTGCTCCGGGTGCTTCTTTTTATCGAAGGTAAATTCGTACTCGTTTGATAACGAGAAGAGCGGGAACGCATCGATCCCGGTGGCAAATGGCCCCCCTCTTCTGTACAGTTTCTTCCATTTTTTCACATTCTCAAAATGGGTTTTATCCGGGCCGTCGAGTCCGACGCGTGCGTATTCTGACTTCCCTTCGTTACCGCCACTCACGATCTGTGATTGTGGCTGCGGTTCCTGTGCCGGTTTTGCCGGCCCTAAAATCCGATCTCGTAATCTTTCAAACATGGTTACCTCCGTGCCGCCCCAGTAACGGCGAATCCTCCGGGGTCGGCTGCTTTCCTGAATAGCGTTTGCACACCATATCGGGCGCCGTCCATCGTATGATCATTAACTTTCATCGGTTCATCTTCGCCTCGTGCCTGTGCTTTCGGATTCCATGTGTACGCTCCAAATTCCATCCGGTGATGCTTGCAGGACTCATGGACGTGATACCGCCCGTTCTGCAGGAACGATGAGAGGGTCCGGATGCCGTCCAAAACAGAGTTATCGCAATCCTTCAGGTTGGTGAACGCTGCCAGCTTGCCCTTACCGCCGCACGCCTCGCATTTATCGCCGTTGATTTTCCCTGTTCCCTTGCATTCCCGGCATACCTCCTCTTTCCTGAGCTGTGTTTTCAGGGAGAGGGCGGACGGGTCGAGGATAATGTACCGGTTCGGGATGCCTCGCAGGAACGCATGGAGATCATAATAGATATCCATATCCGTCTTTTGCTTCTGCGAGTTCCTGCCGTCGTAAAAGTATTCCTTGATGCAGGTGACTTTGCCGTCCTTCACGCCGTTATACAGGAAAGCGCAGGGGTTCGCGGTGCCATAGTCAATGACGGTATAGTACCAATCGAAACCCTCAGCCGGCAGTTCCTTGATGACGTGCCGTGCCTCGTCCCACATATCGTATACGGCGCCCTGGGCGATACACCATAGCCCGAGAATGAACCGTTTATACCAGATGCCCGTATACTCCTGCTTGAGCGCCTTCACATACTCCGGATCAAGATAGGGGTTATCATCGAGGGTGAAATGCCATTTTTTCAGGTGTGCGAGCCCCTTATCCAGATAGTTGACTTTCAGCCAGTGAAATGGGCCATCGGGGTTCGTGGTGCCATACAGCCGGGCCCCGGGTGACCTGAGACGGGAGAGCAGCATGATCCAGAAGGATTCGGGATAAAGGGTGATTTCATCGCAATACGCCCCGACGAATGAGGCCCCGCGGATCTTCTGTTCTGCCCGTTCATCGTTGGCCCCGACCAGATACACCCGGCGCCCGAAGATATGGATCTCCCCTTTCCCCATGCCAACGGTGCTGATATTCCGGGCCCCGTACATGGTGATGAGCGGGTCGATGACGTTCCGCTTCAGGGTCCGCTCGGTCTTGCCGATCATCACGAGCTCTCCGGGCGGGCCGTTGATGACGAAATCCACCCAGGCAAAAAAGGTGGTGACGGTCTTAGAGCTGGATACGCTGCCTTCCCAGATATTCAGCCGGGCGTCAGCCTCGCAGTAGGATTGGAGGGCCTTACCTTTGAGCGGCTGCAGCAAGCTTGCCCTCCTTTTTCATCTTGTCAAAGAGATCGTTGATCTCGGCTTTGCCTTTCTCGAAGTCCAGCTCAACAACGGCGTTCCGCTTCCAGGTGTCCCGCTTCCGGTTGGTCAGCCAGAAGATGATAGCGGTCGGATCCGGGCTGACGTGCATGGTGGTTGTCTTCTTCTTCTGGTATTCGCCGCCACGATCCGAAGTGTGAACCTCGATCTCCTCTTTCTCGTAATCGTATCCGAGGCAGGTTTTCAGGAGAGCATCTTCCACCTGCCGGTCAACCTCATCCTTCCCGGTTTTTATGGCCTCGCAAAACTCAGGATATTTCTGTTTCCACCGATAGAGCGTTGCGGGGTGAATTCCAAGAGCCTCGGCAAGATCCTTATCCTCTGTAAAGTTCTTATCTCGGCATATCCATTTTGCGAGTTTAGGGGAGAATACCGGATCGTAAACAGTAGGGCGCCCTTCTTTCTTCGGTGTGACGGGCTGTTTCTTACCCATCCTTCAGAACCCTCCCTTCATACAACCTGCAGCACTACCAGATACCCGCTCATGCTCTGGTCCTTGCCCCCGGAATGCCCGGCCATAATCCACTGGTACACAGTGCCAGCGGTGAACGTGGTGCTGACCAGCTCAATATCCCCGTGATAGATACCGGTGCTGTCCTTGGTGCAGGTGATGGCGCTGCCGATCGCGGTGACCCCGGCCTGGTCATACACCTGCAGGCTCGGGGCCGAATCCAGGTCCGTAAGCGTGGTGCCATCGCTCAGGGCATAGAAGGGCACGATCACCCGGTACGTGCTGCCGAGCCTGACCTCAGTAGTTGCTGCCATCTCACACCTGCCGTATGATAGGCGTTCCGGCCATGCTCCGGAGGGTAGGGGCTCCGGCCATGCTGCGAATCGTGGGTGTACCGGCTCCGGCTACTTCGTGAGTGGTCGGAGTATACCCACTCCAGATCCTGCCTTTCACGGCCTGAAAGACCCCCGAGCCGGTCCGCCCGAGGGTTGCGATCAGGGAGCCATTCGTTTTCATGGCGTCACCGTATAGCCTGACAGGTTCTTATCGACATCATACGTGGCAGTGACCGTGTAGGTGTCGCCGGGCGTGGTGATCGTGCAGCTCGTCATATTCCCGTCAGCATCGAATACCGGGGAGCTGATCGTGTAATGCCCGATCAGGTTCTTGACCTCCTCTATAGTGGCTTCCTTTGCCAGCACGGTGCTTGCCTCGATCTCCCCCAGGGTTGGGATGAGATTAACCACTGTCTCTATGGCATTGGTATCTGCCTTGACTGCCGGGAGATCCGTGTCGTGGATATTATCGAGGATGCTGTCGAGCGTGTTGATCTTGGTATCCAGCGTGGTACCGGTATCTGTGAGGATGTCGGAGAGCTTGGTACTGTTGCTGTCCATCTCCTGCCGGACCGCAACGGCTGTCGGGGGGGCGGTATACCCGGCGGTTGCGAGCCGGCTGCTGACCGTGGCATCAAGGTATGAGTTCAGGAGTGCGAGGAACGCACCGGCGCTGCCTGCTGATGTGTGGCCGCTCATGATCTCATCCCAGATGGCATCCGCAAGCACGGACGGATCGACACCACCGGAGGATGCGGTAGAGAGGGCGTTCCCGGCGGTTCCTGCTCCGGTATGGCCTGAGAGTGCTTCATCCCAGACCTGATCTGCTATTGCTGCAGCAGTCGGAGCGGCTGCGATAGTGTCCGTCTTTGCCTTGATTGCATCGATGAGGAGATCGAGCCGGCCACCATTGGTGAGATCAGTCTGCAGCTCGTTGGTGTCCGCAAGAATCGCAGCTACTTCGGTATCGATATAGCCGGCAACTGTTGCGAGGCTGGAGGCGGTCGCAAGGGCGGCGTCACTGATAGCGGTATCGCAGGCTGCGTTGACATCGGCATCAGTCGGGAGTGCTGCAATGCTTGATGGCAAGGTGGTACCGGTGTCCTCAACAATCAGGGCGGTTTCCGCTTTGACCGCGGCGATATCTGCGCTGAGGGTTGCCCCCGCGGGAGCCCCGAGCCGGCCGTATGCATCGCCGGACATGGCAGGAGCGGCGCTATCCTTCCACTGTTCGACATCCACCTGCAGGTAATCGGTCCCGAGGACCTCCGCATCATACCGGACTGCTGTGAGTACCTCGAGATCCTGCCGGAGAGTCATGGCGCCAGACTTGGCGACCGTTACCACGAGGTTTCCGAGCGTGTCGGTGTCGGTGGCGTCGAACGTGGCATAATACAGGCCGCCAGTGATGTGCGTTGCCCCGCCGCTGTTCTTGGTGGTCGATGAGGTAGATCCCCGCTTGACCAAAATAATGTCCGTGTTCGCAATGCTCAGCCCTGTTGCTGCCGATCCGTCAGTTGAACTGAAGAACGGCCCGAGAATAACGACCTGCGAGGCCGTCGATTGCCGTAATTTGCATCCTGCTGTCATGATCTTATTTCACCGCCCGGGTTTCGAGTCCCCAGATATGCGTCATGTAGTACCACCATTTCCAGAGCCATGATGTGCCGCTGGCGTCGAACTTCTCGGTTTGAATGGAGATGTTCTGCCAGTGGGTGAGGTTCCGGTTGCCGGTGAGGTCCTCCGTGGTGCTGTTGAAGAAATTGAGAGTATTGTTGGTGAGGCCGGTCCATGTCGTGGAGGTGCTGCTGTTCGAGATATTCGCATACCACGTATTGCCCCGGTACACGTTCAGGCGATAATAATCCGCGTCGGTCGGGTTGGTCCAATTGAATGATACGGCGGTGCTGTTCGGGGTGGTGTTGGTCAGGCCGGTGATGGCTGTCGGCGGGGTGGTGTCGCCTCCGCCG
>Ga0209099_1000892_pt1 | contig 33115 bp, 35 predicted proteins | sample AD_JPNHW2_MetaG_FD_184430 | JGI IMG/M metagenome (GOLD analysis project Ga0209099, IMG submission 184430) | Active sludge microbial communities of municipal wastewater-treating anaerobic digesters from Japan - AD_JPNHW2_MetaG (SPAdes) (version 2) | ecosystem: Engineered > Bioreactor > Anaerobic... | reverse complement strand
GATCGCTGGGCACTTGCAGTGGTTACCGGAGAGAGTGACATCAATCTCTGCGATGTATGCCAGTGCGCACTCAAGAAATTTTAAAATCCCAAAAATCCGTTCTCACATCTGTTGCGATGTTATTCTCGTTTTTTAGCAGGTCTCTGGTAAAGCCGCGTGCCTTTAGTTCAAAATATACCCGGAACCTACCGGATATGCCGCCGGTAATACAAGATAAGGAGCAGGCCGATGACTGCGATGACACAGGCGATTTTCAGGTAATCTGTCGATGGCTGCGGTGAACGTACCGCCGGGCTCCAGTCTGTATCAAACACCGTTCGGAAATACCGTACCACCTCCGGTTGCTCTACGATGACACCGGTTTCCCGGTTGAAACCGGGTGAGTTCGTGTTCCAGTTGATGCTGCTCACCAGCACCGCGCGGTCATCGACAATCACACCCTTGTTATGGATCTTTTCAAGACCGCTTGCCTCAAGATCTAAGCAGCGCGCTTCAAGCGGCAGGTGTTCGTTCGCGGCGATACGGTTGATCAGTGCAACCATTTCATCATTGTCATCCGTATCCTCTGTGCTATACCAGTATGAATCAAGGAGCACCCGAACATGCACCCCGCGCCGCGAGGCATTGATTGCAGTCGCGAGGTAGGGATTTAATCGGGTCTTTGATTCGTTTGTGATATACGCCTGCTCGATCTCGATACTATACTGTGCAGAATTGAGCAGTCCCGTTATCGTGCTGCTGGTATCCGGAGCGATGACCGGGGTAACCCGTGCACCAGTAAAGGTGGCAGGGGCAAATGGGGCCGGGTAGGAGATCACCGTGTACACCTCGGCCGGCCCTTCACTACCATACACGGGAACAATCGCCGGGCCTCCGGTATCGGTCTGGTAAATATCCCGGAAATATGCCGCGATACTGGGATCCTCAAGATAAACACCCCAGCCCCGGTTCCCGGTCTCCCCACTTGGGGGAAACCCGCTGTGCCCGAAATTCTCGCTGGTCACAAGGACAGCGTGGTCATCGATAACCACATATTTTGCATGATCGTACCGGTACGGCGCATGCCCGCTTTCAGAGGTCGTCATCTCAAAGACAGGGATCCCGCTCTGGTTCAGCCGCCATATTGCCGCTTTTTCTTCAGCGCTGATTCCCCCGACAGGCCCCCCCTCAAGAAGGATTTCCACATCCACGCCCCGTTTTTCTGCATCGATGAGGGCTCCGGTGATATTAGCGCTTGAGAGCTCGTAGACGTTGACCAGTACCTGGTGCTGTGCCGAGGCTACAACGCGGGAAAATACCGCAAGGGAATTGTCCGGGGAGACAAATGCGGTGACGGTCACATTCTCAAACGTTTCCGGAGCAAGCCTTGACTGGCCGAGCATGAGCGGGCGGGGATCCCAGACACCGTTTTCGAGAAAATGTACCTGGCCTTCCCGGGGTTTGACATCCCCGGGCCAGCTGATCTTCTGCACAAGCCGGCTGTTCTCGTAGACCATCAGTTCGTCGCGGGCGTTGGCCAGGCGCAGCGTCCCGCCCGGGACCACGTCCGGTACCTGCGGGGAATAATTCTGCCATTCAAAATCCGGGAGACTCCCGTGGGTTTTTTCAAACGCGAGAGCACTCCGAGCGACCGTCAGGGTACCGTTGATAATCGTCCCGGCGGGAAACCGGAAACCGCCGTGATTATCAGATATGGCAATACCATCAAGAGACCCGGTACCGGACACAACAATATACTCATCCATGTCATCGGCCTGATAGGGATCCGGACAGAACTCGATGATCTGTATCGCGTCGCACGATATCACGCAGACACATAAAAACAGGAATACCATGAGGCGACGCATGAAAAAACCCGGTATCTTCCATTTTTATAATAACGGGATATAATGGTTGGGAGATGAGCGGACAGACACAGCACAGGCCGGAAGAGAACCAGACCTCCGTCACGGTAGTGAAACTGGGGGGCAGCCTCGCACCCCGCATTACGGAGATTATCCCGGTTCTGCAAGCTGCTCACCGTCCCCTGCTGATCGTCCCGGGAGGGGGGAGATTTGCCGATGCTGTACGGCAGTCGGGAGTTGATGCCGACGCTGCCCACTGGATGGCATGTGCTGCCATGGACCAGTACGGGTGGACACTTGCCGCGCAGGGCATCGAAACGACCTCGAAGATCGCACAATCCAAAGACGCGTGTGTCCTTCTCCCTTACTGTACCCTGCGCCGGTATGACCCCCTCCCCCATTCATGGGATATCACATCGGATACCATCGCCGCATGGGTGGCCGACAGGATCGGTGGCGATCTGCTGGTGCTCAAATCCGTGGATGGCATCGAAACCGCCGGGAAACTTTTGGCCCGCATAGAAAAACCCCTGAAAACCGACGTCGTCGATCCCTGCTTTCTCCCCTACGTGCTCGAACACCGGATCAGGACGTTTATCCTCAATGGTACCGACACGGCACGGATCGGCCGGTGGCTTCGCGGGGAACAGGTACCCGGAACCGGCATTGGTACAACCTTTTAAAGGTACTAAAAGAGATACTATAGGAATCCTTAAAGGAGCGATATCATGTCAGATAAAAAGTGTACGTCCTGCAGCGCTCCGCTTGCAGAAGAGGGCTCAACGGCTTTCGCATGCCCCTCGTGCGGTGTTGAGATCACCCGGTGCTACCGGTGCAGGGAGCAGAGTATTCCCTACGTCTGCCCGAAATGTGGATTCGGGGGACCGTGAGGCATGGGTAGCGTTGTAGCAATTCTCAGGGTCATGCCGGAATCTCCCGAAGTTGACCTTGAAAAATTAAAAACCGCGCTTAAAGAGAAACTGCCCGGTATCAAGGACATGCAGGAAGAACCGATCGGCTTTGGGCTCAAAGCCCTCAAGCTTGCCGTCATCGTCAACGATGCCGGCGGCGAGACCGATGCCCTCGAGGGGAAACTGAACTCAATCCCCGGCGTCGAGCGGGCAGAAATTATTGAAGTAACACTCAATTAAAACGAATAGGGATAATGCATCCTTATTCCCGCCGTTTTTAATTCTTTAAAACATTACAGGCTGGATTTTGCGGGCTGGATCTTCTTTGTCTTTTTAGGAGCATCCGGCTCTTTTTCACTTTCGAGTTTTTCAATAATCTGGTGAGTGGTTGCGCGGATTTTCTCGACAGATTCCCGATAGGCGATGACCTCAGACTCATCGATCCGGATGGTCACCGGGAATGCACCGTTCCGGTTGATCCGGGCAGGTACGCCAATGCAGACACCACCGATCCCATGAACCTCGCTTTTCACATAGGAAGAAACGGTCAGGATCCGGTTGTCGTCGCCAAGGACGGTCCGTACCAGGGATGCGATTGCTTCGCCGGGACCGTACACCGTCGATCCCTTGTTTTTTATGATCTGCTCCCCGCTGCACTTCACCGATGAGATAAAGTCCTGCACCGGCAGGTGCGCAAACGCCGGCAGGTTGGAGATTTTGATCCCGCCGATCGTGGTCGCCGACCAGAGCGGCACCATGCTGTCCCCATGCTCGCCGATAATACGGGTATGGACTTCGCTCACATGCACTTTAAAATAGGTCGCAATCAGCGACTTCAACCGCATCGAGTCCAGATGCGTACCAAGGCCAAAGACCTGGTTGGGCTTGAGGCCGGAATATTTCAGGGCGACGCATGTCATCACATCGACCGGATTTGTCACCATGATGATCTTGGTATCAGGCGCGACAGTGCCAATTGTCCGGGCAATCGGCGCGACAACCCGCGCATTCCCGAGCGCGAGATCGAGACGATCCTGTCCCGGGCCGCGGGGAGTCCCCGCCGTAATAACCACGATATCGGACCCGGCCACATCCTTAAGGTTTGTTGTCCAGGTGATTCTGACATTGGTCCCCCGGGCCGCAAATGAATCGATAAAATCCTGCGCGATGCCTTTTAAGAGAGATTCACGCCCTTCACGCCCGTACAGCTGGATCTCGTGAACGTGGGGATCTGCGGAAATGGCATATGCGGCAAACGTACCGACATTGCCGGTTGCACCGATAATGGTGACTTTTGACATGGTATCACAAAGCGAATGGGGACGTGTTATCAGTCGACTGTACGTTACTCCTTTTGCCAACGTACTCCTCCTCCGCCCCGTTACCCCATGGGCGCCGGATGTCTGCGGTAAGTCTGCTCCCTTCCGGGCCTGAACCGGTTCCCGCAGCGACAGGTCGCCATTCCCTCCGGAATTTTGATACCTGGCCATCGACCTCATGGGACGAGGTTTCAACGTCAGAATACACAAGGCTCCAGCAGATCGTTTTCAGCCTTCGTCAAACTTCGCCCCCCGCGTTCCGACGGTTTCGGGTTACAAGTGACGCCGAGCCACCCGGGCTAGTCCCCATATACCTTTGTCTACCGGTCAATAAATCCTTGTCACTTATAGGTCCGGGTTCCCCTTCGGAAGGATCCTGTCTTCAGGGAATAAACGCGTCCCCGCCCACGCGGCCCTGCCAGTCCCGGAGCAGGGCGGAAACCTCTTTCTGGTTGTTCTTGTCGAAGATATCCAGCGCCGCTACCGGGTGCGCATCTTTCGGGATCACGCGATCCAGGTTCCGGAGATCCCCCTGGTAGACTTCAATCACCTGCCGGCCCACGGTTTCGGCAATCTTCACCGGTTCCCGGACGACAGGGAGGCGGGCCATATCCCCAAGGTTCCCAAAGATCCGCACCTCCCCGACATCGAAATAAGCGCGGTTGATCTCAATATTGAACGCCGACCAGAACGCCGACGCGTACCAGGCATCGTTCAAGACCACGTGCGGCACGCCAAGGCACGCCGAGGCAAGCCCGAGCGTCCCCGGCCCCGAGCAGGCATCCACAAAGAAGGGGACCGGGGGGTTTCCCACGCGGGCTGCAACCGACCGCAGTTTGGGATGGCCGGCGCGCGGGAACTCGACATGGATGAGGGACTGCTGCTTGTACACGACAAGAGGCCCGGTGGCAAGCGGGTAGATGTCGGCCCTGACATCGCACCCGGCAAGGAGCGTATAGACCCGTGGCACCGCATGTGCATCATGGGAAACCAGCCCGGGAATAAAGTCTGCGGTTTTGACAACACCCCGGACTTCAGGGACTTCGGCGACAATCCGCCGGGCCGCCTTCTCGTGCACCTTCCCCGACAGCAATACCAGGGATTTTGCCGGAAGAAACGGCGGCCGGTCCATCGCAAAACCTGGATGAATGAGCGGCGATCCGACCGCGATGAGCGGATCGCGGGAGGTGAGATCGCCTTCCTCCCGCATGATCCCGTACATGTGCGCAAAGACGTCATCGATAAACCGTTTCCCGCAGGAACAGGGTTCGATATACTCCGGGGCAGGGAGCGGTGCACGTTTGTCAAGAACCCGCATGCGGCATCCGAAGCAGGGAAGAAAACGCGTGGGGAGATCGTTCAAGACCTCCGGTGCCGGATGCACGCAATCACTGCCGCCGCACACAGGACATTCCATAAATGGTGCGTGGATTCTCCCCTTATAGATACTTTGCCAAATATTTTCGGGGAATTATATGCACAGACGGGCCGAAAATAAAACGTAACCGTCGTAAAAGATACAGCAAAAGAGAGGTCAGAGCGATTGTTACAGTGGGCCTGATGCGATTCGAACGCATGACCGCCCGGTTATGAGCCGGGCGCTCTAACCGGACTGAGCTACAGGCCCATAAGCGCCGCCAACAGGACTCGAACCTGTGACATGCTGGTTAACAGCCAGCCACTCTACCAACTGAGTTATGGCGGCAACAGACTTCTGTGCCTTAATAGGTTCTTTGTGAGGCTTTTTAAAGGTAACTAATGGTGGATTTGCATGACGGCCCACCAAAAAGTACGCGGGAAGAACAAAAAGAGGGCGAAACCGACGGGCTTTTCAGGTCAGGATTTTTTCATCGCGTTCACGAGCCGGATAATATCGTCCAGATCCTCATTTAAGTGCGCGAAGAGTTCCCGGGTCCGCTCGGTTGCAACCGCTCCCTCCGAGGATGCGCGGATGTAGCCCAACTGTTCGAGCACGTGAAGGGAGTACCGGATCCGGTGAGACGGGAGATCGAGGATCTCGGCAAGCTTCATGATCCCGATCGGCTGGTGCTCCGCCACCGTCCGGGCCACCTCGATGTGCCGGCTTAAGAGCTCGATTTCATCCTTCATTCTCTTGAGCATGGTATCGCCACGGGACCGTCATGTACCTTATACTGTTACCTTTACTTCAATGCTCATCAAGCCATGCTTTGGTCGACCGGTATTTCAGGACAAAGTTCCACGAAAGCACAATGGCAATGACCAGCATACCTGCCACAGCAGGAAGCCGGTACGGGGCCGGGACAAAAAAGAGGGCAAGTACCGCAAACGCCACGAGCAGAATGATCGCATTGAGCTGGATGGCCAGCCGGTAGAATTTCCACTTAAACTGTTCTTTTGTTGTTTCGTCCATCACTCGTACGTTAGAATCCGGGAATAAAAGTACTTGACGTTTCAGTGCGTATATGTACGGCAATGGATCCACTGGACGCTGCTATGAAGAAGTGCGGGGCGGATGCCTTTGTGCACTATGCCGGAGGAGAGGACGCGAATATGCGTTACCTGTCGAGGTTTGTGATGCATGATTCCTTTGTTTTTTTTAAAAAATACAGGCAGCCCGGGACCATCATTGTCCCCCAGATGGAATCCGAGCGGGCCTCCCGCGAATCGATCGCTGCCGTCATAACCCGGACACAGGCGGGTCTTCTTGATATCACAAAAAAAGAGAAGAATCCCTGGAAAGCGGCCGCGCAGATGATCCGAGGACAGACCGGAAAGACCCTGCTCGTCTCACCCACCCTTCCCGCGGCGCTCCTGCGGGCACTCGAAGAATCAGCCCGGGTGATCGTCGATGTAGGTACCATCGAACAGATGCGGGCAAAAAAGACGCCCGAAGAGATCCGGCTCATACAAACGGTTCAGAAGAAAACCGAACGCGCAATGGCATTTGGGATCTCGCTTATCAGAAACGCAACCACAAAAAAAGGCATCCTGTATCATGATGGCGCACCGCTCACCTCGGAACTGGTGCGGACAGCGATGCACAAACATCTCATGGATGACGGCTGCCGGGCGGTGGAGACTATCATCTCGTGCGGAGAGGATTCCGCGTTTCCGCACATCATCGGGAGCGGCCCGCTCAGGCCCAATATGCCCATCGTAATCGACATGTTCCCGGAGGACGAGACCTCAGGCTATTACGCGGACATGACCCGGACGGTCTCAAAGGGTAAACCGGACCAGCAGATTACCGACATGTACGCAGCAGTAAAAGAGGCCCAGCAGATCGGGATCTCCCACATAAAGGCCGGGGTGCCGGGCGCGGATGCACATACCGCAGTCGTGGACTATTTTAAAAGCCGGGGCTATGAGAGCGATACCCGGGGGTTCATCCACAATCTCGGCCACGGTGTCGGGCTCCAGGTCCACGAATTCCCCACGGTAGGACCAGCGGGAGGGGCACTAAAAACAGGTTTTGTTGTCACCGTCGAACCGGGTCTCTATTATCCCGGGGTCGGCGGTGTCCGGCTCGAAGACATGGGCGCGGTGCGCGCAAAGAAATTTGCGAATTTCACGAAATTTGAGGAGAACCTGATCGTATGAATGACGAGATACTCGAAAAATACCTGGCAGCAGGAAAACTTGCAGCCACTATTCTAAAAGAGAGCGCGCTTGAAATCCGGGTTGGCAGGTCCTACCTTGAACTGGTCGAATCCGTCGAGGCCCGGGTAAAAAACGAGGGCGCCGATCTCGCCTTCCCGCTCAACGTCTCCTTAAACGAGGACGCGGCGCACGATACTGCATCGACCGGTGATGAGCGGACTTTTTCCAAAGGTGACGTAGTCAAGCTCGATCTCGGGGTGCAGATCGACGGCTACATCGCGGATACCGCAACCACGATCGATCTGGGGAACAACTCGCTCCTCCTTGAAGCGTCCCGCGAGGCGCTCGAAGCAGCGATAATGCTGGTCCGTCCGGGTGTTACTACCGGAGAACTGGGCGCAGCGGTCGAAAAGGAGATCTTAAGCAGGGGATACCGGCCCATTGCAAATCTCACCGGTCACGGTCTCGACCAGTACGTGGCCCACATGGACCCGACAATCCCCAACATCGGCATCCATGGCGGCACGGTGCTTGAAGAAGGCATGGCGATTGCCATTGAACCGTTCGCCACGACCGGGAGCGGGCGGATCGGCGAGAAGACACGGGTCGAGATCTACTCCCAGATCGCAGAAAAACCCGTCCGGATCCCATCAGCCCGTGCAGTCATGGAGCAGATCGCTCCCCTTCACGGACTTCCCTTCTCCCGCCGCTCGCTCAACGACAAGAAAAAGGATCTCGCACTCCTCGGGCTTACCAGGTCTCAGATCGTCCACGGCTACCCGGTCCTTTCCGATATCCCGGGCTCGCTCGTCTCCCAGCACGAGCATACCCTGATCGTAACTGCCGATGGCTGCATTGTCACAACCCGGTGATGGGATAGATATAAAGATTCAGGCGTTAAATGATAAAGGTTACAGCCATGTCCGGAGATTTAGAAAGCCTGCGCATCATGGAAGTCCTGCTGACTGCCGAAATTTTCAACCAGAACCCGACACTCGATCTCAATGACCTGACACCAGCGTGCCGGGAGATGTTCTGTTCCGGGGATACAAAAAGCATCAAGCGCCCGGTATACGTGAGTGACGGGTTGATCAAGCGCACGCTCGACATCGCGGCTGCGCATGAGAAGATTGCCAAGAACCCGTTCGTATCGTACGAAGACTTCGGACAGCGTCTGAAGATTACCACCCTCAAGCCGGCAGCCGAATGGTTCCTTGCGCAGGGGGGTAAACCACTCATCGTGCAGAACCCGGCCCTTGCCTTTTTCTTTGATTCTTTTAACGGCACGGGAGTTTCATATAAGGAAGTAAGGAATGCAAACCCACGCTACGAAGACACCAAGGCGAGTCTCGATGCAAAAATTTCCAAGCTGATCGGTGAGGATGAGAAAATCCGGGGAGCCCTCGATCTTGTGATCGTGATGGCTCCTGACGAGGTCGAGCAGCGGATGGAAGACATCATCTGCACCCCGGAGCAGACCGCGATCATCAACAAGATCCACCACGCTTTGCACCACCGGGATTTCCTGAACCGTCACCGTATTTACGAGGTAGGGAAACTTCTCTTTGTCGGCCAGCCCGGCACCGGGAAGACCTCTCTTGCCCTTGCGATGGCCCACAATATGCACATGCCGGTCCTCGAAGTCCGGCTCTCGATGATCACGTCCCAGTACCTGGGGGAGACTTCCAAAAACATCGACAAAATCTTCGAGATTGCAAAGAAACTCTCGCCCTCGATCCTCTTTATCGACGAGTTCGATTTTATCGCAAAGAGCCGGGTCTCCGACGATCATGGCGCATTGAAGCGGGCAGTCAACGCCCTCTTAAAAAATATTGACCGCATCAGCCTGATAAAAAACGGCGTCATTTTGATCGGCGCCACAAACCACCCGCAGTTGCTTGACGAGGCCGCGTGGCGGCGGTTTGACGAGGTCATAGAGTTCCCCCTGCCCGGGGAAGAGATGCGTAAAGAGATCATAAAGAGCGTCACATCAACCATGGACTGCACCTGCGACTACCAGGAGATGGCGGCACTGACCGAGGGATTCTCAGGCGCCGATTTACGGCTCATGGTAAAAGAGGCGCTCCTTTCGGCGCTCATGGACAAGCGCGAAGCCATCGATACCAGGGACCTCGAAAAAGGGATCCACATGGTCAAAAATCGTGCAGCAATCCGGAACCTGAACTGGATGTAGAATGAAGTTCACACTGCTCGGTACCGGGGATGCGATCGGGACCCCGAAGATCGGGTGCGACTGCCCCCAGTGCCTGCATGCGCAAAAGACCGGTACCGGCCGGCTGCGGACATCCATCCTCATCGAAAAGGATGGCCGCCACATCCTTGTGGATTCCTCACCCGACCTCAGGCAGCAGCTCCTCAGGTACGGCTCACCCCATATCGATGCGGTGATCTGGACCCATGGGCACTACGATCATTTCATGGGCTTTGGCGAGTTTTACCGGGTCCAGAAAGTACCCCCGGTCTTTGCTGCCGAGCAGGTGCTCCGGTACTGCGGCGAGACGTTCAGGTTCCTGAACTTTGACCGGATGCCGGTGGAGCCCTATGTACCGTTTGATCTCTTCGGGATCACGGTCACACCGTTTATCGTGAAACATCCGCCGGCCTATACCTGTGGCTTTGTCTTTGAGGCGGACGGGGTAAAAGTGGGGTACACCTCGGATACCAACCGGGACATCCCGCAAAAGGGCCTCGATCTGCTCGAAAACCTCGACCTTCTTCTCCTTGACGCCATCGTGCCCTCGCATATGACGATAACAAAGCACATGAACTATCTCGATGCCTGCACGCTTGCCGAGAGCCTGCACCCAAAAGAGTTCCGGTGCGTCCACATCAGCCACGTGATGCCATGGGAGTACCCGCATCTGGGGTATGACGGCGAAATCTTCGAATTTCCCTAAAAAACAATCATCTTTTCCTGTTTCGGACCGGTCGGATGAAATTTTTCTGTTTCACCATGCCACACTCACCCATACTTTAATAGTTCACAGATTCCCAAACATAGGTGCATGATTGTAAAAGTACTTGAACTCGAAAAAGATAAGGCACGACTCATTATCCAGGGGGAGGGTCATACGTTCATGAACGCCCTTGTCGAGGAAATCCTGACCGACCCGGATGTCGATGTCGCAAAATATACCATCGAGTTCCAGTTTTCAGACCCGGTGCTGATGGTGACCACGAAGAGCACGAAGAAAAACCCCCTGACCATCATAAAGAAAGCCTGCAAAAAAATATCCGGCAACTGCGACGACCTCTTAAAAGGCCTTGCAAAACAGAAATAAGAGTCGGCAATAATTCTTAAAATTCTTTTTTGGCTTCTCGCGAAGCGTACATGATCCGATGTCACGGGCCTTGAAAAAAACCAAAAACGCAAGTGGGTTTTTTTGGAATCCTGTTACGGGAAGAAGAAGGCAGAATGGTTTTTCGATCGAACACAACGTGGGGAGAATCAGTGCTGGTGTTTACCTGTGCCTCGGACATCTCGTTAATCCCTGAAAGGAATCCACGACGGAGCTAACCCTGCCAGAATCATCGTTTTCCGGCAAATTCGGGCCCTTAAAACCGCCCGATTGTGATCCGGATAAATCCGACTGTTTTTAGGTATCTGTTTGCCAAAATAAGCCCAAATTTGGCCCCATATAATGCCCATTAGCGGGCCATATTCTCGTTCTGGCAGCGGTCATTTCCTGCCTCAACAGAAAACCCGACCGGCCCCGGAATCGGGCCTTAAAACCGCATTAGGGGGTCGTTTTAATTCGTCCGATTGGCTAAATACGGCCTATTCGGGGTTATTTCGAATCGGAGCCCGATACGGGCTTATTTTTGGGTGTGAGAGGGGTAATCGGGGCTCGAATTGGGCCCGGATTGGTCCGGGAGGGGGGAGGTAGTTTATGGGGGAATTACGTCTGGGACAGGTTTCCTCAATCAGGGAGGTGATTGACACTCCCGACGGAAAAATCAGATTAAGTTTGATTGATGAGGTCTCTCATCATCACAACGTTCATCCTCCCTAACCACGACACGATAGATACATATGCACGACTCCCCGGAACTGTTTCGTAAGGCAACCGAACTCGCCGAACTGGGTCAATTGGATCAGGCATTCGCCATGTTCCACGCACTTCTTAAAACCGATTCCAACAACGCCCCTCTCTGGAATAATATCGGGATCATCCAGTTCAGACAAGGAAATTACCTTGATGCGGTGAATGCATTCGGTCAGGCAACCGATATCGATTCCCACTTCACCAGCGCATGGTTCAATAAGAGCCTGGCACTTGTGCATCTTGGGAAAGATATCGAGGCACTTCGCGCTCTTGATAAAGTCCTCAAGTTAAATCCAAACGATAACGAAGTACAATCCCAACGGGCGTTGATTGTTCAGAAGATGGCGCAGGTCAGTGATACGAAAAAAGAACAAATATGCACTCTGTGCAGTCCCGATTGCGGGTATAACCTTGAACAAACCGGGTGTAATCGGGAACAGGGCCGGGTGGATAGTATTCAACAAATTATTGAGAGGATTTCGATTAACCGGCAAAAATGATGAGATGACTCGAACATTCCATGACTGGATTGGCAATTTCAAATCCTGCATTTAGCCGGTTTTTTTAAAAGCCTCATGAGGTTTTTCTTAAAACCCCTCAAATGGTATTCAGTAAAATTTAAGTCGTATTATGCTCTTTTAGAAAATAGTTGCATAATGAAAACCACAGAGATCGAAAACAACATCGAGGCCTACGCACCGTTCAGATATATCATCACCATGATCAATTTCCGGTGCTGGATTATCCGATGCCTGATCTCTGCCCTCATGGAAGCCTGGGGAATCCAGAAAAGCCCGCAGCTTGCCGTGCATGACTATTACTATGAGGATGAGGGAGTCCACGGGTACGCAGAAAGGGTTGTCCCACCTCTTTTCGATCTCTCTCCGTTCTTTTCGGAACTGAGCTGATTACCGGATCCGGGCGATGCCGTCGGCAGGCGCCGGTTTGATCGCGAAAGGGAACGCTTTTGCACAAATAACCAAAAATACCGGCTCCTTTCCATTCTCTCCCGTCATGCCCCTGACCACCCCGGGTCACGGCATTTTTTTGTGAGGCAAAAAAAGCAGACCACAAAAAGTGTCTGCTGCTTTTCGCCTGTTTTTGGATCGTTCTTTGAATACCCTAAAAAATATCAGGAAATCTCGTTATGAAAAAACCCTTCACAGTTTCAAATCCGGGCTACCGGTGGCACACAAGAACACCCCGGCCTCTCCGGAACCGGCGGGAAAACGATCGGATATACGGCCCGTGTAGCTGCGGGAATACTACCGGTATCGTGGATGCAGATGCCGTGGCGCCTCCGGACCGGCAGGCGGTACCAGTATGATCGGCACAAGCGGGGGCGTGCTTGAAATGCAGGCGCTCCTGATCCTCAAATCCTTCGCGACACATGTACTCCCCGCACGGACGATGGGACTCTCGCGCACGTTCTGCGATATTGTCGGGATGATGCAGGGTGGGAGGATGATCGGCGTCAAACTCAAACGATCGGTCTCATCTCCCCTGACCCCGGATCAGGCCGGGAAATATTTTGATGCTGAGATCTCTCTTATGAAGTCCTTCTGCCCGCAAAAACCCGTGCGGCTCGAACTTTGGATCGCTCTCTCCGGGGAAAAGTGGCAGTTTTTTGAGATCACGGACAGGGGGGTCCGGGAGGTAGCGCATGCCTGCCAGCCCTGAACGTGCGAAGGCACCGGCCCGGGTCCCATCGGTCCCGCTCTTCCTGATCCCCAAAGTGATCCAGGAGCAGATCAAAAAGAAAGGCGAATCGGTCTTCTCCATCTTCGTGGAGCGCAGGCTCCACCACCAGTACCGGGTCCGGGTCGAGACGTTTTTCGAGCATTCGAAAAGGGCACGGCAGAAGAAAACGAAAAAACCTGAATCGACCGTTCAGGACGTGCTGGATGTCTGACTCCACTCTAAAGGAGCAGCAGGCGGTGATGAACCGTGGACGGGCTGCTCCGTGATGCAGTCGCCCTGCTCCTTTCCCCCGGAAAAGTCGTGGAAGTCCGGGCGCTCGCCGACCAGCACACCCATTCCGGGTATTTTTCCGATCCTGAATCACTCATCCGGGCTGTCGAACCGCTCGATACCGACACATCTGTCCTGGGCATCTATGTCACACTCAACGAAGTGAACCCGGTGCTCCTTGCACGGCGGGCGAACCGGATCAAGATGCGGCTCTGCAGGAAGGACGCGACCACGGGCGACGCGGATATCCTGCGCCGGCGCTGGCTTCCCATCGACATCGATCCGAAGCGCCCGAGCGGGGTTTCAAGTACCGATGAGGAACACGGGCTTGCACTCGCGAAGGCCGACGAGATCGCCACGTGGCTCGCGTCGCTTGGTTTCCCTGATCCAATCACCGGGGACTCCGGCAACGGTGCCCACCTGCTCTACCGGATCGATCTCGCGAACGATGAATTGGCAACGACACTTGTCAAAGGCTGCCTTGCGGCGCTCGACACGCTCTTCTCAGATGACCGGATGAACGTGGATACGGCAAATTTCAACGCCTCCCGTATCTGGAAACTCTACGGCACGGTTTCACGGAAAGGCGACGATACCCCGGACCGGCCGCACCGGAGGAGCAGGATCCTATCAGCGCCCGGAGTAACGGAGATCGTACCAGGAGATCGTCTCCGCGACCTCGCGGCCCGGTTGCCGGATGAGCAGCACGCACAACCGCAGCCGGCCGCAGCATCAGGAAAAGGCTTCGATCTCCGGTACTGGCTCGATGAACACGGCCTCGGCGTCCGCAGCGAAAAACCGTACTGCGGCGGCACGCTCTTTGTGCTCGACGAATGCCCCTTTTCTGCGGCCCACAAGGACGGGGCATTTGCGATCCAGTTCGCGAACGGTGCCGTCTTTGCCGGCTGCAAGCACACGTCATGTGGCGGCGGTACGCAGCGGTGGCAGGAACTCCGCGAGCGGTACGAACCGGGCCGGGCAGGAAAACAAAAATGCTATGAAGAGATCCAGAGGACGTGGAAGAAAGACCGGGCAGTTCTAAAGGCACAACGCAACGGTACATCCGGCCCGGATCCGGCGCCGGAAGCGACATCCGCCAAACCGCCCAGCCTTCCTCCGCCTCCCGATTCGCCACCACCCGGTTCTTCGGATTTCCAGAAGAGCGCGCGCGACATCCTCACCCACGGCGACCCGGTAGCCTACATGCTCGCCGCCTTTGCGCAGGAGCATGTCGGCGACGAGATCCTCGCACGCTGTATGATCCTCTCGATGGCGTCGCAGGCAGTAAAAAACTCGGATGGGCTGCACGTCTCCGTGACCGGGGACTCCGGTAAAGGCAAGACCCACGCATTCCGGAAGATGATGCGCCAGGTGCCGGAGGCGTACAAGGTGAAAGGCACGGTGAGCAACAAGGCGCTCTATTACATGAAGGACCTCCGGCCCCGCACGGTCCTGATGAGCGACGATACCGAGCTCTCGGACAGCATTCAGGAGATCCTGAAATCTGCGACGAGCAACTTCCACGAGCCGATTACGCATACGACCGTGACAAAGGATCTCGCTTCTCGGGTCTGTACGATTCCCGAGCGGTGCGTCTGGTGGATTGCAAAGAAAGAAGGGACCGGGGACGACCAGGTACAAAACCGGATGCTCACCTGCTGGATTGATGAGTCGGCAGAACAGGACGCCCGGGTTCTTCTCTCAAAACAAAAAAAGGAGTGTCGGGAGCCGGACACGCTTACGGACGAGACCGAAGAGCTCCTGACCTGCCGGGCGATCTGGGAGCACATGCACGACCAGACACTCTGGGTCGTGATCCCGTTCTCGGTGCGGATACGGTTCCATGCGATCAGCAACCGGCGCAACTCCGATATGCTGTACGATCTCATCAAGAGCCACGCAGCGTTGTTTTTCATGCAGCGCCGGCAGAAGATCGTTAAGGATGGCACTTCTTGCATTTACGCGGATGAAACGGATTTTGCGGCGGCAAACGAGGTCTTCACGCTCCTGAATGGCACGGCCGGCGGGCAGGAATCGAAGATGACACGAAGGGAAGCGGATCTTCTCGCCGCTATCCGGGAGGCGGATCAGCTTGAGTACAGCATCCAGGATCTCCAGCGGCTCACCGGCTCGTCGTACTCCGGAATTTACAAATCCCTCAAAGGATACGAAAGCCGGGGGAAAAATTACACCGGCCTTCTCGAAAAGTGCCCGGCGCTTTCCTTTACCGACCGGACGGTAACGATGCTCGGGGAGGACGGGAACACGGTGCGCCGCCGGACCGAGGCGTACGCGTGGGACCGCGAGCTCTACCGGCAGTGGAACGGCGGCGGGGCGTGCTGGCTCGATCCCGGCCCGGATGAGGGAGACGACGGGGAAGGTGGCAGTGGTAGCGGATCGTTTGCTGCATTGCAGCAGGTTTCCTGCACGTTTGCTGCACATGCAGCAAATGACAATGCAGCATCCGGAGCGCCCGGTTCCTGCAATGGAGTGTGTACTGATAATAATTCTGTACTTATGAAAGGATGTTTGCTGCAATCCGGGAATTATGGAGCAGCTCACAAACCGGATTTGAATGCAGAACAGTCACTGCATTTTGCAGCAAATGCAGCAAATAAAGATCGAAAAATGGAAAAATGCACCGGTTCAGCAAAAAAGAAATACTCCACGCCCGGTTCTCGTGAAGCACATGCAGCAAACATGCAGAAATTACCAGAAAATGCAGCAAAGAAGCACCCGCTGCGCAGCATCCGGGCCCGGGACTACAAGAAACTCGATATCCCGGAGCCCGCGACCCCGTGTTTTGTCTGCGGGAAAAAAGGTGCGTGGTTCGTGGAGAAATTCACGAAGGAACGTAGGGCCCGGCCCAGGGATCAGCAGGATGCCCGGCGGCTATGCCGGTCGTGTTACGCGGCGACGGTAAAGGCAGGGCAGGATGCGGCAGTTCCGCTGCCGGGGACGGTGGATGTTTTAGGGATGAAGCGCGTGACGGCGGATCTCGGGAAGTGTCCGGTATGCGGGGTGGCAAAAGTGGAGTGGATTGACGAGGAGGCGGGAGTGATGCTGTGCGGGAGGTGTTATGCGAGGGAGAAGGCGGATCTCCGGGATGCTGGAAAGATGCGATGAACGCCGCCGCTCCCGACGGGGCGCCCCCGCGGCGGATCGGGGAGGGTAAAACCGCACTCGCCCCGCCGTGCCTCGGAGAGGCCCTGATGCTCACGAACCCTCACATTTTTATTAATTTTTTTTAGTTCTGGAGCGAGTTTAACCGGTTCAGATCTGGTTCTACAAAACCCATTTCTTTTAAGCCCCTCTTTTGGTTCAGTCAGGGCTAAGTACTCCCCACCCCCAATCCTTTTTCACCCAACGGCGCCCGAGGGTGGAGTAAAAGAAATGACTGACTTCGTTCAGAGCAGCGAAACCAAGCGTGCGGTTCGGAAACTGACGAACCCGATCGCGGATGTGACAACGTTTAACACTATTGTCCAGTCCGTGATCACCGCAAACCCCTTCGGGTGTGTAGCGTATATGACCGCCGGCGAGAACCATCCCGCCGTTGAAAAGACAAAGGAGACCTACACGGCAAGATTCGTGTACCAGGATGAGGACGCAAAGAAGATCGGGAGTAACTCGGAGAGCTACAACACGATCTCCGGCTTTAACGTCGGTATCACCGCAATCCTCGCGAACACCGCGAACATTACCGCTCACGGCGGGGTCCCGGCCCATGATACGGATGCCGATACGTATTCCGCGACCGTCAAGTGCCATGATGCGAACGGCGAGATCTATATGGTAGTGTTTTCCCGGGACCAGGTAACCCTCTCGTCCTATGAGAATGAAAACATCCGGACCACGGTCGAGACCTGGGCGGACAGCGTGCCGGAACTGGCCTGATATCGCCATGATGGCAGGATAAAAAGGAGAGGGGGCCAAAAAGATCTCCCTCTTTTTTTCCTGTCGTTTTTTTATGCGGAGGGCCTCACATGGAAACCGAATTTTTAGGGATTGTTGTCGGGATCGTGCTCCCGCTCTATCCTTTACTGTTTGCCATCTACCAGAAGATCGGCAGATACGATGAGATTGTCGAGGAGTTCAAAAAACTCCGGGACGAGCACCAGCATTACAAGGACACGTATCATGGAACCTGAACAAAAAACCGGGACAAACACCGGAATGCAGGAACAGAAAACAAGACTGCCGGTCGCAACCGTGACCGGCCTGTACCGGGGCACCTTTGCCGGGCTTGTCCCTCTCACGGCAAAGACCCCGCTCACGCTGGACCAGGTGCGCCGCAACCCGATCTTCTACGAGCTCGACCTTAATTATGAACAGTCCGATGAAAACCTCATCATCGACCTGATCTATGACAACCTCGCGCCCCGGCGATTGCAGGACCTTTTCCGGGGCACCGATATTCCCCACGGGATCCGGTTCTGGCCGGACTGGTTCGACATCCCGCCGTATGACGAGATGCACGACCTCGACGGCCGCCGGGTGTACCCGCGTGCGCCGGGCATCCACACGGTGCAGATCCGTACGGCCTGCCGGAAGTTTGCACAAGAAGGGAGGAGCCGGGATTTTTCGCCCGAAAACGGCGGATCCACAAGCCCGGTTTTCGAGATTATGATCGCGGAGGATTCCAATGTTCGAGAATGAGATACAGACCCGGTGCGCCATCTGCGGCACCGGGATTCTTCTCGGTGTTGTCTTTCTTTTCGCGCATTTCCCGGTCATCCTGCTTGTGGTACCGGTCGCGGTGCTTTTTCTCGGCCTCGTTGCCGACCCGGAGGAGACGCACGCGGTCTGGTACGGGATGCTTAACACGCTCTGCGTTTTTGATTTTTCCGCACTCACCGATGCCGAGAAGGTGAACTACGCGGTAAAGAAGCATTACTTCTGGTTCGGGGAGGTCGGGATGGCTGCGGTACTGGCCGGGATGTTTGCTGTACCGGCCGGGATCTTCCTTGCGGGCCGGGCGGAGATCACGCTTGCATTTATCGGTTCTGCCGTGATTTTCCTGCCGCTGTTTGTGTTCCTGCCGAAACTGGTCCAGCGGGCGATGAAGGCTGATGTGGATGCGGCGATCGAGACGTTCGGGAAAAATGAGCAGGTTAAGAAAGTTTTCTGGACGGTGTTCGTCTCGATGGGCGGACTGATTCTCACCCGGGTTGTGGACCCGGTGACGGCGCAGCAGATTGTGGGGGTGATTATGGGGATGGGGATTTGAAGTGAAAAAAATCCCTATTCTCAAACCTTTTTTCATTTGAGGCATTTCAGAGTTTGAAAATAAAAATTAATTGTACAGTCCCGAAAGTATTTCCTATAACCGCCGTTGAGCCGAAGACCGGTTCAACGATGAAGGCAAATGTGGATGCAGCGATCGACACGTTCGGAAAAAACGAGCATGTAAAAAAAATGTGTTCTTGGCAGTGTTAGTGGCGAGGGGTTCGCTCGCGCCGGTCCGGATTGTGGAGCCGGCGTCGACACAACGGATGATCTGGGTATGATACAGCATGATATGTGTTCAAACCTATTCGCTGTCTCTTTTCCGGATCCCGTGTTTTATTAACAAATTTAAGTTAACAAAATGAAACAATAAATCAATAAATAAATGAAGGACTGAGTATTGGATCAATGGATCGTATACTGTCTGACCGTGCCTTCAAGATCATCGTGCTGGTTATCGGAATCATTCTGGTAGTCGACATCGTGAATGTATTTGCTCTGGGGGGGCCCTCGGTGTTCTCCCTTATTTTTAAATCAGGAAATACATCAGAAAAATCATCATCAGCCGCAGAGAATCCCAATCTGGTTTCTCCCGTACCTAGCCAAGCAAATTCGACACTAAATCAGACCACGGGAAGTTCATCAAGTTCTATTCAGGCAATTTACGTACCTACGAAAGCAACACCCATCCCGACGGTTCGCTATGTATCCTCAGTGACACCCATCAAGGTTGCAGCTACAAAATCTCCCTTAAGAGCCGTTCAGCCCACCGCAGAGACCACGGAAGAACAGGATAATTATGTGGCGATTTACTCGAATGATCTCTCCTATGGTACGACAGATGTTCCATCTGCGGTGGCATTCGATGTGGTAAATCCTCCCCTGATTATCAAATACACTATTTCCCCGAAGATGACGTTAGATTCGAGACTTATCTATAACCACACGGCATCGCAACCGGGTCGTGACGAGCTCATTAATACCACGTATCCTTCGGAATATGCCTGGTTCACGGCAACGATCTATGATAAGGAAACCGGCCAGGAAGTCGCTCAGGAGGGGTATGGGCCTGATTATGGCCTGTTCCCGCAGAAGACGTATACGTATCGCACAGCCGGAAATTACCTGATCCAATTCGATGGAGCAAATTCAAACGTCCACGTTGACATGTTCCTGAAAAAAGAAGGGAACATGGCATAACACCCCATGGGTATCCCAGTTTACCCTCATGCGGGTAGATATTGGCTATAACAAAACAAATTTTGTTCATCCAGCCAACTGGCTGCACTCCTGGATTGTACAACTGCCGAACACCCGTCTTTTATGACCGCGCAGGAGCCGGGCACATCCGCACACCGGTTTCTCCCGGGTCCATGATTTTCTTCTCCCGGGAAAACCGGTTGGAATCCACGGGATTTCCTATAGTAACCTCCGATACCCGACCGGTTTTTTTCCGGAATCCTCAAGCTCGCGATCCGTTTGTTTTTGAAAATGTTCAGCAGCGGAGCCGGACATTTTCCGGAAAAGCCGGAAAATCTTTGTGAGTGTTTTTTTGCGGGCAACGGGGGGAAAGGGATGCCTTCCCCACCTTGTCTTGCGTGCCGGCATGGTACATACCTGCCCCAATCCGGGCCCAATATGGCCTCCGATTACCCCTTTTACACTCCAAAAGAAGCCCGTATCGGGCTCCGATTCAAAATAACCCCAAACCGGACTTATTTTGGAAAACGGACAAATTAAAACGGACACGATAATGCGGTTCTTTTGGCAGATCTCATGTGAAATTGCCACTTGGATGATCCGGAAAATGACCGCCGCCAGAACGCGAATATGAGGTGGCAAAGGGCATTATAGGGGGCTCAATTTTGGCGTATTTCTGTAAACAACGTGATATAATCAGTCAGATTCTCTTCCTGTGGAATCGGGCGGTTTTACGGGCGTATTTTTATAAGAATGTCCGCAGATGCCAACGAACTTTTTTAGAGATCTTCGATGACCTCACTACGATCAGCGTGGTCTTAGTCCGGCGCTGGTGGATCCGCAGGCAGAACCCGGGCCCCGTTCAGAAAATACGACTAGGATGACGACCCGTCAGAAGTCTCCAGGGGAAATGCCAGGATCTCATAATGGGATGCAGGGCAAATAATTCCTTTTTTTTAGGAGAATAAGAAAAATACACGAATCCCCAAAGTCCCGTTCTCCCTCATGTTCCTGGCAGGCAGTAAGACAATCCTGACAAGTCACAACGAGAAAAACCAGTTCGTTACAAGCAGGATCATAATGAGCACGACGAGAATGATACCCATGAGTGCATCCGGCCGACCAAACGTTTGTGATTTATAACAGGAGTGGGGCATTGACTGGCGAAACCCCCGGGCCTGCATGGCATCCGCAGTATTTTTCGAGCGTTTGAGCAGGGATACCGTCACCGGGATAAAGAGTGCCGCAAGTTTGTTCCGGTTTTTGATCGCATTTCCCCGGTCAAGTTCGAGACCCCGGGACCTCTGGGCATCCATGATCTGCCGGGTATCTTCGGTAAGGGACGTTGTCGACCGGAGTGCATACCCCAGGGAGAAGGAGAGCGTGGGCGGGACCCTCATGTTCTTGAGGCTTCGTATGAAATCGTCGTGCGAGGTGGTCATGATAAAGAGGAACGAGATCCCGGCGAGCGTGAGAAGCCGAAAACCCATCGCTATGGCAAAAATCACTCCTGCCAGGGTGACTTCGGGATGGAGAAAACCGATCTGGGCAGAGAAATATACCGGGCCTGACGATGCTTTCGAGAAAAAACTGTCCAGGACGATAACAAGGATAAAGAGGGGCAGGATCAGGGTGAGCGCACGCAGGAATTTTTTCGCGAGGCCCGAGGTGACGGCAAGGAGCAGCTCAAAGAAAAAGAGCAGGACGAGGGCCGCAAGGGTACTGAACAGGAGGGAAACCACACTGACGATAACAAGGGCCAGGAGTTTCGTCCTGGGGTCGAGGCGATGCAGAAACGAGTCGCCGGGACTGAACCGGAGGATCTCCAGCCGCCGGAGTTTCTTTGGTTTTCGTCCTTTGTCCGGTTGTGGCTCTTCTGGATTCACCGGAAAATTCACCGCCCTTTATGGTCTGCTACCCGTTTGTCCGGATACGCACCGGAAACAGATCGGGACGTGTCCCGGTAATCGGCCCCGATGCGACCGGCCGCGATCCGGATGAACCGGTCCCCGCAGGCTGTCCCGAACTCCTCGTCGTGGGTCGCTACGATGACCGTTTTTTTGGCATCGCACAACCCCCGGAGAAAACCGGTGAACGTGTTTTTCAGGTCCTGGTCGAGGCCGAATGTCGGTTCATCGAGGATGATGACCGGGGTATCCATCGTGAGGATCCCCGCGAGTGCGACCCGCTGTTTTTCCCCTCCTGAAAGGCCGAGGGGCGGCGTGGAAGGATCGATGTGATCGAGCGAGCACCGGTGGCGCACATCCTTTGTGATCTTTTTGATCTCCTCCTCGGTCTTCCCGAGGTTACGGGGGCCGAATGCGAGTTCTTCTGTGATGGTGCTCTCGAAAAGCTGGTAATCGGCATGCTGGTTGAGAAGGCCGACCGCGCGGGCCGTGGCAGCGACAGTCTTTTGGGCGAGGGGTTCTGTCCCGAGAAGTACGCTCCCCCGGTCCGGATGGAGGAGGCCGTTACAGTGTTTTAAGAGAGTCGTCTTCCCCGATCCATTCGCACCGGTGATGACTGTAAGTTCACCGGGATAGAAATCGAGGGTGATTCCCTCAAGAACAAAAGTCCGTGCCCCCGGGTACCGGTAATAGACATCCCGGAGAGAGAGTGAAGGGGCAGGGGTCTGCCCGCAGGGAGGACCCGGGATAACGTGCGGGGAATTTTCCCGTGCAGACAAAATTTTTGCAGCGGATGAACTGCCCTTTTCTGACGGGTTACTTTCCATGCCGGGTGGCGGTTGGGACAGGCCGGGTTTTCCGTCGGACAGGACGGTTCCTGCCTGCATTACAATGACGCGATCGGTTACCGGGAGCAGGAAGGCGGTACGATGCTCAAAAACGATGACCGTCGTCCCGAGGGACTTGAGTCCGGCAAGGAGCCCGGCGAGATTTTGTGCGGCGGATGCATCGATCCCGGAAAACGGTTCGTCCATCACCAGGATCGATGGTTGGATAGCAATAACCGAAGCAATTGCCACGCGCTGCCGTTCGCCCCACGAAAGATCGCCGATGGGCCGGCCCATCAGGTGTCCGATGTGCAGGAGATCGACGGTCCGATCCAGCCGTGCCCGGATCTCCTGCTCCGGAAGGTTCTGGATCTCAAGCCCGAATGCGATCTCGCTCTCGACATCTCCCGTGACCAGCTGGTACCCGGGATCCTGGAATACCATCCCGACCTGCGGGGCAAATTCCGGGACATCATAATCCCGGGTATTTCGCCCCTTTACGATGACCGTTCCTTCCATGGTTCCTTTCGTCGCATGGGGAATGAGACCGTTGAGGCACCGGGCCAGCGTGGATTTCCCGGAGCCGCTGGGCCCGGTAATGAGGGTGAACTCGCCGGGATAAATGGTGAGGTTGACATGATTGAGGGCGGTGACGCTCCTCCCCGACAGGGTTGTGGGGTACCGAAACGAGAGATCCCGGATGATGACCGCCGGATCAGGATTCGTCACGCGAGATCACCCCGGCTTTGAGGAGACGGTGGAGTACCAGGGCCGCAATAATCCCCCCGAGTCCCCCGAAGATGAAATGGGATATGGACGCGGTACCGATCCCGATAATGATAAAAACCGCCGGGATCCCAAGGAACGTCTGGAGGGTATAGTTCACCACCATTTTTGCAAGGTTTCCCGCCGCTCCGGCAATAAACCCGGCAGCCGGGTGATCCAGCCGGTAGAAGAAGAGCAGGCCGACAAGATCGATCATCCCCCCCATCGCAAGGTAGATGAAGAGGTTCAGGATATGAAGAGTGTTCAACCCGAAGAGGGTGGCGAGAATTCCCGAGACAAACCCGATATAGGTACCTGCGCCGGGCTTTTTTACGATCCCGACGCCGATGATGACCGGGACGACCCAGTAGATACCGGTGTGCCCGGGGACATTCAACGGAAGGGTAAACGTTGTATTCAGGACGACGATGAGTGCTGCGCAGAGCGAGAGAAGGGCAATCTCATACAGGGAAAAATAGGGTTTTTTAATCGCCATGTTACCCCGACCTCACGAATTCAGACCGGACTCTGAGGCCAAACCCATCCGGCTGCGGGCGGTCCACGGCAACCAGAAGGAGCAGGTCGTTACCCGGATCGTTACCAGTAGCAGTAACGTAGAACGATCCGCCCTGGTCTGGAGTTTCCGTAACATCACCGCGCCGGTTCAAGAGACTGGATGCAATGTGAAGTGCTCCCTCTCCGCTCCCGGCAGGGGGGTAGAACGAGAACGTGCGGGTTGTCGCGGTCAGGCCATTGTAATCCGCCTGCTGGTTGTTTGATATCGCTACTGTATACTGGTGAATGCCTGAAATGGCAAGCGGGGTTGCCGCGGGCATGGAAGTACCCGCAGTGGCATTGCCGGTAACGACAAAACCGCAATGGTTGTAGCCTACCTGACGGTTTGTCCGGGTCGGGTGGGTACCGGTTGTCAGACCATAGACGTGAAACACGGCCCGGCCGGCGAGATCGGTAAAATTGTACGTCAGCCTGACCGATCCGATCTTCCTGACGTTGGGGTCGCCGCTGACCGGTGTTGCGTTCAGGTCGATGTACATCAGGTACCATGTCTCATTGTCGAGAACGTCCTGCCCGGGATCGATCCCGAGAGGATTGTACCCGGGACGCCAGGTCTGCGGGCCGTACTGGAACCCGGCCCGGGTAAAAACCTGGTCGATGAGAGCACCCGGGGTCACCACGGGAGCATTCTGGGGGAAAAATGCCTCTCCAAACGCATCCAGCGCGACCATTGCCCCCAGAAAACACCCGAGCAGTACCAGTGCGAGCCCGACCCGGGTGCGAAACTCCATGTTAATCCCGTTTGTCTTCGATTAACCGGTCCCCGTCTTCTTTGACGAAGATAACGGTTTTTCCATTGATGGGGCAGGGGCGGGGCGGCTTTTCAGGCCGGAAAAATACGGTTCCTTCATGGAACTGCCTGCCATCGAATGAACAGACCTCGTCGATGCCGGCCTGAAGGAGTTTTTCCACAGTGCACGATGTGAGGATAGTACGGATATCCCCTTTCTGGAGGAAACGCCCGTCACATTTCGTAAAGGCAAGCCCGAGGCCTGCCATGGCGCCGATCACGCCGTCCTCGGTGCCCCCGAGACCCTTGAGCCGGATGTGCAGGTTTTTTGCGAGCGTACGTGCCCGGTCCTGAGTGAGGATGGTGCATTTTGCATCCTGGCCGTAGGCAATAAGCGAGGAAGTGATTTGACCGGTGGATGCCACGGCAAGGCCGGGATCGCTGCCCTCCAGGAAATCGCCGAGCATAACCTCTTCAGCCACCTTGAAAAGATGATCCATCGCTTCGTCCCCGTCCGCCTCCACATGGATTACGGCGTTGCTGTTGTGCGAGGTATAGGGGATATCGGGATGGACATATAACTGGTGACGGGTGACCCCGAAGACGGGATAATCCGCGACCACGGTGTCGGCGATCAGTCGTGCCAGTTTCCCGGTTCCCCGGGGTCCCGTGAGGGTATCGGTATCGTCAATACAGATGTAGATCGTTTGGATCAGCTCATTAGTAATCTGGGGAAGACAACAATTATAGTTTTGTTTAATTTTTGCTCATTGTTTAATGAATTATAATTGAAAAAAGCGGGAACGGTTCGGTGGGATAACTACGGTAGAGTGAAGGGAAATCTGCGTCATTCGCTCTGTCCCCGCAGAAAAACGTCTCTTGCTATTATTACTGGACCTACCTTTTCAAACCCGGATTCTCTTTCCCGTCAAAACCATCGGTTAGAAGGTTTCGGGAGTACCCGATCATTTCCTGCAATTCCCCGGGTTTTGGCGTGTCTTTTGCAAACCCTACAGACAGGCACCGGTTCAGTATTTTTCTGATAGTATCCGTATTTCCTGATGAGGTCCCCATGAGTTGTTCTAATTCCCGGCTCGTGAGTTCGTCGCCACGACTAATTTCGTGCGATAGAAAGATCCGCAGTGCCCGGCCGGTCTTCCGGTATGCTTCCGGCCAGGCACCACGAGCCGCATCCCGTTCGGCCTCATCCAGGAGGCGCAATGCAATTTCACGGGCGGATTCTGCGGGTTCCGGTTCAGGGATCTCTGCATGAAGACTGTGAATCTCCTTCGGGAGAATCCGCGCAAGATACCAGATTCCGGCAGAGATGAGGAGAACACAGGTCAGGGCAATGGCCGGACCTGCACATGCGAGAGGGTCATCCGGGTTATCCCCCTCAACGGAAACGACCGTCCCGTTCTGGAGGACTGCGGTTACATGGATTATACGGTTCTGGGAATTTACGTGGGTGAGAACCACGGTTTGCCTGTCCGGGGTTACGTTGATCCGGGTCTGGTTGTAAATGAATCCCTTTTCTGCAATCCTGCTCCCGTATTCAAGGTATGTAGCATTCTTCAGCAGCGCATCCGGCAGGGGGATTTGATTATACGAGGATTCTTCCGCAGACACAACGTGAGTTCCGAGGACCGTCCCTGTGATGATCGCGTTCTTTGTCCCGGACGAATAGGCCTGCAAAAAACTCCCGGAACTGTTTGAAACCGGGGAGACATCGGTTTTTCCAAGCGCAAAACCGGCGCCTGTCAATGAACGATTGATGGATGCGATGAGGGGATCTGCAACGATGTACCCCCGCAGTTCGTCCTCCACATTTTCTTTTTTCTCATTTTCTGACTGGTTGCTTTTTCCTGCAAGCTGGTTACGGAGTGCCGATGTATCCTGTGACATCTGGTTATTCTGGAGTTTAGTTTCCGGGCTCTGGGCCTGTGGGTTTTCTGATGGGGCAGAGCCCGCAGAAGGTGTCCCCGACACAGGATTTTCCGTGTCGCTGCTGACCAGAGATTCCTCGTTTTTCGGGGCATCCTCAATGCTCGTGACAAAATGGACAATAATACTGTCAAGGGTGGAACTTCTTCCCCCGGCTTCCGGATAATCAAACGAAATGGTAACGAGATAATCTGCCGGCACGTCCGATCTGCCGACAGGGAGGGAAACGGTGCGTTGTTCGGTGAACGCAGAGAAGGCACGGGTCTGCACGCTTGCGACCCGGGATCCGGCATTTCCGGAATTTACCGGGATCTCTGTCTGTTTCAGGGTCCCGGTGATGTCATGATCGTACGTGCTTACCATTGTAATAGGGATCACAGCCTCTTCCCCGGCGAGGACATAATATTCGCTCCGGGGTGTCGAGAGGGTAACTTCCCCGGCACTGGCTGCCGATATACAGAAAATAACGACAATAAAAAGCATCACAGCGAAGAATTTTAATTGAAGCGTGTGCGGAGTCCGTATACGCCGGACTCGTCCTGCTCCGGATAAACCCTGTCGCAGGAGACATGATAGCCCCAAAAAGGGCCTGCCGGACCCACACCGCACATTCATTCGTCACCTTGTTCTCTTTTGGCTCTTCATCCCGATAAAAGCAGGGGAAATCCCCGGTCTCGCGTTTTTTAAAATCCTGACTTATCTTATGCCCCCCGAGAGTCGCCGTCTCCGGGTGATTTTCCGAATCGGCTTCCCCTTATCCGGGAAATGCACCTGGGGACTGGTACCGGAAATCTGTATTTTCAGGGGACCGAAACCATCGCATCATAGAGGATATATGTGTATACTGTTAAAATAAAAAGGATTACCTTTTAGAGGAATAAATTGTAATTCATTATCTTGTGTATCACCGGGAACTCACCATGAACGATCGGCATTCAGCAGTTCACTACAGATTGGTAGGGGCCACCATAGTTTTCGTCCTGTTTCTGACTGTATGTTGTGTCCTGCCCGTAGCAGCAGACGACGTTGGGGTGTTCCCGGCAAAAAGCGATGTCAGCAATCTGGCCTTTGCAAACCAGGCAACAGGGTATTATTTTTTTAAGTTCGACCAGGTGGGAGGTGGCGGTCTCAATGCCCTCCATATTGCATCGAGTTCAACCACTGTGCCGAATTATGGTGATGTTAGTACTACTACGTCCCAGTCCGGTACGTTCTATATCACGGAAACCGGGGGCAGGGGATACCAGGACGATGCCATTCTCCTCGTTGCTGTAAAAGGGAAAATCCCCGGCAATTTTGCCATCCACATAAAATCCAGCGGGTACTCATGGACCCCGACAGGGGAACGGAATCATCAGCCTGAACTTTCTCAGATAACGTACCATTCCGGTGCCGTAGACACGACGTTTACCAATTCCCAGTTTGTCTACGGATCGCAGACCTGGAAACCTGCAGGGAATAATGTACCGTCCGATTACCCGCTTTATTATGGGGAGGATACGACTGATACCACCAACCTGTGGAAACTGATGTTTATCGATCTCAAGGCCGGACCAATCGGCCCGAACGGGGATATCGATGTTACCACTCTTACGGAAAAGGGAGCGATTAAGGTTGATTATACCATCGAGAACCTGGATACGGTTGCCACGTTCAATACCTACGCCTGGAACGATAACACCACCCAGGGAAAGGGAATTTCATGGACGAATATGCTTGTCGGGACGGGAAGCAGCGGGTATACCGTTCTTGGGACGGACTATTCCGACCGGGCAGATGAGTTCCCGACCATTATTGGCAGTACCCCGGTATATCATCCACCGAAAACCAGTTTTACCGCAAATGTGACCTCGGGTACAGCACCACTCACGGTTCAGTTCACCGATACCACTGTCCAGTCGGTCAAGACCTGGTACTGGGATTTTGGCGACAAAAGTACCTCTACCGAACCGAACCCGGTACATACCTACATGACCCCGGGTACGTATACGGTCACCCTCACTGCGACAACCGGTCAGGGGCTCAGTGCGCTAAAGACACAACCCGGGTATATAACGGTCAGTCCCGGGGGAAGTTCGTCCGGCTCTTCCGGTGGAGTTGGTAGTGAAATCGGCAGGCCGGGCAATAGTTCCGTTGGGAATGGGGTCAATTTCACTGCGGATGTGACCTCGGGTGCCCCCCCGCTTACCGTAAAGTTCACGGATACCTCGACTATCGGGAATATTACAAACTGGGCTTGGGACTTCACCGGGGACAACATCCCGGACAGTTTCGATCAGAACCCTGCGTTCGTTTTCGGGAAGACCGGGGATTACACGGTGAAACTGACAGTGAAAACTACGGAGGGGATGGTGTTCAACTTCACCCTGCCGGACTTTATACGGGTCGTCGACACGTCAGGAGCCAGCGGCGATACGTGGGTATTCTCTGACCAGTCCGGTACCGGCACGGATTCCTCCGGATCTGATCAACAACAGACGGTAGACCCGGCCCGGGCTGCAACAATGACCCCTGCGCCGCAGGGTACAAGCGGCTATTCCCCGCTCGGGACGAAAGTTGCCGAGATCCTTCTGGATATGTTAATCGTTGTCGGTGTTGTCGGAGCCGGGGTGATCCTGTGGAAAAAACTGTAATTGAGATCCCCGGAACCGGGAATTTGGGTTTTGTGTCTGACACAGAGGGAATCCTCATGGCCCTCTTACCCGGTGCCGGACCTTTAGTTGGATAGAGATATGAAACCTCTTACCATTACAACAATAACCGTTCTTCCGGGAAAGGCCCGGGACGGCAGCAGGGAAGCATTCGAAGAAATAACGATTCATGCCGGGGACATGATCTCGATCGTTGGTCCGACCGGTTCCGGGAAGACCGCGTTCATCAACGATATCGAAGTTTTTGCCTGTAACGATACGGTCACCGGGCGGACGATCCTGGTCAACGGGGAAGTACCCCCGGATGAGATGGTGCGGGACCCGGCAAAAAAACCCATCGCCCTCATCACCCAGAACACCAAGTGCCTGGCGGATCTTACGGTCAAAGAGTTCCTGGAGATGCATGTAAAAGCCCGCAGGATCCCTGACGAGAACCGCACGGCAGAAACGATTGCGCTTGCAAACGAATTCACCGGAGAGAAGATACGCGGTGAGATGCGGATGACCTCGCTCTCCGGCGGGCAGACCCGTTCGCTCCTGATCGCAGATGCGGTCGCGGTGAGCAGCGCCCCGATCATTCTTCTCGATGAAGTGGAGAGCGGCGGGATCTTTAAGGAGAACGTGATTGCTTCCTTGAAGAAAAACAATAAGGCGGTCCTCTTCGTGACGCACGACCCGCTGCTTGCGCTCCTGTCGGACCGGCGTATTGTGATGCGGAACGGCGCGGTAGAATCGATCCTTGAACCGGAAGGGCGGGAGAAGAGGATCCTTGCCCGGATTTCCGAACTGGACGGGTTCCTTTCCCGGATGCGGGAGAAGATCCGGGCCGGGGAACTCCTTGACGGGGAGGTGCCGACATTATGAAACTGCTCATTTTTGCCGGCCCGCCCAGTGCCGGGAAAACGGCGGTCATCCGCCAGATTATCCGGCAGCTTGCCGGGGAATATGCGATTGCCTTTCTCAAGATCGATGTCGTGCGGGCGTTTGAAGACGAGGAGTTATCGGCAGAGTTCGGGATCCCGGCCCGAAAGGTCTACTCCGGGGATGTCTGCCCCGATCATACCGGGATCCTGGTCCTCCGGGACGCAATCTCATGGGCGAACGATCTCGGGGCCGGTATCCTGATTGTCGAGAGTGCCGGTCTCTGTCTCCGCTGCACACCCTATACCACGCAGTCCCTCGGCGTTGTTGTGCTCTCTGCGGTGGGCGGGACGAACAGTCCGCTCAAGATGGCACCGATGATCGCCCTTGCCGATGTGGCGGTGGTCACAAAAGTCGACCTGATCTCGCAGGCAGAAAAGGAGGTATTCCGGGAACGGGTCCGGGAAGTGGCGCCTGATGTGGATATCATCGAGACAAACGCCGTGCAGGGAACCGGGCTCCGGTTCCTGATGAAGGCAATCCGGGCGGTTCCCGATATTACCGCCCCGGACGAGATCGTCCTCCGTGGTATGCCGCCGCTTGCGGTATGTACTATCTGCGCCGGGAAAAAGGAGATCGGGTGGCAGCACCACTTCGGGATCTTAAAGACCCTGGACAGCGCCGACGATCTCTACCGGGGAGAGTGAAGGGTCATGGTGTGGGAACCGCCCGGCCGGAACTGCGGGGCCTGCAGCATGAAAACGTGCGGCGAGTTTCTCTCCCAGGCCCGGCTGGGGAAAAAGGATCTCCATGACTGCCCTTATTATCCGCGCCGGTCCGGTGCCGACCAGGTGCTCGCGTCCCCCGTGTATTCAGGACGGGATATCCTCGGGCTTGACTACGATTTTGTGATAAAACCGTTCCCAAACGAGCCGTCTGCCCGCCGGTATATCCAGCCGCTCCGGGCCGACCTGACGGAACGGTGGGGAATCGGGCCGGGGGATATCCTCAGGGGACGGCCGGTCGAACCCAGCTGCCCGATCCAGCATGTGCTTCGGGTTATATCGGTGGATCCGGTGACCGGGATCCTTACCTGCCACACGGTCGGGCCGGCGGTCGCCCGGAAGAGCACGAAGGTTTTTGATATCCGTGCCTACCACGAGATTGGGTTTGAAGGGGTGGCCGAGATCGTCCGGCACGAACCGGTGGTCGGGTTCCGGATGCGGTTCCTTCCCGCAAACTGCATGCGTCAGCTGGTTCACTCGGGCGTTGTCCAGATGGTGCTGAACAAATCGTTCGGGACGCATGTGCGGGTCGAAGATCTCCAGATGCACGGGAAACGGGAGAAACTCAAGGACATCACGATCCGCCCTGGGGATTCAGTGTCCATTCAGGATCCCTCCGGTACCAGTAAAATGGTTCTCATCGACGGCATTGAAGTCCACACCACCGATGGCACGGTCCTGGAGCGATCCCGCAAGGACGGCGATCCTGATCGCCGGGAACACGGACCGGGATGCGGTGGCGGGGGCGGCCATCACCGCCACGATCATGGCCGGTCACAGCACAACGACGAGGATTGACGGTCTCAGATCGGAAATACTATCAACGGGTCGGGAATATCTTCTCGTTTTCAGATGAAGATCCCGATCGGCACTCTTTGAGGTGTTAACATTATTCTTTTTATTTTCCTTATAGTAGAACAAATTTAGTTAATTATTTATTGTTCAACATAGAAATGTTCCTGTGATAACGTATTCTCTTCCCGGAGATCCGGTATTGATCCCATGAATATCACCGGATCCAAAGATGGGTCGATTGATATCCGTTATCCGAATAGAGAGTCCAAGGAAAGTCCCTCGCAACAGCCTTTGGATTTCAGATAATGCACAAGTAGCCATGAACAGAACACACACAACACTCCCCGCTGGAACCGGCCTTTGGGCATAAGGGGATACCGGTTCCAGAGAAACGGGGAAAATACTGGTGAAGAGACTTTTTTCCCGCAGGAGCGCATTTTACTCATCGTTTAAAAACCCCGGGATCATACAGACTGCCAGATGCAAAGCCGGATCTGACCGGGTTTTTCCGGTTGAGAGGCACGATCCAAAAAGACGATGAAAGATATGTGTCTTTTGCGGTCGGGGCCATCAGGTATGCCGGCGATATACAAAATCCGCTATCAGGTATCGACATGGATGCAGAAATCACCCTCCTGACAACTCAGGCACAATCCTACGCAGAAACGCTGGATGAACTTCGCAACGAGATGAAGACGGTCATTGTCGGCCAGCGGGACGTGATCGATCGTCTCCTGATCGCTCTCTGTGCCGACGGCCATGTCCTCCTTGAAGGGGTGCCGGGGATCGCAAAGACCCTGACAATTCGGACCCTCTCGCAGTGCATTGACTGCAGTTTTGTCCGGATCCAGTTTACCCCGGATCTCCTGCCTGCCGATATTATGGGCACGAAGATCTACAACCAGAAGGATTCCACGTTCTCCACGATCAAGGGGCCGGTCTTTGCCCACTTTGTGCTCGCCGATGAGATCAACCGTGCGCCGCCCAAAGTCCAGTCGGCCCTCTTAGAGGCGATGCAGGAGCGTCAGGTGACGATCCAGGGCGAGACCCACACGCTGGCCCGGCCGTTCTTTGTGCTTGCGACCGAGAACCCGATCGAGTCCGAGGGTACCTACCCGCTCCCCGAAGCACAGGTCGACCGGTTCATGTTC
>Ga0209099_1000891_pt1 | contig 33146 bp, 32 predicted proteins | sample AD_JPNHW2_MetaG_FD_184430 | JGI IMG/M metagenome (GOLD analysis project Ga0209099, IMG submission 184430) | Active sludge microbial communities of municipal wastewater-treating anaerobic digesters from Japan - AD_JPNHW2_MetaG (SPAdes) (version 2) | ecosystem: Engineered > Bioreactor > Anaerobic... | reverse complement strand
TCATAATCTTGAATAAAACCATTTCTTGAAATCTCTTCTCTCAAATTATATGCCACTTTTTTATATTCCTCTTTTATTGATGAAAGATTGAGAATTGCATCTGACGCATTCTTCCTGAAAGTTGCCAATTCAAATTTATTTTTAACAATATTATAAATAGCCAGATAACCGAACTTTTCGATCATATCATTGTTATAATTTGAAGCCAAGAATTCGCATTTGTTGTCTGTTTCATAATAAACCCTAAACAATACCTCGTATACCTTAATCTCCTTTTGAAGCAAATATTTCTCAAGTCTGTTACCTCCTTTAGGCCTCCCTCTCAAAAAAGAATGACCACATATGTCCTTTTTCTTCAATAACTGCAATACTTTTCTGATGCTGTCCTCACTCATATCTGTTAGCGTTGGCTTAAGATCAGATAACTTGAACTCACGATCCGGTTCTCTTATGAGCAATTTCGTTACCTTCACAATATTCTTCATTTCGGTGTCGTTTAGTTCGGCCATTTATATTCCTTGAAGTGAAATTTAAATTTAATTCGATGATTATCTATATTTTCTTGCCTAATGAAGGTTGTGGTGAAATAAAGGATGTCATTATTGGTCGTAGACGTAGATAGGCAACTTCTAGAGCGATTTAGGAGATTTGCAGCAAACAAGCACGGCAGACTATACGGAGTCCTGAAACCAGAAGTTCAAGCCGCGTTGGAGGAGCACATGAACATAGCCTACGGCGAGGCGGATCGTAGTGAATAGAATTGATTTGGCCGAAGAGGTTGGAGCCTCTTCGAGCCTGAACACTTACCATGCAGTAGTGGTCAACTTAATTATATCAACGTCTTCTTATAAAAAGATTCCGAGAGGGAAGAACGTATTTCCTGCATTCGATCAGCTCGGGGGCGTGTGAGCATGGCCGCCAACTTCGACCGCGCAGATATTCTGCGCACCTGGAAGATCTTCCGCCAGCCCGGCGAAGTGCTTGAACTTAGGATACCAAAGGCAGGTCGCTACAAGACCATCTCAGGATACTTCGATAACCCTAATGCGTTTGCAGATGCTGTTGTGGGCTTGGCGGAGGATGAGATGTTTGCAGGCTACTATTTTACAATCAATCAAGTTGAGCCAGCCCTTCTTGCAAGAAGCGCAAATAAGCCCAAAAAATATGCAGAGAGCACAACGACGGATGCTGATATCCTCAGGCGGCGATGGCTGCCTATCGACCTAGACCCGGTTAGGCCGGCTGGTATATCCTCATCCGATGAAGAGCACGGCGCGGCGTTGGATATGACCAGGGAGATAAGAGCTTGGTTGATCTCTCAGGGATGGCCTGATAATGCTTTCATCCGGGCGGATAGCGGTAACGGTGGCCACCTGGCGGTTAGGATCGATCTAGCCAACGATGAAACGGCAAATAATCTTGTCAAGAGCTGCCTTGAAGCGTTGGACTTCCACTTTTCTAATGAAAAAGTTAAGGTGGATACTTCCACCTTAAACGCGGCCCGAATCTGGAAGATATACGGCACCATGGCCAGGAAGGGTGATAGCACCGCCGATAGACCTCACCGGCTGGCAAAGCTGCTAGATGTGCCGGAAACATCCGAAACAGTCTCCAGGGAGCATCTAGAGGCCTTGGCGGCTATGCTGCCAACACAAGACGCATCTTCAAAAGAATCATACTCCAGAGGCGCGGGCTTCGATCCGGTGGCCTACTGTCAGGCCCATAATCTGGCGGTGCACCGCATTAAGCCCTACAATGGCGGCACCCTGGTCGAGCTGGAAGAGTGCATCTTCAATCCAGATCATAAATTGAAGGCGTGCATTATTGGATGGCCAAACGGGGGAAGGACTTACACCTGCCGGCATCGTAGCTGTCAAGAGAACCATTGGGCAGAAGCCAAAGCTGTAATAGAGCCGAAAATCGGGCCTGAAGATCACGAGCCAGCTAAGACAGACGCAGGCGCTAAACATCCGCGAGAGATGCCCAAAGCGAAGGCGGAAGAGCACAAAAAAAGCCGCAGTCTTGATGATTTTTATAAACAAGGGTGCATCGAGGGCGGAAAAGCGGAAGCCAGCCCTAAGGGGCGATTGAACGCCATGCTTTCTATGTTGGACGCTTATGACCCAGACGAAAAAGAACATCGTGCCATAATGGCGGGTGTGTCTTATGGCATGAAGCACGGCGGCGAGGTTGATCCACTGCCCTACAGAGATCTGTTAGAAGAAGCCGAGGCATTTGTTGCCGGCCCGGAGACGGCGGTGGACGAACCGACATCGAAAGGGCCGACCGTGATTGATGCTATCATGGCCCTGGCTGGAGTCTGCGATGGCGCAAAGTCACAGGACGGCATGGGCTTTTCCAAGTTTGATCGTGAAACGCATGATGCCCTCATAGAGAAGATAGTAGCTGACGGTGAATTATCGCGAAAAGAAGAGAATACAGCATATGCATTAGCGAAAAAATATAGAAAGCAGCTCAAGAAATTAGGCATAGACTACGATCAGATTGGCCACATTGCCAGAGAATGTGGTGCAGTAGATAATAGTCTGGCTGAAATAAACGACCGTATCCCACAATGGATCGAGGAGCATCATTTTAAGACGGTGTCGGATACCAAAAAGATCTATCACTATGAACACGGCGTTTATCTCGACAACGGTGAGACGATCCTAGAGGCGCTGATTGAGGCGGAATTTCCAGATTTTACCAACAACAAGATGGTATCGGATGTAATCGGAAAAGTCAAGCGCAGGACCTACACCGACCGCGACCTATTCAACGCCAGGCACGTCATAAACGTGAAAAATGGACTGCTAGACTTAGAGACCCTGCAGCTTCAACCTCACTCACCAGACTATCTATCAACCACCCAGCTCGATGTCCTCTATAATCCAGCGGCAAAGGCCCCGAAGATCGCCAAATTCCTTCAAGAAGTTGCGCAGTCTGGAGACGTTACCTTAATCGAGGAAATAATAGGATGGCTTCTATGGCCAGATTACCATATCCACAAGGCGGTGATGCTGGTAGGACCTGGCAGGAACGGCAAAGGAACGTTCCTGAGGCTGATAGTCGCCCTTCTCGGAAAGAAGAGTATAAGCAATGTCACTCTGCAAGACCTTGTGACAGACGCATACGCCAAATCAGATCTTTACGGCAAGCTGGTGAATATTGGCGGAGACCTACCGTCCAAAGATCTATCAGATACTTCAGCATTTAGGAACTTGACCGGCGGAGACGATAACCGGGCCCAAGAGAAGTACCGACCGGCATTTAGCTTTAGGAACAAAGCCAAAATGCTATTTTCGGCGAACGTGCTGCCCCGGAGCCAGGACGATACTTACGCATTCTATTCCAGGTGGATTTTGCTGGAATTCTTGAACCGGTTCGTGCTGGACGATGGCACGGCAGATCCCGACCTTGACGAAAAGCTACAGACACCAGAAGAGCTGAGTGGCCTATTGAACATCGCCCTGGCTGGTCTCAAGAGACTCAGGGCCAATGGGTGGAAGTTTAGCTACACCAAGACGGTTGAGGACGTAGAAAAGATGTACAAGCGAAACGCAAATCCCGTATTCGCCTTCCTCATGGACGAATGTGAGGCCGGAGGGGCAACGGACTATATCGAGAAATCGGTATTTTTCGACAAATTCAATGCCTACGTTAAGAAGCACAATCTCAGGCCGATGAGCACAACAAAATTCGGAGAGTTGCTTAAGGATCAGACCGAAATTCCCGTCTCAACTTATCGGCCATGGGTTGATCGTGGTGATAGGCCAATGTGCTGGTCAGGGGTGAAATTCAAAACACCCCTTACCAAACCAGCCAAAACACCCGAAAAAGGCGAAAAAACCGAAAATAAAACCGCTAACAATGGACTTCAGTCAACACCGTCAACACTTGGAGCATATTCTACAAACACTCAGATAGAAAATAAAAAGAAGAAGAAATAAAGGTATAGTAGAGATAGAATATAAGCAAACTATTGACGGCATTGACTGCGATCCGTTGATAGCGTTTTCCAAAGTAGGCAAAATGGTGGATTCAGTCGAGCAAAAACTTGATGCAACCACCCAGGATGTGGACGGAGGCGGGAAGGAAGCCACTCCATCTCAAGCCCCAACGATGTCTAAGATAAATCAGCCAACACTGACAAAGGATAATCCCGGCTTTGCTAAGTTCAAATCAGCTATGGCAAAGCGGCATTGCTCCGTGTGTGGACAGACGTTCAACTATGACTTGGTTCCATACTATGACGGTAAAGTTGGATCTTATCGATGTTTTGAGTGTGCTATGAAGAGCTTATCTTCATCACCGGCAAAGACCGATCCTCAGACTGCGGAGGAGAGCACATGATTGCCATGTCAGAATATCGTTTTATGGAGGTTCATAAAGTCAAAGGATAAGGCAAGTAGAGGAAAGAATCTGCGGGAGAGGATGGCGCAACTTATGGACAGGTCGCCTTGTGGATGAGGACGTTTAGGGAGCTGAGAATGGATGAATCAATCGATATCAAGCCCCACTAATCGCTATCATCAACTATACACATAGAAACATATAAAATAAAAATATATATATACATCCAAAATCGCACTATAATAGTAAAATAAATATTTAATTTACTATAATAGCATTTATATGTAAATATAAAAATTTGGTTAGAGGCGATTAGTTGGTGTTATTGGGAGGACCTAGGTCTATGTATCTATATATGTTTATATATACCTCTTACCTAATTCGTGTATGTATCATGGCAATCACAGACCAGCTACATTGCTCCTCTTGAAATAGCCGGTAAGAACAGACACCACGGGGGGGGGGCGTATCTTGCCCGTGGAGCCCTGCTTAAGGCTCGCCATCGAGATGTTAGGTCGCGGGGCTTACGATGAACTTGAAAACCCTGCTAACCCTCTGAAATCGTTATATTTGCCGGTCCAAATGGATTCCAGAGGTGGACCCGAAACTGGCCGGGTGGTTTGACGCTATCGGACTCCTCGGAGCTATATTTCGGCAGGCACCATTTTGCCAGATGTCACCAAAACTATTTTCATGTGAGCGATGATTGAGGCACTCTGAAGGAAGAGATTTGGCGGCGCGTGGCGGAAATGAGAGAGACAGATAGAACCTGACCAGGGATATTATGAAAATGACTGAATTGATTATGAGATTGTTGCTGGCCATCCTTAAACGGAGTGGCTATGAAATTAGGAAAATTGATCGAGGGGCATGCGGCTGACATGCCCTTAAATCAGTATCGTTGAAGTGTTTCTCATGCGAAAAGTAAAAACCAGAAGGTCGGTACGATGGCAGGTTATGGCATGGATGTACGCATTATTAGCCATGAAACAGGGCTGTATCTCAGAGGCATAGTTGGTATTGATGGCTGGGCCGATTTCGCAATCGCACTCAAAACTTATGCAGATTGCAAGCCGATCATCTCTCCAGAAACCACCCCTAACGCTGTGTATCTAATGCTGATGGGGTACGCTCTTGAAGATCTGGCGAAATGTATCATTGCATACAAAGCATACAACGCGACGATCACGGACGTGACTCCCTTTGAAGAAAAGTTAAGAACATTTAGGTTTACACGAAAAGACAACCAAGTACGTGCACTTGGAACACATAACCTTGATGATCTATATCTCGCCAACAACATCGGCTTCGAAGTTAGCGTCTCCGAGATTGATCATCTGAAGGTTATAAGCATCTACACTCAATGGAAAGGACGATATCCAGTACCTTTAGATATCCAGAATATGCAGTCTTCATCCGAGCCTAGCTTTGAAGATCTATCCACGACAGCAAAAAACATCTATGATAGAGCGATGGCAGAGGTAAACAGGCTGCGCTCATTGAGACAATAAGCTCCATTGTGCAAAACAGGAAACTAGATTTCAGAAAGACGTATATATTTTAGGAATAGTATAGGGAATAAAAGGAGGTATAAAAGTAGCAACCGCTCCAGAATAAAGTAAATTCATTGAGGCAAGAATCAAAGCTAAAAACGCCTTAACGGATCTTGTTATTCTTGCTAGCGACCCAAAAACTAACAAAAAAGATATCTTCGATAAATCTCACGAAGTTGTTTCAGCTATTGCCGATATGACAATAGCAGAAATTGATATGAAAAAAGCAGGATTTAGTTAAGCCAAAACTATTAACTTCTTTTTACTGACGTCCGGCGCAGACCGACTAAACGGAAAAAGTGCGTGTAACTTACAGAACGTTTCCCACTTTTCAGGCCAGCACTTAACAAGTTCTAAATCGCTTCTGGCAAACTACCTATTCCATACACTATGAAATCATTTATCGACAATTGCCAGCTATCGAAAAAAGCAGGGTAGCGAGACGATTTTGCTGTAAAATTTACAGGAATATTCCGTAGCAGAAACCGACTTGTTGTCTGCGAGATGGCGACAAGTTATTCTACTGGATATTATAATTGGCCCTGTATCCCCCAAGTCACAGAACCGAGTTTACGTGTAAAGCCAACAAAGACAAAAACTATAATACTTAGAAAAATTACATGTATACATGAGGTCATGAACATGGCAAGGCAAGTTGAGCTTTATTTTTTTTTATTGGAAAATCGCCGACGAAAATCATATTTTATTTTTAGTTACCAATATTAGTACACCTTGCATCTAAAGTCGTACGCCTGAAATTTTAGTGCCCCGTTTTTAGGACTTTACATGCAAAGCCCCTTAGACCTTAATCTTTTAGGCCATGCAGATAATAGCCATTGCTAACCAGAAAGGAGGCTGTGGCAAAACTACCACTACAGTTAATTTAGCTGCTTATCTGGCTCTCAATGGGAAGAGAACTCTTTTAGTTTATTGATATATAATTGTTCCAACATAAAGGTCATTTAAGCGTTTCGGATTGGGGTTGCTGTTGGTGGCTTGGATCAGTACCTCCATGGAGGCGGAAATGGTGCTTAAGTTCTTGGGGGAATAGGGAGACAGTCAAGTGAAGTTTGATATTTCCACAGTCATTTGTTGAGGCGGATAAGTGAGTCGCGGAATTCGCATGTTGAGTAGCAAAGCCACACATAAAAACCACCAAATTCTCAGAATCCGAGCCATCGCGCTATTTTTAAACTATCCAATAGATGTTCGACCTGCTCTTCGTCAAAACCTCGGAGTAACATAATGCAGAACGCATCGTCGATGTAGAAGCCCGCCAAAACGAAGGGCATTTGAGGGATTGGTCCATAAGGCGCAGTCCAATAACGCACAATGGCAGATGAGTCACTAATCGTCTTCGTCTCTTCCGTATAATTCTGCTCACCAAGAAGGGCATCCATTATCTCCTCTAAATTGGGGGATGTATTATACATTGGCAATGAAACAAATATCTCTGTAACGGGAACAATACCACGAGGATCTACTTCAATGCCGCTAATAAGCAAGTTATAAATAGTGACATTATCGTCGTATTGTTCCGGCAAGGGTATAATATTATGATCTATGTTCCCATAGTCATATTCAATTGTATAAGGACCAACATACACTCGCTCTTTCTCAGCCAAAGCAGAATTATTAAGCACAATTACCAGAGCCAATACTGCTAAGCAAGTCTTCAAAATTTCATCCCTCTTACGCCTTCAATGATTTAATGGGATAAAGCTTTCACGCCAGTAATCATGATACGCTTTAGTGAAACCCACATGAGCACATTGCTCATGCAAGAAGGATGAAAACCTGATATCATTGCAAAGCCATTAATTGCTTGATATGGGCGGTGAAGGCAGTCCGTCGTTTAGGGGTGTAGACCTCGTTAGTGTCGTTAGTGAAACTAGCCAAATCCGGCGGTTAATAAAACTGGTAGCAAGATAACCATAACATATGTCAGGACTCCCGAATGGCTTGCTTCTAAAGCACAACAAATATCATAATATTTTTTACAAGATATATTTCTTTTTTACTGCAGAATCTTGCAAATTATCGATATGCAGCGAATCGCTATCAGTAGGAGCATAAGGTGTTTTTGGGATGCTTTTTTGCTCGATCATCATGGGGTTAGGCGATGGATCACCTGTATTCTTATAGTATGTGGAATGGACGGGTTAGTAAAAAATTAAATAAAGCATGCTTAATAAAAGTATATTATAATTAGGGCGGAATGAAGCACACTTCAATAAATATGTTTGGCAGTGTTATAGAACTGGGCACCTAATGAGCACGCTTATATATTTGTGAGCACAATATGAGCACCCATGAAGCACACTAGCATAAGGCTATCTGAGGAGCATATAACCAGGATTGAAGAGACTGGGCAAAGTCCTACCGCTATTATTAAGAAAGCGTTAGATGCTTATTTTAACCTGCCTGACGAAGCTACAGATTTGGTCAGGAGGCTAATTACTGAGCATGTTGAGATGTATCACGATATGCGCACACCATATAAGCACAATATGAGCACAGATATCAAAGCAATCTTGGAATACATATCAAGCGAGCTAGAAGCAGGAAGAGAGCTTTTATTATCCGACATAGCAGCAAGATTTGGCCTATCTACGCAGGCCATAGCCAAGAGTCTATCTCCTCATGGAATCAGAACCAAGGAGACGAAGCGGGCAGGAGTACCGGGGAGATACTTCACACTGGATATGAAAGATATGATTGCTAAGACATTATCAATGTTATAATTTGTTTTTTATAAAATCCAAAAGTACTTAAAATTTAACTTTAACTATCTAGCTGAAATAAGACCAAGATGATTCTTTTCTATCTACTTATATACTTCTATTTTTATTTATTCTCTTCTCAAAAGTAACCAATATCAATCAATCTGAGAAATTCACCTCAGATTTTACTATTTTCTAGTGGTCTTTCTGCTGATGCTGATAATAGTTATAGTTAAATTTTAACTACTTTGGATACATAATGAGTGTTCGCTTTCGCTTATCTCCGGGAGCCTTAACTACTCCATATCGACCAGGAGAACCGTCCATGAGGATTTTGATCGTTTGATTGAGCAGCACGTTGTTAATTTGAAGCATCCCTTTCAAAGTTTCAAAGCTAGCCTGGTGATTTGGTCTTGCTGCCAGGTATCGCTCGATCTTTTCAGCTCGGGATAGCTCAGTCTTACCGGGCTCCTTTGTGGGGTGCTCCAGCTTCGCTAAACGCTTCCTATCATAAGCAATATCCACGCACACCCTGGTGATCTCCAGATCTAGTGTGGACTCAAGAGAAGTCGTTCTTGTGCGCAAGGAGTTGATCTCTTCCCGGAGCTGGGCAATCTCAGCTTGTAGGGGCTGTATAGCTGCTTCTATGAGACCTTGGAGCTGTCCATAGGTCAGGGTGATGAGCTGCTCTGAAGGCGATTCGATGGCTTTGGGTGAAGGCCCAAAGGTATTTATGCTAGCTATGGCTATTTGTGTCATAAGCGAAACTCCTAACTCCTACATTCCGGAGTTTATCCTGTCGGGGCATTGTGAGTGCCCTGGCCGGACCTAGTTTTTTATTATTACGATTATTTTCATTGATGATAAAGATTCCTAAGCACAAAGGCATTTATTCTGTGAGCTACAGAAGTATCATCTGGCATGTTAAGTCACCAACTTCAGCATGCTCAAGCAGTAACAGGGAGGCTTTCAAAGTTTCCCTGATTCATCTTTTCGGATCTTAGTGCTTTAAGTTCATCAAAAAGTCGGTCGCATATCGTCGCTAGTGAATCGCCGTATCGTCCTTCAGATTTCATGAAGTCCACGGCTTCTTTGGATACCTTTATTGTGGTTTGCGCCATGGTATCTTATTTATGCTTTAAACTATTTAAACTTTTGGTTTAAAGCTTAAACAAACGTTTAAATAGTATAAGGGCGTATTAGTACTTGGTGACTTAACTTGTCAGGTAAGGTATTATGTGAAAACCTAAAAACGCAAAGCGCGGAAGCGATCAAAAGCCTGCTAACCTGGAAAAAGGTATCCTGCGATCCATTACCTGAGTTCGTGGAAATGGGCAAGGGAGATAGCCGCCTGGTGTTGGTTCTGAACAATAAGAAAGATGCGTACTACACGGTGACCTCGCGATCCTGCTCTTGCCCCGCTTCGGTCTATAATCCTGGAAAGCCATGTAAGCACTCCAGGAAGTACTTCCCTCAGCCTAAGAAGAGCAGGGAAGAGCTTGAAGCTGAAGGAGAAGCGATCCTTGAGGCCCACCACAACACCGCGAAGAGGCTTGCAAGGCCGTCAGAGAGCGACAGTATTCGCGATAGCCTGCCAGGATGGCCGGGAGGCCACAACGGCCCGGTTGAGGCTTGAGGGGTTCCTCCCCTCCGGCACCTTCCCTCTTCCTTCTGCCACATACGCGCCAGACGCCAGATAGAACTGGTATGGCAGCATAAGGGGCATATTATGCAGGCCAATACCTTCGACGTGATAGAGAGGCGCAAGCGCATCACAATTTTCAAACTTGGCAAGCTCTGGGTCTTCAAGCAGTTTTTCGATAACCGTGCGTTATACAATGCGTTGCTGGACTATTACAACAAAGACCTGTACCGATTCGAATTCAAGTCCACCGGCGCGAGGAACAATGCCCTTAAGCTCCTGGAGAAGAACGGCTTCGACTACGATCTGGTGGAGGACCTGAAGGGCTATGTGGTAGAACTTTCCAAAACTTCGAAATATGCCCCAATCTTAAAAAACTCTGTGGCCTTCAAAGAGACTGCGAACGAGAGGCTATTCCTGATGATGGATCTGGCGGCGGTCGAGGAGGCGGTGGGCCTGGGAGCAAAAGTGTACGAAGGGGAGGCATACTTCTGAGACTATGCAGAGCTTAAATCCTTCAGCTTCTGGATGGCCTCAGAGAACCTGGCAGATTCTTTGCCCAGGGACAGCCTCCGGCACGCCAATTTAATATATTTGTCAAATTATCCCAAGACGTCCTGAGCACGCCACAGCGTGCTCGTCGTGGCGAAGCCTTCTCCCGGCTTTGCTGCCAGAACCATAGCGTGGGGCAGTTTGTGGGTTAAGGGCTTCACGCTCTTGAATAAAGGGAGGCGGCCCGAGGCTGGTCCCGGTTCGTATAGAGTCCATCCCTGGCTCGACCATCTTGAAGCCGGCATAAATGAGGCACATGAGCTGCGGTGTAGACAAAACAATTCGGGCAGTTCATTTCAATCAATGTATGAACGATATCAGTTAGAAGAATACGAATGTTATGTATTTATTCGTGAGACAGTTTTTTACTATTTAACTTTAAATTAATCTCTTCTAGTATCGTTTCGTAATGAATGATCTCATAATTCCACGGTTGGCCGTCGTTATCCATGTGCTTGAAAATTTCACATGGCCTGAGGAATTCAAATGGCCAACTAGCATTCTGTTCGATATGCAGATCATCCGGAAGAGATGGTATGATGTTGGACAATAATATGTCTCTCTCTAGCTCTTTTGGAATAAGTTGTTTGTCGGTCTGCATATCGATTATTTGAAATCGCAATCCATCACTCTTTAGATGATAATTACCAGATCCGATATCGTTTTCATATAATTCACCTAAGAAACCGCAAATCACATCAAATCGCGTACTTGCTACATTCCAATAGAATATCATCTGCTTAGTTATTTGATCAATGTCATTCGGCATTTGAATAATCTTGAGTGATTCCAATATAAAGTCCGAGAAGAAATTATAAATTGCTGCAGCTCTGCTTGAAAGGACGCTAAACGCATCCCCATCTATTAAATAAGCGTCTTCATAAATTCTTTGAAATGGATATGGTAACAACAATAGTTGCGATAAATCATTTACAGGATACGAGCTAAGTGGGCTCAAGTAAGTATCAAATGCCAGAAAGGAATGGACCCCTTCTGAGATAATAGATCTTGTAGCGAGGTCCTTGTATGCTTCTAGGACTGTTTCATGAATCGTCTCTCGATAGAGGCGTATCGATTGCATAGGTTCAAAATCATTGAGTGTTCTGATGGGCGCGATATATTCTGGTTTTAACTCATAATCTTGAATAAAACCATTTCTTGAAATCTCTTCTCTCAAATTATATGCCACTTTTTTATATTCCTCTTTTATTGATGAAAGATTGAGAATTGCATCTGACGCATTCTTCCTGAAAGTTGCCATCTCCATTTTATTTTTTATAGTATTATGAATGGTCTGATAACCGAACTTTTTGATCATATTATTATTATAATTTGAAGACAGGAATTTGCATTCGTTGTCTGTTTCGAAATAGACTCTAAACAATTCCTCGTATACCTTAATCTCCTTTTGAAGCAAATATTTCTCAAGTCTGTTACCTCCTTTAGGCCTCCCTCTCGAAAAAGAAAGACCGCATATGCCTTTTTTCTTCAATAACTGCAATACTTTTCTGATGCTATCCTCACTCATATCTGTTAGCGTTGGCTTAAGATCAGATAACTTGAACTCACGATCCGGTTCTCTTATGAGCAATTTCGTTAACTCCACAATATTCTTCATTTCGGTGTCGTTTAGTTCGGCCATTTATATTCCTTTAAGTGAAATTTAAATTTAATTCGATAATTATCTATATTTTTTTGCCTAATGAAGTTTGTGGTGAAATAAAGTATGTCATTATTGGTCGTAGACGTAGATCAGCAACTCCTAGAGCGATTTAGGAGATTTGCATCAAACAAGCACGGCAGACTATACGGAGTCCTGAAACCAGAAGTTCAAGCCGCGTTGGAGGAGCACATGAGAATAGATTCTGGCGAGGCGGATCGTAGTGAAGAGATTTGATTTGGCCGAAGAGGTTGGAGCCTCTTCGAGCCTAAACACTTACCATGCAGGAGTGGTCAACTTGATTATATCAATGTCTTCTTATAAAAAGGTTCCGAGAGGGAAGAACGTATTCTCTGCATTCGATCAGCTCGGAGGCGTGTGAGCATGGTCTTCCGTCCTGAGAGCATAGACAGTAGCCTCAAAGCACTCAATCAATGGGACTGCTATAAGCTGGAAATAGTAGACGGCAAAAAAACGAAAATCCCATACTCGCCGGCAACTGGTCAAAGGGCTAGTTCCACAGACCTAAGGACGTGGACATCCTTCAACGCAGCCACAGCAGCATATCAGGATATGGAAATCTACGATGGCATATGTTTTTTCGTTACTGAGGAATCCGGCATTGTATTCATAGATCTGGACGACTGCATCAAAGACGGCGAAATTGAGCCATGGGCGCTGGAGATCGTGAAGATGTTTGCATCCTATACGGAACGGTCCCAAAGCGGCAAAGGTTTGCATATCCTAATTAGAGGGATAAAGCCGGGAAATCGATGCAGAAACGCCAAGTATCTACATAAGGTTGAGATATACAGCAGTTCTAGGCAATGCTGTCTTACAGGTGATCTGGTGATGGCCTCAGTGACCAATGCCATCGAAGCTCGTCAAGAGCAGCTTGATCAACTCTATACTGATATCTTTGGAGAAGACAAGAAGCAGAAATTACAGCGAAAAACAGCAAAAGAGTATTGTGAACTGCCAGACGATACCCTAATCCAGAAGGCATTGAAGGCAAAGAACGGCCAGGAGTTCAAAGCCCTCTGGGAAGGGGGTACCTCAAGTTATAATGGCGACGAATCCGCGGCAGATATGGCTTTGGCGAACATGCTGGCCTTCTGGACAGGTGGCAACGCGAAGCAAATGGAACGACTATTCTCACGGTCAGAGTTCGGGAAACGGGCAAAGTGGACTGATCGCCAGGATTACAGGGTGCGGACCATTCAAAAGGCAATTTCCGAGACCAGGGAGTTTTATGAGCCAGAAGCGGACCGCAAGGAGAAGCAGATCGCAGATGGCACCGCACCCGGCCCGACCGTGATAGATGCAATTCGAGCACTTGATTCGGTATGCGATGGGGCAAAATCAAACGATAGTGCCGGTTTTAACAAGTTCGACCGTAATACAAACAAGAAACTCATCGAAAAGGTGGTTACATATGGAACGTTATCACGATCTGAGGAGAAGAAAGCGCTTAATTTCCTGGAAAAATATAAAAAACAGCTTAAAACGCTGAATGTGGACTATGACCAGATTGACCTCATCAAACGGGAGCCGATTGTTTATGATCAGGCGGAAAAGCAAGATGGGTTGCCTGAAATCGTTGTCACGGGCGCATGGCTGCACACCCTCACCGCGGCAACCTTACCTGCATTAGTGGCAGCAAATGAGCCCCCAACCATGTTTGCTCGGTCTGGTGCGCTGGTTCGTATCCGTCCAGATGAAAACGGTATCATGCAGATAGAGCCGCTGAGCGAGTCAGCTCTGCGAGGAATGATGGCGCGATGTGCCCGGTACATGAAGATCAATCACGACGATGAAGCCGTGCCCTCCTACCCTCCATCGGCGGTCGTTAAGGATATTCTAGCGCTTCCGGCATGGCCTGCCATCCTGCCCTTAATAGGCCTCATAACGAGCCCCGTCGTCAGGCCAGACGGCTCTATAGTCGAGCAGCTAGGGTATGATGCAGCAACCCGTCTATACTACACAGGAAAGACGAAGATGGCTCTAAACGTGCCGGAAACGCCCACACAGACAGACGCGAAAGAAGCGGCTGCCTATATCGTGAAAGAAGTATTTGGGGATTTCCCGTTCAAGGACCAGGCAAGCAGAGCGAATACCGTTGCAGCATTACTGACTACATTGACATTGCCACTCATTAACGGGAATATTCCACTTGGACTATTCGACAAACCACAAGCAGGCACAGGTGCAAGCCTGTTAACAGAGATTATCGCAGAGATAGCTACCGGGGCAAAGGCATGTATGCAGACGGCCCCGGATTCAGATGATGAATGGAGAAAGGCGATCACCGCCGTGCTAATCTCTGGCCCGCAAATTGTAGTAATCGATAATGTGACAGCCATGCTGAAATCAGCTAAGCTGTCTCAGATGCTCACGGCCCGCACGTGGTCCGACAGAATGCTTGGCATAAGCAAAATGCTGAATCTGCCGCAGACCGCAGCATGGTTTGCGACTGGAAATAATATTCAGTTGGGTGGAGATATCGCCAGGAGAGCCTACTGGATCCGCCTAGATGCAGCCATAGCGCAGCCCTGGTTAAGAGACGGCTTTCGGCACCCAGATCTCATGAAGTGGGTGCACGAGCACCGCAGCGAGCTTCTGTCAATGCTCCTTACTATGGTGCGGGCCTGGGTTGTGGCCGGAAAACCAAAAGGAACAGCACCCAGGATAGGAAGCTTTGAAGAATGGAGCAAGACCATAGGCGGCATACTGACTTATGCTGGTGTGGATGACTTCCTCGGAAATGCAGCCGAGCTATATGATAATGCAGACCAGGAAACGGGACAGTGGGATCTGTTCCTAGAACAGTGGCAGAAGCTGCACAGAGACGACAAGATCACTGCCGCACAGTTGAAGAGAGAACTAACCGACGTCCAGAGCATATACAAGCCATTTCAGAATGAGATGCCTGAAGGAATTATCAAGGCCACAGACAAAGGAACTCGTGGTGCATCCATGTTCGGCCAAGCGCTACATCTTCGTGTAGACCAAGTATTTCCTTCAGGCAGGAAACTCATCGGCACACAAGATAAACACACCAAAGCAATGAAATGGAGCGTAATCGTGGTCGGGCGGTCTGCGGAGGACCAAAAGTCCATGAATCGCAAGCAATAGGTCATTTTGCGGAGGACGCGGAGGACGGTTTAACCCAAAGTCAAAATCAAAATATTGTAATGAGGGGGTGTAGAGAGAGTGGGCAAAGGAAGATAGGAACGCAAATGGGCCGGAGGGTAAATCATCCTCCGCGTCCTCCGCACATTTGCCATTAGATAGCGAAAATTTCAGTTTGGCATCCTCCGCAAATGACCCTCTCCTGAAGCAAGATGTGGACTCATCCGATAGGATCAAAGATTGCCTGCATCGCAGAGTTCGGCATGAATGGCGAGGTGAATGCTGTAAAAGTGGCTCACGAGCTGCGCCTTGATGTGGAAGTGGTCACAGCCTGGCTGGATGCAAATTATGTCCGGCTGCATAAACCCGGTGATGTGGTCCGATACACGTAGCACAAGGCCATGGCATAAAGCCATATCCAGGGCTAGCGGCTTTTCATCAGCAGCAAATGACTTGGGGGGGCTCCAGAGGCACGGTCCCTGTAGATGCTGAGGCTGAAGTTTAGAATGGATATTCCCTGGGGTAGCTCTAAGGTAAAAATGTCAAAGAATAGGAGGGTGGGGTGGGTCAAGCCATCCGCTAATCGCTATCACTATATCCAAATCGCACATCATAACTTAAAATATATATGTATATATATATACATATAAACAAAAAATCTATATTAAAATCCAGATCCTATTATAGCAGAGTGATTATACTATATATATAAATTTTTAAAAAATGGTGGCTCTGGATTTTTACATGTATGCATACCTTTTAGAGCCTTCGAAGCCTCTTTAATCTTCGTGGAGCGGAGGCATAATTTATCAAGCCAAGCAAGTAGAGGAAAGACTATCACTATCTGATCCAAAGAATCTGCGGGATAGGATGGCGCAACTAATGGACAGATCGGCTTGTGGATGAGGACGTTTAGGGAGCTGAGGATGGATGAATCAATCGATATCGTAACTATTCAGCCTACCACAATCAACATCTATAGCCACATTTTTCAAAGTTGCACATTGGTCCTCTGCTAAACCTGCCTTTTTGTGATGGAGTCGATAGATACTGTTTTTGATTTAGCGCTAGCCAATGAAGGAATTACTCTTGATTTTTAAAACCACAATCGAGCGACTGATTTAACTAGGCTGAATAGTTACTCGATATCAATCCCCACTAATCGCTATCATCAACTATACACATAGAAACATATAAAATAAAAATATATATACATCCAAAATCGCACTATAATAGTAAAATAAATATTTAATTTACTATAATAGTATTTATATGTAAATATAAAAATTTGGTTAGAGGTGATTAGTTGGTGCTATTGGGAGGACCTATGTCTATGTATCTATATATATTTATATATACCTCTTACCTAATTCGTGTATGTATCATGGCAATCACAGACCAGCTACATTGCTCCTCTTGAAATAGCCGGGAAGAACAGACATCACAATAGGGAGGGGGTGAATCTTGCCCGTGGAGCCCTGCATATAGCTCGTTATCGCCAAGTTAGGCCGTGGCAAGGGAAACCCTATGCAGAATCCACTGATCCACCGTTAAAGAGCTAAATTTGCCCGTCCAAGAGGATTCGGCTTACCGGCATTAGCCGCATATCACCCAAAACTATTTCGTATGAGCGATGATTGAGGCAGTCCGAGGGAGAGGTATTTGGCGGCACCTAACGAGATCATAGACCTTGTAGAGAGATTCGAAACCAATAAAGAGTCTTACAAATCCGGGCATTACAATGAAACTCAGGTAAGGCGTGAATTCGTTGATCCCTTCTTTAAGGCCCTCGGATGGGATGTGGACAACGAGCAAGGCTTTGCTGAAGCCTACAAGGACGTTATCCATGAGGACGCTGTCAAGGTAGGAACCACCACCAAAGCCCCAGATTACTCTTTTCGTATTGGCGGCCAGCGTAAGTTCTTCTTGGAGGCCAAGAAGCCTTCAGTAGACATCAAGGATGATATCCATCCTGCCTTCCAACTCCGCCGCTATGCTTGGACAATGAAGTTGCCATTATCGGTTCTCACCGATTTTGAGGAGTTCGCTGTCTATGATTGCAATGTAAAACCGGATAAGACGGATAAAGCCTCCAACGCCAGGATTTTTTATCTGAATTACAAGGATTACCTGACTCGTTGGGATGAAATCACCGGTATATTCTCCAAAAATGCCGTTCTGAAGGGGTCCTTTGACAAGTACGCCGCAGATAAGAAGAGCAAAAGAGGTACGTCTGCGGTAGATGTCGTCTTCCTGGAAGAGATCGCCGGCTGGAGAGAGATCCTGGCCCGAAACATCGCCCTGCGAAACCCTGACCTCAGCACTAAAGATCTCAATTATGCAGTTCAAGCCATAGTCAATCGTATTGTTTTCCTACGAATATGCGAGGACCGGGGCATTGAGCGGCTTATGAAGCTGCAGGACCTTCTTAATGGTGAGCGGGTCTATCCCCGGCTTTGTGAGCTTTTCCGCCGGGCAGATGAGCGTTACAACTCTGGCATATTCCACTTTGAAAAGGAGCCTGGCAGGGATAGCCCGGATACTCTAACTCTGAGCTTAAACATCGATGATAAGCCCTTAAAGGAGATCTTCAAGCGGCTTTACTATCCAGATAGCCCTTATGAGTTCTCAGTGCTGCCGGCTGAGATCCTGGGCCAGGTCTACGAGCAGTTTTTGGGCAAGGTGATAAGGCTCACCGAAGGCCACCGCGCCGTGATAGAGGACAAGCCCGAAGTAAAGAAGGCAGGCGGGGTCAAATACACGCCGGTTTACATTGTGGAAAACATCGTAGGAAACACGTTAGGCAAAATTCTGAAAGGCAAGACACCTTTTGAAGTGGTGCTAATCACTGTTTTAGATCCTGCCTGTGGCTCTGGGTCCTTCCTCATTGTGGCCTACCAGTACCTTCTGGATTGGCATAGAGACTGGTATGTCCAAAATCTTGTGCCATTGCTGCAGAGTGGCCTAAAACCTTCATCTCCCGAGATAAGGCGGCTGCTCCCAGGTGTTGAGATGGGCAAGAAGGGCCGGAAGAAAGAGCCCGAGCTGCCTGTCTACCAGGGCCGGGGCGGGGAATGGAGGCTGACCACAGCGGAGCGAAAGCGGATTTTGCTGAATAACATCTACGGCGTGGACATTGACCGACAGGCCGTAGAGGTTACAAAGCTCTCCCTTTTGCTGAAGGTGCTGGAAGGTGAAAATGATGAGACAATCTCCAAGCAGCTTACGCTCTTCCAGGAGAGAGCATTGCCTGACCTGAGCAATAACATCAAGTGCGGTAATTCGTTGATCGGCTGGGACATCCTGAATGACAATCCAAGTCTAATGCAGGAGGAGATTGATCGGATCAATCCCTTTGATTGGGAGAAAGAGTTCCCGGAGATCTTCCAGAGAGGCGGTTTTAGCGTGATTATAGGCAATCCGCCTTACGTAAGGCAGGAGATGCTAGGTGAGTTCAAGGGCTATTTCCAAAAGCATTACAAGGTCTACCAAGGGACAGCAGACCTTTATGCATATTTCATTGAAAAATCTCATAATCTACTAATGCCTGATGGCCTCTTTGGCATGATCATCTCAAATAAATGGATGAAAGCCAATTATGGAAAACCAATTAGACGCTTTATTGTAGAGCAAACATCCTTGATACAGATAGTAGATTTCGGAGAACTTCCTGTCTTTCAGAACGCTGCCACATTCCCAGCAATTATAATTACAAAAAACACACACACTACAGAGCAAAATTTCCTATACGCACCAATCAAGCGATTGGATTTTCTATCATTAGATCAAGAAGTAGAGCTAACTGGTCACTATCTGAGCAACCAGGCTATAGATAATGATAACTGGTCTCTAACGTCGGATACTAACGTCTCTATCCTACGAAAGATAGAAAACATTGGAACACCATTGGAGAATTATATTAGTTGTAAGATATATAATGGAATAAAGACCGGCCTAAACAAAGCGTTCATTATAGACGCCGAAACCAGGGAGAAATTGATATCTGAGAATCCTAGCAGTGCTGAGATCATAAAACCTTTTTTGATGGGCAAGGACATCAACCGTTACCAATCCCCAGTAATCGACAAATATTTACTTTTTGTACCATGGCACTTCCCGTTACATAACGATCCAAGTGTGTCAGGTGCATCAACGAACTCAGAAGCCGTTTTCAAGAGAGATTACCCTGCAATATATAACCACCTATTAACGTTTAAATCTAAACTGACCGCCAGAGCCTCAGATGAAACAGGCATCCGGTATGAGTGGTATGCACTTCAAAGATTCAGGCCTGAATATTATCATGAATTCGATAAACAGAAAATAGTTTACATAGATATTGCCCGAGAGCCAAAGTTCATTTTTGATGACAAAGGCGCATACACAGATATGACTCTGTTTTTCATTCCTACCAATGATTTCTATTTATTGGGGGTATTGAACTCCTCAACATCATGGTTTTACTTGAAGCATAAGTGCTCAGTACTGGGCGATCCTGCAAAAAATGGGCGGCTCAGATTGAAGACCATTTACATGAAAGATCTTCCGATACCCAGCGTAAATTCCGACGATCGTGGCCGTATGGTCGCCCTGGTAGACTCGATGCTCTCCCTAAAAAAACAACTCCGTGAGGCAAACACCCCTCACGAGCAAACCGGCCTCCAGCGCCAAATAGAGGCCACAGATGGGCAGATAAACGCCCTGGTCTACGAGCTTTACGGGCTGACTGAAGAGGAGATCAAGATTGTGGAGGGATAGTCCTATGATAGCCAGACTATCAAGGCACTTTTTTTAATGATAGTATTTTGATAGACACTGATAGCCTATGATACCAGAAAAGATATAGCTGATCATAGTATGATAGTGAGACTATCTAATCCGATCATAGTCTATCAGAAGAGTATCAGAGCAGAAAGAAGGGGCTAGTATGGTAAAAAGGATATATGCCGAGCCGGACGAACAGACCTTGGAAGAGATCGGCAAGGCTGCAGAAGAAAGGGGCATAACCAGGCACAAGCTAATCCTTGAAGCGATTGATAGCTACCTGCATCAAAGTCTATCAGATGTTGATAGCCTGAAGAGAGAACGTGATAGTCTAAGATCCGAGCGTGATAGTCTTAAGACAGAGCTGGATGAAAAATGGTCAGAAAATAGGAAACTCAGGTCTGAGACAGAATCCCAAAAGAAAATCATTGATAGCCAGACTATCAAGCTTGATCAGGCTACTATCAAAATTGATAGCCTTACTTCCTTAGGCGATCAGAAAAAGATAGAGTTTGATAGCCTCCAGAAAGATCTATCCCATGCCCTCGATACCATCAAAAACAAGGATGAAATGATCAACTTCCTCCAAGCACACATTGCGCAGCTAACCCAAAGCATCAGCCAGCTATCCTTAAAGCCAGGAGAAGAAGAAATCAAGAAAAAAGGATGGTGGCAGTTCTGGAAGTGAGATTTATATGGATCAGGGCTTAGGCTATATAGGTGCTGCCATATTAGGCGCACTTGCTACAAATGCATTTCAAATATATAGAGATAATGAAAAAGATAAAAGGCATAAAAGAGACAACAGAATACGATCAATCAATGAATTAAGAGGCATTAGACATACAATGCTGCAATCTAAGGCATCTTACTACAGTGCTTTTTTTGCGTCAGAAAGTCTTCATAGTGCAGCACACATTTTCGCTATTCGCATTATCAATTATGATGACATTCTTAGCCAAAGAAGAGATAATGAATCGCCAGAAATGGAAGACGCACAACAATACGTTAATAGAACCATTGATGAATATCTTGATAATTCAGCTGAACAGCTAAAAACGATGAACGATTTTGGAAAACAATCGGACGAATACGCATACTATTTCCAAATGATGAAGTTATAAAATATATTGACGATATAAAAAATGCGGACCGCGACTTAGGCAAATTTGAAGATGAGGTTATAGATAGCATAGACCCAATTAGAAACGAAATACGAACTACCTCAGGTACCATATCAAGCAACCGTTTTCGAAATTCTTGGACTAATCGCATAAAAAACGAGTTGGAAGAATGGAGTTTCTCACAAAAAGCAACTTTGAAATCCAGAATTAACGAATTTGATTCTAAAATAGAAAATTTGTTAAACTATCTAGAAAGTTTTCAAGATACATGCTGTAGAGACTGCAAATTCTTCTGCTCCGACAAAACATGTCCCATGAGATCAGAGCATGTAGAAACAACCAAATAGCTTGCCGATACATATCAAGCGTGACATGAAGCTGAAAGTCAAGATTACCGGGCCAAAAGTGCATGATGTAGGCTATCGGGTATTCCTGCTCAAAAATGCCATGAACCTTGCCCTACCTGGATTGTCTACATACAACTGGGAAGAGAACGGCCAGCAAGAGGTTATCGCCCTAGTGGAAGGAGATGAGGCCAGAATCGCGCCCTTCTTACAGACTATTGAGAAGAATAAGCCGGAGCTGGCCGAAGTCTCTAAAGTGACCTCTGAGCCCTATGACGGTGACGTTGGGCGAACCATCGAAGTAGCCATGCTTTGCTCATTTGTTCAACTGGATAAGGCGATACCGCTACTTATGAAGATTCAAGAGAATACCGCAATGATCCCTCAAATAAGTGAGGACATCAAGGCAGTGCGTAAAAATACCGACACAATTCCCCAGGTACTGGAAGAGATCAAAGGCATGAGGGAAGACATTCAACCAGGATATGGGATGCATTTCAGACAGGTACAATCCGATGTCCGAGCGATAAAGGAACGCTTAGGCATGCAGTGAAATTGCCACTAAGCCAAGAAGTCTGGAGGACTAAATGAACTGGGATTCGTTCCTTCCACCGTTGGCCGGATCTTTTCTTGGTGTAATTGGAGCATTGTTAGCAAACTATGCTCTACAGTCACATTTTGCTCATAACGATAAAATAAAGTATATAAATATGATAAGATCAGAAATAGAATTGTGCATCGCTACACTAGAGCTAGATAGGATTAAATTGCTCCCAACTGATAGATGGACTTCAGCCATAAATTCAGGCGCTTTGAAGCTTTTTGAAACAGGCAGCGAATTACAATCATTAAGTGCGGCCTACCAGAGAATTAAAGATTATAACCATCTTGCTACGGCAGAGCATTTTTTTGTCCTCGATTGGGCGAGGCTAGAGAGAGAAGACGGCGTTCGTTTACCGCTAATGGTAGTAAAACGCTTTATGGCAGATCGTCAACAGCTAATTATTGATTTAAGGAAATTAAGCAATATGGAATTTCTAAATCTCCGAGATGAGATAGCTCCAGGATATAATGATTCCAGGTACGAAGAAATTGCCCAGGAAATGAGGAGACCATTGCGGAAGCTTCCCAAAACTGTTTCATTTGGCAACGATCCAGGAAGTATATCTATCCAGTCAAAGAAATAATATTTGTTTGCTATTATAATAGAAACGAAACCGAAACGGTATTAGCAGGTAAACTAAAGCAAGCAGTAAACGGTTATTATCCTTCTCGGATTTATAAAGGTGCAGTAAATCTTTAAGTATTACCTTATATTCTCAGCTCATAAAGGGCAGCACTTCAGTCATTCTGAACCGTTGCCAATCGTCACGTTCGCGGTCTTCTTTTATAATAGTACAATAATTTAAATCATCAACTTTTGCCACAAGTCGCATAGTTGCCCGGCCATCATTGGGTGTGTGCTCACACTTCAGAGCCGGGAAAAGGTGTTCCGCCTTCTCCATTGCCCGGATTGCGTCACGCCGGCTAGGGGCCAGGCCTTCTTTGCCAGCTAAGAAGGTGCGGACATCTGGAGAGCTAAAAGCAAAATCCTTCTTCCTATTCTCTCCCTTCGCGATGGTCTTTACATGCTCATAGAGCATCACGGCGCGAAGTTTGATCTTTGTGGAAGCCTGAATTATCCTTTCTGCAGCATTTGCGGCAGGTCTTCGGCTTATGGCTTCTCTAATGGGCTTGAATGCTTTTCTTATGTAGGCATTGAGCAAAATAAGCTTTTGGATAGGGCTTTTCTCATTCTTGATAGTGTTTTGAGCATTTATCAGCAATTCGGCTGAATCCTTCTTGTCTAGTAGCCGCTCCTCCCTGGCAATGTCTAGGATGTCATTGAACAAGGCCACAGCGGAATTAGAGAGGGCCTGCAGCTCCGAAAGTGGAATTTCAAGAATAGGATCATCAGGCGGTACATTATCGACTTTGGGTGACGTGCTCCCAAAGGTATTTAACCTAGCATTGGCTACATTTGACATAAGGCAACACTTCCCTTCTCGGGAATCCTGTCAGGGCATTGCGAGTGCCCTGGCTGGAAACAGTTTTTTATTTTCTGCTATTATTACTGTGATTATAATTTCTGCTTAAATAGCTAATTGTGCGATAGGCAAAGCTATTATTCTGAAGAGATGATTTGATTTCTGGCATTGTGTTTTCACCGACCATGCCAGGCGGGGTCAATCCCTGCCTTCAATATTCTTCTCAAGAGGGTTGCTGATAGTTATTTTTATCAGTTGGCCGGGCGTTATCTTCAGCTCTTCCCGGTAAACTTCAGGGATAACGATCCTACCAGACTTGTCTATTTTAAGTTCTGTGGCAATTTCGCGCATACACTACCATATTAGGCCATTGCTTATATATCTATTTATCTTCAATGGTTACAAATGGTATTATATGCCATTAGGTTTAAATAGTCCCCTCACCCATATAGTATTTGGTGAAAACACAATGACAGGAAACACATTAGTCCAAATAGAAAAACCAACAACTCAAACCGTTGACTCTGTGAAATCGCTATTATCCTACGTTGGCCGGGCAAGCGACCCTATGCCAATCTTTGTAGAGCTGAAAGGCGGCGTGAGGCTAACCAGAAGCAAGAAAGGAGATTGTTATTACACAACCACGCCAACGGAATGCTCTTGCAAGGCCCGGACGTTCAATCCAGGCACGCCCTGCAAGCACATGAAAGCGCTACAGGCCGGTAATAGTGTGGAAGCATCGCGAGCGCAGGCCAGGGCATACCAGGCCCGCCAGAGGGAGCTGATGGCGCAGGCAAGGGGCAGCTCTCTACCCGAGCTGGAGAAGTCCGTCAAGAGGCTTGCCAGGCCAGCAGAGGAGAGCATCCGGCCCACTGGTGGGTGGATCGGCCCGGACGGCCAGAGGGCAAACGGCCCGGTAGAGGCCTGAGCCACCTCATTTTGAGCTTATGGAGCCTGCCAAAAGTAACCTGCCAAGATCCAGCCTTCAGCAGTATCTAAATCTAAAGCACGGCGTGCCGAAATTTAACCTGCCCACTCTGCCCAAATAGACCCTGCCAAGAGTCAAAAACTGCCAAGTCCTCTTGGCAGGGGTAAACCGATATCTATCAAGGCCACCTGCCAAGAAATCTCAGCCGTCGCAGCGGATGTTTTTTGGCCCGGTCTTGGCAGGTTCCTCCCCCTCTCCGCACCTCACCCTCTCTTCCCGCCAGCCGGGCCGGCGCGCCGGCTTCCTGGAGGACCATAATAGACCTGCTGAAGCGGTTATTGGATGTGATTCTTATAAAATGATCCTTAACCTCAAAAAAGTTCTATGTCATTTTATATGATTTTTGTAAAAATGTCATAGAACTATTCTATCCTTCTCCTAAGAAGAGACTGTGGGAATAGCGGGTATCTCCCATATTCTCTCTGTTCTTTTGTAGGAGCTACCTCTTTTCCCGCCATAGGATTACTTTCGCCTCACGCCTAAGGTTTATTAGACAGTAAAGAGTACTATCATAGCATATGGAAACGCGAACCTGTAAACGCTGTGGCTATAAATGGCAACCCAGGGTAAAAAAACCTAAACGTTGCCCAGGTTGCAAGTCTCCTTACTGGGATAAAGAACGAATCAGGGCTAGAAGAACCGATATAGAGGAATAATGCAAGGAACTTACGATCAAACATTTTCTCTTATGCATAGCAGTAGCAAAGCTTTTCTAAGGGCTCAGAATCGCATTTTACATTTAATCAAGTATCGAGCAACGGTAAACAAGCTTAACAGCCGATTTTTATACAAAACAAATGATTTTAATAAAAATACAAGCATAGCCGTTAGGAAAACACTTTGCCCTAAATGCTCAGAAGATCAGGAGTTTTGTGAGGAGGGAAGGGACTCAAAGAGGAGATATTACTGTAAGGTTCTTTCTCATGCAACAGGGGAGCATGTACGGCTATATTTCCCTTCTCAAAATGATATTGATAATAAGAAAGAGCAATTAAAAAGAGCGATCATGCAAACCGTAGCCAGAAACCCTGGAGCTTCCCAGAATAAGCTCTTCTCCTTTGTGCGCGGAGATAAAAGGCTATTTCGCGAGTGCTTAAATGAGCTTATTGCTCGCGGTTTACTTCGATGCTCAGAGCAGAACGAGCATAATTGCCTGGTTAAGAGGCACTACATTGTCTTTGATTAAACCACTACAACGTCGCAGCGAGGCGGTTTTGTTTTCCCCTATAGTACTTCTGAGAGACAATTTCTCTCTCCTAAACGAGCGGGCGGTCCGCTCATTGTTGTATCTTTTATCGACTTTTCAAGGTGATGTTCTTTGAGTAGATACCTAGATCTTCTTAAGCAGATACCTCCAGGTAACGAGGAAATATCAGAAATTTTAATAAAAAATCTGAATAATGCAGCGTGTGCTCTAGTGAATAATCAGGCTGAGCAATACGATCTTACTGAGGAGGAAAGACGCGATTATGCCGATTATGAGCCTCCAGAAATGAACGACAGAATGCAGAAATGGGGCTTACTGGATAAGTGGCCTCTCCAATTAGGGGAGTTAATGATATGTGAAGATAGGGAACACAAAGAGTGGCTTATAGGTATAAGTTTCAATTCTAATCCCTACTTATGGTTTAAAAGCGGCTCTAAAAAGGATATAATCGAACTGGGGAACGAACTAATTGAACTTAGGGAAACTGAAGGCGAGGAAGCTTTCCAAGATGAAATAATGGAGTTAGTGGAAACAGATATGCGGAGGGATGATATTTAATGATCCATTCAATTACAGAAGCCTATCCCGAAGAAATAGCTACCGAACTCATACATATAGGCTCTAGGTTGCGTATTCTTTCGGAGCTATCACGTAGCCAAGCCCTAAAGCAAAAGGCCAAAGATAAACGAGGGGAGTTTTTCAATGGCTACAGTCTTCTCCAAGAAGCTTCTAAGATCTGTGAGGACCTAGGCCAGGGCTTCTTCGATATATCTACCTAATTTAAATTTATTTCTTTATAGTATATCTTAGATTTTATTGACTTAGCGAACGCGATAGTGGACGGTTTTTTCAAAAAAAAGTGATTCCAATGACTGCATTTACTTTACGCGATAAATATGTGTTGCTCCAGGCAGAAAACGCTAGGCTGAAGCGGCAACTAGGGAAAGCCTACGAAGCTATGTACTCCTGGAAGGGGAAAGCTCTTTACTTCCAGGCCGAACGCGACCGCTACAGAGAGCTGGCCCAGGAGAGGGATGTATGATCTCTGAGGCCCATAAGCTCCAGCTCCAGCTCAAATACGGGCTTCCAGAGGCTCTGGTTAGGTCCCTGGAAAAGAGCGGGGAGGTATCATCCCTCTCTCCCTCAGAGGTTCGCGACCATTTAGGGAGGATGGATATAGACTCCTCAGGCTTCCTGCTCAAATATCCCGGAAATGGGGCCAGTACAATAAGGCTGGATACTCCTCATGTCAATGGAGACCGCAAACCTCAGAAGTATCTCCATAGAAAAGGGGAGCCTAATTATGTTTTCAACCCTGGGGTAGATATCTCCCTGGCCGAAGAGCTTTGGATAGTGGAAGGGGAGCTTAAAGCTCTCTGTGGCCATGCCCAGGGCCTCCTCATAGTTGGCCTTTCAGGTGTCTTTAATTGGAGGACTGAAGGAGATGAAGCCTCTCTACTGGCCGAAGGTGAGAAGCTAAAGGATGAGGAGGCTCTTCTTCCAGAGCTGGCCCAGGTAGACTGGGAAGGAAAGAAGATCAATCTCCTTTATGACAGCGATATAGTCCCAGGCCATAAGGCCTATGATGCTTTCCCCAGGCTTGCAGAGCAGCTTTACAGGCTGGGAGTCTCGGAGGTGAGGATTCTCTCTCTTCCCTCTGTAGCCCAGGGCCAGAAGACAGGCCTAGATGAGTTTATCCTGGCCAGAGGCCCAGAGCAGGCTCTTCAGGATCTACAGGCCATGAAGAGCAGGAGGGAGCCTTACCTTCCTATACGGGCAGGAGGTCCGGCTTATGCAGAGCGGCTTATCAAATCTGAGAGCCTGGAGGATAAGCAAAAGGCTGTAGTGGCCTATCTGGGAGCCAAAGGAGAGGTATTTGCTTTAGACTGGCTGAAACATCAAACAAGTCTCCAGAGCGATGTAAGGAAGGCTCTTCTCTCTGAAGCAAAGAAGCAGTTAAAAGAGCTTCAGGCAAAGCCCAGGACCTCCTCCAGCTCCCAGGCCGGGGAAGGGCCCCAGCTAGGGCCGGAATATGATCAGATTAAAGCTCTCCTGAAAGCTACAGGAGAGTATGGCCTGGACACCCTAGGAAGGCTCAGTAAAGAGGAGAGCAGATTCAATGAAAAGACTGGAGAGCTTACTTTCTTCCAGGTCCCTATATGTAACTTTGTAGCCTGTCCAATCAGAGATATACTCAAAGATGATGGGCTTACTACAGAGCGGTTTATTGAATTTCAGGGTATCCTCCAGGGAGGAGCCATTCTCTCTCCTGTAAAGATCTCTGGTAAAAACTTCCTGGAAATGAAATGGCTAATCGAGGCCTGGGGAATACGGCCAGCAATAGAGCCTAAACTAGAGCAGTATGTAAGACACGCTCTCCAGCTTATGGCCCAGGCTGGTATCCCAGAGAGTACCGTCTTTACCCATCTCGGATGGAGGAAAATAAAAGGCTCCTGGGCCTTCCTCCATGCAGGGGGAGCTGTAGGCTCTGAGGCTGTGGAAGTAGAGATCTCTGACAGGCTCAGGAAGTACTCTCTTCCAGAAGAGACCGGGGATATAAAGAAGGCTCTGGAGGCCTCTCTCTCCCTTTTGGAGCTGGGGCCTCCAGGGATAATGTACCCTCTGTATGCTCTGGTTTGGCTAACCTCTCTCTGTGAGCCACTGAGACAGGCCGGCATAGAGCCCAGCCATGTAACCTATCTCTGGGGAACTACTGGCAGTTTCAAAAGTACTCTAATAGCCCTCATGCTCTCCCATTATGGCAGCTTTGAGCCTAAAGGCCTTCCTGCAAACTTCAGAGACTCCCCCAAGTCTATTGAAGAAATGGCTTTCCAGGCCAAAGATACCCTTCTGGTAGTTGATGATCTCTACCCAGCCAAAGACCCCAGAGAACGGGCAAAGCTGGAGGGTGTACTGGAATATCTTACCAGGAATCAAGGAGACAGGCAGGGGAGAGGCCGGTTGAAATCAACCATTGCCCTTATGTCAGGACATCCTCCAAGGGGCCTGGCTCTCTGCTCTGGGGAGACTATGCCCTTATCGGGCTCCTCCCTGGCCAGAAATTTAGTACTTCATCTTTTGAAAGAAGACATCAAACCAGAGAAGCTTACCCAGGCCCAGGCTCAGAAGTCTCTCCTCTCCCTGGCCATGAGGGGATACCTGGAGTATTTGGCTCCCCAGCTCGATACTCTCCCCTCTCAGCTCCCAGAAGACTTTGAGTACCTAAGAGAGCAGGCAAAGCAGGCAGCTAACAAGACAAGAACCAGACATAGGAGGCTTGATGAAACAGTAGCTTTCCTTTTTCTGGGCTTTCAGCTCTTTCTCAATTATGCTGTAGCCCAGGGAGCCCTTACCCAGGAGAAGGCGGTTAAGCTCCTCCAGGAGGCCTGGGAAGCCTTCAATCAAGTAGCTGATGAGCTGGCTCAGGTAGCGGAAAGGGAAGAGCCAACTAAACGATTCTTTGAGGCTCTCCTGGAGCTACAAACTCAGGGTAGGGTTTACTTTGCCACTATGGAGGATGTAACCCCAGACATAGCAGAGCGAACCCCAGGGGCTCAAAAGATGGGCTGGGGACCTGATGATAAGGGGGTCTATTACCTCCTTTATGGCCCGGCCTGGGAGCAGGTGGTAAAGTACCTGAGAACCCAGGAGGAAGGGCTCTCCCTCTCCAAGAACTCTCTTCTGGATTCGATGGAGCAGAAAGGCCTCCTGGATAGAAGCCAGGGAGACCGGCGATCCATAGTAAAAAAGATAGCAGAAAACCAAGTTAGGGTCCTTCCCCTATTGGAGAAGGCTTTTACCCTGGAGGAGGGAGAAAATGAAGCTTGAACTTCAAGGGGGAAGTAGAGGTAACCAAGGTAACCTAATGGAGATAGAGGTAACCTCTAAAATCAATATCAATAAATCAATAGTTACCTTGGTTACCTTGGTTACCTCTATTATCTCACGCGCGTGTGAGGGAGCAAAAAACATTAGCATACATGTAATAGCTCTCTCAGATTCACCTCTCTTATGTAAAATAGAGGTAACCAAGGTAACTGAGGTAACTAGGCATCTAATGATAGCGGTTTTTTGGTTACCTCTCCTCTGCAAAAGTTACCTCTGGTTACCTCTGCCCATCTGCCTGGAGGCCTCTTTATGAGTGAGGACTTCTCTCCCGAGCTGGGCCTTACTCAGGAGGAGCTTTTAGAGAGGCTCCTCTCCCAGGGCCTGGCCAGGAAGGTAAAGAAGAGAATCGGGGGCCGGGTTTACGAAGTGCTGGCCATTGATGCTAAGGTCTTGGAGGGGCTCAGGAAATGACTACCTTAACCCTCTGGGCTCCAGGGAGATCTCTCCCAGCTTCTCCCATTGATCGATCAATCAGCGACAAAAAGGAGGCCGATCAATCAGCTACAGAGAGATCTCTTCCGCCTTTACCCTTCGATCGATCGACACCAAAAAAAGAGGATGATCGATCAGCTCTAAAAAATGGATCCTCCGAAATCGCAGGTCGTGAAAGACTATACAGTTGGTATTAAATATGTGAGATTCGTATGCTATCCAACAAGGGATAGCAATGGGGAAAAGAGGGCCAAAGCCTAAGTTCAATGACGTAGCTTGTCCCAATACCAAATGCTCCTGCTACGGAGTTGCTGGTAAGGGTAACGTTACGAGCAATGGTACATCTAAAATTAAGTCCGGCGAACGAGTGAGAAAATTTATCTGTAGCGCTTGCGGACTCGTATTCTGTAGTCGGAAGAACACTGTTTTCTATGGTCTGCGAACAAGCCCTGAAAAAATAACACTAGCACTGGATCTTTCAACTAAAGGCCTAAGTGTAAATAAAATAGCTGAAGTAGTTAAGGTTTGCCCTGTGACGGTCAGAAAATGGACTGGGAAAGCAGCAATCCATTGCGAAAAGGTTAATGAATCAACTCTAACTGGTGTTGAAACTAAGAAAGTTGAAATGGACGAGCTATGGACTTTCGTGGAAAAAAAACGTTGCCCAAGAAAGACGAATATGAAGATGAAGGAACATGGATCTGGCTGAGCATGGCTTGCGAATCCCGGTTATTATTGGCGCATTGTGTGGGTCCAAGAACACAGAAGACTGCGAATCAACTTGTTGCTAAAACTGCGAGACGCCTTGTATCAATTCCGCTCTTTGTTACAGATGGTCTGAAATTTTATAAAAAAGCTCTCTTAAATCAATATTATGAGATCGTCAAATATCCGCCTACTGGGAAGAGGGGACGACCCAGATCGCCAAGATTAATAGCTAATGCTTTATTAAAATATGGACAAATCATAAAGGAGAGATCTGGATCCATAATTAAAAAAATTATAAAGAAGATTGTTTTTGGAAATGATATAGATCCCAAGTCGATCTCAACCAGCTACATCGAACGACAAAATCTCACTTTGAGACAGGATAACAATCGCATTTCAAGAAAGACCATTGGATTCTCCAAAAAGACAGAAGAATTGGATAACCAGATGACACTTTATATTGCGTACTATAATTTTTGCAGGACTCATCGATCTCTGAAATATAAAGATGATACCGGCAAAACATCCTACAACTGTCCTGCAAAGCATGCTGGGCTCATAGATCGCGTATGGTCCATGGAGCAGCTCCTAATGTTTCCCTATCATAAAATACCAACTGGTTAGTCACTCACTACCAAATCGCACGTTCGGCTCCAAAAAAGAGATCTTCCCAGGCTACCCTTCCCCAGGATCAGGGAGAGGTTTGTCCAAGTTTGTCTAATTTTGTCTATTTGTCTAACGTGTCAACTTTGGATTATATCGAGGCTGACACTCCCCAGGCCTGGGCTCAGGCTCTCCAGGAGATAGAGGCGGCGGGAATATGTGGCCTAGATCTGGAGACAACGGGCCTAGACCCTCTCTCCTCCAGGGCCAGGCTTTGCCAGCTCTCCCTCCCTTCAGGGCGGGTTTATGTGGCTGACCTTTGGGAGCTGGGTCGGGAAGGGGCAGCTCCTCTCCAGGACCTAGCTAGCGTTTGCGAACGTTCCGACATAAAAAAGGTAGGCCATAACCTGAAGTTTGACCTCTCCTTTATCCAGGCCTCCCAGGGCCGAAGGCTGAAGATGTCAAACCTCTTTGATACCATGCTGGCCTCCCAGGTATGCTGGGCCGGTTACTACGATCTCAAAAAGGCTCCAAAGGCTACAAAGAACCCTTTTAAGAAAAAGACCCCAGAGCAGAGCCTCAAAGCCCTAGCAGAGAGACACTTAGGAGTATTCCTCTCCAAAGAACTCCAGGCCTCCAACTGGGGAGCAGATACTCTGAGCCCAGAGCAGAAAGCTTACGCGGCCAGAGACGCGGCTATTCTCCTTCCCCTCCATGACATCCTCCAGAAGCTTCTCCAAAAGAATAAGCTGGAGCATATAGCAGAGCTGGAGTTTAGAGCGCTTCCCTCTGTTATCGAGCTGGAGCTGCAGGGCCTCCCTCTGGATACCCAGGCCTGTAGATCCATGATGGAGCTGAAGAAAGGCCAGGCCCAGACCATAGCCCAGAGCCTCCAGGCTGAAGCTCAGAGAACAGGCTTTGAGCCCAGGAGGAAGAAGGGAAAGAAGTACTCACCCCTATTGAATCCAGAAAGCTCTCAGGATGTCCTAGCCTTTCTTCAGGCCCAGGGGCATAAGATCGGCTCTACAAAGGAGGAAGACCTCAAAGAGCTGTCTCTGGCCGGCTGCTCCTTTGCTGGAGACCTCCTCCATTACAGAGGCCTCTCTCATCAAGTGGCCTTTATGGAGGACTGGCTCCTAAAGCTCTCTCCCATGGATGGCCGGTTACATCCTGGCTACTTCCAAATTCAGGCGGCAACAGGCCGGTTTTCCTCCAGGGAGCCAAATGCCCAACAGATACCAAAGAGGGGAGAGGATGGCCAGGCCATAAGAAAACTATTCCGGGCTCCTCCAGGGAAGAAGCTTATCAAAGCTGACTTCTCAGGTATCGAGCTTAGAATTATGGCCTGTCTCTCTCAGGATAAGACCATGCTTGAGGCTTTTCAGGCCGGTCAGGACCTGCATAAACTGACAGCTTCCAAAGTCTCAGGCCTTCCCATAGAGGAAA
>Ga0209099_1000890_pt1 | contig 33227 bp, 33 predicted proteins | sample AD_JPNHW2_MetaG_FD_184430 | JGI IMG/M metagenome (GOLD analysis project Ga0209099, IMG submission 184430) | Active sludge microbial communities of municipal wastewater-treating anaerobic digesters from Japan - AD_JPNHW2_MetaG (SPAdes) (version 2) | ecosystem: Engineered > Bioreactor > Anaerobic... | reverse complement strand
CTGAAGCTCCACGACCTTGTCCATGCACTCTTCGGCCTTTTCCGGGGACTCCTGCATGATATCCATGAGGGAATTGCCCCGGACCTGGTCCATCAGGAGCGTTGTCCTGCCCAAAAACGTCTCGACACCGTACACTCTCGGGGCAGGGATGCCCATGTCCGCCACCACGGCAAGGGTGAATGCTTCCTGGAAGACCTGCTTTCTCGGCTGGCCCTCCCGGTAGACCTTTGCCACAATCCCGTTCCGTGCATAGATGACCGCGGACTGCCCGGCGCCGATCCTTTCGCCATACCGTTTTACAAATTCCCCGTCGTTCTCCTGCTGTGCATTCACTGGTGTGGTGAAACTGGTATCTGCCATGCTGGTCTCCTGATCCCGGTACCCGAAGCCACGGGCAGCCCGGCACTCTCCTGATTGTATGTTATCCTTTTGCCTCTACCCTCGTAAATTGTTCGGTTGGTTCGTTCCTGTCCGCAGAAACGGCAAAAATTCCCGGATCGCAAAGTGTTACCTTTTTTTTAGTTCTCCGTTAAACATTCTCAAATACCATTCCCGGAGGAATACCGTGGCAGATCACAACACTCACGACCCCGCACCAGACAAAGAATTTGATTTCACGATCGAGGCAGTCATCCTGCTTGTCCTCTCAGCCTTCATGCTCCTCTTTGGCATGCTTCTTTTTGCAATCCATACGGGAGCCCTCCCGTACACGCCGGACAGCACGTACGGGCTTTTCCTTGTCATCGTCTCGCTCCAGGTCATCACGATGGGAAAGACTCCTTTTGGCGATGTCCGCCGGTCCTGGCTTGTCATCATCATCGGGATCACAGCTGCGGTAATCGGCATGGGTGCCTGTTTTGTCCCGGGCGCCCTGACCGTCCTTGTCCGGATACTTGTCGGTGTCCTCCTTGTGGCCGGGGGGGCAGTTCTTCTCGCCCAACTGGTCCTCCGCCGGGAGAAAGCGGCAGCATGGCTTAAGATCCCCGGCATCCTGCGGCACCTCACCCTTGCTTGCGCTCTCGTGTATATCATGGCGATCCTCCTTGGCCTTGTCACACTCCTGCCCGCCATCACGACCGACACGCTGACCTCCATTCTCCTCATCATTGACGGTGCCTGCCTCTTCTACCTCGCGTGGTCCATCCAGGCCCTTGAAAAAGTATATCCTCGGAAAACCGAACCAAAAGAGCCGGCACAACATACCCGTTCTTTCCTCTTCCGGGATGCCCCCCTCCCTCTCACCATCGCCATCTTAATCTTCCTTGGCGTCCTCCTCGCATTTCTTGCGATCCTGCTCGTGCCGGTGAACCTTGGCCTGCTCCCCTTCTCTCCTGACGGCCAGCTCGGCCTCCTGCTCGTCATCATGGCAATCCAGGTACTTGCCATGGGCGAGACACCGGTCGGACAGTTCCGGCGCTCGCGGGCGCTTGTCCTCCTTGGCCTCGCATTTGCTGCTCTTGGGATCTTTTCCTGTATTGTTCCGGGAATCCTGACCGATAATTTACGGGTAATGCTCGGCCTGCTGAACCTTGCCGGCGGTATTATTCCCCTGCTCCTGAGGTTCTATCCCCTGCTGCAACAGATGAGAAACCCGCCGGCTGTGCCGGTCCCGATCCCAAGGCCGCTCAAAAACCTGCTCATCACCCAGACGATGCTGAACTGCGTAGGGATCCTCTTTGGAGTCTCTATGCTCCTGCCCGGAGTCATCCCCGGCATGGTGACAGCGGCGATCCTCTTCTGTAACGGGCTGCTCCTCTTGGTACTTGCATACATTCTCTCGGCGCTGCCGTCTTCCGGGTGAGTAAAAGAGCGCTCTTTTTTCCCGCTCACCAGTTTGTCTGTTGTTCCTCTCCAAACTCGGCCAATCCCTGTTCTTAAACGGAAAAATACGTCTCCAATATTTTGGAAACTAAAATAAACACTCATAAATACGGTTGTATTTTAACAACCAATTAGATCGAACGGGTGAGAGGAGATTACACAGATGCGAATCAGCGACAGAAACGACGGGTTGACCCGCCGCATGCCGGCCCATTTCCGCAAATGGGCCCCTGCGGGAGGCACATGTCCTTATGATGACTGCACAACCCTTGAAATCAGTTACCTGACCGACAGCGAGAAACTCCGTACGTACGTCCCGGAAGAGTTTGAGATCACCCGGCCGCTCGTCATGATTATGTACGAGAAATGCAACGGGGTACAGTGGATGGGCGGATCGGAATATTCCCTTGCAACAGTCTCGGTCCCGGTCAGCTACCGGGAGGCAAAGGAACCCATCAGCGGCGTCTACCACCTCGTGATCTGGGAGGACAGGGCCGAACCCATCCTCGGGGGGCGCGAGGAGGCGGGAATGCCGAAGATCTTTGCAGACATCCCGGAATACCGCCGGCTGGGAAAAGATCTTTCTGTCAACATCAGCCATGAAGGACGCACCTTCCTTGAGATGGATCTTACCCTCGGCCGGGAATATACATCCGCAGAAATTGCGGCAATGAACGCGGGCAACGGAAGAATTGTCCAGTTCGGCTGGCGCTACATCCCGAAGGTCGGCCCGTACCCGGGGCCTGCCCTCTCCGAAGCAACGTACTATCCGGTGGACAATACATTTACATCCGTATCCGCATGCAGCGGTACCGTGAAATGGACGGTCCCGAGGCTGCACGATCACCCGACGCAGTACGATATTATCGCAGCGCTCGCCGGGCTTCCGGTCAAAGAATACCTCGCGGGCTCGTACCGGCGCGGATCGAGTGCCATGCGCATGGACCTTGCGCGTTCGCTCCAGTAAACATGGTGACAATATGAACGGTGTATTCGAAGGAAAGGTTGCCATCGTGACCGGGGGGACCTCCGGTATCGGCTACGCGGTATCGGAAGAACTGCTGAAACGCGGCGCAACGGTCTGGGTGATCGGCAGCCGGAAAGAGAGCGTTTTGAAGGCAAAGGTATCCCTTGCGGCATACAAAAAGGCACGGTACGCGGCCGTAGACGTGACCGTTGCCGGTGAAGTGAAGCGGATGATCGATACCTGTATACAAGAATCCGGCCGGATCGATTACCTCTTCAATAATGCCGGGATCGGAATGACCCATCCGAGTAAAGACCTCACGCTCGATATGTGGAAGAAGGCGGTCGATCTCAACCTCTGGGGAGTCATCTATGGCACCCATTTTGCCCTCCCGGTCATGCTTAAGCAGGGAAGCGGGCATATCGTTAACACTTCCTCAATTGCAGGGATCATCGCCCCGCCGGCGCAGACGGTGTATTGCGCTACCAAGTATGCGGTCACGGGCATGACAGAGGCGTTACGGTACGAGTTTGCCGAAAATGGTATCGCATTTACGTCAGTCTGCCCGGCAAATGTCGCAACTGCGATCTTTGCCGGTGTCGAGGTCCCCAAAGAAGCGATCCCTGCCGATGAGGCTGCCCGGATCATCCTTGCCGGCGTAGAAAAGAAGGAGGCCGTGATCATCTTCCCGGAGATGGCAAAAACGGTGTATGAACGTCTCTCAAAAGACCCGGCCCTCAAGGACCAGTTCATGCTGGAACTTGCCCGGCGCCGTAATGCCGGCTGGGAGAGCGGGGTGCCGTACCTCGGCATGCCGGACGATCTTCTTGACATTCACTCCTGATAAATGGGGCATACCGATAGGATTTTTGTTCACACTTTTTTTAGAGTAAACTGACAATACCATTATTTCTCCCAGCATCAAAAAATGTGTACACCAGTATTCGGGTATATAAAGAACAGGAGAGGATTTTCTGACCGATAACAAATCGACGGCACCAGGACCCGGCGACGAAGTCGTCCGTGTAAAACTTCCCCAGAAACGTAACCGCGAACAGTTCGGATGTGCTGAACTGATGATGGGTGCAAACCACATCCGCATCCGGTGTTTTGACGGTGTAACCCGGATGGGACGGATCAAGGGCAAAATCAAAAAGAAAGTCTGGATCCGCGAGGGTGATATCCTTATCATTATACCGTGGAATTTCCAGGACGACAAGTGCGATATTGTTTACCGCTATACCGGGCCCCAGGTCGAGTGGCTGCGGAGAAACCGGTACTTATAATTAAAAAAAACGGCTCTGTTGAAAGCCTTCCCCAATCACAGTGTTTGCGGTTGGTTCCAGGAGAATCTACAATGCATGGAACTTGATTTGAGGATATCAACAGAGCCAAAAGTACAAAAAAAAATTTCCTGTTCTGCGGATGGGGGAGAGGGGGTGACCCCCTGCACCCACCCAAGAATTTTTCAGGAGGGGGTATACCCCCACCCCCTGAGGGATCGAAAGAGGGGGGTACCCTCCCCCCCATGTGCCGGGCAAAGAGGGGGTGATCCCCCTCCCGCTTCATGTGTTTTGTTCAGGCATTTTTTAGCAGGTTCACGCCGGAGAACGTGACCCTTGTACGGGAAAACAAGGATGGGGGGTGGCTCCCTGTCCCCCACCAAGAATTTTTCAGGAGGGGGTATACCCCCACCCCCTGAGGGATCGAAAGAGGGGGTCACCCCCCTCCCCTTGTGCCGGGCAAAGAGGGGGTGACTCCCTGGTTTTGGTGGAGAGACGCTTTAGCAAATGATTCAAATTTTCAAAAATAATTTTTTGTAATTTTTATCAATTCTCGGCTCTGTTGAAATCTTTCCCCAATCACAGTGTTTGCGGTTGGTTCCAGGAAAATCTACAATGCATGGAACTTGATTTGAGGATATCAACAGAGCCAAAAAACTTTTTTTTGTCGAAAACGTCCTGAATCATTTCGCTTTTTCCCGTTAACCCTGCATTCCTGAACAAACCGTAACGGGCCGGTTTTGTAAATACGGGGAAGAATCATTTTCCTGTTACTCCTTATCAATTACATTCTGGTTCTGTCATGCAATGCACTAATGCCGTGCATTTATATATTATTGTTTTTTCCGACAGGTACAAATGACACAATTTATTGTGCGCTCAAATGAGGCGATTTTATGAAATGGAGACCGTTTACGGTATTTTTTTGTTTGATATTGATTGGAATACTGGTCTGTCCTTCAATGGCAGGCCCATTATATTCGCGCGAAAAACCCACTGTCGGGATGCCTGTAGTGATGGGTTTTCTTCCCTTCGGTGTCGTTTCTGTCGAAAATCCCTGCCTGAGACTAACGGTTAATGATGAAGATAAAGGATTTGAATCCTCCCGTTTTTCCCTTGAGACGACCGGGGGAGACCCGGATAATCCACTCGATGACAACCGGCCATTACTTTATGATCCTTCTTATCCGGGGACTTCCTTTACTACGATACGTATAGATGGCATCGATTACATGTATGGAGATTCGTGTTTCTTCACAGAAATTCCAACACCAGGTACGGATAGTATCAGATCTACCTGTGTGTATGATTCTGTAGGGGTTACACAGAAACTTTCACTTGTCAGGAATCCCCAGACAGGGCGGTCTGATATCCTGGAAATCCGGTATGTAATAAAGAATAACGATTTTTACAGTAAATCCGTAGGCCTGCGGGAGGAACTCGATACTATGCTTGGCGGCAATGACGGATCACCCTTCCAGGTGCCGGGAACCGGTGCAGTCATGACTGAAACTGAGTTCCTTGGCGCAGCAGTGCCGGACTACTGGTTATCGTTTGACGATCTTGCCAATCCCTCCGTATTAAGCCAGGGAACCCTCCGTGGTGGTTCTGCAACACCTCCGGACAGGCTTGTGTTTGCGGACTGGGAATCTTTTGCCAGTACTTTATGGGACTACTCTATTGACCCGACGATGGATGTGACCGAGGATAGTGCAGTCGGTCTCTACTGGAACCCGGAAATGCTTGCTCCTGGTGAAGAGGTTGAGTATGTTACCTATTACGGACTGAGCAACCTCACCCAGGAATTCGGTGACATGAGTTTATCGGTCACAGCGCCACTTACATTCAACATTGTCAGCAACAAGTACTCCCCCAATCCTTTTACTGTGACGGCATTTGTTCAAAATTCTATGAATGTTCCCATAAATGACGTATCTGCTACTATCTCCCTGCCCGCCGGGCTGACGCTTGCCGGTGATCCTGCAACACAAGCGATTGGATCCCTGGATCCCAATGCAATTGGTTCTGTGAGCTGGCAGGTTCTTGCGGCGGATCAGGGAACAGAGGTTACTCTTCCCTATTCAATATCTGCCAGCACAACCGGAGTGTCTGAACAGACCGTTCCCCTGACAATCACACTTCCTGCTATCACAGGACTGGTGACCCAGTGTAATGACGGTATCGATAATGACGGTGATGGTCTGGTGGATATGGAGGATACCGAATGTGTATCCCCTGATGATAATTCAGAAAGCAATAATGTCCCGGAGTTCCCGTCTGCAATCCTGCCGGCAGCCATGATTATCGGGATTCTTGGAGTTGTCCTCTTCATCCAAAGAACCAATGAAAATTAATCTTTTTTATCCGTTCTGGAGGTGAGATTCAGACAAAAAAATATGGCAATCCCGGCCGACGTTTACCTCCGGATAAAAAAAACCCGGTTTTGTATTCCTCAATCGAATGCGTTTTTTTAATCAGGCTGACGGAAATCCATCATTGGATTACAGGAACATTCTTTTAAGGTATCCGGGAATTCCTGCCTCTGCCTAATGTTTCAACAGAACAGGCTCGATCAATCCCCCGTTATCAAAATGGGCCACCCCGCCAAATGCTGATGGATGAGGGGGTGTCCCGTTTTACTTAAGAATGTGGGAAGGGGGCAGGGGGGGCACCCATGATCCGTAATGTTCTGGAAGTCAACCCCTCCTCATGACATGAAAGGTGACCCCCATCTTTTATTGACAAAGGAGGGGGTCACCAACATTTCTCCGGAAAAGTGAGTGGGGGGCAGGGGGGGTCCTGAATTTTTTTAAGGGCAATTTGTACCCTCTCATCTTCAGAAAAAAGAGGGGTTGGCAGACAGAGTCTCCGTGTTATGAAAAGTGTTTTTCCAAAAGCTAAAAATCATAAAAAATTATTCAAGCCTGATGAATGGCGCAGTCGCTTTTTTCACCGGTACCCCGCTGGCTGACACTATCTCATCACCCACGGCATCGTCAGCGATTGCGAGGATACGAAAATAATACGTCCCTGACGGCAGGTTCCTTACATCGAGAGTCGCTGACTGCGGGGTGTTAGGGGGACAGGGATCAATATCGGATATCGTGTCGAATAAAACCCAGCTCTGTTTATTGTTATTTGAATAGAACACCCGTTCCGTTGCATGTGTCGTTCCGGTGCCCGGGTAGGTCAGGTTCCAGTTTGCCGTGATGGATTCGGTGACATTGTTTTCCGGCGTCATCTTAAGGTCGTTTAACTGGATAGCCTGCATGGTCCACCCGGCATTTGTGACATTCGCGACGACGTTCACGAATTTCCGGGGAAGGTTGATACTGTCGACCCCGTTATTGAAAACAATCGACGAGGTCGGTCCGAACACTTCGATGTTTCCTGCCTGTTTGATTTTCAGGCGTACAGTTGCCTGCCAGACATCGCCAAGTTTTATGTTGCCGATATTGAAGTCCAGGTTATAATCAGTGTTCCAGTCCGCAGTCTGGTCTGTGACGTTGGTGATCCCGTCCTGCCAGGTAATTTTTGTCGATGCGGTCGGATCGTATATGTAATCATAGATCTCCGCTCCCGGCACGGACACACCTGTCACATTGACCGAGTCAAATTTCACTGTCATCGCGGTGTTAACGCCGGCTACTTCTTTTAAGTCACCGGCAATCTTCTTGTAGATCTCGGCAAGCTGCGTTCCATCCGGGGCGTGTTCGTAAAATCCCCGTGTGGAATCTGCCATGACAATCATATCCGATACTGCCTGGTCATCAAGTGTCGAGGCAAAGGAGATCATGTACAACCGGATGCCGTGGTTCTTTGCATAGACAGACATGTTTTGTTCGGTAAGTTGCCCGTCGGTACATATGGAGTAAATCATTGGGGTGCTTGATGGCGTGTTGACGGTTACCGCCCCCTTGCTGCCGATCGAGATATAATTAGTCTCGGAAAGGGTATTGCTGCCGTCCGCGTTTGTCACGGTCAGTCTTATTGAATATGTTGTAGCGCTGCCAAAAGTATAGAGCGGGTTCTGGGCGTTGGAAAACGTGGTCCAGCCTCCACCTGACCTATACTGCCAGTTCCATGACGTCGGGGTGCCGGTTGATTTATCCGTGAACTGGACCTGGTACGCAGTCCCGGTTGCAGTGCCGGTAAAGTCAGCGGCAAGTGCTGGCGTAAGCGTGCCGCCCAGCCCGTCATAATAACGGTATTTGTTGGGCTCAAGGCTGCTCGTACTGAAACTGGTGTAGGCTGAAGTATACCCGGTCCCTCTGCCGAGAGGATTGCCCAGCCAGTTGTAATTACCGTCGGTCATGAGAACGACCGCTTTTACTGCCTTCTCATCATAGTTCGGCGTATTTACCAAAAGCTCAATTGCCTGCCTGAGCGCATCCCGTGTCTCTGTCGCACCGCTTGCCGCCAGAGAATCTATCGTGGAATTCACCTGCGAATAATCGTTTGTCAGCGCGATATCAGTCCGTGTCTCGGTCCCGGACGTGTACCCTGCATAGGAGACTACACCGATACGGTCCCTTAATGGGTTCATCTGGCCGACAAAGGTTTCTGAAGCAGCCTGTGCACTCGAAATCCGTGTCGGGCTGTCAGAACCCATACTCCCGGACCGGTCGATGACAAGCACAACATCGATCGGGTCCGGCTGGAGTGCCCACCCGTCCCCTTTCAGTTTGACGGTAAGGTCGATAGTCCCGTTTACGGGAATGGTTACCGGGTTTGCGCTGGTCTCGACACTGAGATACGGGTAATTTTTCCACGTCAAAAGAATATTCTGGCTGACATTGGTCCATGTGGCAGTTGCCGTGACCTGCCCGGTTGCCTGTGGATCATAAAATATCTCGCTTTTATTCCGGGTAAAACCGCCGGGCTTGAACCGGACAACGGCGTACCCGTTGTTATCGGTTACCGCTGTTGTGCTCTCCAGTTCCGGTTGTGAAGTGATAACGTATGTGCTCTGTGCGTATACCGGCGTCCCTAAGCTGAAGGTGACGACCTCGTCACGGACCGGATTTCCCTTGATGTCGGTCACTTCTGCGGTGATCTCCGACCGGATTGTTGCATCCGTGTCAAAACTCCCCATCGATTCTGGGCTAGCCATGAGCACCATGTTCACCGGGGCGGTACTGTAAAACTCCACTGTTTTTGAACAAGAAACCGATGTATTTGCAAGAGCAGTTGCCGTAATCGTGATGATCCCGGCAGATTCGCGGGGGCCGTACGTCAGCATTACCTTGCCGAAATCATTTGAGACCATATCCGCATCTGTCTCACCCGGCCAGTCCGTGTGGAGCCGTACTGGCTGGTTTACTGCAAGGTTGCCGTATTTGTCATACAGGGTATATTCAAAAGTGAATTTATGAACGGCTGCCCCGTCGCAGATCTCTGCTGCGGGGTTATCCGGGGTCACCAGCTGGGTGATCGAATACGGGATGCCGTCTGTAATCCCGATAATTGAGAGATACTTGTCGCTTATCGAGCCAAAAGATTTCATCCAGATAATGTTCTCGCCGCCGGCAGTGTCCGTCCTGACCGTTACCCCGGCATTACCGCTGGCATCCGGACTTACCGTAACGTCCTGCACATATGACCCGCCACTGTTAAATGCAGCCCAGCCGTTTGCCGAACTGGTGTGAAGGGACACCGGATGGGAGACGCCGGGATTTTTATTGTCAACCGGGTTCCCCCAGCGGTCGGTAAAACTCATATTAAACGGGGTTTCTGAAGCGACGGTCACTTCATTATCGTATGTAAACTGTACCGAATATGCGGTGTCGTGGTCGATATACTGGGTGAAGGTTTTTGTGACCGTGTAATTATCGGACGTGATGGTAGCCGTAATATCAACAGACCCGCTTTTTGACCCGGCTGTAAATGTCCCGGTAACCTGCCCTGCCGCATCGGTTGTTGTCCCTGCCATCGCAAGTGTTCCCATGGATGGGGAGCCAAGGGATACACTTACAATGGCATTGGGTATTGGCACGGATGCATTATTTGCCGTAACCGTGATTGTTGACTGGTGGTTTACCACTACCCAGCCTGCACTACTGGAAATTGATGATGTCTGATCCGGAACAGCTGCGGCACTGCAAATCCCTGCCAGCAGGAGCAGGCCAAGTATTGTGATCAAAAAGCGGTAAATGTGCATACCATTTTGCTCAGTTCAATCTTTTAGTGTTCTCATATAATATATATTTTTATTTGCATGACATTTTTGATGGAAAACAGGAATATGTAAAAAATTTCTGCATTATGCAGTTTGTTTCTGTTAAATGCATTATTCCGGGACCATGGTACCACATATAATAAGGCTGTATTCCTTCATGGGCCGGAGCCTGCCCGGTTTATACCGCTTCAGGGTTTGAGTGGGATTGCCGGATTTATTCCCGGTTTTTACTGGTCACGGGTTTCAATCCAATATTTTATGTGGTCTCAAGAAGAGTATAATCCAGATTCCGTTCCTGAACTTTTACGGCCAGTCTGGTTTTAACAAGACCTGTTAGAAAGGAACGATCTTTCCCGAAGATGATAGCACTTGAATATGTCCTCATTGCAGCTGCGGCGCTTGTCATTATCAGCATCCTCGCAAACAAAGTATCCGGCCGTCTCGGTGTCCCGGCACTTTTAATTTTCATCATTGTCGGGATGCTTGCCGGTTCAGAAGGTCCGGGGGGGATATACTTTGATGACCCGCAGATCGCCCAGACCATCGGAATCATCGCGTTGTCGTATATCCTGTTCTCGGGCGGGATTGACACCCGGTGGTCGCAGGTAAAACCGGTACTTCTTCCGGGGATCTGCCTCTCTACTGTCGGTGTCGTTCTTACGGCAATTGTCATAAGCCTCTCGGCAGTGGTATTCCTGGGTTTCTCCCCGCTCGAAGGGTTCCTGCTCGGTGCCATCATCTCATCTACGGACGCTGCGGCGGTGTTCTCGGTTCTCCGGTCGAGCCGGGCAAGCCTCAAAGGACACCTTCGGCCCCTTCTCGAATTCGAATCCGGGAGTAACGATCCCATGGCGGTATTTTTGACCATCGGGGCAATCACGCTCCTGACAAATCCGGGGCAGTCTATATTAACCCTCATCCCGCTCTTTGTCCAGCAGATGGCAATCGGAGGATTGTTCGGTTATGGTTTTGGAAGGATCACGGTCTGGCTGCTTAACAACCTGAAACTTGAGTACAACGGCCTCTACCCGGTTCTTACCCTTGTCATGGTTCTCTTTGTCTACGGCATGACAACAGCCGTTGGCGGCAACGGGTTTCTTGCCGTTTACATCAGCGGGCTTGTCATAGGCTACAGTACCTGTATCCACAAACGCAGCCTGATCCATTTCCACGAAGGGATCGCGTGGCTCATGCAGATCACGATGTTTCTTACGCTTGGTCTTCTTGTGTTCCCGTCCCAGCTCCTGCCGGTCCTTATGCCGGGAATCGTGATTGCCCTTATCCTGATTTTTGTTGCCCGGCCAATTGCCGTTTACCTCTCGCTCATCCCGTGGAAGATGCAGAAAAACGAGAAGGTCCTCCTGTCCTGGGTGGGTTTGCGTGGCGCCGCCCCGATCGTGCTTGCAACATTCCCGCTTATCGCCGGCATACCGCAGGCCTACACGATATTCAACATGGTCTTTTTCATCGTGATCATTTCCGCATTGATCCACGGGACTTCGATCCCGTTTGTTGCCCGCCTGTTAAAACTCGATGCCCCTCTTCCTTCGATCTCCCGGTTCAACATAGATTACATGCCGGACATATCCGCAAAAAACGAACATATCGAGCTCACCGTTGCGCCCGGTTCAAAAGCCGATAACAAACAGGTCGTGGAACTTGATCTTCCTGAAGGTACGCTCATCATTCTTGTTGCCCGGGGAGAGGATCAGTTTGTTCCGGGTGGAAGCACGGTCCTTTTGGCCGGCGATGTAATTCTTGTGCTTGTCGCACCGGAAAACGAGGTCAGGGTAAAACAGATTGTACAAGGCGTGGAAGAACCGGGACCGGGTAATTACCGGAAAAATACCGGCGGCCGGCAGAAGGAAAAATCGCACCATTTATCGGAATAAATGGCTGATCCGCTCCTGACCTTCCTGGCCGTTTCCTCTATTGGGGATTCTGATTTTACATTCGTGGGTTTTTTACCCTTTCTAAAAAATTATAGCGATTTTATGATGATCTCGTACCGGGTAATTACCAGTTTCTGGATGCCTTGCGGGAAGCGATAATATCCTCCTGCATCCGGTCCCTCCAGTTTCAGGGTATTTTTAAAATAGTTCCCCCATGCAGCAGAGTAATCCGGGTTGGGACTTGCAGGTGGTTTGTAGGAGACATACACCTTGTCACCACTTGGGAATTCATAGGTGGTCGAGTTTGTTTTTGAGGTATCCAGCTCCATCTTAACGGTTCCGACACCAGTCCGCGACATAATCTCTGTCGTATCAAAGCCGATCAGGTAGATCACTGCAGTACTCGTGGTGCTGTCATAGAACCAACGGGGTTCCGCGAGCATGACCGATCCTTCCTGCGCGATTACCCGTTTTACCACTGCACCGTTTTCAAGCGACATGCCTGTCTGGGCGCTTGCCGATTCGTACCGGAGGTCGCCGGGATAAAATACAAGGGGGGAACTCCCGTCATCGTTTTGGATCCCCCCGGACTCATTGTAAATTGAAAAGTACGATTTCCCGGTATCAGGTTTCATATTGTAGACAGTGAGCGCCCCGCCGCCAATCTTAAGCGAGGTCTCCTTGTAGGGCACGGTCTTATAGGCAAGGCTCTTGACATCGTTCTGCAGTACGATCAGGTTCTTTTCCATGATCTGTTCGTCCGCACTGGACTGCTGCTTAAGCAGCATGGGGTACCCGTAGAGGGTTACAAGTCCGATGCCCCCGATGATGATGCCCAGCACTATGACAAATCCGATTGTTTCGGAAGCTGCACGGTCATTTTGGTTATTCCGTATCCCGCAGGTTTTCATGGTTTAACTGACCCCCCGTGAATCATACCGTATCCTGTTCATACCCCTGCCCGTTGTATTCCCGGTAACCGGCCGCGTGGCGCCGATACCGGCAAGACTGATTGTGCTCGTGATCGTTCCGCGGTACACGGATACGTCCTGATTAATCAGATCGGTATCCTCCCCAATAACCACAAAATAGTCTTGTCCCGCGACATCGTCCGGGATATCAAACGAGGTGGCAATTGTCCCGTTTGCCGGTGCAATGCTGTACACGTCGACAATCCGGGTGGATACCCCGTTTCCTATATCCGTGAATGCGGAATATTCCAGCCTCTCGGCCGGTCCCTGCATGATGTTTGCATTGACAAGGAGGAGTACGACAACAAAGAGGCATAAGAGCACGCCTGAAATGATCACGTACTCGATTGTTGTGCTGACCCCGGACTCGTTACGACTGTTATGGTGATGTCCAGATTTCATTATACTCGGTCACCCCGTTGTTGTAATGGATCGTGATGTGTGTGTTCAGATCAGAACCGGTTGGCGGCGTTATAGTATAATCCACAACAGCACCTTTACGGCTGAGCGCAAGACTGGTGATGTCATTATGGACATCTGATGGATCTCCGATCTCTGCTGAAGAGATAATAACACTCCTCACATCGCGGATATCGTTTTTCGGGAATTCAAGTACTCCCTCTGCCGTTGTCTGGCCGACAACTGTTGACTGGTTGAGGATCATCGCGAGGAAGAACAGGCTGAAGCTGACGACAAATCCCATCATGACAATCCACTGTGCATCATCGTTTAGTCCCGCCATAAGAGCACCTCCACGAGGACGGCACGGTCTTTCGGAGCATACGGAGCATCGGGAGGCAGCGTTTTGTGAACAATGACCCATTCCGTCACCCGTACCGGGTGTTCCCCTCCGGTGAGCGGACGGTTGTTGTCTGCAAGAGGGTAACTCCATGTTGTACCGCCATCGGTAATGTTACGGTAAGAAACTTCTGCCACATAATGCAGGTTGTCAGTTTCTGTACCCGTCTTGGAATTTACATAATTCAGGAATTGTGTATTGAATGCATTAGCATCATCATTTTCGATTATTTCCCGCAGCTGGCTTTCTGAAGTACCATTTACCGGTGTATTCATCATCCGCAGGGCATCTGTTCCCAGCTGTTCAAGCTGCATATCGCTGATATGGGTGTCGCCCGGAGTATATACGGATGTTGCACCGAGGACAAGATACGCGGTTACAAGCATGATCATCCCGGCTGCGATTCCCTCAATGGTGTAAAGCTGGCCGGATTCATTTACCATACAGCCACCTCCAGTACGCCGTCTTTGAGCTCCGGCTGGGTGACATTGACCGGGTTGTAATCGTACTCAAAGGACTTACTGACATTCCAGGGACCTTCATTCCATGTGTTATTCAGGTAATTTTGTTTCCAACTATCGTGCGTGAAGTTCAGGAAAACATACAATTGTGTCGTGTCATCCGCGAAGTCGGAGAAGAACCCCGGAGGGAAGATCATGGTAATATTTTTGGTGACTTTGACCGGCAAACCTGAAACCGAACTGGTCTCGCTGTCGATATAGGGTGTGTCAAACGTCCTGATTGGGGCAAGCCGCAGGGGCGAATTTGAAGAAATAGGCTTTATCCGGTAAATTGTGATATCGGTTAGTGATGTGTTAATGGACGTGTTTCCCATTTGATCAAGATCGGTGATATTAATCATGATCTGGTCTTTCAGGGGATTTATCTGGTAGACCGGGTTCTTTATCGTTTCATTGTGCAGGAGTTCTGTACAGTTGATATGAATAGAGAAAACATCGTTTGTGACATTATCATGCGAAATGTAGTCATACTTCGACACTTTCTCGTGATCTATCGTGGCATTGCTCGTGCCTTTGACTTTTACCACTCTCCGGATATACCCGTACCCGTCCGGCTTCTCTTCTCCGGTTGACCGGATTACCGGCTCTCCTTCAACCTTTAGGGAAATATTGTACTTGTAGGGGTAATCGCCGAAAACCGCCCGCGACCTGTAATCGTCATACGACCATGTACTGCAGAAGAACCGGTCAACTTTCTGGGGCATGAGGATATTCGGGTGATCCTTTGAGATGGCAAGCCCGAACCGCAGCACTTCGTCACGTCTTTCATCGGGAAAAGTCTCCCATGCAGGATTGTCCGGCATTCCGGGGTCTTCTGCAAGGATAACTCCTGTCCGGTAGGCCACCGCATCGTAATCGATGGTCTGGCTTTCAAGCCCGATAAAGAGGCCGGGGATAAGGGTTGCGACGTAGATGAGCGCAATCATGAAGATGGTAAAACCTGCAAGAAAATCAATCGATAAATTCCCGGCATCATCAGTCATGGGTGGCAATCAGCTCCCCTGTTGTCGCATTGAAAACAAACTCCCGGGGGATTGAGCCGGATGGTGCTGACAGCGTATATTCCCCCCGGGAAATTTCAAGGACGAAAGGACCATCTGCGGTCAGGTTCCCGGAATAAGCGAGGGCCATGATTTTTTCAGGCAAAAGAATATTTCCAAAAAAAATCTCATCTGACGGGAGCCCTTCTGCCTGCCATGGAATCCTTGCCATTCCGGCAGAATCATAGACGAGCATACTGGCGTTGTTTCCTTCCCGGACTCCGAATGTCCATCGTTCCGCGAGCCCCGATGCATCCACATTATCGCCCCGGGTATAATAGAACCGGAGTACATTCTGGCTGCCTCCGGACTGGTATTTGTATTCCCGCTGTACTGCCGCCACAGCATCTTCAAGAGAATACGTTATATGCGGGCCGGTTCCTGTAACTGTTGCGATCCCGACGTTGACCGGTGTTTTATTTGTGGCAGTCTGGTTTTCAGAGGGGCCAAAAATGCATCCCGCACACAGGCATAGTGCCACGACAAGACAGGCTGCGATACCGGGTGTTGTGCAGCGCTTCAGTACCATTAAGGGCTTAATTGCCGGGAAAAGAGATAAAAGATTGTTTTTTAGCCCCTGAAAGTAACCGGCCGAACAGTACTCTTCACGGCACGATCTTTGTGATCGGTATCTCCAGGATGTCTTCAGCGCCGCAGCTCTTGAGTTTCGGGATCAGCTTGTTTACCATGCTTTTCTGCACGACCGTCTGGACACTGTAATACTCGATGCCATGCAGCTGGCTTACCGTCGGTTTTTTCATCGCGGGAAGCGCCGAAACGATCTTTTCAAGCGAAGCAGTCGGCACGTTCATCGTCAAAAGCACCTTGTGCCGGGCTTCGAGCACACCAAAAAGCAGCGTTTTTATCTCTTCAATCTCGCGTCGCTTATTTTTATCCGCCCACGCCGCTTTGTTTGCAATAATCACCGTGTGCGACTCCATGATCTGCCCGATGATTTTAAGGCCGTTTTTCCGGAGCGTCGTCCCGGTTTCGGTCAGGTCTACGACTACGTCCATGAGGTCGGGTACTTTTGCTTCCGATGCACCGAACGAGTGGAAGAGCTGGACCGGGATATTAAGGTCCTCGAAATATTTCTTTGTGAGCTCCGGGTATTCGGTTGTCACCCGGCTGTCGGGCCGGATCTGTGCCGCTGTTTCGACAGGCTCGTCCCGGTGGACGGCGACCACGATCTTCACGTTTCCCTCGCCGGTCTTGCTGTACGTCAGGGCTGCGACTTCGACAACATCCGCCCCGGTCTCGCGGACCCAGTCAAGCCCGGAAATACCGAGATCAAAATAGCCCTTGTCAACATAGGTCGGGATCTCCTGCGGGCGCAGGATCTTAATCTTTCCTATACGGTGGTCGTTGATGCAGGGGTTGTAGTCTCGGTCCGTGCGCCGGACCTCAAGATCGGCCTCCTTGAAGAGCTGGAGCGTCTGCGCCTCAAGGCTGCCTTTTGGGAGTGCAAGGGTGATCATATCCTACTCCCTCTGGCGGCAAAAATGATAAATGTTTTAGGTTTGATTTTTTGACTTGTATTATTTTACAGGTTTTCGTCGAACGAATGGATGACAAGCCCGCTTAAAAGTTTTGGCTCAAACCACGTGGACTTGGGCGGCATGACGCCGCCGGCATCGGCGATTGAGAGCACCGTCCCGACCCGGACCGGCTGCATCGCAAACGCGAGCCGGTACTTACCGGCATCCACAAGTTTTTCAAGATCGGCGACCGGCCGGGCGCCGCCAAGGTACTGGAGCCGGGCATCGCCCCGGGGGTCCGTGATTCCGAGCATCCCTTCAAGCACCTGCGACTGGAGCACCGCGACGTCGAGCACATCAAGCGGACCGGCTTTTGGATCGACTGGCCGGGTACACTCGTACCATTTTCCTTCAAGGTAGAGGTGCATCACGTGGTATTTTTCCGGGTGGGCGATCTGCGGCGGAATATTATATCCGCTCCCGTCGACTTTTCCATACGGGGTGACCGTGTACCGCCTGCCAAGTTCACTAAGGAACGTTTCCGGAGTGTACTTTCCGAGATCGGTCAGGAGCCGGCTGTACCCGTGGATTTTTACCCGCTCGTGAGAGAAGAGCACACCCATGAAACGGCTGACTTCCCCGTCAACCCGTTCCCCGGCCGCTTTTTTCCGGTCTGAAAGGTTGACCGCAGCCTTTGCCCTGTGGTGGCCGTCGGCAATATAGAGATTGGGCACTTCTACAAACCGGCGCTCGATTTCATTGAGCGCCTTCTGGTCGGTAATAGAAAAGATCTGGTGGATATGTCCCTGCGGGGTTTTTACTTCTGCATCCGGTTTTTTGTTTCCGGAAATGAGCGATTCGATATATGAGAAAAGGCTGTCCGCGTCCCGGTACAGGAGCACAACCGGGCCGTTATGGGCTTTTACCGCATCAATATGGCGGGTCCGGTCCTCTTCCTTGTCGTACCGGGTCAGCTCGTGGCGCCGGATCCTGTTCGTGCGGTAATCCTCGGTATCAAGGCAGCAGCACAGGCCAATAAAAGTATCGCCGTCCTGCCGGATCCGGTACACGTACAGTGCTGCCCGGTCATCTTTTTTCATCCGGCCGCTTGTGATAAGCGCACGGAAATTTTCCCGCGCCCGCTCGTAGACCCGGTCGTCGTTTGGCGCAAGGTCCGGGAGTTCTGCATCGGACCGGCTTACGGTTAAAAAACTCTCCGGGTTATCTTTGATGATCGCACGTGCTTCTTCAGCGGTCACGACATCGTACGGGACAGCTGCAATTGACTGGGCTTCACCGGGTGCGGGGCGCACTCCGGCAAAACGATAAATCGTTACCATGATACCAACCAGCACCCCCGGAGACGGGGGCAAATCTGTCCCACATATTTGGGCGCGGTCACATATATAATCAAAGACACCGGCGGGCCGGACCTGACCGGGCTTGCCTATGACGCAACCTTATTGTACACGGCAGGCAAAGGGAATACTGCACAGTAAAAGGAATTCCCGTCTTCAGAGGCACGTTTCATGATCCGGTCCCACGATATCGTCCCCCCGCAGGGCCAGCCGGTTATCCGGCGGGCCGGGCCGGCGGATGTCGACGCGATTTATACTATCGAACGCGAAGCGTTTGTCGAAGCGTGGGACAAAGTGACATTTACTGAATCGCTTTCCTATTACCCCACAACATTTTTTGTCGCAATGCTCGACGGCCAGGTTACCGGGTTTATTATCGGGGCGCTTGAAGATACGGGAGAAAATATTTACGGCCATATCTGCAATTTTGCGGTCTCGTCACAGTTCCGGAAACATGGCATCGGCCGGCGGCTCGTGCTCCGGCTCGAACACCAGTTTGCGCTGGAGCTTGCCACCGCGTCCCAGCTGGAAGTCCGCCCGTCAAACACGCTTGCCCGGAAATTCTACCAGAAACTCGGGTACCAGGACGTCTTTTTAGTGGGCAGTTACTACGCAAACGGCGAAGATGCGTACGTGATGATGAAGTGGTTTTGTTACTGAGTTTTTCTTTGCACCTGTCCGGGTGCATCCCGTAATCAAATCACAACGGTTTTTCCCGTGAGATATGGAAAGATCAACGGGATAAAATTCCTGAACCCGGAAGAGAAGACATTTGACGAGCTCTTCCCGGATAAGCGGGCAAACCGGTAATTTTTTTTGGAACTCCCGGAACTTTCCAACAATTCTGGTGGGAAAATAATCACGGTATGCGATAAAAAAGCCCGTTTCTTCTTGTGGTTATGATAAAAAATATCTGCGCCGTCCGCGATTTTAAAAGACTGTTTTTGCTGGAAATGTCCTTGTAAACCTTATGCAAAGCACCGGTGCCACGCACTGATATATTATAGATTATGCCAATCCGAACAAACGGCGCACGGTCGAATTTGTGCAAAAAGAGGCTTAGGGTGTCATGACAAAGGGTTGGAAATACGGAGTATTTTTGTTGGCAGTCTTTCTTATGATTGCCACAGTCAGTGCGGGAACTGTCGAACATAAGTATACGGGTCCAAATATCTGTAAAAATCCCGGTACTGATACTTTTATTGACTTTGAAAATGGCGTCGATCTTGCACCTGTCACAACCCAGTATCCCGGTGTTGTTTTTTCAACAGAAGGCGAACCGAATACCTGGATTTATGGCGATGTGACAGACGATGATTACTGGAACTACCCCCTGTTTTACTGTAACGGTCATTTCTGGACAACAATTCCATATATGAAAGAGAGTGATTCCGGGCGTATCGATTTCCCCAATGGCGCAAGTTATGTGAGCGTACTTATCAGCGGTTACACGGATGTCGTAATGAATGCGTATGACGCTTCAGGAACCCTGGTAGATACAGCCGGCCCAATTAAAAATAATCTCAACACATCCACGATGGACCGGTTAACCGTTGAACACCCGGGGATCAGCTATGTAAAAATTCACGATGACGGCTATGTCTGGGTGATGGACGATCTTTGTATTGGCGTTACAGCCCTACCCGAGGCCGGATTTACTGCGGATATAAAAAGTGGCTCCGCACCCTTAACCGTCAACTTTACGGACAGTTCAACGAATTCCCCGACCCAATGGCAGTGGGATTTCGGTGATGGCGGTACTTCCATTCTCCAAAATCCGACCCATGAATATATCTCTCCCGGGACCTATACAGTCAAACTCACGGTAACAAACGCCGCTGGAAGTAACAGCGAAGTGAAAAATGATTACATCACCGTAAAAGAAGCAGTTTCGGATGCATTTACGATAACGGCAGAATGCCCTGTAGATATTTCCGTCACAGATCCGGATGGTCTCTCAATTAACAAACTGGTCAATGAAATTCCCGGGGCGACTTATACCGAACTTGGCATGGGTTCTGACGGCACCCCTGATGCGAAGATCGAAATTCCCGATAGAAAAACAGGGGATTACATCATCACCGTTACCCCAAAGCCCGGTGCCTCCCCGACAGCCACGTTTACCCTTCTCTTATCCTCTGATGGTATGCCCGATACAAAAATTGCAGACAACGTTCCCGTAAATCAGATTCCCGACAAGCCTTATGGGATTCGGGTTACACCGGGTGGCAGCCTGGTGGTTATTAATCCGGATGTAACGCCCGTTCCGGAATTCCCTTCCACACTCATGCCGGTTATCGGCGCTCTGGCATTCATCGGGACGGTGTTATTTATCCGGAGAACAAGGGAACACTAACCTTTTTGTTTTAGTTACGCTGTAGAAAACATCTTTTTTGACATCTCTACTCCAAAAAAAGGCGTTTTTAAAATCCCACGTTGGGCTTTCTCAGGAAAGCAGTTTTTTAGTAAAAGCAACGGGAGGTTATGGACTCTTTTTTGGATTTTACCCCGGTTGGTCATCAGTCTATCTATGGCGATGACGGGTTACCTGAAATTGCGGGAAAAAAAAGGACCGTATTACCGGCAGGACGATTAGATCCTGCCTGTAATTAATTCCATGCGAATCCGTGACGACCCGATTATCATACGAACCCAACATTGTACGGGGCTTCCGGCACCGCTGTCACGGACACAAGCGAGACAAGTAACCAGGCCGCAATGAGGATGATGATGATGAGCGGGATGACGATAGCGATAACAAATGCAAGGATCGCTTTACCCGTGCTCATCTCCTGGAGCTCGCGGATACCGAGTATGCCAAGGATCAGTGACCAGAGCGAAAAGAGGATCCCGATGAATGGGATCCAGCCAAGGAGCAGGCGGGGCGTGCTGCCGTAGATTACCGCATTTATTGTCTGCATAATCCCCTTACGGCCACCAAGGATGTATACCCAGAGGTGGAGCCATGCGGCAAAAATGAGCGTAAGGATACACCCTCCAACAAGCATTATGAGAAATACCGCGACCGGCAATGCAAGCCCAAATAGCGTACTGAACTCTGCCGGCATAACTGCTATGCCGACAGCGGCAATAATAGCTGACAGGACTGCATTGATCAGGAGAAGAACGCCGAAATACACAAACACCGGCTGGAATCCATCGTTTTTGGACTGCCGGAATGTTTCAACAGGATTTAAGAGAAATCCCTTTACTTTTGTTACCAGTGAATCTATCATGCTGGGGTCTGTTTACTCCCTAATGTGATATAAAGGAAATTCTCGTCCCAATTTATAAAATAACAAATATTGCGGGCTTTTTTAAAGGTAGTGCCTGAATAAACAAGAAATCAAAAGACCGGATATTTTGTTTTCAGGCCGATTTTTTACACGTTTTCTGTAACGGGTTTTTGGGAAAATTTTTCTGAAAAATAACGGGAGGTTGTTACCGCTTCTGCCCGCGTCCCAGTTCCTGGTGGGCCCGGGCGAGGTGCTGGGCGGCAAGCGCACCGATAAGCGAGAGTTCCCCGGCAAGCACACCGGCCCCGATAATCTCCGCGAGTTTCTTTGCATTTGTGCCCGGGGGGTTCCCGCCACCGGCAACGCCAAGGATCTTCAGGCATTCCTGCTGTGTGTCGACACCGGTCCCGCCGCCGACAGTCCCGACCGGAAGCGAAGGCAGGGTCACCGAAACATACACGCCGGTCTCCGTCTCATCGATTGTGGTAATACAGGTGCTGCCGTCAATGGAATGGGCGGCGTCCTGTCCGCAGGCAATAAACATCGCGGCGACGACATTTGCCGCATGGGCGTTGAACCCCATTGCCCCGGCCCGTGCAGAACCGATAAGGTTTTTCCGGTAGTTGACCTCGATCATGGATTTTGCGTCGGTCTTGAAGATTTTCTCAATGGTCTCGTGGGAAAGCGCAATTCCTGCAACTACGCTGCGTCCCCGTCCCATGATGCCGTTTATCACCGCGGGTTTTTTATCGGCGCACATGTTGCCAGAAAGGGCGATCAACCGGCCGCCGGTATTTTTCGCGATCTCTTCAGCGATCTTTGCGCTTGCGATGGTGACCATGTTCATGCCCATCGCGTCCTTGGTGTCAAATTCAAGCCGGACAAAGACGCTTGTGCCTGTAACAAAGGTAACAAGCCCGGTCATTTTCCCGTGGGTCGTGGTGGTCTGGGCGAGTGCGGCAAGTTCCTTTTCGTGGGCTTCGGCCCAGTCTGCAATCTTTTTTGCGTGCCCTACACTGTCTGCGGCAAAGACCGGGGCCCGTGTCATGCCGTCGTAGAGGATTCGCACTTCTGCCCCGCCGGCTTTTGTGATCGCACCTGCTCCCCGGTTCACCGACGCGATAAGTGCGCCTTCGGTTGTTGCAAGCGGCAGCCAGAAAGAACCTTTCGCGTACTCTCCGCTTATCGCAACCGGCCCGGCAACACCGACCGGCACCTGCACGGCGCCGATCATGTTCTCGCAGTTCCGTGTCGCCGCCCGGTCGACGTCTATCGAAAAGATGCCGATGTTATCCAGCGTCGCCCGGGTTTCTTTCTCAATAAATTCCCGCCGTACCCGAACGGCATCAACCGGTGCCATTAGTTTTTCAAGCTCGTAGATTTTGAGAAGACCCGCCTTGAGTTGTGCGTGGATTTGATGCTCTTTCTCGCGATCAGGGCCGTCTTTTTTTATCCCGGCCTCTTTACGGTGCCCGTCATCACCAGCCATGAATAAATGTTACACGTATAATGTTATGAGTGCAGTGGTTGTGAAATGACAGTCGAACAGTGGGGGGTGCAGGTACCGGCCCGGCGGGGTGAGGAGACCCGGCAGGCACTCCTTTTGGAAGGAGCGCTCGATGTTACGCTCAAAGTTCTGCGTAACGGCGATACGCTTATTTTTCCGGTATACGAGGAGCGTGAAGGCACAGCCCGGTTCGTGTTCGAGGAACAGCCGGGCCGGGTGGAGCTCCCCCGGCATGAACTGGTGGGCGGGATTGCGATCATGCAGGAGGACGATCCTGACGGGGCGGCAAAGATCCTTGCGTCCCGGCCATCTCTTCACACAGTGCTTTTCCCGACAAGCGAGGTTTCGGGAGAGTACCGGACCCGCGATTTTTCAGTTCTTGCCGGTACCCCGACGACCCGGACGGAAGTTGTCGAGCACGGGCACCGGTTTTGTGTTGACCTTGAAGGCGCGTATTTCTCGGCCCGGCTCTCGACTGAACGGCAGCGGATTATGGAACAGATAAAAGAGCACGAGACCGTGCTTGACATGTTTGCCGGGGTCGGGCCGTTTGCGATCACGCTTTCCCCGCATGCATCAGTTGTTGTCGCGGTGGACTTAAACCCGCAGGCAGTCCTCCTGATGATGGAAAATATCCGGAAGAACCGAGCGGAAAATGTTATCCCGGTGCTTGCGGATGCAAGGCGGCTTGAAAAGATCCTGCCGTGGAAGTTTGACCGGATCGTGATGAACCTCCCGCTTGCCGGTACGGAATTTTTACCGGAAGCGTTCCGGCTCGTGCGTCCCGGGGGTACTATCCATTTCTATTCACTTGTCTCAAAAGAGGGAGAGCATATCGCCCGGATCAGGGAACTTGGCGGGGCTGAAGTGACCGAGCGCGAGGTGCGGTCGTACTCGCCCGGACAGTGGCATGCGGTGTATGATATCGTGGTGGGGTGAGTGGAGGTCTCTTCTTCATACACCCACACTCCCTTTCCTCCCCTGAATTTCACGATGGTATCCGGCGTTGGAGCATGCGATCCGACCCCCAAAACAGGCCTTCTTTTTTGCGATTTCGGCCCCGGGATCCGGGAAAGCGGGGAATCGGAGGCTGAAATGGGGCAGGAATATCCTGATTATGGTTAAGCGGATATGGCACTAAAACCAGCACTCCCTTCACCGCATTTCTCCGTCGGAGACTTTCCGGCATGACCTGCCGTAAACACGAATTATTTGCATAAAAATCATGCTGTTTCACACACTTTTTTTGGGAAACGTCGATTTGATGTGATTTGAGGCAAACGGGGCATTTTCTGGAAACGCTAATGTACGCTAATGGGTGACAAAACTCATGGCCTGCTGGGTGCCTGGATGTGGCAGATGCAGGAAACCCCCTTTTTTAGGGTCACACCAGAGGGGTGGCTGGTTCATGAGGGGGTACCCCCACTTTAGCCAAGAGTGGGGTAGGGGGTAAGGTCCCTGTTTGCCCGACACAAGGGGAGGGGGTACCCCCCTCCTGGAAAAATGATGGAGGGGGGGTAGGGGGCCTCCCAGCTGTTCGTTTGTGCGATCCCGGTGCTTTTTTTGCATATGCTTATCTAACATTTCGCATGGAACTTACGACGGAAAACCCGGATGTGCTATGCCCATCATTTTTGATGAGGGGGAATGATTCAAGGCTGTTGGAAAGAGAGATACCCCCTCTTTGGTCAATAGTGGGGGAGGGGGTAGGGCCCCTGTTTGCCCGGCAGAAGGGGAGGGGGGTACCCCCCTCCTGGAAAAATGATGGAGGGGGGGTAGGGGGTCTCCCAGCTGTTCGTTTGTGCGATCCCGATGCTTTTTTTACATATGCTCATCTGGCGTTTCGCATGGAACTTTCGACGGAAAAACCAGATGTGGTGTGCTCAACATTTCTGGTAAGGGGGGATGATTCAAAGCTGGTAGAGAAGGGGTATACCCCCACTTTGGCCAAGAGTGGGGGAGGGGGTAGGACCCCTGTTTGCCCGGCAGAAGGGGAGGGGGGTGACCCCCCCTTGAAAAAATAATGGATGGGTGGCAGGGGGTCACCCCTTCTGCATTCCATTTTTCATAAAACTGTGGTACCCGTTTAATGTGAAATTTTTTTAACGGATCTGTCAGCGCTCATCAGAACCGAGAGTTTATCCACGTGACCGTTTTATCGGCCATTTCGCTCTCGGCATTGCTAAAGTTTTGAGTTCCATCCAGCAAAACCAGTAAAAAAGCCGGGTAAAAAAAAGTGTCTGCCAGTTTGATTATTAGGACAGAAACGTTAAGCAATGTTTCCCGAAACCGACAATTTATGTCTAAAAGACTGGGAATTGTCGCACTGGTGCTCATCGTGATGGCATCATGTGCAGGAGTATCGGCACAAGAACAAAGTAATGTTGTAAATGGCAACGGCTATCAGGTTCAACCCGCTCACGATGAGGGGATGACCCCGATGAGCATTCAGACAATTTATTCAACAATCACTCAGGATACCTATAACTCATCGGTTACTGCACGGGAGATTTTTGATACGAACGATCAGCTCCAAAATGATCATTTATCCGATCACGGCAGTGTTGCAGCGAAGGAAGCAGTAGATGACAACACGGTATACATAAGTACATGGGCCTGCTGAATTGAGGTGAATAAAACGGAAACGAAATGGATACTTATAGGAATTGTATTAGTATGCACGGTTATCAGTGCTGCTGCTGTCATGGTACCTTTGATGAATGCTCCGGTCAATTCCGCCCCGCAGGGATCTGCCACAGGGTTTATTTTAGAGACAAAACTTCCCGAATCCCCTGCTAAAGCGCCGGTATACAACGTTGTGCGGAAGGAGTCAATTTTTGAAGGATCAGAAAAAGTAATGGAAGTGAAATCCAGCATTCCCTCTGAAAAAGAGGCAGTAATCTTTGCAGAAAAAATCCTTGTTGATTATGGCGGGCTGCCCAAAGATGCGGTCCTTTCCCGGGTTCAACAGGTCTATCTCGATGAGTATAACCCGAAAACGGGATCTGTTGAACGGCAATATCCACAATTTACCCAGGTAATTTATTCACAGCAGATCAACGGAAGTCCGGTCGCCGGGCCCGGTGCAGAAATAAATATCGAACTGGGGGAAAATGGCGAATTGCTCCAGATCGAGAAAGCGTGGCGTCATGTTGAGTACGGTGGAGAGGTCCCGATAATTTCTGCGGCTGAAGCATACGAAAAGTTACAAAAACACGAGTTTTTCATAATTCCCCAGTCCCAACTATCAGGAGTGAAAATATCAAACGTAACACTTGCATATTATGCGGAAGACAGGGAGCACGATCAAAAAGTGTACTCCCCAATCTGGATTTTCTCCGGGTATAAACAAGGAGGTCAACCCTTCCCCTACATGGTCGATGCACGACGGGAGTAATACCTACTGATTATTGAGGATTTCGAAAAATCCTCTTTTTATCCGATTTGCGATTAATTTTTCCGTCGTAGATATTACAGCGAATCCTGCATTTTTGCTATTTAATCGAAATTCTCTATTATTATTTCTTTTTTTCTGTTATAACATGTTGACAAAACACATTTTTTTTATCTGGCACTCACCTTTTTCCGAGTCCGAAATGTACCCGAATTGAATAGCACAAAATCCCATCCTTAATTTCACGACGGTATCCAGAGTTTAGATAATGCGATCCGACCCCCAAAACAGGCCTTCTTTTCATTTTCACGTGCCAGAGCCCGTCCGGGAAAAGACCGTCCGTCCAATTAGGGCTAATTAGGCCCTTTTTAAAGCCCGCAAACCCCCACAATCAGGCAAACGGACCCCGAATTGGGGGTTTCTTCAAACAACGGGCCCCCTTTTTCGCGATTTCGGTCCCCGGGATCCGGGAGAGCAGGGAATCGGAGGCTGAAATGGGGCCGGAATACACTGGGTCTGATTAAGCGGATGGGGGCTGTTACCTCTATACCTCCACATGCGAGGAAAACGGACGCCGAAAAAATATCCCCATATGTATAATTCTACAGATTTTCTCGAAGTCGAAAATTGAGGGCCCCGCCTATAAGACTGGGAAGAAGGCGAGACCCGCGGAATACTGCATCGGTATTCACGCAAGGATGTCTGGACAATATGCAGATTTAGATTTTCTGTCCACATCCTCAAACTGCCAGTTTGATTATTTGGACAGAAACATTAAGCAATGTTTCCCGAAACCGACAATCTATGTCTAAAAGACTGGGAATTGTAGCACTGGTGCTTCTCGTGATGGCATCATGTGCAGTAGTATCGGCACAAGAACAAGGTAATGTTGTAAGTGGCAACGGCTATCAGGTTCAACCGGCTCAGGATGAGGGGATGACCCCGATGAGCATCCAGACAATTTATTCAACAATCACTCAGGGCACGACGAACCGGCACGCGAAGGTTGTTTCATCATATATCACGACCCTGAATGTTGACCTGAACTGGGGGAAAACCACGAATTCACTTCAGTTGAAAATTTACTCGCCGGATGGATACACATTTGGTCCCTACTACGACAATGCTGATGGATCCATAAATGGACGTATTAATCTGGATATAACCAACAGCAACGGGATAGCTCAGGGAACATGGTATTACGAGGTTTATGGATACAGCGTTTCAGGAACGCAAGCTTATACTATCTGAGTTATAAGGTACAATTAAATGAAACATGTATCAATCATTCTCCTTTTTTTATTAGTCATCGTTGTTAACATCACATTTGCACAGGCAGGTTATTCGGTAGAACCCCACTCGTCAATACGGCCTGGACCTGTGGATTCCCTTGGTGCCGACAGGGATGTGTCTTTTTTTGAACTCCCGCTCTGGATCCAAATCGCAGAGATCAGTGGATTCCTGGTAGCACTTTTCAGTGCAATAAAATTTGGCCCTGTTCTTGTCGGAAAAGTAAAAACGATCCTGCAGACTAAAATCCGGGCAGAAATTTTAGAATATATCAGGAGGCACCCGGGTTGTACGATTGCGGATCTTTCAAAAAAAACCGGGATTAACCGGGGTTCCGTGAAATATCATCTCTCTGTGCTTGTGATCGAACGAAAAATTGTCCGGAAAAAAGAGGGCAAACTCATGTTCCTGTTCACGAATGGAGGAACGGATCCTGAAAAGAAACGAATGTACGGGTATATCATGAGTCATCCAAAACAGGAGATGCTCAAGATTATCCAGAACGAGCCGGGCATCAGCAACAAGGATATTGCAGAGCGTCTCGGACTGGACCGAAGCACTGTTTACTGGCATCTCCAGCAGTTCCTGGATGAGGAGATGGTTGAGTCCAATTGGGATGGCAGGAACAGGAATTATTGCCTGACTTCGGAGGTTGAAGAGATCCTGAAGAAATACCGGATATAAAAACACGAAGTTTTTGCCATTCTCCTATCAAGGGTAATCCGTGAGGGTTGCACAGGTACCTCGTGCCAGACCGGTTGAACATATCCACTACCTCAAGCATAATTGAGGATGTTTTTTTATCAATGTGAAGGGAAGCGGGAATATTTCTTTCGCGCATGAATTTTATCTCTCGAAGAAAATGCTCAATGTCGTAATGCAAATCCTGCGTTGTCTTTGATTTTTAAAAAAAACCCGGCCCAGTTTGAGTATGTGGACATGAACCATAAATAGCGCAATTATCTATCGATCTGTGTGGACGACCGGAGGTTGTCCCGCAAAAAGAAGGGAACGGGATCATCACAAGTTTTGCACACTCAAACGAACCCGGTCCCGCCCGTAGGCATGAGATCAATGCACTCATCAGGATATGAATCTTGTTCCCATGCCGTTCGAGCGCAGTGTATGAAAAGCCAAAAATGGAGATGGGAAAACAATGCAACTATGCAAGAAAGGAACTCCTCTGCTGATATTGGTAATTTTATGTGTAGTAGTTAATTCACCGGTATCAGCATATCAGTTCTCAATGACTTCTTCTACTGTTTATTATGAGGCCTCGACCTATCCTTCATTGCCATATGCAACTGAAATGCATAATACGGTTAGCAACTGGCTGACAGGAACACCGGGGTGGACTCAAACGTTTTATCACACCAGTGGCTATGTGGATGATACTGATTTTGGAACTACAGGAATGGGTCTAAATCAGGCAGAACTCCATTATCATTATGGTCATGGAGGGGATGATGGAACTCACACATACCTCCCGTTTCTGAACTGGCCCACTACTTCCTTGTACCATAGTGAAGTGTACAAGAAATGGGATGCGACCAACAAATGGGTCATATTGGATGCATGTAGCGTTTTAACAGATACCGATTGGGGGAGTGCCCTGAAATACTCACACGGGTTGCTTGGGTTTACATCAAATAAAACACCAAGTACGGATCTTCCAGATCGGTTCTTGCGTAACACTATTGATAATGACTACACGATCTCGTATTCGTGGCAGCGTGCCACACAGGCTACCTATGATCCACCGGTTACGGCTCGGGTGATTTTTGATACGAACGATCAGCTCCAGAATGATCATTTATCCGGGCAAGGCAGTGTCGCAGCGAATGAAGCAGTAGATGACAACACCATATACGTAAGTACATGGGCCTGCTGAATTGAGGTGAATGATATGGAAACGAAATGGATACTTACAGGAATTGTATTAGTATGCACGGTTATCAGTGCCGCTGCTATCATGGTGCCTTTGATGAATATTCCGGCCAATTCAATCCCGCAGGGATCTGCCACAGGATTTATTTTAGAGACAAAACTTCCCGAATCCCCTGCTACAGCGCCGGTATACAACGTTGTGCGGAAGGAGTCAATTTTTGAAGGATCTCAAAAAGTAATGGAAGTGAAATCCAGTATTCCCTCTGAAAAAGAGGCAGTAATCTTTGCAGAAAAAATCCTTGTTGATTATGGCGGTCTGCCCAAAGATGCGGTCCTTTCCCTGGTCAAACAGGTCTATCTCGAAAAATATAACCTGAAAACAGAAACTGTTGAAGAGCAATATCCGCAATTTACCCAAGTAATCTATTCACAGCAGATTAACGGAAGTCCGGTCGCCGGGCCAGGTGCAGAAATAAATATCGAACTGGGGGAAAACGGCGAACTGCTTCAGATCGAGAAAGCATGGCGGCATGTCGAATACGGAGGAGAGGTCCCGATAATTTCTGCGGCTGAAGCCTACGAAAAGTTGCAACGACACGAGCTTTTGGAAATTCCCCAGTCTTCGCTATCAGGTATCACAATTTCAGATGTAAAACTAGGGTATTATGCTGAAGACGGGGAGCACGATCAGAAAGTATACTCCCCAATCTGGATTTTCTATAGCGATCAATCCGGCGGACAGCCGTTCCCCTATATGGTCGATGCGATGAAATAAGTACCCACCAATTCCTTTTTTAATCACGATGTTTTTGATAACTCGTTTAACCGAGGGGATAAATCCAGACATCTCGGAGGAATGCGGCAGTTTGGGTGACTTTTTTATTTTGGCGAGTGAGCGGATTCCGGTATTTCATGTAGAGGGGATGGCCAGAAATCATTTAACGGATCGGGCGAAAGCACAAACTGCGGATATCAAACGCTCTCTAAAATAAGGACGATCCCAGCTGAGCTGCCCGGGATACCAATAATTCACCGGTTGCAGCCCGTGGAATTTTGATAAAAAGCGATCGTTTTCCCGGGTCTGGAACGGTTGCAGGAAATGAACCAGCGGATGACAACACGGTGTAACAGGAATCGCACGAGCATGTCCGACCAAGGTGAATGAAATGAAAAAGAAATGGATGATGGCAGGAATTGCCCTGGTATGCACGGTTGCCTGTGCCGCTTTTGTCCTGTCCCTTTTGATGAATGCCCCGGCCAATTCGACCCCGCAGGGATCTGCCACAGGGTTTATTTTAGAGACAATACTTCCCGAATCCCCTGCCACCGCACCGGTATACAAGGTTATCGCTACGGACTCACTCTCAAAAGGAGATCCCAAATTAATGGATGCCAAACCCAGCATCCCTTCAGAAGCAGAAGCTCCGGCCCTTGCTGAAAAGGCACTTGAAAAATATGGCGGTCTGCCCAAAGATGCAATCCTCACTGGCATCGAATGTGTATCGATAAAAAAATATAACACGGAAACGGGTATTGTCGAGGCAGAATACCCACAATGGACAAGTGTCCATTATCGGCAGCAGATTAACGGATCACCTACCATGGGGCCCGGTGCGGCTCTTACCATAAATCTTGGGGAACACGGGGAATTGCTTGGTATCAGCAAAGGATGGCGTACCCTTGAATATGCCGGTGAAGTTCCGGTGATCCCGGTTCAAGAGGCATATGAAAAATTCAAAAACGGGGAAACGCTGACGATCTATCAGTCCAGCCAAGTGGGTCTCAGGGTATCTGATATCAAGCTGGGATATTATGCTGAAGATACAAATGTAGATCAGAAATACTATACCCCGGTCTGGCTGTTCTATGCCACAAAAGATGGAAAAACTACCTATCCTTGGCCGGTAGATGCACGGCGGTAGGGCCCCCTCCCACACCCGCCTTTGGGCAATCACCGGAAAAAAACGGTGTACCGATAACACGCTCGGGGGCGGGAGCATGCCCCCCCAAAAAACCGCCCTTCTTTCCCTACCTCTTCGGGGATCCGTGTCCCGGACCCTGTATTTCATATAGACAGAATGGACAGAAATCGTTTAAATAATCGAATTAACGGACAGATCGCGGGCATCGGGGCGATGTCCTAAAAGAAAGGCCCGGGTTCACACCAGTCTTGTACACTCGATGAACCCTTTCCCGCCCGTAGGTATGAGATCAATGCACTTATCAGGTTATGAATCTTGTTCTCATGCATCGGTACTCATCAAAAAAAGAGTAGTGGTAGAAAAGATGAAAACATTAAAAATGGGCATCATCCTGCTTGCATTACTGCTCGCGGGCATGGTCGTTGTACCTGCGGTAAGCGCGGCAACGGCACTGGAAGGAAAGACGATTGCGTGGAATGCCACACCGGAACAGGTGGTTAAGATCAACGAACTCTGGGGCAAGGACATTACGGTGGGAGAGTATTACGAACAAGTCTCACCAGAATTCCTTGTAGATATGCCGGCTGACCTCAAGGAAAAGATCTACAAAAAGAAATGGAACTGGTAACCGTGCCTGAGATTTCCCGGAAATACCGGGAATATGTGAGGTCGAACTCGTGTTTCTCGCAGGTATGTTAGCGGACCTCAAAGAAAAACTCCACAAAAAGAGAAGGATCTGGCCGGACTCATAAACATCAAAGACAAAAACGCAATCTCCAAATGTAGTTTTACACATAGCGAACTACAAAGATTGCAATAGATACTATTTTTGATCAATGTGTCGGTAAAGCAGGGCGTTTCTTTCGCGCATGAATTGTGTATATTGGAGAGAATCTTCAAATCGTAAAATAAATCCTAAAATGTCTTTGCTTTTTTAAAAACCCGGCCCAGTTTGAGTTTGTGGACATGAACCATAAATAGCGTAATTTGTTATCAGTTTATGTGGACGATCGGATGTTGTCCCAAAAGTGTAGGACGGGTTCACCGAAGTTTGCACATTTCATGAACCAGGTGAAAATACCATGAATATTGGAAAATTACAAAAAATAATTCCGGTGAGGATCCTGTCGGTAGGGCTGCTCTCGTTTGTATTCTTGATCGCCCTCTCCTCTGCAGCAGATGTGCAGTACGCAAATCTCACCTCAGCCGGCAACGTCCTCTCGGACAGTCTGAAAGAACAATCTCAGGATTTCCTTTTTTCCGGTGACTACATCCTCTGGAGTGAGAGCACCGGAGCACTTTATCTCTATTCACTTATGGAAAAAACCACCCGGTCTATAGTACCCACATCCGGTAAAGGATTAGACGGGTACGCAATGTTTGATGGTACCATTGTGTGGTCAGACGACGGGTCTTCATTGCACCAGTATACTATAACCACGGGTAAATCCCAAAATATCCCGGACGCAAAAACAACGGGTTCGCAAAAGACCTATTCCTGGAATGGGATTAAAGGCATACAACGATGGGCACCATCGATATACGGAGACCGGGTTGTCTGGTTTCAGGGCTATCCTGCAGGAACCTACAGCAATGCGGATATCGCATTTTTAAATACGACCACAAATGAGATGACCCTTCTTAATGAATCATCCTCCGCGAAAGGCGGACTGAAAATCTACG